>Ga0105095_10002409_pt1 | contig 10051 bp, 9 predicted proteins | sample PPLLak2March2015_2_FD_79180 | JGI IMG/M metagenome (GOLD analysis project Ga0105095, IMG submission 79180) | Freshwater sediment microbial communities from Prairie Pothole Lake near Jamestown, North Dakota, USA - PPLs Lake P8 Core (3) Depth... | ecosystem: Environmental > Aquatic > Freshwater >... | reverse complement strand
GCTCCCGTGCCCCTGCCTCCGGGAGGTGCTCTCGAAGGAGAGAGCGGCTACGAGTGCACCACCGATGGAGACTGCCATCTCATCGTGGTCCAGAGATCCACGAACCGCCTCTACGAGATGTGGCGGGCGAACGTGATCGGCAACGTTTTCTTCGGGGGGTGCCTCGCGTTCTGGGACATGTCGCGGGTCTACGGACCCGAAGGCCGCGGCGAGAACTGCACCAGCGCGGACGCCGCCGGCTATCCCATAGCGCCGCTTCTCTTCAGCGCCGACGAAGTCGCGCGGGGCGAGATCCGGCACGCCATTCGCTTCATTCTTCCCAACAGCCGCATCCGCGACGGCCTGTACGTTCATCCCGCCACCCACTCGACGAGCGCCGCGAGCGGTCCGTCCGCAGCACCGCCCTATGGAGCGCGGTTCCGCCTTCGTCCCGACTTCCCGCTGAACACGCTTCCGAACGAGGCTGCCCGGGTGGTCGCCCGGGCGCTCCAGCGCTATGGGATGTTCCTCGCCGATGGGGGCAACGTCGCGCTAACTGCCCAGAGCGATCGCTACACCACCGCCAGGTGGACGGGACTCCTCGGCTCGCGCGATCTCCAGGCGATCCAGGTGAGCGATTTTCAGATGGTCGACGGCGGAGCGCGCCTCCCCTACACCGGAGACTGCGTCCGCATCCAGGACTGACGAGCTCGGTTCGCGTCAGCACGATGACCCGTATCACGCTGTCCGGCAAATTAGTCGAATTCAAAATCCAATTTTGAATTTGCCAGCTAGCGTCGCATGAACCAGGCCCGCAGAGGAAGGCCTACGGCCGCGAGGCCGACCGCGTAGAGGCTGTTTCGAGTGTCGCCGGCGATCGCCCCGATGAGGAAGATGCCGGCTCCCGCGGCGACGAGGATCGCGGACGCGGGATAACCCCAGGCCCGGAACGGCCGCGGCAGGTCCGGCTCCCGCCGCCTCAAGACGAGGAGAGCGATGCAGCAGACGAAATAGTTCGTGGCGAGAAAGAACGACGCGATGGCGACGAGCTTCTCGAAGGTGCCGCTCGCCGCGAGGAGCATGGCGCCGGCGGCGGTCACGAGCATCGCGACGATTGGGGTTCCGCCTTCGCTCACCTCGGAAGCGCGCGACCATCGAGGGATGTCGCGGCTCAGCGCGTAGAGGATCCGGGTTCCCACCATGAGGATGGCGTTCAGAAGGGGAAAGAGCGAGATCAGGGAAAGCAGGGTCACGAAGCGCTGTCCGGAGGCGCCGAAGACGACGTCGGCCGCGTCGGCCGCCGGGAGCTTCGAGCTCGCGAGCGCCGGGAGCGGGAGGACATGCAGGAGGGCGAGGTTGACCAGAAGATAGACGACCACCACGATCGCGACTCCGCCGATCATCGACCGCGGAAGGTTCTTCGCCGGGTCGCGATCCTCCTCGGCGAAATAGAGGGCGCTCTGCCAGCCGCCATAGGTGATGGTCACGGACTGAAGCGCGATGACGACCGCGAAGAACAGGCTGCCCGGGCGGGCGACCTCCCCCGACACGGTCGCGCCGGAGTGGCGGAGGCAGGCCGCGACCAGCGCGAGAAACGCGACGAACTTGACGAGGCTCGTGATCTCCTGGGCGCGGCTCGACACCTTGAGACCCATCCACTGCAGGAGGACGAAGGCGAGAAGCGCGGCGAGAGCGATCGGTGTGATACCGAGAGCCGACAGCTCCGGAACCAGCGCGAGCGAGAACTCGCCGGTCGCGATCGAGATGTACCCGAGAACGGCGCAATAGGTCACCCAGTCGGTCCATCCGGTGAGAAACCCGAAGCGATCTCCGAAAGCGCGCCGGGAATAGACGTAGTAGCCTCCGGTCTGAGGAAGCGAAGTCCCGAGCTCGGCGAAGCAGATCGCGCCGATGAGCGTATAGAGTCCGCCGAGCGTCCAGACGGTGAGTATCAGCGTGCGGCTTCCGAGCTCGGCCGCGACCGTGCCCGGCGTTCGCAGGATCCCGACCCCGATGGTTCCGCCGAGGATCACCGCGAGACCGAAGGTCAGTCCGAGGATGCGGAGGAGGGGACGTTTTGGCAAGGGTCGAGCTTCTTCCTAGCGGACGGGGCCAACGAGACGCGTCGTCACCGGGACTTAGTCTATCGCGTGTATCCCGGGACCCATGCGCCAAAACACGCTGCCCCGAGTCGAGCATTCCGCGCAAGTTCAATGAAACAAAGGCTAGATGAGACTGGCGCGGTCCTTGCACTGAAGTTGGTGCGGAGGAGGTGAGCGATGGACCGAATCGACGTGTTTCGTGAAGCCCTCAAGGAAAGGGTATGCGGGATTTGTTTCGATCGAAACGACGATGGCACCTGTGCGCTCCCCAAAGGAAGGGTCTGCGCCATCGAAGCGCACCTTCCGGAGATAGTACAGGCCGTGGAAAGCGTGCATAGCTTCGATCTGAGCCCCTACGTCGAGGGCATCCGCTCTCAGGTTTGCCCCAATTGCAGCCAGGACGAACAAGGGCACTGCGCGTTCCGGGAGAGCTTCGACTGTTCCGTCGACAATTTCCTGCTTCTCGTCGTCGATACGATCGAGGACGTCAAACGTCAGGCGAGCGAGAAGGCTCTCTAAGGCGTTTCACTCGGATGCCGCCTGCTCCACCTGGAGGAGCAGGCGATCGAGGCCTTCGCGGGCGAAAAAACGCCCGTTGGCGACGACCGCGAAGATTGCTCGCGTGTTTCGGATGTCCTCGAGCGGATTCCGGTCGAGGAGCACGAGGTCCGCGAGTTTCCCTGTGGCGACGGCTCCGAGGCGGTCTCCCATGCCGAGAAACCGCGCGGGGTCTCTGGTCGCCGTCCGAAGCGCTTCCGCCGGCGTGAAGCCAGCAGCGACGAAGAGCTCGAGCTCCTCGTGCAGGCTGAAACCGGGAAATATGTAGACTCCGGCCGCGGTGTCGGTGCCTGCGAGAAACGGAACTCCGGCGCGGTGCATTTCGCCGACGAGCTCGAGCTCCTTCGAGACGAATCTCCTCCTCGTGGCCAGATCGTCCACGTTGAACTCGTTGACGATCTGGTCCCTGAACTTCTTCCAGGTCCCGGTTTTCCAGGACGCCGGCGCGTACTTGGCCAGCGGATGGTTGCCGAGGTCTCGTTCCTCCAACAAGCTCCCCCCCCGCTCCCATACGAGCGTCGGACATTGCCAGGTCTCGTTTTTCGCGAGAAGAGCGAAGAGCGTCGCCGCCCGGTGAGCGTCGAAGCTCTGGAGGAAACGGCCGGGTCCTTTGCCCCCCGCGAGGAACTCGTCCTCGAGAGGCGAGCTGCCTTCGAAGATGCCGATGAGATGCTCGAAGCTCTTCTGCCCGGCGTCGGAAGCCTCCGCGGCCCGAATCGCGTCGGGGACGTGGCCCGCGACGGGAATGCCGAGCGTCCCGGCTTCGTCGGCAATCGCGAGCACCGATTCCCGCGGAATCAGCGACTGGAGCTTGATGAAGTCGGCGCCGCGGCGCTTCAAGTCGCGCACGGCGCTTCGACCTTCCTCGGGACTCGAGACGGCGATGGAGCTCGGGAAGCGCGGCTCGGGACCGTCGAGCATCTCCCCGGAAACGACGAGCCGCGGACCGGCGATGGCCCCCTGCGCGATCTCCTTCCGCCACTTCAGGAGCACGTCGAGATCGCCCCCCATGTCGCGGATTCCCGTGACTCCGTTGGCGATGAAGAGCGGAAGCGCGATCTCCCGCCCGCCGGGGAACCAGTCTCCGAAGATCGTATGGACGTGCATGTCCCATAGCCCGGGGATGAGAAACTTGCCGGCGGCGTCCACCACTCGTGCCCCGGCCGGAGGGCTGACCGTGTCGCTCTTCCCGACCCGCGCGATATGATCTCCCTCGACAACGACCGTCATGCCCGGAAGCGCGAGCCCCCCGGCCACGTCGATGACGGTGACGTCTCGAAGAACGAGCGAGGCCTCCAACGACTGCGGCGGGATCGGTGATCCGAGAAGGGAAAGACCGAGCAGCAACATTCTCATCCGCGGATCCTTCGACATCCCCGGCCTGTCGTCAACGGGTTGAATTTCTAATTTTATCCGGGTATAATTAGCGGGTGGTTGAAGCCTCCCCCAGCAAACGAGCCCGGGTCCGCTGTACCGCTTTCCAGGGTCACCGGCGCATCGCGTCGGGCGAGCTGGCGCGGGTGGCTCGGTTCGTGAAAGCGGCCGCCGACCGGAATCCGTCGTCGTCCATCCTCATCTTCGACGACGAGACCAGCGAGCTCATCGAGGTGGACCTTCGCGGGACCCCGGCCGACGTAGTGAGGCGGCTCACGGGCAACACGCCCGATTCCGCGCCATCCCGGACCGAACGACGCCGGGGACCCGGACGGCCCAGGCTCGGGGTCGTCGCGCGCGAGGTGACGCTTCTTCCGCGCCACTGGGATTGGCTGAACAGTCAGCGCGGCGGGGCGTCGGTGGCGCTCCGCCGGCTGGTAGACGACGCGAGGCGGACGAACGTGGGCGCGGACCGCAAACGCCGCTCCCAGGAGACCACTTACAGGTTCATTTACGCGATGGCCGGCGATCGAGCGGGGTTCGAGGAAGCCACCCGCGCGATCTTCGCCTCGGACCGCGATCGTTTCGAAAGCAACACCAGGGAGTGGCCCGTGGATATCCGGAATCATGCCCGCATGCTGGCCGCCGGCGCGTTCGAGGCGCCCGGGAACTGACCATGCCCCGTTCGCGAAAGCAGGCGCTCCGGGAGTACAAGTCTCGAGCGCCCACCCGCGGCGCGTTCGCGGTGCGCTCTCTTTCGACCGGTCGACTCTGGGTCGGCGCGTCCCCCAATCTCGACGCGGCGCGCAATCGCATCTGGTTCATGCTCCGGAGCGGGAGCCATCGAGACCGAGCGCTCCAGGCCGAGTGGAACTCCTATGGCGAGGCGACCTTCCTCTTCGAGGTTCTCGAGACGTTCGACCCGGACGTCCCTCCGATAGCCCTGTCCGATCTCCTGAAAGACAGGAAGAGTCACTGGGCGAAGCGTCTCGACGCCTCGACGTTGCTCTGACCCCGCGACTGCCGCCGACTTCCGTGTCCGAATTGGGCGGACTTCTGAAGCGATGGCAAATGTCCGGCGACGTTCCGGGCGAGGGAGCACGGTCACTCGGTGGCTGGTGGCGGTGAGCGGCTATGTTCTGCGTATCTCATAGTCGGTGCTGTACGCCGCCCTGAGGCAACGACGAAACGAAAGGCAGGAGAAAAGACCATGACCACAACCACGGACATCGAGGCCCTCAAGACCCGTCTAAAGACAACCTGGATGGACGGCAACTACGACCGCTTCTCCCGACTCATGGAGTCGAGCGCGATCGAGTTCCTGGATCGGTTGGGCGTCGAAGCCGGAGTCTCGCTTCTCGACGTGGCCTGCGGCTCGGGTCAGCTCGGCCTCATCGCCGCCCGTCGGGGCGCCAGGGTCACTGGGGTCGACATCGCCACCAACTCCATCCAGGCAGCGCGAGGCCGCGCGGCCTCCGAAGGACTCGACGCACGCTTCGACGAGGGGGACGCGGAGGCGCTGCCCTACGCGGACGCCAGCTTCGACGTGGTCGCGAGCATCTACGGCGCGATGTTCGCTCCGCGCCCCGAGCGGGTAGCGGCCGAATTGCTGCGCGTGTGCCGTCCGGGTGGGACGATTGCCATGGGCAACTGGACCAAGGATGGGTTCATCGGCAACATGTTCAAGACCTTCGCGCGGTTCATCGCGCCTCCGGGGATGCCCGCGCCGGTTCTCTGGGGAGACGAAAGCGTCGTGCGCGATCGGTTCGGCTCGGGTGTTACGGACCTGCGGTTGACCCGTGTCAGCTACCGGTTCGACTATCCCTTCGCGCCGGCCGAGGTGGTGGAGTTCTTCCGCGAGAATTACGGGCCGACGACGCGCGCGTTCTCCACGCTCGGGGAAGCCGATCGGGCGGCGCTTCGCGCGGACCTCGTGGATCTGTGGGCCTCGCACAACCAGGCCGGCGAACCCGCCCGCACCCTCGTCGACGCGGAGTATCTCGAGGTCGTGGGCGTCCGCGCCTGAGGCGTCCTGGGTCGACGTCGAGGGGACTGGGGAGCGCGCCCTTCGAAAAGCCGGGGGCTCCTCAGGCGTGAACGCCTACCTATCAGATGCCGTGGAACGTGGAAGTGGATGGTGCTGAGGAACAGTGATTGTTCCAACTGGGAGAGTCTGGGCGCGAGAATCGGTGCAAGCTTTGAATCCGCCGTCGCCGTGGATCCTCGTAGAGGTCGCGTGGCTCCGATCAATCCTCTTACCCCAGCACCTTAAGGTATTTAGCGTATTTGCGCTCTGGCGGGCTGTAAACTCCGCCGACACTTCTGCCTCCTCGCTCCTATCCTATAGATTTATCGCAGGATACGCGTGCGATTTTCGTGGTCTGAACCGGGATAGTGTCAGATTCTTTTACGAGTGCGGATGTCCACGAACTGGTAGATCGGCTGCAAACTACTCTGCAAGAGTGGGATAAATCGCAGTGCTCCACGGGAACGCGATTTGCAGGTTTGAGAGGATGAAAGAGCGATCCGGTTAGACCGGGGATCCTCACCTTGGATCGCGAACCGTTGCTTCTCGGGATTCCGGGAACGCCCCTTTGAGCGCCATGGAAGTGTCGGAGTCCCGGATTGATGCGGACGACACGAACGACACCTGTTCCCCAAGAGGTGATCCATGAAGCTTCATTGGTGCCGACCATCGTTGGAATGTGAGTGCCGGGCCCAACGCCCCGGCGCGAAATCGAGAATCGGTCAGAGACGTGCGGTTGCCGGCGCGATGGCCTTCGGCGCGCTCGCCATGGTGGTGGCTCGTCTCGGCGTAGCGCGGGCAGACTCGATCCCGGCCACGGTCAACGACCCGAGCCTCGAGGTCACGCCGATCGCGACCGGTCTCAGTCAGCCGATCGGGATCGTCTTCCTCGGCAGCGCCAACGACTTCCTGGTGCTCGAGAAGGCGTCGGGCCAGATCAAGCGGGTGATCAACGGGACGATCCAGGCAGCGCCGGTGCTCGACCTCGCGGTCAATTCGGCCTCCGAGCGCGGGCTTCTCAGCATGGAGTTTCAGCCGGGCTCTTCCGAGAACGCGTTCATTTCGTGGACCGAGAGCAGTACTGGCGCGGACTCGAACGTCGTCAGCGAAGTGCCGCTGCTCGGCAACCGGGTCGATCGCTTTTCGTGGAACGGCAGCACGCTCACGTTCGCGCAAAACGTCATTCAGCTGCGCGCCCGACAGACCGACAACGTTCCAGTTCCCGGACACCCCGGCACCACCAACAACAACGAAGCCGGCAACCACGACGGGGGAGTGCTGCGATTCGGGCCGGACGGGAAGCTGTACCGGTTCTCGGGTGACCTCGGTCGCCGCGGCTGGATGCAGAACCTGCCGAACGGCCCGTTCCTCACTCCTCCTTTCGTGGACGACAACTTCGGCGGGCCGGCACCGGACAACGCCCACCTCTCCGGGGTGATTCTGCGGCTGAACTTGGACGGCTCGGCGCCGAGCGATAATCCCTTCTTCGCGACGGGTGCCGCGATCGGCGGCGAAGCAGGCGCCAACCTCCAGAAGGTCTTCTCCTATGGCCACCGCAACGGCTTCGGGATGGCTTTCGACCCCTACTCCGGCCAGCTCTGGGCGACCGAGAACGCCGACGATGCCTTCAGCGAGATCAACCGGGTCGAGCCCGGGATGAACGGCGGTTGGATTCAGCTCGCGGGTCCGCTCAGCCGGATGGCGCAGTTCAAGAGCATAGAGACCACGCAATTCGGAAGCAGCCTCCAACAGGTCCGTTACCCGCCCACCCGCATCGCCTATACCCCGACCCTGGCACTGGCCCGGATGTTGATGCTGCCGGGCGCCGCATACAGCGATCCGGAATTCAGCTGGAAGTACGAGATCGGCCCCGCCGGGACGACCTTCGTCAACGGCGACGCCCTGGGGCCGGAATACGACGGGACACTCTGGATCGGCTCGGCCCGTAGCTTCCAGCAGGTCGGCGGCACCGGCGGGAGCCTCTACCGTTTCCATCTCACCGGCGACCGTCTGAACGTCGACGGGAGCGCCGATCCGCGGCTGGCCGACCGGGTCGCAGACAACCTGTTCCGCGCTCAGAAGTTCGAGGGCACGGAGAGCGAGACCCTCATCATCGGCAACGGTTTCGGTACCACCCCCGACATCCAGCAAGGACCGGATGGCAATCTCTACGTCGTCTCCCTCACGGACGGAGCGATCTACAAGATCAGCCGCCGGCCGTGAGCCGGCCCGGGCAGCTCGTGCGACGACATCGATAAGGAGAACACGTAAATGAGAACCACAGCTCAGATCCGCATGCTGTCGTGCACGGCCACCGTCGTTCTGGCGCTAGTCGCGGCCGCACCGGCTCGCGCCGTGCCATTGATCGTGAATGGCGGGTTCGAGTCCGGGTTCACCGGCTGGACTGTCGCGGATGCCATTGGAAGCGACGGCACCTTCTTCCTTCAGTCCGGCACGGCGAGTCCGATCAACAGTGATCCTGTCCCGGCCCCGCCGGGCGGCTCCTTCGCCGCCATGAGCGATGCTCAAGGTCCGGGGAGTCACGTGCTCTATCAGGACTTCAACGTCCCTGCATCCCCGGGCACGGCCGTGCTCAGCTTCGATTTGTTCATCGGCAACCGGGCGGACGAATTCTTCACTCCCTCCCCCCCCTCCCTGGACTTCAGCACTCCCGCGCTGAATCAGCAGGCCCGCGTGGATATCATGCTCGCGGGAACGGACCCGTTCAGTGTGATGGCTTCGGACGTACTCCTGTCGCTGTTCCAGACCAACCCCGGCGACCCCTTGATCTCCGGCTACGCGTCCTACAGCGCCGACCTCACGGCGCTCGTCAACGCGAATGCGGGCCAGACTCTGCGACTGCGCTTCGCCGAAACCGACAACGTCTTCACGTTCCAGCTCGGGGTGGACAACGTGAGCCTCGAGACCCAGGCCGTCGTCCCTGAACCCACCTCCTGGCTGCTCCTCGCCACCGGCCTCGGCGCCCTGCTCATCTCCTGGCGTGTGGCAATGCCCCGGAGACATCGAGGCTCGACAGCCAACGAGCCTGGCAGCGGTGACTCTCGAGTAGAAATCCATCCTGATGGGGGGCCGAGCAGCCATTAATGGCTTTCAAGAGCAAAGCCCAGAGGAGGAAGTTCGCGGAGCTCCTGGTGACGGGCAAGATCACGCCCGAGGCGTATGAGCGGTGGAACCGCGAAACGGGACGTGCCGAGCTTCCCGAGCGAGTGAAGCCGAAGCGCGAGCGGCGCTCGGCGCGTACATCACGGCGCCGGAGCAAATCCCGACCGAAGTCGGCGAGCCGACCGAAACGCCAGGGCAGAATCCGCTCGACGCGGCGATCGAAGTGAGGGGCGTCGGGAACGGGCGCTGAGTCAAACGCAGTGTTGGGGCGCGCTCGTCGATCACTCCAAGTCCGCGAGCATGTCTCGACGGCGCCGGTCCTGTCGACCGCCTGCATGCAATCACCCGACCGATAGGTCGTCTCCCACGATTCCCGTGATACGTTGACGACGCAAATGCACTTCTGTCACTCCCCGATACTCTGGCGGGAGTTTCCCCAGCTCAAACCTGCGGGCCTGGTACTCGAGCGGATCGAGCCCATCGCCGATCTGGAGAATCGGCTCGAGCCCTGGCTTCGACGCGCGCGGGAGCGCCTCGGGAAAGGACCAGAGGGCGAGATGCCCGAGATCGCGGCGTGGCGCCGGGCGTACTCACAGATGGGCTTGAAGCCGACGCAGTATCGCTCGGCCGCCGAGGCGCTCCTCCGGCGCTTCAAGCGCGAGGGAGAGCTCCCGCGCATCCACCCGGTCATCGACCTCTGCAACGCCCTGTCCCTCGCGTTCGCTCTCCCGGTCGCAGTCTTCGATCTCGCGCAAGTGGATCAGTACCTCGAGGTGCGCCACGCCCGGGGCACCGAGAGCTACCTTGCGTGGAGCGGCGAGGTCGAAAGTGTTCCGGAGGGTGAAGTCATTTTCGCCGACGCCGCCGAACATGCGCATGCTCGCCGGTG
>Ga0105095_10002408_pt1 | contig 10056 bp, 9 predicted proteins | sample PPLLak2March2015_2_FD_79180 | JGI IMG/M metagenome (GOLD analysis project Ga0105095, IMG submission 79180) | Freshwater sediment microbial communities from Prairie Pothole Lake near Jamestown, North Dakota, USA - PPLs Lake P8 Core (3) Depth... | ecosystem: Environmental > Aquatic > Freshwater >... | reverse complement strand
TACAACCAGGCGCTGACCGACTTCCAGATCATCGTGACCTCGATGGCGACGAGCGAGTACGCGGACGACGCGCTGCTGCGCATCGGGCGCTACTACCTCGACGTCGAGGAGGATTTCGCGAAAGCCAGGGACAACCTGGACACCATCCTCCGCACCTACCCCACGAGCGACTCCGCCCCCGGGGCCTACTACTATCTGGGAGAGGTCATCTATCGCTCCGACCGGACGGGAAAGACGCTCGACGACGCGCTCGCGAACTTTCAGCGGGTGTTCCTCTACCCCGACAATCCCTGGATTCCCGCGGCGCTCTACTCGACCGGCGCCGCCCTCGAGCGGCAGGGGAAATTCCAGGAAGCGGTCGACGCCTACTTCCAGGTGATCGTCGATCATCCACGATCGGAGTGGACCGCCGGCGCCCGCCTCGGAGTGGGACGAAGCTTCGTGCGCCAAGGGAATCCCGCTGAGGCGATGGCGCAGTTCCAGGAAGCGCGCAATACCCACCCCGAGAGCAGGGAAGCGGAGTCCGCCCTCGATTGGCTCACTCTCCTCTTCCGGCTCTACGGGACGCGCATGCTGGGACAAAACGTCGCCTTCCGGCGCGATTCCGGATTCAACCCCGTCCTCAAGGAAAAGCTCGAAGACGTGGTCGCGGTTCGGGCCTCGCCCGTCGGCATCCACGCCCTCGATCGTGGCAGGAAGCGGCTCATGACCTTCGACCGCCAGGGGAAGCTCGCGTCGAGCCAGCAGGCGGTGGATCCCTACGGCTTGTTCGTCGACGCGCGGGGAGAAATCGTCGTCGCCAACGAGAGGGCCGTTACCATCGATGGGAAGCCGGTGACCTTCGCCGTGCCTTCGGAGAAAGGGCCGAAGCCTCTCGAGAAGATCCGTCTGGCGGTGCGGGACCGGCTCGGGGAAATCTACGTCTATGACGAGAACGAGAAGAAGCTCCTGAGGTTCAGCCCATCGGGCGATCTCGTCGGCCCCTTCCCCGACTCGACGCCTCGCGAGATCCTCAGGGTCGAGATGGATCCCGTGGGAAATCTCCTGTTGCTGGACAAGAGGGATCGGGACGTGATCGTTCTCAGTCCCGAGGGTCGGACCATCGCCCGAATCCAGACCCAGAAAGGCCAGTGGGGTATGAAGAAGGCGGTGGACATCGCCCTCGACCCCGCCGGCAACCTGTACGTTCTCGACGAGGAGGAGGCGAAGATCGCGGTGTTCGACGCTTCGTATCAGTTCGTCACCCTCTTGACGGCGCAGAGCCTGGGTGGAGGGTCGCTGACGAAGCCGGTCACGCTGGACGTCGATGCTTCCGGAGATCTCTATGTCTACGACGAGAAAGAGAAAGCGATCGTTCATCTTCATTGAGTTGCTCGCGAGCCTCTTCGGCTCGCTCCCGCCTGCGCCCTTCGGGCTCCGGCGAGGTCTCGCCGGAGCGCTTCGCGCGAAGGCGGACGCTCTCCGCGCTCCAAGATCCGTGCGTCGGGGCCCGGGTGTCTTCCGATTGGCGGTCGTCGTTTCGTTGCTCGTCGGCGCGGTAGCCGCTTCGGCGCAGGATGAGGAGCTGCTGTTGCGGCTCTCGCAGCAGCTCACCGAGGCGAAGGTCCTGTTCGAGGACGCGCAGCGGCAGTCCCAGTCGATCGACTTTCTCGGACGAATCATCGACGAGATCGAGGAGCGGCGGCGATCGGGGAGCGAAGTGCCGCCGGAGATCCTCGATCTCCAGCACCAGGCGCTCGAGCTCCGGGCACGCGCTTTCTTCGACGCGGGGCAGCTGCAGGGGGCCGGCGACGACTTCCGCCACCTGCTGCTGGACAATCCCCGCTACGCCCTCAATGCCGAGTCGCTCTCGCCCAAGATCGTCGACTTCTTCGAGGATCAGAAGAAGCAGCTCATCGGCTACATCGCCGTAACCACCGACCCCGCGGGAGCCCGGGTGAGCGTGAACGGCAACTTCGTGGGGATCACCAATTTCTTTCCCGTCGAGGTGCACACCGGGCTCGCCCGCGTCGAGGTCACGCTCGAGGGGTATCAGGGTTACGTGGACGAAAACCTGCGCATCGAGCCCGGCGAGATCAATACTCTCGACCTGGTGCTCACCCGGACCAGCGCCCGGCTTCCGATCATCACCGATCCTCCGGGAGTGGAAGTGGTGGTCGACGGGCAGGTGGTCGGAGTCACCTCCGGCACGCTGCCGCCGGACCTCCGCAGCTTCATGCCTCCGGATCTCGATCCGTCGCGGCTGTCGTCACCCTTCGAGCTCATGTCCCTTCCCCTGGGCCAGCACGACATCGAGCTCCGGCTCGACTGCTACGAGACGGTGCGGTTTCCCTTCCGCGCCGACGAGCCGCGGGACTACACCGCCCAGATAGTGAAGTTGAACGACTCGATCGGCCGGGTTTCGGTGACGAGCAATCCGAGCGACGCGCGGGTCTTCCTGGACGGCGAGTTCAAGGGGAACACACCACTGGAGCTGACCCGCGTCTGCTCCGGAGACCACCGGCTCGAGGTGAAGCACGCGACGGGCAAGTACGTCGAGGACATCTCCGTCGGCGCCGACGAGTCGCTCTCGTTCGAGTGCCCCATCCGGCCGACGCTCGCGGTGGTGGACCTCGTCGCCGACGAAGGAGTTCCCGCCCGCGATCTCGAGGACATCCGCCAGAAACTGAGCTCGGAGCTCCGCAAGCTCTCGGTGATGAACGTGGTCTTTCCCGAGAGCGATGTCGTGAACCGCATCCTGGGGGGCGGCGGCGCCCGCAACCTGGTGCCGGCGCTCGCGCCGTCGACCGCGACTCCCGAGCACATCCGTGAGGCCTCGGAGAAACTGGGAAAGGGTCTGGAGGTCGAGGCGATCCTTCTGGGGCACGTCCCGGCACAGCGCCTGACGAAGGACGTCGTCCTCCATTTCCTCGCGGTGGGCTCGCCGGCTCCCGATCGATACTCTCTCAACTACCTCGACCGGGACGCGCTCCCCGCATTCGTCGAGAAGCTGTCGACGCCGACGAAGCTGCACGGATCCTGGATCGGTCTCACCGCCGTCGATACCCGGATCACCGAAGGTCCCATCGTGCTTGCCGTCGATCCCGGAGGACCTGCGGGGAAGGCCGGGGTCCAGATGGGCGACGTTCTGAAATCGGTTGCGGGAGCCCCCGCGACAAAGGCGGTGGATCTGGTCCGCGCGGTGCGGGAGACGGAGCCGGGAGAAACCTTGAGCCTTACTCTCACCCGCGGAGGCGCGACCGAGACCGTGTCCGTGGCCATCGCGACCACGCCGCTCGAGATTCCTCTCAACGAGGACGGCTATCTGTACAACAAGGCGATCGTCGATCTCCGGCACCGGATGGTGGTGGAGCCCGCGGTCGCCGGGCTCGCGGGGCTGAACGTGGCCCTCTGCTACATGCAGCTCGGCGACTACGAGACCGCGCTCAAGGAGTACCTGCCGCAGGTGACGCTCGCCGAGACCACGGGCATCTCCCAGGGGACGGTCCTCTACTACACCGGGCTCGCCTACCTACGCCTCGGCGAGCGCGCGGAAGCGGCGCGACTCTTCCAGCAGGCGCTCGCCTTCGAGGGGGCGACCATCCAGTCGAACGACGGGCCCCGCGTGGTGCCCCTCGCCCAGCGCCGGCTGCGCGAAGCCGGCCGCTAGATATCCAACGCAGCGTCGCCAGGGGGAGAGAGTCAGGTGTCCTCTCTTTGCGTTCTCGCGTCCTGGCGCCTTCGCGTCTTCGGGTTCGATTCCTCTTCTTCCTGCCGTTCAACCCGTTCAACCCGGAGGTATCTCAACAGATCTGGAGATCATTTCCTTCGGCTGCCGCATCGCGGCATCCGCGATCGCGTCGGAATTCCTTCTCAGGACCTCTTGAGGACTCGCATCAGCTCCGTCTGAGCGACGGGCTTCAGCAGGTGCGCGTCGAAGCCGGCCTCGTGGCTGAGTCTCCGTGCTTCATCGTCCCCGCGGCCCGAGACCGCCACGAGCGTCAAGGTCGTAGACACCTCCGCGCGGCGAAGCGTCCGGCAGACCTCGTAGCCATCGATGTCGGGGAGACCGAGGTCGAGAAGCACCACGTCGGGCGTGAGCGCGCGCGCGGCCTCCAGCGCCGATCGGCCGTCGTGCCGCACTTCGGTCTCGTACCCCGAGAGCGAAAGAACCATCGCCAGGCTCTTCGCGGCGTCGGTGTTGTCGTCGACGACCAGGATCGAAAGCGGCTCGATTCTCGAACGGGAACGACGTGAGTCCAGAAACTCGCCGTCCAGCTTCTCGGGGATGGAAAGGACGAATCGTACCAACCGTTCTCCGTCCTCGTCGCGCTCCCACCAGAGATCTCCGCCCTGCAGGCGCGCGAGGGCGCGGGAGACGCCCAATCCGAGGCCGCTTTCGTCCTCCAGGGACAGGAGTCGCTCTACCCGGCCGTCGGAGATGGAGCTCGACGGAATCGCGACCCGCACCTGCGCCTTGCCTTCCCTCGTCTCGAGAGACAGTCGGATGAGATCGCCGTTCGCCGTCAGGCGGGTCGCCGCGTGGAGGAGACTCACGACGATCTTGCTCAGGCTGGCCGGATCGCCCGCGGCCAACGCGGTTTCGTTCCCCACGTCGAAGGCAAGCCGCCGTTTCCGGAGGAACGCCGCGAGCTTTTCGACGGAGTCCCGGCACACGGCGTCGATCTCGACCGACGCCGGCCGAAGCTCGACACGGCTGTTCCGGAGCCGCGCGCGATCGAGCTGACTCTCCGTCTTCCGGATGAGGTCGTAGATCTCGCGATGGGTCAAGTCCCGGATCTCGGGATTCGACCCAGCCCCCGGGTCGCCGAGAAGGGCCATGTTGAGCCCCTCGAGAAGATTTCTGAGATCGTGGGCGAGGTCCGACAGGAATCTCTCGGTTTCCGTGTTCCCCGCAGTCATGTTCACTAGATTACGCCCCCGGGGAATCGTGGACAAATACGGTTGTTTCCGTACCTGTGGGCGCGTCCGGTATCCGCAATTCACCGCATTTCGAAGCCGCGACCGTGCCTTCAGAATGGAGTCATTCAGGAGGAACCGGGGATGTCCTATGAACCGATGGACTTCAGCGAGCTCTTGGGAATGGACGGATTCAGCAATCAGCTGTTGGAGGATCACTTCAAGCTTTACCAGGGCTATGTGACCGAGACCAACGAGCTTCTGGAGAGCCTGGAAGAAATTGCCGCCGACGGAAAGCTCGCCTCCACCGAGCACGCTGAGCTGCGGCGGCGGCTCGGCTGGGAGTTCGACGGTATGAGGCTCCACGAGCTCTACTTCGGAAACCTCGGCGGAGACGGCAGGCCGCCATCGAGCGGGGAGCTCTACGAGCGTCTTTCCCGGGCCCGAGGCGGCATCGACTCGTGGCTCGCCGAGTTCAAAGCGGTGGGCAGCATGCGAGGGGTCGGGTGGGCGATTCTGTACTTCGACTCCGCCGCGGGGCGGGTCCACAACTTCTGGATCGCGGAGCACGACAGCGGGCATGGCGTGGGCGGGACGCCCCTTCTGGTCATGGACGTCTGGGAGCATGCCTTCATGGCGGACTACGGCACGAACCGCGACCAGTACATCCAGGCGTTCCTGGCCAACGTCGACTGGCGAGTGGTGGAGGGGCGCCTGAATGCCGCGGGTCGGATGAGCCTGCGTTGAAGGAGCCCCAGGAGAAACCTCCGATCGAGGAGCCCCCTCAGCCGAAGAAGCCGCCGATGGAGGATCCACCGAAGGCGCCACCCCTGCCCGTTGATCCGCCGAAGCCGGACGTTCCGCTGCGGGAAGGCCCTCACCTCGGCGGTCCCCATCCCGGCAAGAATTGACGTCCCCGCACTTCTGTTCGTGATATCCTCCTTGCCTCCGGGAAGTAGCTCGTTCGAGCGTCTGCGCCGGCGGGGCGCGAAGGGGTGCCGTCGTGACCAAGCGTACGTCCTCGGAATCTCCGCGGCCGGGATTCGCAAATGCGACTCCATGGCAGTCCGCGGTCGAGAAGGCGGAGGGTCAACACGCGCGAAAGCGGGTAGCGGTTTCGCTCCGCCGAGGTCTCCTGCGCTTCGTTGCGGTTCCCCCGAAAGACCACGACGATCCGTGGATCGCGCGAGGCCGCGGCGCGGGCTCCCCCTCTTCGTCGTAGTAAAGAGCGAGAACGACCTCTTCGGCTTTCGGGGCGTCCTGGTCGTCCTCTGCCGCCAGCTCGCGCGGGTCACTGACTCCAGGCTGATGTAACCGGTGTAACTCGGATTTCGAGAGAACTCGCTCACGATAGGGTCAGGGGTGAGGACCGCCCGCCTCCGCGCCCTGAGGATTCGAGTAGCTTCAGGAGTTGAGGCCAGTGATAAGGGCGAGCTCTCCATGTAGCCGAAGAATTTCTTCGACACCGCTCGTTTGAACGCGGGAAAACGGCGGGGTGAGGGAAGAGCGGCAGGTCCCCGAAGCCGAGACCTCCGCTTCTCCCTCAGGTCGGTGACGCTCCTCCACGACCTCCACCTGTGTGAAAGCCCGCCACGGAAGAGTCGACCTCCGCTGCGAGTGGTCTCTTCTCACGTCGCTCCCCGACCGCTCAACAGCGCCACCGAGAGGAACAGAGCACACAGCAGCCACGAAATCGTCGTCGCTGCCCCCGCGACTCCCGTCCATCCCACGATGGCCTCCGCCGCGGCGATGGCGAGAAAGCGTGTGTCCCAGCCGAACAACTGTTCCATCTGTTCAAACCATCGCCTGCACGCTCAATGAAAACAGAGACGGTTCCTTGCGGCCATACCGTTCTCACCTGAGGGAGCCGTAGGCGCCTGGAGACACCTCTCGACAAGCCTGGTTACGGGGGCAAGCGGTGACAATCGACGACGATCGGGCTTCTCTGGGTTTGGAGCGTGCTCGCCGGGCCCGTGTTGGAAGCCGGTAACGCCGCCGTGCCCGACGTAGAGCAGGCGCGAACCCAGTTCCAACGGAGAACAGAGGAATCTCATCGGCGCACTCCTCGTTCCGAGAATCGGTGAGTCGGGGTCGGAGCTGCGGTCGCCGTGGCGCCGTATCCGCCGTGGCGTCCCGGCGACCGCAGACCGGAAAAGCGGGCGGGTTGGGGCTGCTAGAGGGCCCGAGTTCTACCGCTGACAAAGCTGATTGCGGCGACGACGAGGAACACCACGAAGAGAATCCACGCGATGTTCGTCGACGCTCCCGCGATTCCGCTGAATCCGAGAAGCGCAGCGATGAGAGCGATGACCAGAAAGGTAACTGCCCAGCTCAACATTTTCGTTTGCCTCCTTCGCCTCGGTTCCTACCAAGGCATCGCTAGTCTAGAGAACACGATCGCTTCGAACGATGGGTTGGATCCTTCATTCTCGTCGGGGGAACACCGTAGGGCGATTCGCCGGTTCATCCCGGAATCGGCACCGAATGGCTCGGAAGCGTCCATCCATCGACGCGGGCAGGTGCGTCGGCGACACTCGTCCTCGGCGAGCGGCTATCCACGTCGATCTCCCACTCTTTGAGCTTGTTGTAAATCGTCTTGGCGCTGACTCCGAGGAGAGCGGCCGCTTTGGTGCGGTTGAAATGAGTCGCCTCGAGCGTTCGCAGGATCATGCGTCGAGTCACCTCGTCGAGGCTCATGCCGATCGTCGCGATGGGGTCACTCCCATCCGGAGACGGCGTGGGCGTGGGCGTGGGCGTGAGCGTCGAGAGACTCCCCTTGGGGCGAAGCGAAAGCGCGAGCCCCGAAGAGCTGAGCCGCGGTCCCTTCTCCAGGATCACCGCGCGCTCGATGACGTTTCGCAGCTCACGAACGTTGCCCGGCCAGTGGAATGAAGTCAGCGCCTGGAGCGCGTCCGGGTCGATACCCAGAAGCCTCTTGCCGTTGGCTGCGCTCAGCGTGTCGGCGAAATGCGAAGCCAGAATCGGGATGTCCGAGACGCGCTCCCTGAGTGGAGGAAGCCGGAGAGTGAACACATTCAGCCGGAAGAGGAGATCGGGTCTGAGCCGTCCGCTCTCGACGGCGATCTCCGGGTCCTCGTTCATCGCGGCGACTACGCGAATGTCGACGGCGAGCTCCCGGTTGCCCCGCAGCCTCCGGAAGGACCTTTCTTCGAGAACGCGCAGGAGCTTGACCTGGCTCGCGATCGGCATCGCCGAAAGCTCGTCCAGGAACAATGTGTCCCCCCGTTCGCGAGCTCGAAACAGCCGGGTTTCTGATCGATGGCTCCCGTAAAAGCCCCCTTCTCGTGCCCGAAGAGCTCGCTCTCGATGAGGGTCTCGGGCACTGCGGCGCAGTTCAGAGCCACGAATCGCCGTGACCTGCGGTCCGACAAGTCGTGGAGCATTCGGGCGACGAGCTCCTTTCCCGTCCCGCTCTCGCCGACCACGAGCACCGAGGCGCTGCTCGGTCCAACCGTCGAGAGTGTCTCGTAGAGATCTCTCATCGGCGCACTCTCGCCCACCAGGGTACCGAAGCCCCGGCCGACCTCTCGCCGGGGCGAGGGGTCCACCCGCCTAGCCTCTCCGGTCACCAAGCCGAGGCCTCCATCTTCTCGCATCTCGACACCGCTCCTTTCTCTGCACCGGTTGTGGGCGGGAGATTAGCCGTTGAGCCGGGAACCCCAGTATCCAGAGTTGAGGGCATTCGTCGTCGGAGAACACAGGAGATGTCCGTAAGGATTTGTCGGCGGAAGGCCGTAGACGTCCGAAGCCAGTCCACGGATGAAGTCATCGGGTGAGTCCGCCTCGCATCGGGAGTTCGAATGGCAACGAGGAACGCCATTTGCCAACTCCGGCTCCTCGACCGCTTCTCCTGACGTCATCCCGAACCTCGGGGTTCTACCGTATCGGTCGGTTCCCGATTCCGTGGTCTCATGTCCGCCGAGTCAGGAGACACAACATGCAACGTACGATTGGAATCATTCTCATCGTCCTGGGCATCGCTGCCTTCGTGCTTCAGGGCATCAGCTACACCACCGAAGAAAAAGTGCTCGACGTCGGCCCGCTGGAGGTGACGAAGGAAAAGACCAGCACGATACCGCTGCCCCCCGTTCTCGGGGCCATCGCCCTCCTGGGCGGCGTCGGTCTCGTGGCTCTCGGCAGAAAGAAGAGCTGATCCTGGATTCCCGGTCACTCGTCGCCGATCTTTCGGCGCGCGCCGGGAGACGCCGCCGGGGATACAGTACTCGATTCAGCCGTCGAAGGCTACGATTCGCGCGGACGCGAGCGGGACGGTCTCTGATCTCGCGTCCGAGCCGCTCGTACACCGCGATCACCCGAGGCACGTAGTCTCGAGTCTCGCCCGCGAGCTTCTCCGCATTGGCTCGAAAGTACCCGGCGTTGAGCGGTCCGCCGTTATACTCCGCAAGGATCATTTCTACGTCGTTGTAGGCGGTACCGAGGATATTGAGATAGCACGCGGCCATCTCGGTGTTCCTCGCCGGGTCGTGCAGCAACTCCTCGTCGAACTCCCAACCGAGCTCCCGCGCCAGGAGACGCCCGGTCGGAGGATAAATCTGATAAAGCCTTCGCGCCCCCATGTGGGAAGTCGCCTCGATGTCGAATCCGCTTTCCACGATTCCCACCGCAACGAGCAGGAGCGGATCGACGCGCGGAAATTTCTCCGAAGCCTTGAGCACCAGAGTCGCTAGCTCTTGGGCGCGGAGCGGCCCGACCGTGGGCCTGGTCTTCAGAATCGCGTCGCGAACCCCCAGGAGAAGGCGGCGACGATCGAAGTCGAATTCAACCCGCGACCGAAGACTGTGAAAGCGCTGTTCGCTCTGCCACAGAGCCTCGTTCACCTCGCTTCGAAGCTGCACTACCTTGCGATAGGCGTGAAACGCGAGCGCTCCGGTGACCGCGACGAGAAGCGCGAGGTAGCGGTAAGAGTGGCCTCGAAAGCTTCTCTTGACCATGTGACGCCTCTTTCAGGATACGGATCGATCCATTGCACCAACGATAGCAGACGCGAGATCGCGTCCCCATTCTCGACGAACGGTATTTCTCACGACCCCCCCGGAAGCCTCTAGATGATTGGCCGGCGCTGTGAGGAGGACTACGGTGTTTCCGGGAGAAGACCCGGAAAACCGAGCCAGACTC
>Ga0105095_10002407_pt1 | contig 10061 bp, 12 predicted proteins | sample PPLLak2March2015_2_FD_79180 | JGI IMG/M metagenome (GOLD analysis project Ga0105095, IMG submission 79180) | Freshwater sediment microbial communities from Prairie Pothole Lake near Jamestown, North Dakota, USA - PPLs Lake P8 Core (3) Depth... | ecosystem: Environmental > Aquatic > Freshwater >... | reverse complement strand
GGTTCCGGGTCCCGCATCAGGCCCCAGGTCAGCAAGGCAGAGACCGACGCGACGACAAAGCCTGCTGCGAGCGCCGCCTGCCATCCGAAGGCGCGCGGCCGTGCCGTTTGCGTCTCTCCGGCAAGCCGCGCCGCGATCGAGGGCCAGAGGTCCCGCGGCGGTACCACGTCCTTCGGCAGTTCCGCGGCTTTCGTCAGCAGGGGATCCTCTTTCCGCGGCCCGAATGGAATCGTCTTCATGTCGTCTTCTCCGAACCCATGCGCGAACGCATCAGGTGGCGCGCGCGATGCAACTGGGCCTTGCAGGTGCCGACGGCGACGCCCAGCATGCCCGCGGCTTCTTCGTGGCTGTATCCGTAGATCCCGTGCAGCACGACGATGTCGCGCGCGCCCGGCGGCAGCGCTGCAATCGCGCGTTCGATGTCGATCGGTATCGCATCGTCCATCGCCGACTCCGCCTCGAAATCCATCTGCTCTCCTGCGTCGTCCGTCATGCTGATCTCGTTCCGGCCCTGGGGGCTGCGCCTGCGCGCCAACACCGCATTGACCGCGATCCGGTGCAACCAGGTCGAAAAGCTGCTGCGGCCTTCGTATCCGGGGAGGCTTCTCCAGGCACTGACAAACGTGTCCTGGGTGAGGTCCTCCGCCGATTCGGGCTGGCCCGTCATTCGGAGGCAGAGCCCGTAGACCCGGCCGACGTTCTGGCGATAGAGGTCCTCGAAGGCGCCCATGTCGCCCCGGCAGGCCCGCGCCACGAGTTCGTTACTCCCCTCCGTCGCGCTTGCCAGACTCGTCACCTGAAGCATCCGATCCGTTGTCCGTTCATGTACTTGGACGCAGGGGCCGCCCGGAAGGTTGGAAGCCTTACAATCCCGGGCATATGGCAGCGCAGTTTGCGACGATCACCGGCTGGGGCAAGTGCATGCCGCCCGCCATCCTGCGAAACGCCGACCTGGCGACCTTCCTCGATACCGACGATGAGTGGATCCGCAGCCGGACTGGAATCAACGAAAGGCGTATTTCCCACGTTTCGCTCGGCGAGCTCGCCTACGTCGCGGCCTGCCGCGCGCTTGCGGGCGCCGGCCTCGAGGCCCGCGACCTCGACCTGATCGTGTTCGGCACCTGCAGCATGGACGAGCAGGTTCCGAACATGGCGTCCTGGCTGCAGGACAGGCTCGGCGCGCACGGCGCGGGCGCAATGGACGTCAATACCGCCTGCACGAGTTTTCTCTACGGCCTCACCACGGCGAGTTCGATGATCAAGTCGGGCGTCGTCAAGAACGTCCTCGTGATTGGCGGCGAACTGATCTCTTCGCTGATGGACTGGGGCAATCGCAACGTGTCGGTGCTCTTCGGCGACGGCTGCGCCGCCGTCGTGGTTCAGGCGACCGCGCGCGAGGAAGGCGTGCTCGCCGACAAGCTCGGCTGCTTCGGCGACGCGCGCGGCATCCTCCAGGTTCATGGCATGGGAACGCGCTACGCCAACCAGGGCTGGGTGCTTGGCGACACGCAATGGGTGTTCGAGGGCCAGGAGATCTTCAAGCGCGCCGTCGTCGGCATGAGTCGCGCCTGCGAAGCTGTCATGACGGCACGCGGCCTCAAGGCCGACGACGTGCATCTCGTCGTGCCCCACCAGGCCAACCTCCGCATCATCGAGGCAGTCGTGAAGCGCGCGCACATCCCGATGGATCGCTGTTTCGTCAACATCCAGCGCTACGGCAACATGTCGTCGGCAACCGTACCGGTGGCGCTCGTCGAGGCGCTGGAGGAAGGCCGTGTCGCGCCGGGATGCAATCTCCTCCTGACCGGCTTCGGCGCGGGGCTCTCGTGGTCCGCGCACATGCTGCGCTGGGGAGAGCGGACGACGCCGCTCGGCCAGAGCGACGTGGAGCTTCCGCCCTGCCCGAAGACTGCGCTCGAAATCGTCCGCGGCTACATGGCCGTCAAGCAAGGCTCGCACCTGCAAGAATCCGGCTGACGAGTTTTTCATAGAGGTCGACAAACGCGTCGGCCGCGCCCGCGACATTCTCCCGCCAGTACTCCGCCGCCTCCTCGTCGGCGCCGTCGCTCACATACTTCGCGCAGGCAAATTGCGCGCCTTCGATCCGGCAGGCCTTCGCGAGTGCATACGCCTCCATGTCCACGACGTCGCAGGCGACGCGTTGCGAACGCGTCGCGAACGAATCGCCCGTGCCGCAAATGGCTTCCGGCAATCCCGGAAAGCAGCACGGAAACTGGAGCATGGCCGGGAGTTCGTCGAAAGGCGTCTCGCCCGGCGGGAAGCCGAGCGGCGCCACGTCCATGTCGCGATCCACGAATCGGCGGCAGCTGACCAGCGTGCGTGGCGGGACGGTGATGCCGCCCGCCGTGCCGAAATTGACGACGAGCGGCGGCCACTGACCTTCGCGGCGAAAGCGGGCGAGCCGACGGGTGAGCGCTATGGCTGCATTGACCTTGCCAATCCCGATGTAGAGCACATCGACGTCGTGCTTCTCAAAACGGCCGGCGCTTTCTGCGGGAAGCGCCATCGCGACGACAACCGGAGGGAAATCACGCCTCATAGCGGATGACGGAACGCGGAGCCATGCCAAGGCAGCGGAAATCCTTCGCGATGCCGAGGTCGATCAGTACGCCGAGGTGCGGAATGCGGAATCCGGCATCGACCGCGAGCGCGGCCGAGGCCGCGAGCGTGCCGCCGGTTGCGAGCACGTCGTCGACCAGGACGAGCCTTCCGTCCCCGCGTTGTATCTCGAGTACGCCGGATCCGTACTCGAGCGCGTAGTGCCGCTCGACGACGGGCGGCGGCAGCTTGCCTTTCTTGCGCACCGGCACGAATCCCTTGCGGCGTCTCTCGGCAAGAGCGGCCGCAAGGATGAAACCGCGCGACTCGACGCCTGCAACGGCGTCGATGCCCGCCCACTCCGCGTCGCTCCAGAGCGAATCGAGGGCGGCGACCGCCTCGCCGAAATGCGACCTGAGCAATGGCGTGATGTCGCGGAACAGGATTCCCGGCTGCGGAAAATCAGGAACATCGACGATCTGTCGCGAAAGCGGGTGCATGGTGTCCTTCCATTCTAAAGGGGACGTTCCCCTTTAAAGGGGAACGTCCCCTTTAAGGGGTGCCTTGGGTCGCGGCGGTCGTGTGCTCGCGGATGAAGTCGCCAATCTCGCGGATGGCGCGGTCACCGGCGACGAGGCCGCGCATCGCAGGGAACACGTGCGGCATGCCGTGCCAGACCGCCGTCCTCGCACCGGCGACCTTCGCCGCGAAACGCAAGGTATCGTCTAGCAGCAGTTCCGTGCTGCCGACCAGGAGCATCATGGGCGGCAGCCCGGTCAGGCGGCCAAAGAGCGGCGACAGCCGCGGATCGCGCAAGTCCAGCCCCTTGCCGTACCAGGCTTGCAACGAGCGCACGGTCTCGGCCCTGAAGAACGGGTCGATGCCGTCGTTACGCTCCATCGACGCGCCGCTGAACGTGAGGTCGAGGACCGGCGACATGAGGACGATCGCCGCAGGCAGGGGCAGGCCCTCATCCCGCGCACGCATTGCGGTAACCACCGCCAGGTTGCCGCCGGCCGAGTCGCCGGCGAAGACGATGCGCTCCGGATCGATGCCGGACGAAAGCAGGAAATTCCACGCCGCGAAGCAGTCCTCCGTCGCGGCAGGAAAGGGATGCTCGGGCGCGAGCCGATAGTCCACCATGAACCCGCGGGAATCCGACGCTCGCCCGATCGCGGCGAGCAGCGGATCGTGGATCCCGCGGGCTTCCGCAACGAATCCGCCTCCGTGAAAGTAGAGGATGACCCCGCCCAGCGGAATGCCCGTCGGTTGTATCCACCAGGCGCGCGCTTCGCCGACCGCAAACGGAATGGAAGCATCGAACTGCTCGCGCCGCGCGATGAAGGGCGCGGCTCGTGCGGCGAGTCTGCGGATGTGTGCCGGCGTCGGATCGCGCGCGAGCAGCGCCCGCGCGACGTGCAGTGCGCGCTCGACGGCCCAACGCTGCAAGGATTCGCGCATGGCCGCATCCTACCCGGAGCCGCGTGCCCGGTGCGATAATTGCGGCATGGGCCGCATTTTCGAAGTCCGCAAGCACGCAATGTTCGCCCGCTGGAACCGCATGGCGAAGCAGTTCGCGCGGATCGGCAAGGACATCACGATCGCAGTCAAGTCGGGAGGAACCGACCCGGCGAACAACCCGACGCTGCGGCGGGTGATCCAGAACGCCCGCGCGATCAACATGCCGAAGGACAGGGTCGATGCGGCGATCCGCCGCGCCTCGGGACAGGGTGCAGCTGATTTCCAGCAAGTCCTCTATGAAGGTTACGCGCCGCACGGGATCGCGGTGCTGGTCGAAACGGCGACGGACAATCCGACGCGGACGGTCGCGAGCGTCCGCAATATCCTCTCCAAGCACGGCGGCAATCTCGCAAGCAATGGCAGCGTCAGCTTTCTGTTTCGGCGGATGGGTGTGTTTCGCCTCGATCCCGCCGGCATCGACCAGGACGAACTCGAACTCGACCTGATCGACCACGGGCTCGACGAGATGGGCGAAAGCACGGGCGAGAACGGCGAGGCGCAGCTCGTCGTGCGTTGCGCCTTCGAGGACTTCGGCCAGCTGCAGAAACGGCTCGAGGAACGAAAGATCGTGCCCCTGTCAGCCGAGCAGGAATACATCTGCACGACGCCCGTCGAACTGCCGGAAGCTCAGGCGAACGAGGCGCTCGAACTCATCGACAAGCTCGAGCAGGATGACGACGTGCAGAAGGTCTACCACACGCTGGCGTGAACTCCGGCCGACACCGGCGTAGTATTGGCGCCTCTCGTCCCCGACAGGGGAACCCCCCACGAGGCGCGTCATGAAATTCTCGACATTGATTGGCCCGATCGCCGTTCTTGCACTGCTTGCCGGTTGTGCCCAAAAGGTGCCCGAGGCGCCCGCCGCACCCCCGCCGCCGGACCCGGCCGCGATCCAGGCCGAGCTGGCGGCAACCATGGAGAAGATCCTGGCAGCTTTTGCAAGCAAGGACAGCGCAGGTGTCGCTGGCTTCTTTACCGAGGATGCAACATGGGTCCTGCCGAACGCAGCGACGTTCAAGGGTCGCGCCGAAATCGAAAAAGGAGCCGCTGATTTCTTGGCGACGTTCGAGACCGTCGCGTTCGCCCCGCCCACCTTTGAAAAGCTTGTCGTCATCAGTGATACGGAGGCTGTAACGTTTGTGAGCGGCTCGTTCACCGTCACGACAAAGGAAAACAAGACGCCGACTACCTTCAGCAACCCGTTTGCCGACTACTGGCAGAAAGGTGCCGACGGAGCTTGGCGCATCGCGTACGAGATCAATGCCGAGGGGCCAATGCCCGCCGCGCCCGCACAACCCTAGCAGGCGATTGCGGCCGGCATTTGCCGGAGCGACGACCGAAAGACGCGCTACAGCAGCACGGGCTGGTTCGGCTGCTCGTCGCGATCTCCGCGCCGCCCGGGAAAGTGCTTCCCGAGCAAGCGTCCAATTCCGGCGATACCGGATTCCGCGCCCTCGGCGAAGCGCCCGGCCCGGAAATGCGACTCCATGTCGCGGCACACCGCGTCCCAGTCGGCCTGCGTGACGCGCGCGGCGATTGCGCGGTCCGCGACGATCTCGACGTCATGATCGGCCACCAGTAGGTAGATCAGCACGCCATTGTTGGCCTCCGTGTCCCAGACACCGAGGAGGCCGAAGACCTGCAGCGCGCGCTGTCGCGGCGTCACGCCGAACCAGAGTTCTGGCTGGTCGAAGGCCGTCTCGATTGCGAATCGCAATTCACCGGCGTGCTCTGCCTCGACGCGCTTCAGGGCTGCCTCGATGCGCGCGAGCACTTCGCCGTTGAAGCGGCGTCGTGTACCCCAGCGGGTCGCAAACAGGTGACGCAGCAGGCGTGCAGGTTGCATGTGCTACCAGCGCCCCGACGCGCCGCCGCCGCCAAAGCTGCCGCCACCGCCGCCGAATCCACCTCCGCCACGGCCCCCGCCTCCGAATCCTCCCCGTCCCCAGCCGCCGGACGTCCAGCCGCCGTGGCCCGGCCGGCTCGACCAGCGCCCGCCGTTGCCGAAGCCAAGCATCAATGACGCGACGAGCGCGAAGACGCCGACTCCCATCGCGAGTCCAAGCACTTGTGTAACCCACCAGGCGAAAGTCCCGGCTGCAGCGCCTGTTGCAACGGAGCCGAGTGCACGACCGAGCAGGGCTCGTAGCACCATTGACCCAACGAAGATGAGACCCAGCAGGAACGGCAGCTGGCTCGCCAGCTTTTCCGGCCCGCCGGCCCATTGCGGATCAGGCTCCGGCAAGGGTTCGCCGTCGACGACGCGGATCATCTGCTCCACACCCGCGTTGATTCCGCCGGCGAAGTCGCCTTGCCTGAAATACGGCGTGATCGTGTCGGCGATGATCCGCTTGCTCACGAGATCCGTGAGCGCGCCTTCGAGTCCGCGGCCCACCTCGATGCGAAGCGCCCGGTCATCCTTCGCGATCAGGAGCAACGCTCCGTCGTCCGGCTTCTCGCGCCCGAGCTTCCAGGCATCGACGACGCGGATCGAGTACTGCTCGATTTCCTCGGGCACCGTGCTCGCAACGATCAGGACCGCAATCTGCGCGCCTTTCCGCGCCTCGAACTCGGCGAGCCGCGTCTCGAGTTGCGACTGCTCGGCGGCAGAAAGCGTGCCCGTCAGGTCGGTGACGCGGGCCGCGAGCGGCGGGACGGGCTGCAGCGCCGCAAGTAATAGCGGCGCCGCGACCAGCAAGGCAAGGTGCGGCGCGTAGTGCCGGATCACGGACTCGTTTCGAAATCGACCGCGGGCGGCTGAGCGATCTCCGCCTCGTTCTCAACCGTGAAGTTCGCCTTGACGTCGTAATTGAAAAGCATCGCGGTCAGGTTCACCGGGAACTGCCGGATGGTTCCGTTGAAGACCTGCACCGATTCGATATATCGGTTCCGCGCGACCGTAATGCGATTCTCGGTGCCCTCGAGCTGCGCCTGCAGATCGCGAAAGTTCTGATCCGACTTCAGCTCCGGGTAATTCTCGACGACGACGAGCAGGCTCTTGAGCGCGCTGGTGATGTCGCCCTGTGCAGCCTGAAACTTCCTGAGCGCTTCCGGATCATCGAGCATTTCGGGGGTCATCTGGATCGACGTCGCGCGGGCGCGCGCCTCCGTGACGCCGATCAGTACCGCCTGCTCCTGGGCCGCAAAGCCCTTGACCGTGTTCACGAGGTTCGGGATCAGGTCTGCGCGCCGCTGATACTGGTTCACGACCTCCGACCACGCGGCCTTCACCGCCTCGTCCTCGGTCTGGATCCTGTTGTAGCCGCAGCCTGAAAGAGCCAGGCAGATCGTTGCGAGCAGGCCGGTCGTCAAGTAACGCATGGAATGCCTCCGTCTCGGTTCCCGTATCGTACTTCGACAAACACTGCGCCGGCGCCCGCGTTCATGTATAGTTCGCGCGCCCTTCCCTCCCCGGACCCAATAAATCATCATGAATTTCAACGATCTCGGGCTCGAGCCTGAGTTACTTTCTGCCATTTCCGCGCACGGCTACTCGACCCCGACGCCGATCCAGACGGGAGCCATCCCGCCGGTGCTCGCCGGTCGCGACCTGCTGGCCGGCGCCCAGACCGGCACCGGCAAGACGGCGGCCTTCGTGCTGCCGTTGCTTCAACTGCTCGGATCCTCGGCAGGCCGCGCGCCTCGCGCGCTTGTCCTTGCGCCGACACGCGAACTCGCTGCCCAGATCCTGGAGAGCATCAGGGTCTACGGCGCGAACAAGCGCCTGCGCTCACGCGTGATCTTCGGAGGCGTCGGCGAAAAACCGCAGATCGACGGGCTGCGAATCGGCTGCGACATCCTGGTTGCGACGCCGGGACGGCTGCTCGATCTCGCGAACCGCGGGCTGGCCAATCTCTCTGAGGTTCAGCACCTGGTCCTCGACGAAGCGGACCGGATGCTCGACATGGGATTCATTCACGACATCCGTCGCATCATCAAGCTGCTGCCGCCGAAGCGACAGAACCTGATGTTCTCGGCGACCTACACGCCCGACATCCGCGCGCTCGCCGCCCGCATCCTCGTGAACCCGGTGCAGGTCGAAGTCACGCCGCCGAACAGCACGGTCGACCGCGTCGTGCAGCTCGCGTTTCGCGTGGCAAAGGACGACAAGCGCCATCTCCTGGTTCACCTCTTCAAGAACGGCGCCAATGGCGAAGGCAGCTGGCAGCAGGCCTTGGTGTTCACGCGCACGAAACACGGCGCAAACCGCCTCGCCGATCAGCTCGATCGGGCCGGCATCCGCTCCGCCGCGATTCACGGAAACAAGAGTCAGGCCGCCCGGACCCGCGCGCTCGCTGACTTCAAGGCCGGAAAACTGACCGCGCTCGTCGCGACCGAGGTCGCTTCGCGGGGGCTCGACATCCGCGATCTGCCCCAGGTCGTCAATTTCGACATGCCGCATGTGCCCGAGGACTACGTGCATCGCATCGGCCGCACGGCACGCGCCGGCAACGAGGGCCATGCGGTTTCACTTGTTTCCTCGGACGAGGCTTCCCTGCTCAGGGACATCGAGAGGACGATGCGCCAGGCCGTGCCGTTCTCGCCGACGCCCGAATTCGCGCGCGTCGAGCACGCGCAGGCGACGCAACAGCGCGCGGCCCCGCAACATCGTAGAGCGCCTTCGCGCGCCGCGGCGCCGCGTGCGCGGTCCTGGTCGCGCGGCCATCGCTAGCGCCGTCGACCCGCGCCAGCGGGATCCGGTCAGCTGAGCAATGCGTCGAGAACGAGGCGGGTCATCGCATCGACGCCGGTCTCGCGTTCTTCGGCGCTCATATGTCCTTCGTGCATCAGGTGATCGCTGACCGTCAGCACCGACAGCGCTTCTGCGCCCAGTTCCGACGCGAGGCCGTAGAGGCCTGCGGTTTCCATGTCGAGCGCCAGGATCCCAAAATGCCGCAGCAGTTCCTTCAGGCCGGCATCCGGGTGATAAAAGTAGTCGCTGCTGAATATGTTTCCAACGCGGATCGCGGAACCTGCGGCCTGCGCGGCGGCCGCGACCCGGGATAACAGCGCCCAGCTCGCGGTGGCGGCGAAGTCGTGGCCGGCAAAGCGCAGCCGGTTCACCGACGAGTCTGTCGATGCGCCCTGCACCAGCAACAGTTCGCCCAGTTGCACGTCGTCGGCGAGTCCGCCGCAGGTACCGATTCGCACCAGCCGGCGCACGCCATAGTCGCGGATGAGTTCGGTCGCATAGAGCATCGCCGACGGGATGCCGATCCCTGAACCCATCACCGACACCCGCTTTCCGTTCCATTCGCCCGTGTAGCCCAGCATGTTGCGGATATTCGTGACCTCGACCGCGTGCGTCAGCAGGCTGTTCGCAACATGACGCGCGCGCAGCGGGTCGCCCGGCAGCAGCAGCAATTCCGCGAACGCGCCCGGTGCGGCTTCGATGTGGGGAGTACTCATGCGATTCGCTCCACCAGTGGTGGCGGCGACGGCGCCACTGCGTTGATCTCATAGGCACGGGCAACGGCCAGGGACGCCGTCGCAGCGGCATCCCGGTCTGCCGCGTGCACGCGCGCAAGCGGCTGATCCTTGTGGACCCGGGTGCCGCGCGGCATCAGTCGATCGAAGCCGACGGCCGGATCGATCGCCTGTTCGGGCGCGGTTCGGCCGCCACCGAGTGCGACGACCGCGAGGCCGAGCGCGCGCGTGTCGATGGCGGCGACGATGCCGTCCCGCGACGCCGGCACCTCGACGACGACCGGCGCTTGCGCCAGATACGCATCCGGTCTCTCCATGAAATCGGCAGGTCCGCCGAGACTCGCGACCATTCGCGCGAAGCGCTCAGCCGCGACTCCGGATGCAAGCGATGCGGAAAGCGCCTTGCGGGCCGCGCTTTCGTCCTCCACGAGCCCGCCGAGAACCATGACTTCCGCGCCAAGCGCGAGAGTGACCGCGAGCAGGCGGGCATCGCAGGGCTCGCCGCGGAGCATCGCGATCGCCTCGCGCACCTCCAGCGCGTTGCCCACGGCGCG
>Ga0105095_10002406_pt1 | contig 10063 bp, 7 predicted proteins | sample PPLLak2March2015_2_FD_79180 | JGI IMG/M metagenome (GOLD analysis project Ga0105095, IMG submission 79180) | Freshwater sediment microbial communities from Prairie Pothole Lake near Jamestown, North Dakota, USA - PPLs Lake P8 Core (3) Depth... | ecosystem: Environmental > Aquatic > Freshwater >... | reverse complement strand
TCGCCTGTCCGCCGCAGGTGATCAGGTTGACGTTTTGCTCATCCATGTGCGCGCCCAGATTCACGGGGGGGATCACGTATGGGCCGCGCGCGGCAGGCGTCAGGTCGATGGCGATGCGGCCGGCTTCCCGCAATAATTTCGCATGACGGATATGGGCGTGGGCGCTGGTCGCGTCGAAAACGATGCGGATATCGGAGGCATCCAGGATGGGCTGGATCCCGTCATGACTGGCGTTGATTCCCAATGACCGCGCCCGCGCCAGGCCCTCTGATTGCGGCTCGATCCCGGCCAGCAAAGTAAGCTGCATGTGACCCGGCTCGCGCAGGATCTTGAACATCAGGTCCGTGCCGATGTTACCGGAGCCCAGGATGGCGACTTTGACCTTGTTGTTCGAAGAGCCGTCCATGGTTATGAAACACCATAATAGCCGAGGCGGGAGGAGATCGCCTTGGCCGTTCGCACAATCGCATCGCGGTATTCGGCTTGTGACCGCCGGAAGCGATAGGCCGGAATCGACATACTGATCGCCGCGATCACCTGTCCGGTGTAGTTGTAAATCGGCGCGCCAACACAACATAGGTCCGGCAGGATTTCCTCCAGATCATAGGCATAACCCTGCTTGCGGATTTTTGCCAGAGCTTGTGCCAGTTCTTCTTCGTCTGTGATGGTATTTGGAGTAAAGCTCGGCAGGCCTGCGCTCCGGATGATCTGTTTGACTTCTTCCTCCGGACTGTAGGCCAGCAGCACTTTTCCAAGCGCGGAGCAATGGGCGTAAAGCCTGGCTCCCAAAGAGGTCAGTTCCACGCGCACAGCCTGCCTGCCCTCGAGCTTGTCTACATATACAGCCTGTGTACCGTCCAATACAGCCAGGTGGATTGTTTCCTGATATTGCGCTGCGAGCTCCTCCATCACGGGGCGCGCCTCCCTGCGTAGTTCAGTGGTAGCAAGCAAAGTCTCGCTCAATGTCACCAACCGCCAACCGAGGCGGTAACGATTTTCTTCCGTCTTGTTCAAAAAGCCTAATTGGGCGAGCGAGGCCATCAAATCGTGCGCGCTCGATTTTGCCATTTTGAGTTTTCCGGCCACCTCGCGTACTCCCCACTCTGCGTGATCGCGGTCGAACAGTGCAAGGACCTCGCTGGCTTTTTGGATCGTTTGAAGCATCTCAGGATGGTCCTGTTGTCTTTTCAGTCTTGGCGATGCCTTGAAGGATCTCGGCTCCTAAATTGGCAGCCGATAAGCCTCGAAACAGAAAGGCCAGGTTGACCACGGCCGATAACTCTTCAAACGTGGCGCCTGCCCGATGAGCAGCGATCGCGTGAAGTTTTGCCGCGTCCTGCAAGTTGACGAGCAACATACCGAACAGCATGAGTTGCGCGGTCTTTGCGTCAAAACAATCGGGATACATGCAATGGCGGCGAAGTTCCTCCTGCATGGTTAACAGTTCAGGATCGAGGCGAGCGAGTAGATCGGTGCGCGCCTGAATACGCGGCGGGACGAAGCCGAGCAGCTCGACGTAAAAGCTCCGATATTCTTCTACCTGTTCATCAGGGATTTGTCGCTCAGGCAGAGCGGTAAACGAGGAAGGTTCGGACATGGCGCCTCCAGTTCAGGATTAGTATGGCACATGTCAAAACCATGGACAAGTGCCTTGTCCGATTATATCGGACGACCTGTTGTGTTCACTATGAAGTTCAGAGATACACGTGCAGGAGATGCGATGGTTTTGTTGGCCGGGCAGCCAGGATTAATCATACTTCGAGGCTGCCCGGTTGTTTCAGGGATAACTATTCGGCCCGGACGAAATCGATACGGAACGTACCAGTCTGTAGATAAATGTTGACATATTGAAGTTTGGTCAAATCGGCTCCAGAGCAACCCAAGTCAGCCAGGTCTAGTGAGATGGTTGCCACAGTATTCGACGGGGTATTCCCGTCACCTCCATTCTGTTCGCACCAGGTGAACCCATCGCCAACCTGCATGGAGAGCTTCCTGTATGTCTGATTGCCGAGCGTTTGCAGATCGAGCCTCACCGCCGACTTCTGGCTGATGTCAACGGGCGCAGCCGTCAAATCGGCGACTCGGAACCACCCTTCACCTGTTACCGTTATCTCGAGGCTGGATATGCCTTCGGTGGCAAAGGCGGATGATTGGGTAAAGGTTCCGGTGCCGCCTGCCAGTGCCGCGCCATCCGTGCCAGACTCATAGGAGGCGAGCAGAATCGCCGCGGTGGGGCTCGGTTTCACGGTGATGAGCAGACTCGCCTCATTCGACTTTCGGTGCAGTCGATCCTCAATCGTGTAAGGGATATCCACCTGTCCGGCGAATCCGGTTTCGGGTGTGAACAACACCGTCCCGTCCGTTTGCAGCATAGCGGCACCCCCTGCAACAGTGATCGTTGTCTGCTGGCCCGGCGTGGATATGTCGAGGTCGATCTTCGCCGCGATCACTGTATTCCCGCGTCCGTACGCGATGTCGTTTACAGCAGGGGAGAGCGTTACGGGTGTCTCGAACTCTGTGACCACGCTATCATCGTCCGCGACAGGCGGGAAGTAAAGCATCCTGTCAGCCGCCATCATCTTTCCGAAGTTGCTGATCGTGGTACACACCGGGCCTGGGCAATATACTGTGAAACCATCGAAATCCGGATAGAGCGTGCCGTCATCCTGGATGCCGGATAGGATCCAGTAAAGAGCGCCCGCGCCATTGCTCTTGAAGACAGTATCGGTCCACAGCTTGTAGTTGGGGTTGCGCATGCTCTTGTCGCGCAGGCCAAATTCACCGAGCATGGCCGGTTTTCCCACCTTGCGCGCCGCCTGAAAGTGGCTCTTGATCCATTCGACACCCCAGGGAACGTCTGTTCCCCAGGAGTCGGGGTAGAGATGGAAGGACATCACATCGATATGCTTTAGCCGCGTGAAGGCAATTGTGTCAACGCCCTCGCCGCAATTCTCGGTCCAGTGAGTCGGATTCGGCAGGCAGTAGAATCCCTCATCGCCAACCGAGACCAGATGGTTCCGGTCGATACTCTTGATATATCTCGATATCTCATCCGCCCAACTGATCAGCGTCTGGGTAGTGCAATTATCCGATCGTGGATACGCCCCGGCGCTCAGACAGCGCGGCTCGTTACCCAGCTCCCAGGTCATGATCGTGGGGTCGTTCTTGTACTGTATTCCAGTATAAGTGTTCGTACGATTTAACAGGTGCGCGATCCAGTTCATGTACCACTGCTTGATGACCGGATCGGTATAGAAGCTGTCGTGATACCAGGTCAGGTTATCGGGATCACTGATATCGCGCCAGCGCACATATTGATCCATCCCGCCGAAGTCGTTCCAGTTATTGACGAAGGGGATGACCAGCTTCAGCCCCAGCTCTCCGGCCTTGGCAATCACGTAATCCAAACGCTGGAGGCCATCGGGACCGTCGTTGTATGCAGGCAGCCCCGCGCTCGGATCCCAATACTGGAAGTAGACGCCATCCGCCGGACCTCGGATCGAGGTGGATGAGTCATTCGGATCTCCGATGTCGAGCGAGCCCCAGATGCGCATCACGTCGAAGCCCTGAGCGGCAGCATCCTCGAGCACATCATCCACCATCAACTGGGACTTATACATCAGGTAGTAATTGCTTGCACCGGCAAAACGAAACTCTTTGCCGTTCAGTTTCAGTTCCGAGCCGGCCCGCTTGACGAAACTATTCTTTCCCGACCTTCCGTGTGCAAAAACTGCGACAGGCGAAACAGACTGCCACACCAGTGTCAGCACCACCAGTGTGACACCAATGATGCGACCGAGTTTGTTTAACATCATGTATATCTCCTCTCTGAGATATGGGCCTGACTAAAATTGTTAGTAGCTGGTGACAGGAAAGTATGTATTACCGTGCAACCTCCTTCCACTTACGCTGACGCACTATCCTTATCCCTTTGTCAGCCTCTCCTGGAAATAACTTTGGAGAGCAAGAAATATGATTGAAGTTGGTATGATGACGGCAATGAAACAAAGATGATCTGTCTATAAACATTATAATCACTGCCATCTTGCATTGCAACAGAGATGAGGATTAGCCTTTGATGCGAGCGCTGATGCAAATCGGGATGTTGACGAAACCAGACCGATCCACATTTTGTTAAGAGGAATGCAAATCATTCCTCCCATAATCGCGAGTAAACAACAATGAAAGTGTTGACTAGACAATTGGATGAAGGTAAAATAACACTATCTCTATGCCCATCTATAAATTCGTAGTGCAGAATAAGTACCGGGATCCAAGATCTTTATCCTATTTGAAGGAGGCGCAGGCACTCGGCTTTCGCATCCTTCAGCAAAGCACTGTTCAGGACCTCTACTTCATTGAGGGCCAACTGTCACAGGAGAAGTGTCGACAGCTGGCCCTCGAACTTTTAACCGACCCTGTGACTCAGTCCGCATCGTGGACGGAACTCCCCGCCTCTCAGACTGACCCGGGTCCGGATATCGTTATGATCGAAGTTGCATTACGCCCGGGCGTTACCGATCCTGTAGCCGAGCAAATCGTCCGCGCCGCGCATGAACTGGGTTTTGACGGAGTCCATCGCGCTGCTACTGGCCTGCGTTTTCTACTGCAACTTGAGTCATCATCCGATCTCCGTTTATCCGTTTCCTCATCCGTTCCCCAACTTGCCAACCAGCCCCTGGCTAACCCAGTTATTCATCACTGGACGTCAGGTGAGCTAACTCCCTCCTTCCCTCAAGAGACTGAATCAAGCGGAACCGTGGAAATGATTCCTGTTCGCGGCCTCACTGGGGATGAACTCCTTGCACTTTCCAAAGGGCGGCGCGCGGCCCTCGATCTGGCTGAGATGAAGGCCATCCAGGAATATTATTGCAGCGAACAGCGCGATCCAACCGACGTTGAATTTGAGACCATCGCGCAAACCTGGAGTGAGCATTGCGTCCATAAGACGTTCAAAGCGCGTGTAGAGATTGAAGAACGGAGAACCGTCAATGGTGAAGATCAGTCTCCAGTATCTACGCTCGACTCGCTGATAAAGACTTATCTCAAATCCGCCACTGACGAAATCAGCGCCTCGTGGGTGATCTCCGCTTTTGTGGACAATGCTGGCATTATTGATTTTGACGATGAGTTCGAAGTCTCATTCAAAGTAGAGACTCACAATCATCCCTCAGCGATCGAGCCGTTTGGAGGCGCGAACACAGGCGTCGGCGGGGTGATACGCGATGTGTTGGGCGTCAGCGCCAAACCCATCGCCAACACAGATGTCTTATGTTTCGGTCCTCAGGATATGGATCCCCATCATTTGCCCGAAGGCGTTTTGCATCCGCGCCGGATTCAATCGGGAGTTGTGGCAGGCGTACAGGATTATGGAAATAAGATCGGCATTCCAACAGTCAACGGCGCGATCCTCTATGACGAAGGATACACCTCCAATCCACTTGTCTTTTGCGGGTGTGTAGGTCTGGCTCCGAAAGGAAAGCATGTCCGCACGCCGCAATCAGGAGACCGCGTGATCGTACTGGGTGGGCGCACGGGACGCGATGGCCTGCGCGGCGCGACGTTCTCCTCCATGACGATGGACGCGCAGACGGGCGAAATCGCGGGCGCCTCGGTGCAGATCGGTGATCCCATTACCGAAAAAGGATTGATCGATGTCATCACTCGCGCGCGCGATCTAAATCTCTATCATGCGATTACCGATTGTGGCGCGGGCGGACTCTCGTCCGCAGTAGGGGAGATGGCATCTTCGATTGGTGCAGAGATTGAACTTTCCCGTGTGCGGCTCAAATATCCGGGACTTGCCCCGTGGGAGATGTGGCTCTCCGAAGCACAGGAACGGATGGTGCTTGCGGTCGCGCCTGAAAACTTGTCCACGTTACAGGAACTGTGCGACACCTTCGATACCGAGCTGACCGAGATTGGCAGGTTCACAGGTTCAAGGCATTTGGTTGTGCGCTATGAGGAACGCATTGTGCTTGACCTGGACAACCAGTTTCTGCATGAAGGCATCCCGCAGAGACAGCTGAAAGCAGTCATCGAAAGACTGAAAACAGATCCTCGAAAATCCGATGATCGGATATCCGATATCAAACCGGACGAAACACTTCTGAAGCTACTTGCTCATCCAAACATCTCCAGCAAGGCCTCGGTCATTCGTATCTACGATCATGAGGTCCAGGGCGGCACGGTCGTCAAGCCATTAACTGGTGTTGAAGCAGATGCTCCCTCTGATGCGGCCGTGATCAAACCCATCGGCACCCAAGGTCTCAAGGGTATCGTGCTTTCAAATGGCATCAATCCTGAATATGGGAAACGTGATCCCTATCGAATGGCATTGGCTGTGATGGACGAAGCCATTCGAAATGCGGTGGCTGTCGGCGCGGACCCGGATCATATCGCGGTCCTCGACAATTTTTGCTGGGGCGACCCACTCCGCCCGGAGACGATGGGCACCTTGATCGAAGCCGCGCGCGGCTGCAGGGATGCCGCCTTGTTGTTTGGAACGCCCTTTGTCAGTGGAAAAGATTCGCTCAACAACGAATACCTCGGTTCGGACGGTCAGCGTCATGCCATCCCACCGACCTTGTTAATCTCAGCCATCGGATTGATTGACGATGTTCGCCAGGCCGTCACAATGGATTTGAAAGAAGTAGGAAACGAAATCTATCTCATTGGTGAATTTCAGCCGGTGTTCGGCGGCTCTCACGTTTCATTAGTAACATCACAATCTTCAAATGAGCAAGTGCCAGACCTGTACGAAGTCACACCCAGCGTGTATCGAGCGCTGCATCAAGCCATCACGGCTGGACTCATCCGTTCCGCGCACGATCTCTCGGAAGGCGGGTTGGTTGTCGCCGCGGCGGAAATGTGCATCGGTGGACGATTGGGCATGAGACTCGAATGTGATTCATGGGATGACCCCGTTCGTGCTTTATTCGGCGAGACGACAGGTACATTGTTGGTGGAAGTCCGACAGCAAGACCAGGATAGATTCACAGAGATGTTTAATCAACTTCCACTCACGCGGATCGGGACGACGACACAAAACCAAAACTTGATCGCCTCATTTCACAATTCCATGAGACTCGATCTTTCTTTATCCGATTTGATCAACGCCTGGAATAGGAACCTGTGAAACCAAAAGCACTTGTCCTTCAAGCTCACGGAACGAACCGAGATCTGGATGTAATGAACGCGCTCACTCTCGCGGGTGCGGACCCTATTGGTGTTCCCCTGAATAACTTGCGATCTCGCAGAACGCTCTGGCAGGACTTTCAACTGCTCGTCGTGCCCGGTGGTTTTTCCTACGCCGACGCGCTGGGCGCGGGCCAACTCCTTGCCATTGACCTGACATCCTATTTTGCAGATGAGATTTCGGCGTTCGTAGACTCGGGTAAACCCGTAATCGGGATATGCAACGGATTTCAGGCACTGGTGAAATCGGGTATATTGCCTGGTAATCACGTGATTGCGAGGAGCGGCGGGTCGAGCAGTTCCGAACAGAGTGGGGAACGTTTCGAGACCAGGGCGACGAGGCAATCTCACAGTACTGAAGCCACACTAACCTTCAACGAACGCGGCCATTTCGAATGCCGTTGGGTTAATCTCAAATCCATTTCACAGAAATGTATCTGGACAAGGGGACTCAATGAAATCATTACTTGCCCCATCGCGCACGGCGAAGGGAATTTTCAAGTGGCCGAGCACTCCCTACTTTCCACTTTCCAGACTCAAGACCAGATTGCTTTGACATACGCCTGCCCCGATGGCTCTTCTGCGAACGGTGACTATCCTGCCAATCCCAACGGGTCTATACTCGATATTGCAGGGATCTGCAATCCGCAAGGCAATGTGCTCGGATTGATGCCGCATCCCGAAAATCATATTTTTGATTACCAGCATCCGCGTCATACACGCGGCGAAAAAAGTGGGAGTGGATTGGCCCTCTTTGAAAATGGTCTGAAGTACGCAAGTATTTTATAGCAATGTAATCCGAGAGATATGGAGGTGTTGTTGAGAGTATGATCGATCATCAAAAATTACTTGAACTGATTCCTCAGGCGCTGGGCCATACGACTCTGCCTTTAGCGGGAAAACAATCGGGAAAAGTGCGCGACTGGTACGACCTGTCAGATGGGGCGCGGTTGATTGTGACGACCGACCGATTGTCCGCGTTTGATCGTGTCCTTGCGCGTGTTCCCTATAAGGGACAGGTCTTGAATCAGCTATCCGCCTGGTGGTTCAACCAAACCGAATCTCTAATCTCTAATCATCTAGTCTCTGTTCCCGACCCGAATGCTGCAATTGTCAAAAAAGTGACGCCTATTGCGGTGGAAGTCATTGTGCGCGGGTATATTACAGGGGTAACATCCACGGCCTTGTGGCATCGTTATTCATTGGGAGAGCGCGAGATTTATGGTTATAGTTTCCGCGAAGGCTTGCGCAAGAATGAGCAATTGCTTGAGCCAATCATCACGCCGACGACCAAAGGTGGGCCAACCGGGCATGATGAGCGGCTGACTTGCGCCGAGGTGGAAAGCAAAGGCCTGCTCGACGCGCGGCTCTGGGACGAAGTGCAGACTGCGGCATTGGCGATTTTCAAGCGCGGCCAAGAGATCGCCAATCAGGCTGGGTTGATCCTGGTGGATACAAAGTATGAATTTGGAGTAACAGACGATGGATCTGTCATGCTGATTGACGAAGTCCACACGCCCGATTCTTCCCGTTTCTGGCGTGACGCAACGTACGCGGACTGTTTTCGCGGCGGAATCGAACCCGAAAATTTCGACAAGGAGTTTGTGCGCATTGCCTACGCTGATAAAGAGTACCGCGGCGATGGCGAGCCACCCCTCATGTCTCCTGAATTGTGGGCCTCGGCCAGCGAGCGTTACATAGCCATTTACGAAATGTTGACGGGCGAGACGTTTGAAGCGGGCAGTTATCCGATTGAGACGCGACTGAGTGAAAATCTCAAGAAGGCTGGAGTGTTGTAGTTCATGTCAAAGCCACTTGTGGTGATCCTTATGGGTTCCAAAGCAGATTTGGAACACTGCACGAAAATATCAGATGCCTGCAAACAGTTTGGGCTCGAGTCCGTCCTGCGCATCGGCTCTGCTCATAAGACGGCCGAACATGCTCTGGCGATTCTTCGCGAGTTTGAGTCTGATTCGCGTCCGAAAGTGTATATTACTGTAGCCGGACGTAGTAACGCTCTGAGCGGATTTACGGATGGATTTGTCAGCGCGCCGGTGATCGCCTGCCCGCCACCATCCGATTCATTTGGCGGAGCGGATGTCTATTCGTCGCTGCGCATGCCTTCGGGCATCGCTCCCGCGCTGGTGCTGGAACCTGTCAATGCGGCGCTGTTAGCGGCGAAGATTCTCGGTCAGGTCGATGACGCGATACGGGAACAGGTCGAGGCGTATCAGAAGCGGCAGGCAGAAAAAATTCTGGAGGATGATGCATCCCTTAACGGTAAGAAGCCGTAGCCTGCAGCCCCTCCTCCATCCAAAAAGGAAAAGATCTTCTTTTATGCTTTCACGACATCTGGGCTTTCAACGGGTGATTTTCGATTGTGACATGACGCTGGTCACGGTCGAAGGGATCGACGAACTGGCGCGGCTCAAGGGCCAGGCCGATTACATTGCGGACCTGACGGATCAGGCCATGGATGGGAACATCCCGCTGGAGGAAGTGTACGCGAAACGTCTTGAATTGTTACGCCCGACCCGCGCCGAACTCGAAGAAGTTGGGCGCATCTATCGTCGTGCGTTGACGCCACAAGCCGCTGACGTGGTAGCTGCGCTGCAAGTGGCGGGCGTGGAAGTTTTCATCGTCAGCGGCGGTTTGAAAGCAGCTGTGCTCGATCTGGCTGAGATGCTCAAAGTACCTGCGCAGAATGTTCATGCGGTGGCGGTCAGGCTGGATGAATTGAGCGGTTCCTGGTGGGATTATGCTCGTCACCAATACGCGGGAAATCCTGATGAAACCTATTTTGCATTTGCCCCAACGCCACTGGCGGAGTCGAATGGCAAGTCGGCGGTGGTGAAAAACCTTGCGG
>Ga0105095_10002402_pt1 | contig 10070 bp, 7 predicted proteins | sample PPLLak2March2015_2_FD_79180 | JGI IMG/M metagenome (GOLD analysis project Ga0105095, IMG submission 79180) | Freshwater sediment microbial communities from Prairie Pothole Lake near Jamestown, North Dakota, USA - PPLs Lake P8 Core (3) Depth... | ecosystem: Environmental > Aquatic > Freshwater >... | reverse complement strand
CGGCACGGCTCCTTTTCTGCCGGTTCGCGTCTTGAGCCGACTCTTCCGCGTCAGGTTTCTCGCGCACTGCAAAAGGGCATTGTCGAATCAACGTGTATACTGTCGTTCGTCATGAGCTGGCTCGCATGGCTTGGCCTCGCAGTACTCATCACCGCCGTTGCTGCCATCACCGGCATCAAACCGAAGGGAACGCGACACGTCGCTCACACCCGACTGATGGGAGTGGCACGACTCGTTCTCTTGGCGCTCGTCCTCATCATCGCCTACTTCACGTTTCGAGCACGCTCCGGCGGTTGAGACACGACAGGTTCAAGCGGCAAAGGAGGACGAAATGGCGGTCACCTTCCAACGAAACGCAGGAATGCTGCTTCTCGCGATTTGGTTGATTCTCTATGGGCTCGCTGGCATGATCGCACTCGCGCTGCCGGCTCCATTGATGGCGGTTCTGGCGTTAGTCGCGGGCATTCTGATTCTTGTCGGCCGGTAAGAGCCGTCCCGCGGAAAGGCCGTAATAGAAGACCCGGACTCCGAAATCAGTTGGCCGGGGTTCATGGTTGTGTTCTGCAGATCGGCGTGGCTCCCGCGCCGGACCAAAGGAGCTGACTGGGTTCACCGGAACACGACTCTCGATTCGCAGGCTGACGGGGCGTCAGTCGAGCCCCGCCGAGGCGAGAATCTGCGATGCGAACACGTCGCGCGCGGCGTTCGTGAGCATCGACCTGCGGGCGGTGCGCCACTTCTTCGCGTTGTCGCCGAAGTAGCGCTCGACGCGCGCGGGCGTATGGCCGCCCTGCTGGCCCCAGTGGCACGTGAACGGGAGCTGCGCCTCGTCGAGCGCCTTCCAGCAGCCTTCGAAGATCTTCATCGCGTCGGTCGACTGGATGGCGCCCATCTCGATGTGGGTGGTCATGCCTCGCTGGCTCATGCCGAGGAGCGCGCCCCGATCGGGCGGCCGCGGCACGAAGCGGACACCGAAAGCCCCAAGGTGGTGACGCCCCTCCGCGGCCTCGGCTTCGATCACGCCGTAAATCACATCCAGCGTGGCGAGCGTGTGCTCGTGCGGAACCGCGATCTCGGTGCTCGTCCCGTTGCCGGGCGGGAGCGCCGTGGGGCCGAAGACCTCGCCCGGGAAACGCGGTTCGGTGTCGCTCTCCTGGTAGCGTTGGCGGAGGAGCTCGTTCACGAGAGCCTCGATCGCCCGCCCGCCGGAGGGCCCAGTGATCCTGCCGTTGAGCGCGCCGATGAAGTCGAAGAGGTCGACGGAGAGCTCCGGATCCCGCGGCGGCGGCGCGATCGGGGGCGGGTCGGCGTCTTCCTTCCACAGGAGCACCACGAACGCGGCCGGCCCGCGCGCGGGGTATGGGCTGAGCACGACCTCGAAATGAAACGGACGCTCAGGACGGTCGGGATGGAGCGGAAGCGTGTCGAGCGTCTCGAGCGCCTTCCGAAGCCTCGCGTCCCCGAGCTCGAACGCGACGACCCGGCGCCTGAGGCCGTAGAGCTTCTCCGCCTCGAGCACCACGGCGTGAACGACGCCGAGCGATCCCAGAGACACCTGGACCGCGGCGAACGCTTCGTCGTCGCACACCGTCTCCGTCGGGATGCCCGTCATGGCGTCGAGCCAGTAGCCGACGACGGAGCTCATCGCGGGCTTCGTCTTCGGCATGACCACGAGCGACTTGTCGCCCGCGACCACGAGGTGGACGGCGAGGAGCGCGTCGTGCATCGCGCCGAAGTCGATGGCCGAACCGTGCGTGCCGGTCGCGATCGCGCCCGCGATGCGTTGCCCGTCACTCGCACCCGACGTGCGAAGCGCGAGTCCGAAGTCGCCGAGAGACTTGTTCAGGCTGTGGATTGTCGTTCCGCCTTGCACCAGAATCGGCGTGAAGCCGTTGGACGAGCGGGCCCGCGCGTACTCCGCGTTGAGCCACGAGGAGGGAACCTTCAGGATCTCGTTCATGTAGGCGGAGTCGGGGAGGATCTCTCCGGGCTCGATCACGTTCGAGAGCGACCACCGTGCCCCCGCCACGCGAAGCGTCTTCCGCTCCCGTATCGCGTGGGCCACGATCGTCGAGAGCGCCTCGCCCAGGCGCCAGAGCTTGGGCGGTGCGTCGGGCGCGATCTCGCCCGGCATGTCCGGGACGACGACGAGCGGGATCGCCCGGTCCTGAATCGTCCCGTGGTAGTTGCTCCATCGCGTGACCGACGACACTCGGGTGTGCGGGAAACTCTGCTTCGTCACGGTTCTCCGACCGGGCCGCTCGACGCGTCGCACTCGACGTAGACCTTCGGGGTGCCCCTTCGCGCGCCCAGCACGATGAGCTCGTGGACGCGCCCACCGCAGTCCTCGGGAAGCTGGACCGGCCAGGTGCTCGCGCCGCCATCGCCGGCCGCGGGGACCACGAGGTCGCACACACCGGCCTCGCAGCGGTAGCTCGTCGAGCTCCCCTCCGGCCCGCACTCCACGTCGACCCCCGGACCTTCCCGGCGCAAAACCGCACTCTGTAGCTCGACGCACCCCTCGGGGAGCACGTAGAAATCCATTCTTCCCCGGTTCTTGCGGGACGGATCGTCCGTCCGGGCCGGATCGCAGACCGCCTGGTCGCACTCATAGAGCGGCCCCGGGGCGCCCTCGTTCACGAGGCGCACGTGCGCCGCCTGGCGAGCGCTCGGAGCCGTAGGTGGCGACAGGGTTAGAAGCTCCGACCGCCACCGGTACTGGACGAAGGCGGTCGCCAACAGCGGCGCGGCGAAAGTGAGGATGAGGGGGAGGCCCCACCTCAAGGAACGCTTGAAGGCCATTCTCGGTTACCTCCAGCGGGGGGTGCTGGTCGCCGCAAACGATACCACGGTTTCCTCGCGAGGCAATCCGGCGCCTTGACAGCGAAGCCGCGCCTGTTGAACACTCGCGCGCAGGGACACCGACAGCAGGTTTCCATGATGAAATCGAAGGGCCCGTGGGCCGTGTGTCTGTTGCTCGTTTTGCCGGCCGAGCTCGCCGCGCAGGGCATGAGCGCGGACGTCAATGAGACGGCGCGACTACTGGCAGAGCTCATCCGGGTCGACACGAGCAACCCTCCCGGTAACGAGGCCAAGCTCGCTGAGCTCCTCGTCGGGAAGTTCGAGCCGCTCGGTTTCGAGATCGACGTCATCCCGACCCCGGAGGAGGGCAAAGCGCATTTCATCGCTCGGCTGCGCGGCGACGGGAGCAGGAAGCCGGTGCTCCTGGCCGCCCATGCCGACGTCGTCGGCGTCGAGCGGGAGAAATGGACGTTCGATCCTTTCGCCGGCACCATCGAAGGCGGTTTCGTTTTCGGCCGTGGAGCCCTCGATTTCAAGGGCGGACTCGCGGTGTTCGCCCGGGCCGTGATGATGCTCGCCGAGAACGAGGTCGCTCTCACCCGCGACGTCGTCTTCCTCGCCGAAGCGGACGAGGAAGGCGGCCGCTACAACACGATGTGGCTCGCCCAGAATCATTGGGAGAAGATCGACTGTGAGTTCGCGCTGAACGAGGGCGGATGGATCATCAAACGCCCCGACGGCACGGTGCGTTATGTCAGCATCTCCACCGCGGACAAGAGCGCGGTCTCGCTCGTTTTGACCGCGCGGGGAACGTCCACGCACTCCTCTCTGCCTCGTCCCGACAACGCGATCTTCATATTGTCGAAGGCTCTGGCCAAGCTCGCCGACTACGATACCGAACCGACTTTGATCCCGATTACCCGGCAGTTCTTCACCGCGCTCGCGAAGACGAGCGAGCCCCCGATGTCGACGTATTTCCAGAATCTGATCGAGGGGAAAGACCCGGATCGGGTCCGCGAGGCGGACCGGGAGATCAGCAGGAACGTCCTCCTGCATGCGGTGATGCGCAACACGATCGCTCCCGTACTCCTGAACGCGGGGTTTCGCGGCAACGTGATCCCGGGCTCGGCCGAGGCGACCATCAACTTCCGGACCATCCCGGGGACGGAAACCGAGGAGCTCATCCGCGAGGTCGAGGCGGTGATCGCCGATCCCACCATCGACGTCGCGCCGGCGGGATTTCCCGGGATGGATCCGGAACAGCTCAAGGCCATGATGAAGAGGTTCGAGGGTATGGAACCCTCGTCCCAGGAGACCGATCTCTACCGGGCGTTGGCGAGCCAGGCGAAGAAGAGCTTTCCCGAGGCGGAGGTGACGCCGTGGCTCTTCCAGGCCGGCACCGATGCCTTCGCCTGGAGGATGCGCGGCGTTCCGGTGTACGGGATCTACCCGTACCCCATCGACGACGAAGACTTGAGCCGCATGCACGGGAACGACGAGCGCGTGAGCGTCGAATCCCTCGGCCAGGGGACGGAGCTCATCTACAGGACCCTGCTCGAGGTCGCAGCGAAGTAGAGTCCGGCGACTTCGGCGCCTGTTCCTGCGAAGGATCGATGAGAGCCGCGGGAGCTCTTCGTATTCCGGACCCGATTCTATTCGGAGCGTATCGCGATGGCGGGGTCGAGGCGCGCGGCGCGAAGCGCGGGGACGAGGCCCGCGAGGAGCCCGACCGCCATCGCAATCCCCGCGCTCAGAGCGAACGAGAGCGGGTCGTGACTGTCGATTCCGTGAAGGCGGCTTTCGAGAACGCGCGCCGCGGCGAGTCCTCCGAGGACGCCCGCGACCGAGCCCGCGAGCGCAATAGCAAGGGTCCGGCCGATCACCTGGCGCAGGATTTCCCCGCGGCTCGCTCCGAGCACCATGCGAAGCCCGATCTCCCGCATCCTTCGATTCGTCACCAGGGTGACGAGACCGTAGAGTCCGATGGTGGTGAGCAGAAGCGCCAGCGCCCCGGCTCCCACGGCGACTCCAGCGTCTCTTCGCTCCTCGTACAGGATGGTTCTCATGTGAAGGTCGAAGCTTCCCGTCATGAGGATCGGCACGTCGGGAGCGATCCGTGCCATCTCCGCTCTCGCCGCCGGCAGGATTGCCTCCGCCTCCCCGGTGGTCTCGAGGAGAAGGAGGCCGAAGCTCTGAGGGTCCTGAGCGTAGGGCACGTAGACGTACATCTCGGGGGCTTCATAGAGGTCTGCGATCTTGATGTCCTCGGCGACGCCCACGATGCGGCGGGAAACGGGGTTCGCGCGGCCCATGAGGATCGACTTCCCGATAGGATCCTCGTTGGCGAACAGCCTCTCCGCCATCGTCCGGCTCACGACCGCCACGGGCTCGCTCCCGGGAGCGTCGGCGGTGTGAATGCCTCGGCCGGCGAGAATCCGGGTTCCCATCACCTCGAAGTAATCCGGCCCTACCATGGTGTAGCGGATGCGAAACGACTCCTCCCCCGGTGGAGGGTCTTTCCCGGGAACGACGAACTGCGAGGCCCAGCCCGCCTCGTTCCCCTGGGCTGGAAGGCGGATGCCGTAGCTCACGCGACGGACGGAGGCGAGACCGGAGAGACGCTCGCGGGCCTCCTCGAGAAGGAGGTGCGTGACCTCCCGGCTGTAGTTCTTCAGTCCAGGAACGAGGTAGAGGGTCGCGACCTCTTTTCCGGCGTCGAATCCGGGACGGAGATTCGCGCTCGCGACGAGGCTCCGCACCATGAGCGCCGCGGCGGCAAGGACGACGACCCCGATCGCCATCTGAGCGCCCACGAGAATGTGCTGCTTTCGATAGCCGCGTGGGGAGGACCGCTCGCCCCTGAGGGCCGAGACCACGCTTCCGGATGCGCTCCTTGACGCCGAGGCGAGGGTGACCAGCGCCGTCGAGACGAGGATCAGCGCGAGGCCGAACGTCATCATCCTGGCGTCGAGACGCGCATCGATGGTATAGGTCACGTCCGCAGGCGGAACGAGCCGCGGAACGAGCTGGATCGACCAGGCGGCGCCAAGAATCCCCACTACGCCGCCCGCGAGGGCGAGAAGCGAGCTCTCGGCCAGGACCTGCTGAAGGAGCGCGCGCCGTCCGGCGCCGAGGGCGACCTGAATCGCCCGCTCGCGCCCCCGGGCCTCACTTCTCGCGAGAAGGAGGTTTCCGACGTTGACACAGGCGATGAGGAGTACCAGGCCGGGAAGCGCGAGGAACACCGCTCCTTCCCGTATCGCCGCCCGACGAGATTCCTGGAATCCCTGAAGGATGAGCCCACCCTCCCCGTACTCCTGGGGATTTTCCGCCGCCCACCTCCGGGCGACGACGTCGAGCTGCGCCTGCGCCTCCTCCTCCGTCGCGCCCGGCGCGAGCCGAGCTAAGACCTCGAACCAGCGCTGAGAACGGTTCGCGAGCTCGTCCCGGAGCGCGGGAACCACCAGCGGCGCCTGTTCCGCCATGATGAAGAGGTCCGTCTGCACGATGCGATCGAGGCCGACGAACGCCTCGGCCGCGACTCCGACGACGGTGAAGAGTTTGTCGTTGAGCTGGAGCGCCCTTCCGACGACGTCGGGTCGGCCGCCCAGCCTTTCCTTCCAGAGGCGGTGATTCACCACCACCTGCGGTGTGGACGAGTCGGCTCGGTCGAAGCCGCGACCGAGATCGAGCGGAATCCCGAGACCGTCGAAAAATCCCGGCGAAACGTAGTCGACGAGAAGCATGTGGGCTTCGCCGGCCAGGTGAAGCGTCACCCCGCGGCCGCCGACGGGAACCACCTCCTCGAAGGCTGGCACGGATTCCGCGATGTCCCGCGATTCGACGTAGGAGATGAGACCGAGAAAGGCTTTCGGCGAGGTGCTCTCCACTCGGACGAGCCGGTCCGGCTCCCGGAGCGGAAGCGGCCGGAAGTAGACGGCGTCGAGAAGGCCGAAGAGCGCGACGTTCGCGGCCACGCCCAGTCCGAGGGTGAGGCTCGCGAGAGCGAGGAACCCGGGACGGCGCGCCAAGCTCCGCCACGCGTGAAAGAGATTCGGCATCAGCACGTAGCTCAGCCCTCTCATCCAGATACGTTCTCGACTCGAGGGGAGTTCCGCTTCGAAGCGGGGCATCGCTTCCCTGAGCCGGCTCCGTTCGTTTCACTAAAGCGCCCGTTTACCGAGATTCTCGGTTCCACCGCCGCCGGAATCCTACGATGCCCCTCGTCGCCCGCCCACTTTTGATCTAGAGTCCCCTGGTGCGCCGCCGTCAGTTCCTGTTCGGACTCTCCGCCCTGGCGTTCTCTCCTCGTTTCGCTTCCGGAATCGACGGAGCCCGGCTGAATCGCCGGCTTCGGGAGCTCGCGCCTTTCGGGCGGACCCCCGAGGGCGGGATCAGCCGCGTCGCATTCAGCGAGGCGGATCGGCTGGCGCGGGAGCTCGCGATGTCGTGGATGCGCGAAGCCGGGCTCGCCGTCGGAATCGATTCGGCGGCGAACGTCATCGGAAGGCGGGAGGGCCGGGATCGGAGCCTTCCCCCTCTTCTCTTCGGCTCCCACGTCGACTCGGTTCCGGACGGAGGGAACTACGACGGACAGGTCGGATCGGTAGCGGCGATCGAGGTCGTTCAGTGCCTCGAGGAAACAGGACTCGAGACGCTCCATCCGCTCGAGGTCGCGATCTTCACCAACGAGGAGAACGGAAAGACCGGGAGCCGGGCGATGGCGGGAGAGCTCGAGGACCGTGAGCTCGCTCTCCCGAGTCACGGAGAGAAGAGCATCGCCGAAGGCATCTCGTTTCTCGGAGGCGATCCCGCCCGCATCGAAGAAGCGAGGCGGAAGCCGGGGGAGGTCTTCGCCTTTCTCGAGCTCCACGTCGAGCAGGGCGCGGTCCTCCATCGGCGCGGCATCGATGTAGGCGTCGTCGAGGGAATCGTCGGTATCGAGCGCTGGAACGTCCGTGTAGATGGATTCGCGAACCACGCGGGGACGACTCCGATGGACGAGAGGCGGGACGCGCTCCTCACCGCCTCCCGCGTCGTCGAGGCCGTGAACGGCATCGCGACCGAGACCGAGGGACGCCAGGTGGCGACGGTGGGGAAGATCGCGGTGCACCCCGGAGCCCCCAACGTCATTCCCGGCCGGGTGGAGCTGACCCTGGAAATCCGGGATCTGGACATGGCGAAGATCGCGAAACTCCAGGGCGCCATGGAGGTCGAAGCCCGGCGGATCGCCGCCGCGAACGACACCTCGGTGAGCTTCGAGAAGTACTACGAAAGCCGCGGGGCTCCCGCCGACGATCGCCTCCGGGACGTGATCCGCAGCTCGGCCGAGGACCTGGGCCTTTCGACGCTCTCGCTTCCGAGCGGCGCCGGACACGACGCCCAGAGCCTCGCGCTCATCGCCCCGATGGGCATGATCTTCGTTCCCAGCGTCGATGGCATCAGCCACTCCCCGAAGGAGCTCACGCTCGAAGCCGACATCGAGGCGGGGGCGAACGTGCTGCTTCGCTCCATCCTGGCGGCGGACGCCCTCGCCCTGGGCTAGCTCCCGCGCTATACTTTTTCGTTTGCGATGAAGCACCAGTTTCGCGAGGCCATGGCTCGTCTCGAGGACGACCATTGGTGGTTTCGCGCGAGACGCGACATCCTGGATCGCGCCGTCGCCCGTTTTGTGGGGAAGACGAACCTCGCCTTGACCGTCGGCGTCGGCATCACCCGGGAGGCGGAGATGCTGGCGAAGCGTACGCGGCTCGTCGCCATCGATCGCGCCCGGATCGATCCGCGCTGCCTCGAGGTCGCTCTCCCCGCCCAGGCGGACGCGACCGCCATCCCTTTCGGGGACTCCGTGTTCGACGCCGTCTTCCTTTTCGACGTCCTGGAGCACGTGGACGAGGAGGCGAAGGCGCTCTCGGAAATTCGCCGTGTGCTCCGGCCCGGAGGGAAGCTCCTGGTGACCGTTCCCGCGTTCATGTTCCTTTTCGGCCTCCAGGACGAGGTGAGCGAGCACAAGAGGCGCTACCGCAGGAGGCCGCTGGTGGACCTCTTGAGACGATCGGGATTCCAGGTGGACTACGCGAGCTATTTCAACACGCTTCTGTTTCCGCCGATCGCGGCGGTGCGGGTCTTTCGCCGCGTCTTTCCCGAGACCCGCTCGCCCGCCACCAACGGCGCCAGCGATTTCGATTTGAGGCTTCCGGGCGCCGTCGAGACCGCTCTCGAGAAGCTCTTCTCGCTCGAGCGCCACGCCATCGGAAACGCGTCCCTTCCCGTCGGGATCTCCATCCTCTGCTCGGCGCGGCGCTCCTGATCCCGCGATGAACTTCGAACAGGAAGTGCGACGGCGGAGGACCTTCGCCATCATCTCCCACCCCGACGCGGGGAAGACGACCCTCACCGAGAAGCTCCTCCTCTACGCCCGCGCCATCCACCTCGCGGGCGCGGTGAACGCCAAGAGGGAGACACGGCGCACCATCTCCGACTGGATGAAGATCGAGCAGGAGCGCGGGATCTCGGTGACCTCCTCGGTTCTGCAGTTCGAGCACGAGTCGAAAGCCCTGAACCTGGTCGACACCCCCGGCCACGCGGACTTCTCCGAGGACACATTCCGCACCCTGGCGGCGGTCGACTCGGCGGTGATGCTGATGGATCACGCGAAGGGCGTCGAGCCCCGGACGCGAAAGCTCTTCGAAGTCTGCCGCATGCGGAAGCTCCCGGTCATCACCTTCATGAACAAGCTCGACCGCCACGGGCTCGACCCTCTCGAGCTCATCGACCAGGTGCGGACGACGCTCGATCTCGAGGTGGCGCCTCTCAACTGGCCCCTGGGCATGGGCGGGGAGTTCCGCGGCGTCGTGGACGTGAAGAGCCGCGACCTCATCCTCTACGATCCCACCGCGGGGCGAAGGGGAGCCGAGATCGTGTCCTCGGAAAGGAAACCCTGGACCGAGGCGGAGTCGATCCTCGGGGCCGCGGCCTTCGATCGAGTCTCCGAGGAGCTCGAGCTCGTCGAGCACGCGGGCGACGCTTACGACCGCGGCCGCTTCATGACCGGCGACGTGAGCCCGCTCTTCTGGGGCTCGGCGATGAGCAACTTCGGGGTCGAGGAGCTCCTTCACTTCATCGCCGAGAGCTCCGCCGCGCCCGCGCCCCGGGAGACGGAAGACCACGCCTGGGTCCGTCCCGAAGAAGAGAGGTTCACCGGCTTCGTGTTCAAGATCCAGGCGAACATGAACCCGCGGCACCGCGACGGCATCGCGTTCATGCGGGTG
>Ga0105095_10002401_pt1 | contig 10071 bp, 6 predicted proteins | sample PPLLak2March2015_2_FD_79180 | JGI IMG/M metagenome (GOLD analysis project Ga0105095, IMG submission 79180) | Freshwater sediment microbial communities from Prairie Pothole Lake near Jamestown, North Dakota, USA - PPLs Lake P8 Core (3) Depth... | ecosystem: Environmental > Aquatic > Freshwater >... | reverse complement strand
TGAACCGCCCCGTCCGACCTCAGGACTTCAGGTGCTCGCCGAAGAACGCCAGCGTTTTCTGCCACGCGTCGTTCGCCGGCTCGGCCTTGTAGTTCTGCCCCGAGGGGTTCGCGAACGCGTGGTTCGCACCCTCGTAGACGTGAATTGAGGCGTTCTTGCCGAGCTCCTTCAGAGCCGACTCGAAGGCCCGCACCGAATCGACGGGAATTCCGTCGTCCTCGGCGCCGAAGATTCCAAGAATGGGCATCCGGAGCTTTTCGAGCTCGGCTTTCTCGGTGACGACGCGCCCGTAGTAGATCACGGTGGCGTCGATGTCCTCGGGAAGAACGAGGGCCGTCTGAAGCGACCAGCCGCCGCCGAAGCACCAGCCGATGGTGCCGACTTTCTGCCCGCCGTCCGACAGGTAGGCGTAGGCCTGCTTCAGGTTCTCGGTGAGCTCCCCGCTCTTCTCGAGCGCCGCGCGCATCAGCGTCTGCGCCTCGTCGGGGGTCGAGGCGGAGGCGCCTCCATAGAGATCCACGGCGAGCGCCCGATAGCCCTGGCCCGCGAGCTGCTCCGCCATCGAGCGGATGTTGTCGTTGAGCCCCCACCATTCGTGGATGACGATGACACCGGGAAGCGGACCTTCGGCGCCCATCGGTCTCGCGAGGTACCCCTGCACCTGCTGACCGTTCACCGTGGCGTAAGCCACCGTCTGGGTCTCGACCTCCGCGGCAGGCTCGGTCCTGGCAGCCTCGGTGGCGACCGGAGCATCCCCCTCGTGCTGGTGGGCCATCTCCGCCGCGGGATCGGAGCTCCCGCCGCCCGAGCAGGAAACAAGTGCCCACGTAAGGCTCGCCAGAACGAACGCGCTTCTCTTCATCTCATGACCTCCGTTTCGAGAAAGGGCGCATTGTATCCGATCGAACACGGGTCTCGATCCGCGGTCGACACTATAATGCGTCGTGGAGGAGCTCGATGACGCCGAAGAACGCCGCTCTCGTGATCTTCCTCGTTCTCGCGGCCCGATCCACAGCCGCTCAGGTCCCCACCATCGACGACCTGGTGGGCTTGACGTCTCCGGGTGAAGTCGCCCTCTCACCCGACGGGAGCGTCCTCGCCTACGTCGTGACCGAGACCAACTGGGAGGACGACCGCTACGAGCGCGAGATCTGGCTCGCCCGCGAGGGCGAGAAGCCGTTTCCCTTCACGAACGCCGAGCGGTCGAGCTTCAACCCGCAGTGGTCGCCGGACGGAGCCTCGATCGCGTTTCTGTCCGATCGAACCGGCAAGAATCAGTTGTATCGGATGAGCTCGAACGGCGGGGAGGCGGAAAGGCTCACCGACGCCGACGACGGAGTTTCCGATTTCGACTGGAGTCCCGACGGGGGGTGGATCGCGGTCTCGATGACCGACCCGAAGAGCGAAGCCCTCGAGAATCGCGAAAAAGAGATGGGCGAGTTCCAGTGGGAAGACGAAGACCACCGCATGACCCATCTCTGGAAGCTCGACCTCTCGAGCCGCGCGCTCTCGCGGCTGACCGAGGGGCAAGCCTTCACCGTGGACGATTTCGCGGTGTCGCCCGACGGGCAACGGGTGGCCTTCGGAGCCCGACCCTTTCCCGATCCGTCGGCGGCTCTGCAGGCGGACATCTACGTCGCCGAGGTCGAGGGCCCGCAGGTGCGAAAGGTCGTGGACTGGCCCGGGACCGACTCCTCGCCGCTGTGGTCGCCCGAAGGCGACCGAATCGCGTTCGTGACGGCGGGCGGGGTCGAGACGTACTACGGAAACGACGAGATTGGAACCGTGGCCGCCGCCGGCGGCAAGCCCGCCATCGTGACCGCGGAGTTCGACGAGGACCCGGGTCTCCTCTCCTGGCGCGGCGACGGCATCTACTTCGCCGCGAGCCAGAGAACCGAGCGCCACCTCTTTCGGGTGATGCCGGACGGGTCGGGCTTGAAGCGGCTTTCGGCCGACGGTTGGGTCCTGGGATCGATCGCGTTCGCCCGCCGCGCGGGGAAGGCGGCCGTCACCGCGGACCGCTTCGACCGGTACACCGAGGTCTATCGCTCGCCTCTCGCCGAGCTCGCGCTCGAGCGCGTCAGCGATTTCGACTCTCAGCTTTCGAAGTTCACCCTCAGCCGGAGGGAGGTCATCTCCTGGAAGTCGACGGACGGCGCGACCATCGAGGGAGTGCTGGTGAAACCCCGCGACTTCGACGCCACGAAGAAGTACCCGCTCCTTTTCAAGATCCATGGAGGCCCGACGGGAGTCGACGCGCAGCAGAAGCTCACGGGGGCCGATCGCCGCTACTACGCGATGGAGAGGTTCGCGGCGAAAGGCGCCCTGGTCCTCATGGTGAACTACCGCGGCAGCGCCGGCTACGGCGAGGCCTTCCGGTCCCTCAACGTGAGAAACCTCGGAGTGGGCGACGCCTGGGACGTGGAGTCCGGCCTCGATCACCTGGTGCGGCAGGGAATCGTCGACGAGACGCGCGTCGGGACCATGGGGTGGAGCCAGGGAGGCTACATCTCCGCGTTTCTCACGACCCACAGCAGCCACCGCTTCCGCGCGGCGTCGGTGGGCGCGGGGATCTCGGACTGGATGACCTACTACGTGAGCACCGACATCCACCCGTTCACCCGCCAGTACCTGAAGGCCGATCCGTGGAGCGATCCCGAGATCTACGCGAAGACCTCCCCCATCACCTACGTCCGGAGGGCGCGAACCCCGACCTTGATTCAGCACGGCGAGAAGGACGCGCGCGTTCCCATCCCGAATGCGTACGAGCTGTACCAGGGACTACGGGACCAGAACGTGCCGGTGCGGCTCGCGGTCTACAAAGGGTTCGGCCACGGGATCGACAAGCCGAAGTCGAACCGCGCGGTCATGACCCACAACGAGGAGTGGTTCTCGAAGTGGATCTGGGGTGAAGGGGCGTCTCCCAGTCAGCCCGACTAGCGTCGACCGGGGCGGAGCCTCTCTACCGCCAGAGTTGGGCGGTCCGCGAGCGTATCGAGCAGGCGCGCCTGACCTCGGCTCGGTGTCCGGGCCAGGCGCTCATCCCAGTCGTGAAGGAGGCTCCGGAGCTCCTTCTTGAGAGCGTGAAGTGCTTCGATCTCTCGATCGGCGGCGGCGAGGCGATCGCTCACCAATGCCCGCACGCGTCGGCACGGAGCTCCGCCGCGCTCTCGTTCTCGCAGTATTCTTGCGAGCTCGTCGAGCGAGAACCCTACGAGGAGAGCGCGGCGAATGAGCAGAACCCGCGCCAGCGCCTCCGGCGGATAGCGACGGTATCCGCCCGTGGTCCTCGAGGGATGATCGAGCAGGCCCTTGCGCTCGTAGTGGCGAAGGGTGTCGGTGCTGACCCCGGCGCGCTCCGCCAACTCGCGGGGCCCGAGCGTGCCGGACTGCCCTTTCACCGCTTTCGGACCTCCACCGAGTCTCCCGTCTGGTGATCCCGGATCTGAAAGCGCAGGAACTGGTGAAGGGCCCGAAGAGCCTCCTCGTCGTTCGTCACGATATCCACTCGTCCGCCGCGGGGAGTCTCGACGTAGGCGTACCGGACGCGGTCCTTCCGCTTCGACAACTCCGCCGTTCCCGGCACGTCGGTGTCGTGAACGAGCATGGGTGCTTCGAAGTTCCCCTTTCCGAACATCACGGCGATATGGGGGAGATGCGATCGGATGGCGTCCCGGCTCTCGAGGTCGGAAGCCTCGCTCGCCGAAACATCGATGGCGCCGCCATCCGGATAGAGAAGGAAGCGATGTGTGGTTTTGTCCTGGTCGAAGCCCATGACCATCGCACCGCGATGATTCATCTGCGCATGCGGGTCCTGGCCCGACCAAGCCGCCTGCCCAAGAGCGATCAACGTCGTGGCGAGAAACAAACTGACCATCGGTAAGCCCTCCTCGAGCTCGCCGGCCAATATAGAGGTTGGAACCGTTCCAGGGTCAAATGCGAGTACGGCCTCAGTCGAAGAGGCCGTGACGCTCGCGCCATTCGAGGGGAAGGGGCAGGTTCCGAGCGCAGAATTCGAGATGGATGACCCGGCGCGAGCCCGGCACCGTCGCCGGGCTCGAGGCATGGAGGAGCAATGGCCGCATCACGATGAGCCCGCCCTTTCTCACCACGCAGGTCGTGACGTCGTACCGAGTGAACTGCTCGATGCTGTCCTGGGGCAGCCTCCCGTACTCGTGCGACGCGCGGACGACCCGCATCGCGCCTTTGGACTCGTCGCAGTCATCGAGGTGAAGCCTCACGGTGAGCATTGCCGAAAGAGTTCCCGGGGGCGCCATGACGTGCTGCCGTCCGGCTTTCACCGTAAAGGGCCCGAAGCCGGTGACCGCCGCTCTCTCCTTCACGACGATCGTCGCGTCCTGGTGCCAGGGCACCTTCCAGTTGGCGCGCGGCGTCTTGTCGAAGAAGAGGGCGCGAACGCAGAACGCCTCGGGACCTAGAACCGCCAGCACCACCTCTCGCACGGCTTTCGCCTGAAGCGCCGCCTTCGTCTCGGGCACGAGGTCGAAGAGGTTTCGAAGCGCGTAGACATCGCGGCGACGGTGAACCCCGTGTTCGCGGCGCCCGCCGGAAAACGTGGCAATGGCGTCGCGCAGCGCGGATACGACGTCCGGTTCGAGGGCGTCGGGGAGGATGGCGAAGCCGTCCTGCTCGACGGCATCAGCCCAGGTGCGGTCCATCACGGAAGGCTCGTATTCTAGGCAGCTAGGCGGTTCGTGGGCAAACCTTGGCTACTGGCGCGGGAAGAGGCTCGTCGGTTATCTTCTCGAGCGCGAGGTGGCACGATGCGTACTTTCAGGCTGCCATGGCTCTCGTTCGCCCTCTTCGCCGCTCCGCTGGTTCACGCACAACCGCCGGGCTGCGGGATTCCCCGGGAGCTCTTCGAGACCGGGGAGTCGAACCTCTTCACTCCGGAGCAGGAAAACTACCTCGGAGAAGCGATCGCCGATCACATCGAGAGGTACCTCGACGTCATCGAGGACGAGGCTCTGACGGCGCCACTTCGCGAGATCGGTGAGCGCCTCGCCCGACAGATGCCCGGATCCGACGTGGGCTTCCAGTTTTTTCTCGTCGATTTGCCGTTCGTGCAGGCCTACGCCGCTCCGGGCGGACGTGTCTACGTGACTCGAAAGTTGGTCGGATTCGCCCGGCAGGTGGACGAGCTCGCGGGGGTTATCGGGCACGAGATGGGACACGTGGCGAGCCGCCACACGTCGGCGGCCTATTCCGAGGCGTTTCGCGCGCTGGGGGTGACGGAGCTCTCCGACCGCGAAGACGTCTTCCGGCGATATCGCGAGCTCATCGCGGCCGGGCGCGGACTTCTCGAACGCGATGCCGGGTCGGATCACGGGAATCAGGTCGCCGCGGATCGCATCGGGGTGCTCGCCGTGGTCGCCGCGGGCTTCGATCCCGGGGCTCCGATCGCCTTCTGGGATCGGCTCGTGGAGACGGAGGGCAAGAAAGGCAACTGGTTTACCGACGTGCTCCGATTCACGAGTCCCGAGTCCAAGAGACTTCGCGAGATGGTCTCGATCGGCCGCGGCCTTCCTCCTTCCTGTCGGGGCAGCCGGCCCGCGGACCTCGACCAGGAGTTCCAGGCGTGGAAGGAGAACCTCGTCCTCTATGCCCGCAAGCCGGGCCAGGAGACTCTGCGTGGCATGGTCTCTCGCGCGAGCCTTTCTCCCGCGCTGCGCTCCGATCTCGAGCACCTGCGATTCAGCCCCGACGGCAAGCTTCTGGCCGCCCAGGACGATTCCGGCCTGTTCCTGTTCCGGCGCGACGGCCTTTCGCTCTCCTTCCGCGTGGAGGCCCCGGACTCCGAGCCGGCGCGGTTCTCGCCGGACTCGCAAAGCCTGCGCTTTCACACGAGAGATTTGAAGATCCACGAAATCGAGCTGGACGAAGACGGGGGGCTTGCGCGCCGTCGGGTCCGCGAGATCTTTCGCCGGGACCGTTGCTCGACCTCCGCGCTGTCCCCGAACGGCCGCGCATTGGCTTGCCAGAGCCTGGACGGAGACATCGTCCTCTATGACGTGTCGACCGGGGACGTCGTCCTTCAGAAGAAGGAGTTCTTTCCCACGACCGCGCTCGTGAACCTCGGGAACCTCTTCCTGTTCAAACGGCAGACGGGTCCCAACATGGGCTTCTCTCCCGACGATCGAACGTTCATCGCGGCCTACGCCGGCCTGGATTTCCCGACGTTCACCGGCACGGATTCCCTGCCGCCTCGAGCCGAGGTCCACTATCTGGCCTTCGACCTCGAAGCCCGCAAAGAGATCAAACTGGAAGGATCCGTCCGCGACCGGGTCGGTCGAGGGTTCGTGTTTCAAAGCCCGGACCGAATCGTCGGAGTCCACCTCGAACCGAAGAAATCCGCCATTGTGACCTTTCCGGAAGGCAAGGTCGTGGAAGAGCTTCCCTTGGGATTTCAGGCTCTGGACGTTCCCGCGCGCGGCAATTTTCTGTTCCTCCGCCCCGTCAACAAGGCGGCGGTGGGGGTCATGGACCTGAGCGCGAAGAAGATCGTTCTCGCGAGTCCCAAGCCAGCGTTCGATTTGCACGAGAACTTCCTCGCGAACCAGCTCGCAAACGGCGAGCTGGAGTTGGCCGATCACCGGAGACGAGAGTCCGTCGCTACCGCCGAGCTCCCCATGAGTCCCCTCGCCGATCTCGTCGCCGCCTCCGTTTCGCCCGACTTGCGCTGGATCGCCATATCGGGAAGGAGCCGCGGCGGCGTGTGGAACGCGGAGACGGGAGAGAGAGCCTTCGAGACCCGCGCCTTTCACTCAGCCTGGTTCGACGAAACGGGAAGGCTCTATGCGGACTTTCCCCGGGAACAGGAGACGGAGCGGATGATCGGAATCCTGGAGACCTCGAGCGGACGACAGTTCGCCGGAGTCTCGCTCGGGGAAAGCCAGGAGTTCCAGCACGGAGGGCTTCTTCTCGGGTGGAAGGACAACCAGCTCACCGCTCGGAGCGTGCGCTCGGGGGCCTCGCTGTGGCGCCTTCCCCTCGACGGCGGTTTTCCGCGATTCCTCATCACTCCGGAGAAGAATTCGCTCGTCGTCTTCTGGGGCGCTTCGAGCGAGCACGCGAGGAGGATCTTCGAGAGCAACGTAGAGCTGGACAGTCAGCGGAAGAGCCGGGGAGCGGGGGAGGCCCGCCTCGTGGAGGCCTACGAGCTTTCCACCTCGAGACTCCTATCGCGAATCGTGGTCCAGGGCGGAGTGGGAGAGGTTTCCTCATTCGTCTCCGGGGAGAGTCTTTTCATCGCCGACGGAGCCGAGCGAGTCCTCGCCTACTCGCTGCGGGACGGCGCTCCCCAAGGCACCTGGTTCGGGCGCCGGCCCGCCCATTCCGTGACGTTGGGCATGCTCGCCCTGCAATCGTCCACCTACGAGGTCACCTTGTTCGCGGCGGGCGCCTTCGAGAGCGCGGGAGCGTACACTTTCTCGAGCCCGGTATCGCACGTCGCTTTCTCCGAGGACGGGCGCCGTCTTCTGGTCCTGACCGCCGGCCAGTCGATCTTTGTGCTCGACCCTACGGTCTCGTGAGCGCCAGGCAGGCACCGACCCCCGTCAGTCGGCGAGGGTCGTGGTCGTCAACGAGACCTCTCGCCCGCCACTTCTCGCCGGACGAAGACCCAATTGGCTGGCGGCTGAAGCAGGACTGGCCCGAATCCGATGGTGAGCTCAGCCTGGGAGCGAGCCGCAGCGACCCCAGCCGAGCCCTCTCCCGAGTGTGTCCGATATAGGATTCTCCCTTGCGGGAGCTCCGTATGGATCCGGGCAGCTGGGAAGTCCTCAATCGCCTCCTCGACGAGGCGCTCGACCTCCCGGCCTCGGAGCGCCTTATCTGGATCGACGGGCTTCCCGGGGAATACGACGCCTTCAAGCCGCGACTTCGCGCTCTGCTGGCGAGGGTCCGGTCGGAGTCGTTTCTCGGTACGATTCCCAAGTTCGAATCGAAGGTCGAGCCCGAGGAAGGCGACGACTTTCGGCGCTCCGAGACCGCAGGGAGCGAGATCGGCCTCTATCGGCTCCTGCGCGAGATCGGCGAGGGCGGCATGGGAACGGTCTGGCTCGCCGAGCGAAGCGACGGGATGATCCAGCGACCCGTGGCTCTGAAGCTGCCCCGCGGAAGCTGGCGGCGCGCGCTGCTGGGGGAGCGAATGGCCCGGGAGCGCGAGATTCTCGCGACTCTCGACCACCCCAACATCGCGCGGCTCTACGACGCGGGGGTGACCCCGGAGGGAGAGCCGTTCCTCGCGCTCGAGTACGTGGAAGGCCGGGCCATCGACGAGTACTGCGAAGAGAAGGCGCTCGCTCCGAGGGAGCGGCTCGAACTGTTCCTTCAGGTAGCGAAGGCGGTTGCGCACGCCCACGGAAGGCTCGTGGTCCATCGAGACCTCAAGCCGTCGAACATTCTGGTCACGACCGACGGACAAGTCCGGCTCCTCGACTTCGGCATCGCCAAGATGCTGGAGGGGGGTGAGGCCCGGGAAACGGAGATCACCGAGCGCGCCGGGAGGGCGCTCACTCCCGATTACGCGTCTCCCGAGCAAATCCTGGGCGAGCCGATCGGCGTCGCTTCCGACGTTTACTCGCTCGGTGTCGTCCTTTTCGAGCTCCTGACGCGGAGCCGCCCCTACAAGCTCGAGCGCGGGACCCGGCGCGAGCTCGAGGATGCGATTCTGGAAGCCGACCCGGCGAAGCCGAGCGACGTCGCCGCCGAGCCTCATACCCGGAAGGCTCTTCGCGGCGACGTAGACACCATCGTGCTCCGCGCGCTCGCGAAGGCGAAGGAAGAGCGCTATCCCACGGTGAACGCGCTCGCCGAGGACATCGAACGGCACCTCGACGGACGCCCGGTCCTCGCGCGACCGGACAGCACGTGGTATCGGGCATCCAAGTTCGCCCGCCGGAACCGGCTCGGCGTGGGAGCGGCGGCCGCGGTTTTTCTCTCCATCGTGATCGGGGCCGGGGCCGCGGTGTGGCAGGCGCGGGTGGCCCTTTCGGCGCAGAGACGCGCCGAGCAGGTGAAGGACTTCATCGGAGCGATTTTCCAGGACGCGAACCTGGAGGAGGGGGAGGGCAGATCCCTCACCGCGATCGACGTCTTGAACCGGGCGCGCCAAAGAATGGAAACGAGTCTCGACACCGATCCCACGGTGCGCGTCGAGCTTCTGAACATCCTGAGCTCGAGCCTCATGAGTCTGGGAGAAACCGCGACGGCGGAGTCGGTGAGCGAAGGAGCGCTGGAAGAGGCTCGAGCGAACCTTTCCCCCGACGACCCGCTCGCCCTTCGCGCCGGGCTCTTGCGCTCGTGGGTCATGATGTATCGGGGAAAGACCAGTGAGGCCCGGACGGCGCTCGACGAGGTCTTCGCCGCCGTCGAAAGAGGCCTCGCGCTTCCCGCCGAGGATCTCGTCCTCGCCTGGCGGGTCCGATGCGGGCTCGATATCGACGCGGTGAACCGGGAGGAGGCGGTGACCGCGGGAGAAGAGGCGGTCCGACTCGCGGACGAGCGCCTCCGCGACGACCACCCGGAGAAGCTCCTGGCGCTTCTCGAGCTGGCTTACGCGCACCAACAAGCCAGGAGCTACGAGAAAGCGCTCGCAGTTGCGCAGCGAGCCTACGGGCTGGCGGCGGCTGTCCATCCGAACAACGCGCTTCACCCGAACGTGATCAAGGCCAGAGCGCGGCTCGGAAACGCGCTCGCGGACGTGGGCCAGCTCGAACGGGGGATCGGCGAGCTCGAGCAAGCGGTTCTAGACGCGAGCTCGGTATTCGGTCCCTCGAGCATGACGGTGGGGGTGTACCTTCAGAACCTCGTCAGTTACCAGCTCCGGGCGGGCATGGTGCGAGCCGCCCTCGAGAGCAGCAGACGGTCCCTCGAGATCTGCGAGCGCTACTTCGAGCCCGATTCACTCACACGCATCTCTTGCGCCCAGGCGCGTGGTGTCGCCCTGATGGCCGCCCGCAGGATAAGTGAATCGCTCGCGACATTCGAAGACGCCTACGACGCGGCGACGAGAACGTATGGTCCCTCCGATCGCATGACCCTCGCGCT
>Ga0105095_10002396_pt1 | contig 10082 bp, 2 predicted proteins | sample PPLLak2March2015_2_FD_79180 | JGI IMG/M metagenome (GOLD analysis project Ga0105095, IMG submission 79180) | Freshwater sediment microbial communities from Prairie Pothole Lake near Jamestown, North Dakota, USA - PPLs Lake P8 Core (3) Depth... | ecosystem: Environmental > Aquatic > Freshwater >... | reverse complement strand
GGGCTCCATCGGTGAAGACGACCGTGGCCGTGTAGGTCTCGCCCTCGACCACGAAGCCCTGGTCGGCGGCGAAGAGAGTGAGGCTCGCGCTCGACGTGAGGTCGAACGAGACCTCCCCATGGGCGTCGTTCCGAAGAGGCCCGGCCGCGCTCGAGCCGACCCCCAGCACCGCCCCGACCGAAGCCCGCGTCGATCGAAGGGCCGGGCCGTCGAGGTCGATGTGGTCGAGCGTGCGCGTGACTCCTTCGCCGAGGGAGAGCATCACGGTGAAGACCGCGTCGAGCTCGCCGTCGGGAGCGAGTGCCGTCGGTCCCACTCGATCGGCTACCACTCCCTCGAATCGGAGCCTGGCCGCATCCTCGGAAGGCGGGAGCGAAGGGATACTGCGCACGATGGTCAAGGTTGAAGCACTCCGGTTTCCGAGATCGTCTTCAGCGGTCAGGAAGACCACGTCGCCGATCGAAGCCGCGAGGCTCAGGGCGAAGGATCCCTCAGGGTCCGCGCTAGTGGTCGCAGACGCGTCCGGGTCGAGATTCGCAGCGGCGACGAGCGCTCTAGCCTCGACGGCGCCGGGAAGTCCGTGCACCAGGCTTGCGCCCGCTTGCGGTGGCTCCGCGAAGACCCGATCGGGATCGGGAGGAGGCGGCGGCGTCCGATCGATGACGATGGCGCGTAATGCGGAGCCGGTGTCCGCGAGCCCGACTGCCGTGGCGAGGATCTCCTGCGCACCCTCGGCGACGCCCGTGAGGTTCAGGGTCACCTGATAGGGTGGGGTCCCGTCGGCGACCCGCACGCTTCCGATTTCGAACTCGACCCGAAGGACGGGCTCCGACACCGCGACCCATGCGTCGACGGAGTCGCGGACCCGCAGATTGGGCGCGGGCGTGAAGAAGCTCACCGTGATCTCCCGGTTGTCGACCTTGACCGGGACCGGCGCCCCCTCGGGCCCGGCGTTGCCGGCCCGATCGACCGCACGCGCCGTCAAAAGGGCATCGCCCTCCGGAATCGACGAGGTGTCGAAGTCCTTTTCGAAGCTCGGACCCACGAGCGTCGTGAAGAGCGAGCCGTTCGCCCGCAGGTCGATTCGGGCAACGCCTGAGGGGAGATCCGCGGCCGAGGCGCGGAAGCGGACGACGCCTTCGAGAGTCGCGCCCGCCGCGGGGCTCGCGATCTCGGCCGCGGACGGCGGAGTCACGTCGATTCCGAAGCTTCCGGAGAACGCGCCGAGATTTCCGGCCCGGTCGGCGATCGCCGCCTCGACGGGATGCTCCTCCTCCTCGAGGGTGCTCGCGGGTGTGAAGACGATGCTGTTGCCGACGACGACCGCGGAAACGGGGACGCCGTCGAGCTTCATCATCGCGGTCGAAGGGGCTATGCCGCTCGCGTTGTCGGCCGTGCCCACCTGGATTCCCGGACGCGGGTTCGAGACCCAGGAGCCCGGAGCCGGGCTCACGAGGCTCAATACCGGAGCGACGGTGTCGTGAGTCGCGAAGCGGGCCACGGTCACCGGGAGCGTCTGGGTGTTCCCGATATCGTCAACGGCTCCTTCGACCACGACCTGATAGAGCGCGTTGTCGCCGAGCGGCATCGCCGGGGTGAATCGGGCCTCCGCCGGAGAGACGCGCTCCGCCATCCCCGCCACCGGCCCGCCCGGACCGATGAGGGAGAGGAGGCCGGCGAAATCGGTCGCATCCGACAGCGGCTCGTCGAACGAAATCGAGACCGCGGTCCCGGCGGGAACTTCGAAGGCTCCGTCCGCGGGGAACGTCGAGACCACCCTCGGAGGTGAAAGGTCCACGGTGCGGAACGAGCTGGTGAAAGGCGCAACCGGCCTTCGCCCGAAGACGTCGGTGAGGGCCGTCGAGACTTCGACCGTCAGGGTCCTCGAGTCGGGAAGCACTCCGGTCAGAGTGGCGCTGAGTCCGTCCGGAGCGAGGGCGGCCGCGAGCGAGACTCCCGGGATGCGGAACGCGCCGTTCAGCGCGCCCACCGGATCGCTGAAGGCGATCCGAACGACCTGGTTCGTGGGAACGTCGATGGCGCCGTCCGCGGGATCGACGCTCACGACGCGGACGGGCGAGTCGTCGAGGTCGATGACGACGTCGTCGAGGAGCTCGCCCTCGAACGAGATCTCGAGGCCGCTCGCGAAGCCGACGCCGCCGGTGAAAGGATCCTCGACGCGGAGGTCGAAGCTTCCGAGAGGAATCCCCTCGGCGTCGAAGGTTCCGTCGTCCTCGGTTTGGGTCGAGAGCGTCCCTCGGCTCCCCGAGAGGAGGAGGAGGACGTTCGCGCCCGCTGCCGGCGCGAGATCGGAGCGCCGCACGAGGCCCTGGACTCTGCCCGTGGGCTCGATCGCGATCGGAAGCGTGAGAGTCTCGTCCGGCCGGACGAGACCGCTCGCCGTCCCGAAGAGCTTCGGAGGACCGGCCACTTCGAGAGTCGCCGTCACCGGTCCGGCGAGGACTTCGGGGAGGAAGAAGCTTCCGTCGCCGCCGAGCGTCGCGGTGAACGAGTACGGGAAGTCGCCGATGCCGCGAAGCGTGAGCTTTCCGGGCCTACCCGAAATGCTCGCCTGCGCCTGGATGGCTCCGACTCCGTTGAGAGGAATCGTGAGCTCGACGAGACCGCCCGCGGGAAGATCGACGAAGCGCCGGGCTCGATCGATGCTCCCGACAACGGTGACGCCGACGGTCGCGGAGCCCGCGGGAACCCGCTCGAACCGGAACGAGCCGTCAAGGGGATCGGTCGTCGTCGAGAGTCCGGCCAGCGTGACTATCGACGGAGGGGACGGTTCATCGGAACCCGCTTTCGTCACCCGGCCGGTGACGGTCGCCGAGTCTCGGAGAGCGACGTCGAGGACGAGGGTCGAGCCGTCGCCCGGGAGAACCGCCTCGCTCTTCCCCGCGAGGAATCCGTTTCCGAGGTTCGCGGTCGCGGCCACTCGGCCCTCGGGGACACCTTCGATGAAGTAGAAGCCGAGATCGTCCGCGCTGGTCGAGGCGCGGAACGCTCCCGAGACGAGCTCGACCGAAGCCGCGGCCTGCGGGAGCCCGTTCGCGCGGACCGTGCCCTCGACCCGGCCGAGGCCCTGCGCGCGGACCTCAAGGACTAGGGTCTCGTCCTGGGCTCGAAGTTCGCCCGTCGCGAACCCGTGGCGCGCGGTGAGCGGGTCCTGGGCTTCGAGGCGGAGGGCCCCGGTGGGCACGTAGTCGAAGGCGAATGAGCCCACATCGCCGGCGCCCGCGGTGGTCGCGCGCCCGAGCGCCTGGCCTCCCGAGATCAACGTCACGACGCCGAAGGGAATCGGACTTCCACCGGGCATGAGGAAGCGTCCTTCGACCCTGCCGACGGCGTTGAGCCGCACCTCGACGTCGATCTCGGCGCCAGCGCCGGGAAGTACAGACGGGAAACGGCCGCCGTCGCGGCCGCCGTCGCGGCCGAAGACGTCCTTCGCCTCGACACTGAAAGGACCTTCGAAGACGTTCGAGAACTCCGCCACTCCCTGGCTCGCGGGAGTCAGGACGGCCTCATAGGTATTCAGGGGGAACTCGGACTCGCTGAGCTTCACGTACGCGTTCTCGATCGGCGCACCCGCCGCGTCCACGACGCGGACCCGAACCCTGCCCTTGCCTTTCAGGCGGAAGTCGTGCTCGGTGCCGGCCCCGGCGCGCAGGAACACTTGCTCCCGAGCGGCGAATCCGGTGATGGGGTCGACCGCCGTGAACGTATACATGCCTTGAGGAAAGATCGGACGGAACTCGTACGTCCCGTCGTCGCCGGTGCGGACGCTCACTTCGGGAAGGGGTCCTACGGCGGCGACCTCGACCCCTCCGCCCGCCGGTGTGATTCCATCGGGGAGGAAGACCGTCCCCGAGACGATACCCGCCGTCGAGTCCACGAGGACGAGCTCGAAGTCGAGCGGCGCTGCCTTCGTCAGCACCGACATCGCGCCGATCTTCGTATCCGCGAACGGATGGCTCGCGGTCGCGCTGACTTCTCCGAAGTGGACGTTCGCGAAGGCGAAGGCGCCGTTCGCGCCCGTTCGCCCGCGATGGGAGACGCCGCGCTTCAGCTCGCAAGTGTCGCGGTCGAAGATCCGGGAGGCGAGAACGATATCGGAGCCGGGCGCGGGCTCGATGCCATCTGGAAGAAAGACCGTGCCCGTTACGTTTCCGACACCTTCGAAGCGCAGGACGCCTTTGCCTTCGTCTCCGTCGCTCTCGATGCGGGCCGAGCCCATGGCGACGTCGATGAAACCAGAGCCCATCAGGACCGCCTTCGCGAAGTGGGTTCCCGGCGGAAGGTCCGAGAACGACGCGACGCCGAGGTCGTTGGTGAGGGCCGATCGGCAGCCGCACAGGTCGGGGCAGGCCCCGAGGAGGCCAACGATCTGACGTGCCGCCGGCTGGCCGTTCTGCGAGAAAACGGTGAGCTCGATCGAACCGAGCCCCGAGAGAGTGATGACGAGGTTCTCGACGATCTGGCCGGGCGAGCCGATGAGGACCGACGCGTGTCCTTGTCTCTTGCCGTCCGAGGTCGCGGCGTGAACGACCTGCGCGTCTCCGGGGCGCACTGGCACTCCCGGGATCTCGAAGATTCCGTCGGCGCCCGCGAGCACCTGGCGCGCGCCCACGCCGACGACAGCGCCCGAGGCCCCCTCGCCGTTCGGTAGAGTGACGCGCCCGCGCACGGTCCCGAGCTCCGCGGGCGGGGCGATGGCGATGACCAGGTTCTCGACGCGATCCTCACCCGGGGTCGTCGTGCCGCGGAGTGAGGCGCGCGCTTCGGCGTCGAGCGCCGCCGATAGCTCGAACTTCCCGAAGGGAAGATCCTCGAGGACGTAGCTCCCGTCGGCGGCGCTTCTCGTGACGCCCACGGGAATCGGGTCGAAGTTCCCCGGAACCTCGAGAGCGTAGACCACCTGCGCTCCCGCGAGAGGAGTCACCACACCGGCTTCGAGCTTCGAGACCGTGCCTCGCACGCGGATCTTTCCCGGGTCGAGAACCACGTCCACCATCGCCGTCGTTCCCGCGCGCACGATGCGTCCCGAGTTGGCGCCGATGGCGATGCCGCGCGCGGCTTTCACGCTGACCGGCCCGACGACGATGTCGTGAACCGTGTACCTTCCATCGCCGTCCGTCTCGGCGACGCCGCCGTTCCGGGCAGAAGTGCCGCTCGTCACCACGACCTTCGCTCCCGGAGCGGGCAGGTCGTTCTCGAGCACTCTCCCGGAAACGGCGCCGCGGCCGAAGAGGGCGAGGTCGAGCCGGATTCGCTCACCCGGGCCGCGGACGAAACCGTTCACGTCCCGAAGCTCGCCCGTATCCGGGTCGCGATAGAGAATTCGAAACGGGCTTCCGCACGGATCGCGGCGGACGTAGCGAAGCTCGTAGCTCCCGTCGGGCTCGAGCGGTACCTCGGCGAAGACGAGCTCTGCCCCACTGGTGCAATCCGCGCTCGCGCGGAAGTTCGCATAGGCGATGGCGCCTTCGGATGCGGGGCTTCCTCCCGCCTGGAAGACGCGGCCGGTCACGACGGCGCCGGGATCGGCGAGAAGGGAGGTGAAGGCCAGCCTCGCGGTACGGTCCGCCCCGCGAAGGTCGGAGATGTCCAAAGCCTCCAGGGTCGCCGGAACGTAGGGGCCTTCCGGCCGGTCGAGCGTCAGGAACACGACGCGGCCCGAGAGCTGGCGCTTGGCGCCCTTGACCGTGTTCTCCGGGATGAGGTAGCGGGCGAGCTCGGACGCCGTTTTCGGATCCACGATGCGGTCGAAGAGCGCGGCCGCGTGAAACCCAAAAGCGCTCGCGCCCTCGTAAACCTCGGGCCCGATCAACGTCGCCGAGAGGAGCCGCGGTCCCTCCGACTCGACGGTCTCCGTCGCGAGAGGCAGCGTCGTTTCGAAGATGCCGTCGCCGTCCGTGTCGATCTCGACTTCGAGCTCCTCCGGGCGGAAGAGATCGACGACAAGTAGGGCGACGTCCGTCGCCCCGAGATCGACCGTCCTGCTACCCCGAACGATCGTTCTGTCGCCGCGCGGAGGGGTCACCGAGAGACTCGTCGAAACGGCGCCTTCAGACGAAAACGCCAGGGTGTAAGGAGAGGAAATCGGCTGGGTGATGACGCCGAAGAGTCCTTCGTCGTTCGAGAGAACGAGAGCGCCTTCGGGATGCACGAGCTCGACCTGGTCCGAGTCGACGGCGAACGTCAAGAAGTCGGGACCGGAGGCGGCGACGAGGGCCGTCTCCCGCTCGTACCCGGTCGCGCCCCCCGAGTCCGCCATCGCGCCCTCGAGCGCGAGCGCGAGCGTCTCGCCGAACGCCCTTCCTGCGGCCATGGTATGGAGAAGAGCGGCGAAGCCGGGGTCCTGAGGCGAGCCGCCGTAGAAATCGAAGAGCAGGCCGCGAACCGCGGAATCGTGGTCCTCGCCGAGCTGCACCCGGAGTCCGGCCTCGGCGAGAAGCAAGGCTTTCTCGATGACGACCTTGCTCGAAATTCGGCGGATTCCGGGGGCTAGGGTCCCCGCGGGGGCTTTGGCGATGCTCCAGGCCTGGCCCAGGACCCGCATCCCCGCGCGGACGATCGAAGAGTCGAGGGCGTCGACCGAGGCCGGGAGCACGAGGGTATCCGGGGAGAGCGGAACTCCGTCCGCGACCCCGAGGGTGAAGTGGACGCTCCCATCGACCGCCGACTCTCCGTCGAACCGCAGGTAGCTCGCGACGACCTGTCCCGTTCGAAGGGATTTGAAGTCGTACGCGAGAGTCGCGAGCTCGCCCGGTTGAAGGGTGTCGATGCGCTGGGTCGCGGGAGCACCCGCTCGGAGCTCGAGGCCGCTCAAGGCCCGATGGTCGAAGGAAACGTCGACGCGGTTCGCGATGCCCTGGCCGATGTTGTGGACGGTGACGAAAAGCTCGAACTCTTCGTCGGCGCGAACGACCGAGGGAAGAGCGAACGTCAGATCGAAGAAAGGCTTTCGAACGAGAACGCCTCCCGAGGCCCGGCCTTTGAGGGCGACTTCGCCCCCGACGAGCCCGTCGAGTACGGCGTCGATGTCGAACGCGAGCGTATGGAATCCCTCCTTCTCGCCCCGGATCAGGAACTCCGCCTGGCCCTGCTGGCCGGAGTCCAAAGATTCGCTCCCGCCGTCTCCGAGAATCGGGAGGGTCGCCGCCTGGATGCCGGTCGTAAGCTCGGGAAGAGAAAGGGAGTCGTCGTTCGGAAGAACGATCGTGGCATAGATGTCCCTCACGACGAGACCCGAGCCTCCGGGCGCTCCGTTCGCGACGAAGAGCTGCGCGGAGAAGAACTGCTTGAGAAAGCCGACATCTCCCGGAATCACGAGGACGCTCGGAATCCGCACGGGCTCCACGGTTCCATCGGGAAGCTCGATCCTGGGGGGCTCGCCCCCCTCCGTGGTCTCGAGCATAAGGGGCACGAACGTGGGAAGCGGCGGGAGATCGATATCCACGCCAGTGCGGGTGGGATCCAGCGGCGGCGAGAGAGGCTGCGGAACGGCAACGCCCTCCCGGTCGAAGGCGACGGGAAAACTGATGTTGACCGGTTTCGACTCGAGGGTCATCGCGAGAGTGAACTCGAAGCCGACGACGTCGTCGCCGTCGAAGACCACACCCCTCTCGATGAGCTCGTCGAGAGTGAGAGGCCTCGTCGTAACCGATGTGACGAGCACCTGCTCGATCACGTCCACGACGACGGGAGAAACGTCCAGAACGGATTTCCCTCCGGCCAGAATGCGCACGTTCGAGAGGCTGTGATCTCCTCCGATCTCGAACGCCGGAAGCGGCAGGACGAAGCTCGAGGGTTCGCTCTGGAGGGTCCGGGCGCCCCGGAGGGCGGGTCCGGAGATCTCGCCTTCGATAAGGAAGGGACCTCCGAAGAAACGAATCGCCTCGCTTTCGGAAAGCTCGTCTCCTCCAGCTCGAATGACGACGCGCACTCCGGCCGGGGTGTTCTTGGGAACGACCGGGTTCGGAGGGTCGATCTCGGCCACGAGCCCGGCGTAGAGAAGCTTCATCGAGCCGATCTTGCGGACGATCCGATCGGTTCTTTCTGGAGAGGCTGGAGTGGCTGAAGGCGGAGCGCTCGCGACGGACGAGCACACCAGGAGAGCGAGGACCGCGTAGCGGGACACGTTCAGCGTCTGAAGTTAGAAAATGATGGCGACGGCGTCACGACCCCCTCCTCTTGAGAATGAAGAATGAAAATCGAGAGGTTAGCCGCGAGGCAGGTTGGGGACCGCCCGCGAGGTGCGATCGCGGCGGATTCTAGGAGAGGTCGAGGTCAGATGTCAACGAGGAAACTTTCAGCCCAGCGCCGGGTCCAAGAAACCCCTCGCGGGGAGGGTTCGGAGTCGTTCGCTTCATCGCCAGGCAGGCGTTCGGGTCTCTACGCGCCGCCGAAGGGTAGTCCGCTCGTGGAAGGGCCGACCCGCTTTGGACGTCAGCTCTTTCCTCGACGCTCCTCGAGGAGCGCTTCGAGCTCCGCGATCGCTTCCAGGTCCTTCGGCCGTCCGGCGGCCCGTTTGACCTGGATGAGCTTCTCGAGGCCGAGGCACCAGCACTCGATGCCGTAGGCCTGAACGCGGAGGCTTTCGGGAAGGAGGTCCTCGAACCGGCCGCCGCCGGTGATTTCTCCAAGGAGGTCGATGTCGCCGACGGAAGTGGTGAGGGTGAAATTCAGCCCGTGGCGGAGCGTTTTCGCGTCCCACCGGAACGGCAAACCCGGGGGCGCACCTCGTAAGTACGGGTCGACGGCTTCGAGGGCCTCGGCGAGCCGGACCAGATTGTCGGCGCTGCGGGAATAGACCACGTCCAGGTCGTAGGTCACTCGCGCCGCGCCGTGGGCCGAAGCGGCGAGACCGCCCACCACGATGAAGTCGACGCCGTGCTCCACCAGGAGCCTCAGCGCGGACTCAAAGTCGATGAGGACTCTTGGAGGCGGCACCGCGCCATTCCTCGAGGAAGTGCAGCATGTTCGAAAGCTTGCGCAGGCGCTCTTCGACGCTCAACTTCAAGTTCTCCCGGAGAAGGGATCGGTCCACGTCTTTCTTGTAAGCCTCGATGACGGGATCGGGCGGGAGAAAAGCCGGCGAAGTCATCTATCCCCACTCTAGCACCGGAAAAGCCAGCCTGTCCTCTTTCTCCCTGGTGAACTGATCCTGGACCTGCCGCGACCGGCAGCCCAGGGGGCCGGTTGCCCCTCCAACGATGTCACCTGTTTTCGTCGACGAGCTCGAAGGCCTGCCGCCGGAGCTGCCCGCTCCCGAAGAGCTTCTTTCTCAGATTCGTAGTCCTTTCAGCGTCATTCGAGAAGCCGCAGGAGATCCTCCCGGCTCAGTGTCGCCGAACCGCCGCTGGCCGCGAGATCGGCGAGAGAGCGCTTCTCCCGCTGGAGGTCGAGGATCCGCTCCTCCACCGTGTCCGCAGCCACCAGGCGGTAGACGAAGACCGGTCTTTCCTGGCCGATGCGGTGGGCGCGGTCGAAGGCCTGCTCCTCCACCGCGGGATTCCACCAGGGGTCGAAGAGGAACACGTGGTCCGCGGCGGTGAGGTTCAGACCGACACCGCCCGCCTTGAGGGAGACGAGAAAGACGGAGATCTCGGGGTCTTTCTGGAACCTCTCGACGACGCCCGCGCGATCGACGGTGGAGCCGTCGAGGCGCACGAAGCGATAGCCGCGCTCGGCGAGCTTCGGCTCGAGGAGGTCGAGCATCGAGGTCCACTGAGAGAACACGAGGGATTTGTGCTCGTCGGCGGCCGCGGTCTCGAGTGCTTCGAGCAGAAGCTCCGTCTTCGAGGAGCTCGACGCCTGCTGCCCGGGTACGAGCGCCGGGTGGCAGGCCGCCTGCCGCAGGCGCAGGAGAGCTTCGAGGGCGGCGAGAACCGAGCCGCCTTTTTCGAGCTTCTCTACAACGTCTTTTCGTGCCGCGAGCCTCAGAGCGTCGTAAAGGGTGCGTTCGCTCGGGCTGAGCTCCGCCGTGAGCGTCGAGTCCGTGCGCGGCGGAAGCTCGGGGGCTACCTCGCGCTTCAGGCGCCGCAGGAAGAAAGGATGGATGCGCTCGCGAAGCC
>Ga0105095_10002395_pt1 | contig 10084 bp, 10 predicted proteins | sample PPLLak2March2015_2_FD_79180 | JGI IMG/M metagenome (GOLD analysis project Ga0105095, IMG submission 79180) | Freshwater sediment microbial communities from Prairie Pothole Lake near Jamestown, North Dakota, USA - PPLs Lake P8 Core (3) Depth... | ecosystem: Environmental > Aquatic > Freshwater >... | reverse complement strand
TGCTGGCGTCCATGATCCCCGGCTCCCGTTTCGTCCAGCTCGAAAGCAGAAACCATATATTGATCGAACAGGAGCCGGCCTGGAGCCGCTTCCTTGCAGAGATTCGAAATTTCCTCGGCGAGGGTGTCGTTGAAAAGGTTCCTCACCCTCCCTCTGATATTTTTCCCGAATTGACTCCTCAAGAGCGCCTGACCCTCGAGCTGATCGCCCTCGGGTTGGACGGTCAGCAAATTGCCGACCGGTTGGTCGTTTCTCCCAAGACCGTCCGTAACTACACTTCCCGTATTTATGCCAAGCTGGGCGCGCGAAATCGGGGGCAAGCCATCGTTCTGGCCCGCGAGGCAGGTTTTGGGAAGTCGACGAACTGATCCCCTTAGAATACGCAAGCAAAAATAACCACACCAGGGACAATTGTCCCTGATGATCGCCCTAAACGCGCAGTCAATTGGTGATTTGCGCATCCTGACGATTCCCAGAACGTTTCCTATAATTTGCTATGTTCCATAGGTATGAGTTTTGAGACCTGAAGCAGTTCATTGAGGAGGTAATGATGGCAATCGAATCTATTGACACCGGTGGATCGTCTGTCCCTGCTTGACGAAGCGACCATTGCCGCATTCAAAGCCAGCCTGCGCGGAGAGTTGATCCGACCAGGAAAGGCCGGCTATGACGAGGCTCGCAAGATCTATAACGGCATGATCGATAGACGACCCGAGTTCATCGCACGGTGTGTTGATGCAGCCGATGTGATTGCCGCGGTCAACTTTGGGCGCGATCACAATCTGTTGGTCGCAGTGCGCGGTGGGGGTCACAACGGAGCTGGGCTGGGGACCTGTGATAACGGCCTGGTCATCGATCTATCCAGGATGTGCGGCATCCAGGTGGACCCGGTCCGGCAGGAGGTGCGCGTCCAGGGCGGCTGCACCTGGGGAGATGTCGACCACGCCACTTACCCATTTGGGTTGGCCGTGCCTACCGGGTTCATCTCAACCACTGGCGTGGGCGGCCTCACCCTGGGAGGCGGGGTGGGCTACCTCACCCGCTGCTTTGGTTTGACGATCGACAATTTGCTGGGGGTGGATATGGTACTGGCTGATGGAAGCTTCGTCAGCGCCAACGCCCGCGAGCATCCTGATCTATTCTGGGCCGTGCGCGGCGGTGGAGGCAATTTTGGCGTCGTGACCTCCTTCCTGTTCCGTGGTAACCCAGTCGGTCCAGCTGTCTATGGTGGGCCGATCTTCTGGCCGCTGGAGCACGCCGGCCTAGTGATGCGTTTCTGGCGCGACCTGATCCTGACCGCTCCCGGGGAGCTCAACGGTTGGTTCGGCTTCCACACAGTCCCGCCGGTGGATATGTTCCCTCAGGTGCACCACCTGAAAAAGATGGCTGTCATCACCTGGTGCTACACCGGTGACATGGAGAAAGCCGAGCAGGTTTTCAAACCTATCCGGGAAGTCGCGCCAGCCGCGATGGATTTCGCCGGTCCCATCCCGCTGCCAGCGCTGCAGAGCATGTTCGATGGACTCTACCCGTCCGGTTTGCAATGGTACTGGAATGCCGATTTCGTCACTCACCTCACCGATGAGGCGGTTGACGCACACTTTGAATCCGCCAACCAGTTGCCCAGCGTGCATTCGACCATGCACCTGTACCCTATCAATGGCGCCGCCCACCGAGTAGCTAAGAACGACACCGCTTGGAGCTACCGCGAAGCCAACTTCGTCCAGGTAATCGTTGGCGTGGATCCTGACCCCGCCAACAACCCGCGCACCATCGCCTGGTCGAAGGAGTACTGGCGAAAGATGCACCCCTATTCGGCCGGGGGCGCCTACGTCAACATGATGATGGATGAAGGCCAGGAGCGAGTCCAGGCTGCTTATCGTGACAATTACGCTCGCCTGGCGCAGGTTAAGGCGAAGTATGACCCACAGAACCTATTCCAGGTAAATCAGAATATCAAGCCGAGGTATTGAATGTCGAAGACGCCGGTTGTCTATAAAAGCACGCACAGGGTCAAGTTCTCCGACCTGGATCCTTATCAACATATGCGCACATCAGTCTATTCCGCGTACTATGTCGATCATCGGATGAACGGCCTGCGTGAACATGCTGGATGGGATCTAATAACCCTGGCGAATTTACCCTTCATGGTCTGGATCAGGAGAATCGAGGTCGATTTTCTACGGCCTGCCATCGGAGATCAGGAGATAACCATCACGTCGTACGTACGCGAGTTCCTTGGGTCCGATGCGTACATCGAGTGTAGCATGATCGATGAGGCCGGAAAGATGGTTTCGCGCTGTCTCATGACTGTCGCCTGCATCGACAAGAGCACAAATCGAGCGATGGATTGGCCGGCTGGTACGATGGCACTGTTCTTCGAAAAAGAAACACTCTGAGCCGAGTTGACCGATTTGGAGTCCTTGAGAGAAACGTTTTTATCTGTCAAGAGAATGATATCTATGATTGGACCGCGGGCGATGACAAGAATTTCGAGTGATTTGACGACTGATTGGTGGGAGGCGGATCTGGAGCCCGACGAATTTCGCCGCCTGGGTTACCAGGCGGTGGATATGATGGCGGATTACTTCGCTTCCATCCATAATCTGCCGGTATTTCCTGGGAAAACCTCAAAGGAAGTGGTGGATGTCTTTGAAGAGCCGCTGCCTCTGAAAGGGCTGCCTGCGGAACAAATCCTGCAAGATTGGCCCACCCGCGTGTTGCCCAGCGCCACGCACCTGGGATCCCCGCGCTATTTTGGGTATGTGAACGGTTCCGGGACGATGTTGGGGGTCCTGGCGGACGCTCTGGCAGCCTCGGTCAACATGAACGCGGGAGGGTGGAAAGCTGGCCCGGCTGCCACGGAGATTGAGCGCCGCACCATCGCCTGGATTGCTGAGATGATCGATTACCCGACACGCTGTGGCGGTCTCTTTACCAGTGGCGGGACGATGGCAAACTTCACCGGCTTGCTGACCGGATTGCGCAACACGGCTTCATACGATTCAACCGCAGATGGCCTGCAGAGTGAGGCTCGCTCTGGGAAGCATCTGATCTACATGGCGGATCACGAGGGTCACGTCTCCATTACGCGGGTGGCTGACCTGCTCAACCTGGGACGCAGCGCCGTCAGGCGCGTCCCGAGCCGGGCAGATTTCACCATCGACACGGAGGCACTTGAAGCTATGATCCGGGCAGACCGGGATCGAGGGGACCACCCCTTCTGCGTCGTAGCGCAGGTAGGCTCGATCAACACCGGCGGCATCGACTCCCTGGAAGAGATCGCCGATATTTGTGAACGAAATAGTCTCTGGTTCCATGCCGATGGGGCGTGCGGGGCGGTTGGCGCTATGCTGCCTGAGAAAAAGGAGATGTATAAAGGACTTGACCGGGCCGATTCGGTCACTTTGGACCCCCACAAGTGGCTTTTCATTCCTTATGATTGCGGCTGTGTCCTCGTGCGCGATCCCGAGAAGCTTCGCCGGGTTTTTTCAATATCAGCCCCCTATTTACACGGTACGTTACCGACCGAGTATACCGGGCTTAATTACTTCGATTACGGGCCAGAATTTTCAAGGGGATTTCGGGCTTTGAAGGTTTGGATGACCTTGCGGCATTACGGCGTGGAGGGCTACCGAAAGCTGCTGAGGCAAGGGATCCGTTGTGCCGAGCGCCTTGATGAACGGGTGTGCGCTTCGGATGAATTCGAGCAGCTGCACAAGCCTAACCTGTACATCTACTCTTTTCGTTACGCTCCTCTGGAAGATCGCAGGGCAGCCCGGCGGACAGCGCAGGATCAAGAGCGAATAGATGCCAGGCTGGATTGCCTGAACCAGCGTATCGCGGATGAGATTCAAGCTCGCGGCATCGCCTTCATAATGACGACCCGGATCCGCGAACGAACCGCGCTGCGCATATCGATCTGTTCCCATCGCACAACGCTGGCTGACATCGACGCGGTTTTTGATGCCCTTACGCAGATTGGGCGTGAAATTTCTGAGAAGGAGGATGAGCAATGACCGACCCGCGCACAGATCGCCTCGCCCAGGTTTTGGTTACTTACTGTATCGATGTACAGTCCGGATAACGGATAGCTCTGTATGGATCGTCTGATTCCGAGCCTATGCTCCGCGCACTCTATTGGGAGGTCATGCATGCCGGAGGCTACCTCTATCCTTTTTGGGGCTTCGAGGTCTATCCAAGTTATGGCGGGTTTGACGACATTTTCTTCAAAGAAGCCTCTGAGGATTAACTCAAATATGTCTTCGAAATAGATCGAATGGTTAACTCTTCTTTTGAAGGGACCATCTTTCTGCGTTCGAGTAGCAACACGCGCAGCCTGGCGGTGATCCTCCCGGAGCGCCAGCGAACTCGGAACACAGCCTATCCGCCCGGCGTAAACGAACAACTTATTGAAAATATAGGTTTTCATCTCGTCCAACAGGAAGACATCACCGAAAATGCCGCATTGGTCTCAGGGCGGTGACATTAAACACTGCAACGCTACCAAGATGCCTTACTCCAGATTGAGGGCGAAGAGCGTTTTGAAGGTCTTCAGCAATTCTTTACATCAGTACATCGCCTGACTACTGAGAGTAGGTTATCCGGAGTTGTTTATCTGGTCGAAAAGAGGGTTAGCGCCGCAAACGCCTGACGGATGTGAACCGTGCCGATAAAAGGAGATGATTCTAATTCTGGGCATTTACTCTATAATAAGAATGGTCTACACCCATCCACCAGCGGGAAACGCAAACCGTTTATCGTGCTGATGAAGTGCGAGAAAGGAGTGCAGTATGCTCAAAGGCAAATCCATCACGCTTCGCCCGGTCCTTGACACCGACCTCGATCAACTCTATTCTATTCACATCGACATTGACAACCGGGGCGATTTTTTCCCACGCGGCCTGCTATCCCAACCGGCTTTCCAAAAACAGTTCCAGGAGACTGGATTCTGGAGCAAGGACGAAGGCATGCTGGTCATTGTCTCGCCGGACGACACACTGCTAGGGCACATCGAGTTCTTCAAGACGGTCAATTATCTGAATGAGTATGAACTTTCCTACCAGGTCTACGCTCCCGAACACCGCGGCAAGGGCGTGGCTACTGAAGCCGTCCAGTTGCTGGTCCGCTACGTGTTTGAGAACAAACAGGTCAACCGGATCCGGCTGGTCATTCATCCCGACAATGCTGCTTCTCGGCGGTTAGCGGAAAAATGTGGGTTTCAGCACGAAGGTACTGCACGGGAAGCTTGGTATCACAAAGGCAAGCACCAAGATGTTGAGATATACGCCGTGCTGCACGATGACGTTATTACATCGTAGGCAGGTTATGCGTGACGTTAAGCCAGAACGTTGATCTTTCTCCCTGGAAATCTTGGGGTAAATTGGGAGTTTTTTGCGGCAGCCTACTGCGCGACCAGGCTCTATTCAATAAAATGGTGCTTCTGCCCTGGGACTGCTGGGGGTTGATGTTGAGCGAAACGCTTGATAATCCGAATGAGCTGGACATGGTTCACGAGGTCGCTGCCCTGACCGCCTCGGACGGGGCGGTCGGGAATAAATTTACCTGAGGGTGCTGGAGATCATTTGGCCAGACGGTGGAGAGGGCACCCACCCCCTCCGCAGGTCGGAAGATCCTCGTAACATTGAAAGCTGCACATTATCGCCAGCCTCCATCGTTTGGTGATATGGTCCTAACCGACCGAGGGCTTACGATAGAGATCGCTCAGTTCCAGCTGGGCGATCTCACTTTTAAGTACCCTGCATTGTACGTACTCCTCGATGATTGTCACGACATTGTGGTCGATCTGTGGTCGATCTTAGGACAAGAGTTCGGACATTATGAAAACACAAGGGAACCTTTACACTAGTCAGGTTCCACCAAAACCAAAAGAGTGCAGAACGGTTCCTCAGAAACAAGTGTATCCGAATTTCGATGTTTGCCAAGCAGCTTTTTACCGATCCAAAAGATGCCCAACAAGCCAGCCAGATCATGCAGGGATTATGCAAGCCCGCTTACTACGCCTGAATGAGATAGCAGCCCATATACCAGGGCAAGCCGATGCCACCAGCTACAAGACTATCCAGCGTTTTCTGCAAAATCAAGAGCCCCTTGAAGCGCTCAAGCTGCTTTTCAACAGAGAAGCAGACTTTGTGATTGGAGACCCGACCTAGATCTAACGCCCGCATGCTAACAGAACCAAGTATGTCGGCACGCTGGTGGATGGGCAAACCAAAGGGTTCTGGATGCTCACTCTGGCCACACCACTAAGAGGCAGAGCCATTCTCTTTCATTTCGCAACCTATTCTTCCCGCACCATCGAAGATCTACCCAGTTCGCGCAATCTGGAACAATTCAAAGCCATTCAGGAGATCCAGCAGCTGATCCGCACGCGCCCGATTGTCTTTGACCTCGAGTTTTCCTACGAAAGTTCTTGATTAGCCTATTGGACAAAGTTGTCCATTTCGCCATCCGTTTGAACATGGGTGTTCATCCGCCGCGTTTCTACTATGACGAAGAACAGATACAGACTCTCCCTGCATTTGTTGATCGCTTCGATCAATACGCCTAAAATCTATCGCCAAGGATATAACTTGAGCAGTGTCTGCCTGAACGTCGTTGGCATTTGGCACTATGGGTTCAAAGAACAGATGTGGATGATGACTAAAAATCCTGCAAACTGCATAAACCTGATTATGATCTATACTAGTTGTAGACTCCAATCTAGCCATCTATTAGGATTAGTTATCCTAATAGACAAAGAAATGCCTTACTTACGACCAATTTGGCCTGCCAACCTCAATTGGTATTGGTTTGGGGATGGTCAACCTTTGTGAGTAGTGCTTAAGTAGTGCAATTTATGTGGTTATATTCTACACAATTGACTTAATGGAAGTCTGAATGCTGAAAAACCCATAGAAAAGCACGCTGAATAGCCGGAATTGACACTTTTGACAGAGTGAATACCAGGAACCCAGGCTTTAGGGGCAAGTGGTCATCTGAAAACCTCCTGAAAATATCAATAAATTAATTCTAGAGCCTAATGGGCTTTCGGAAAGCTGGCTTTGCCTCTTAAAAATGGTGAAGAGAGCTTGAAATGAAAGGGCACGTATCCATGTTACATCTTAGCCCATGACGATGACGACGGTATAGTTGCCGCCATCCTGAGCTAGCGGAATCACCCTGTCCGGGAGCGCCTCGCCATTTAAGGACACCTGCTGTACTCCTCGATTGACGGAATCTGGATTCTGCACGATAAACTCATAGGTTGCCGTGCCAAACCGGTAAGTAACCCGGAAGCCAGGCCAGCTTCGAGGAATGTGTGGGTCCACCTCAAGTAAATCCCCTTTTTTCTTCAACCCCAGAAATCCTTCGAGGCCCAGGCGGTACATCCAACTGCTGGACCCCGTATACCATGTCCAGCCGCCTTGCCCGGTGAAAGGTGGGGCACTGTAAACGTCCGCCGCAACTACATAGGGTTCTACCCGGTAATGATTGGCTTTATCTAAGGTTTCAGCGTGCAGGATTGGGTTCAGGAGCTGGAATAATTCAAACCCTTCTTCGGACTGATCCAGGTTGAGAAAAGCCCAGGCAGACCACAGCGCAGCATGTGTGTACTGTCCACCGTTCTCGCGCACACCGGGTGGATAGCCTTTGATGTAACCAGGGTCGCGCGGAGTCTTGTCAAAGGGCGGTGTAAACAGCAAGACCATCCGCTGATTGCTCAGCACCAGGCGCTCATAGACTGACTGCATCGCCCGAGAGGCGCGCTGTCGATCACCGGCGCCAGAAAGTACCCCCCAGGATTGGGCGATAGAATCGATCTGGCATTCCTGGTTCTCGGATGATCCCAGGTGCGAACCGTCATCATAAAAAGCGCGCAGGTACCAATTGCCGTCCCAGGCGCTGTGTTCAATGGCTTGGGCCAGATCGGAGGCACACTGGCGATAGCCAGCAGCTGGCTCGTCCTGGCCACGGCGCTCACACAGATCGGCAAAGCGGTTGAGAGTACTGTAAAGGAACCAGCCCAACCAGATGCTCTCGCCGTGGCCCTCAAATCCCACCCGGTTCATGCCGTCATTCCAATCCCCACCCCCCATCAAGGGCAGGTTGTGCTTCCCGGAAGTCATCCCCTTTTCCAGCGCACGGCGGCAATGTTCAAATAAGGAATAAGTTGCGCTGGTTTGCGGGTACTGCCCATAACGTTCGTCCTGACCTGGTTCCAATAGAGGCGCACGACGGAAAGGGATCTTCTCTTTCAGAATTGGCTCGTCGCCGGTGAGCTTTATATACTCAGCGGTCACATAGGGCAGCCAGAGCATATCATCACTGATACGGGTGCGAACACCGCGCCCGAAAGGCGGGTGCCACCAATGCAACACATCCCCGGCCTCGAATTGGTGCCGTGCCGCGCGCAACAGATGCTCGCGGGCTAATTGGGGAGCAACATGCAACAATGCCATTACATCCTGGAGCTGATCGCGAAATCCGTAGGCTCCGCTGGATTGATAAAAGCCGGTGCGCCCCCAGATGCGGCTTGCCAGGGTCTGGTAAAGCAACCAGCGATTCATCAGCAGGTCAAAAGCAGGTTCAGGTGTGTGTACCTGCACTGCACCCAACAGATCATTCCAAAGCTGGCCAGAGGCATCCCAGGCATTCTGGACTTGTTGCAGATTCTGGTATTGGCGAACCAAAGCCAGAGCAGAATCCCGGGTTTCAGCCTGGCCTAAAATAAAGTAGATTTGTTCCGAAGCATCAGGTTGGATGTCGATGTGGAGTTGTAGAGCAGCACAGGGATCCAGCCCTGCCTCCACAGTCCCCGCCAGTCCAATGCGCTTCAGGGCTGCTGGCTCATCCAGGCTGCCGTGGCGGCCGAGGAACTCCGTCCGGTCAGTGGTCAGGCCATGCAGTGGATTACTGGCTGAAACGAAAGCCACACGTTCCGAGAACTCGGTATTGTATGGATTTCGCACCAACACAGCTTGAGGATCGCCATTGAATTCGGGGATCAAATACTGCTGAGAGCTTTCCCGGTTTACCCCTAAAACCCATTCGATATAATAGGTAGCTGTGATGCGCCGTGCTCGATCCCAGGTGTTTTCTAAATTGAGCTGCAGGATTTTGAGCGGAGTATCTGGCGGAGTAAACACTCGCAGTCGCTGGCGTAAGCCGTGACTGTGGTGCTCGAAGATCGTGTATCCGGCGCCATGGCGTGTAAGATAAGGGGCCGGGGCGGGAGCAGGTTGTGGGGTGGGTGTCCAAATGATACCCGTCTCCTCATCCCGTAAATACAACGCTTCGTGTGGTTCATTGGATATTGGGTCATTACCCCATGGACTCAGCCGGTTTTCTCCGCTATTTTCAGCCCAGGTAACGCCTAATCCCGACTCGGAAGTCAGGAAGCCGAACTGCGGGTTTGCAATCACATTGACCCAGGGGGCAGGTGTAACCTGCCCAGGCGCCAGGTAGATGCAGTACTCGATCCCATCCTGGCTGAAACCACCCAGGCCGTTGTCATATAGCAGGCCTTGGGGACGAGTTCTTGGCAAGGTTGGCTGTGGGTCTGCGCCATCGGGTAAGATTGGTGAAAAAGGTGGTAACCGGGATGGCTTGCTCTCGAGCGCTGGGATGTGTTGAAGATATTCGGTCAGAGACCCTCTGGCTCCATCCAGTACCACCCGCGCCGCTGATTCCAAAAGGACTCGATCCGATTCCTCCATCTGATCCGCGTGGAGCAAGAAGATACCCCCACGGCGGTTAAGCCAGCCTTCGCTCGCCGTGCTCGCTATCAGGCGGTAAAGCTGCGAGCTGAGCTCCTGATTATAACTTGTGCCTTGTTTGTCTAAAAACACCAGATCGATCATGAGCTGGCGCTTGCGCCAGTAGGTATGCGCCTGGAGAAGTTCCCGGGCCAGGTTAAGCTCCTGCTCGCTCTCAATCTCAGCCAGCATGATGGGGTAGTCCCCGGAAATAGCAAAAGGCCACAGCCCTGGCTGGCTTTTCTGGTTAGCTGCCAGCCGCTCAGGGCTGACCCGCAAAGCGGTGGACGGGAAAACCAGCAAAGACAGCAGGGTTTGAAAATCCT
>Ga0105095_10002393_pt1 | contig 10087 bp, 4 predicted proteins | sample PPLLak2March2015_2_FD_79180 | JGI IMG/M metagenome (GOLD analysis project Ga0105095, IMG submission 79180) | Freshwater sediment microbial communities from Prairie Pothole Lake near Jamestown, North Dakota, USA - PPLs Lake P8 Core (3) Depth... | ecosystem: Environmental > Aquatic > Freshwater >... | reverse complement strand
GGAACATGGGGCTCTTCTTCCAGGACGACTTCACCGTGAGCGACCGGCTGGTGCTCAACCTCGGGCTGCGGTGGGACTTCTATAGCCCCATCATCCACAAGACAGGCGAGACCTCCACCTTCTTCGAGATCGAGGCGCCCACGCCCAACGTTCCCTTGAGCGGCATCGGTCAGATCGTCCTCGCCGGGGATCCAGCCTTCGACCTTCCCGAGCGGGGAACGTACTTCCCCGACTACGACAACATTCAACCGCGGGTCGGCGTCTCCTGGGATATCCGGGGCGACGGCACCCTGGCGCTCCGCGGCGGGGCGGGCGTCTTCCACAACCAGCTCAAGAACAACACCACCCTCCAGCAGCTTCTCTCCTACCCGTTCTATTACCAGCCCGTCATTCGCAACACCACGCTGGCCGACCCTCTCCTGGGTCTCGAGCGGGAGGACTATGCCACCGCGCCGCTGAACCCGGGACCGGGATACTCCGGGCAGCCCATCGGACAGCTCTACGTCACCGACCCGAACATCATCACGCCCTACACCACGGCCTGGAACATCAGTCTCCAGTGGGAGGTCCTCAAGAGCACCATTCTGGAGACGGCCTACGTCGGCAACCGCGGAAGCAAGCTCCTGCAGTTCGAGGAGATCAACCAGCCGTACAACCAGCTCGATGGGATCACCCAGTCGAACAAGGACCTCTATCGCCGCTATCCCGGTTTCACTTCCGTTCTGCAGACGAACAACTGGGGGCGCTCCACGTACAACGGCTGGGAGACGAGCCTCTTCCGTCGTTTCTCCGACGGGCTGAGCTTCGGCGTGGCCTACACCCTGTCGAAGTCCATGGATCTCTCTTCGCACTTCCATTCCGGAGCGACGAATCGGACCTGGGTCATGACGCCTCAGGATGCCGACGACCCCGAGGCCGAATGGGCCCCCTCGTTCTTCGATGCCCGACATCGACTGGTCGTGAACGAGACGTGGCAGATCCCCGTCGGTCCCGACAAGAAGTACTTGAGCGAAGGGGCGTTGTCGCACATCCTGGGCGACTGGGTGGTGACGAGCATCTGGACGTACCAGAGCGGTCGTCCCTTCTCGCCCTACGACAGCGCCGACCCCTGCATTACCGCGGGGAACTGGACTCCCGTTTGTCGGCCCAACCTGGTGGGAGATCCCAATGCGGGCCCGCAGACGGAGCTGGAGTGGTTCAATACCGCTGCCTTCCAGCGAACGGGGCCGAGCGAGTTCGGAACCTCTCCGCGGAATCCGATCCTGGGACCGGATCTGTTCAACGTGGACCTCTCGTTCTCGAAGCTGATACGGCTTCCGGGCGAGCGGACCCGGCTCGAGATCCGCGCCGAGGTATATAACCTCTTCAATACCGTCAATCTCGGCAATCCCGTGGTGGACATCGCGTCCTCCGGGTTCGGACGCATCGGAGCCACGGCGGTGCCGGCCCGGGAGTGGCAGTTCGGAATCAAGGTCTTCTACTGACAGGCTTCGGGCCGCCGGGCGTCGGCTCGGCGGCCCGATCTTCGTTTTCGACCTCAGTTGGCCCAGTTGGCCGTCGGCCTCGCCCGACATCTCCGGGAATCCACCCGCATCGATAGGAGAAGCTTCATGAAGCACCTAACCGCAGGTCGTCTGAGAAGCGTTTGGAGCGGTCTCGTCCTGGCAGGTTGTCTCGTCGCGCTCCCCCCGCGGGAGCTTTCGGCGCAGACGCAGGACGACACCGAGCGGCTCCTCGCGGAGCTCACGAACGCGCACGGGGTCGTCGGATTCGAAGGATCGGTACGGGACATCCTGCGGCGGGAATGGGCGGGGCTCCTCGCCGACTTGCGCACCGACGGGTTGGGGAACCTTCTGGGAACGCTGGAGGGGAGCTCGGGATCGCCGCGGGTTCTGCTGATGGCCCATCTGGACGAAGTCGGATTCCTCGTTCGCCACATCGATCCGGACGGCTTCATCTACTTCAACGGCGTGGGAGGATACTTCGCCCAGAGCGTCCTCACCCAGCGCATGACGATTTTGACGGCGCGCGGTCTCGTCTACGGCTACACCGGCATGAAGTCGGGGCACATCCTTCGTCCCGAGGAGAGGGATCGCATGATTCCGCTCGAACAGATGTTCCTCGACGTCGGCGCCCGAAGCCGCGAGGAAGTGGAAGGGATGGGCGTCCGTCCCGGGCTTCCCATCGCCTACGACAGCGAGTTTCGCGAGCTGAACGGCACCGGACGCTATCTCGCGAGGGCCTGGGACGACCGGGTGGGGCTCGCCGTCATCACCGAGGCCCTTCGAAAGCTGAAAGGTCGCGCCCACCCGAACAGCGTGCAGGTGGCCGCCACGGTGCAGGAAGAAATCGGCCTCCGGGGGGCCTCGGTCGTCGCCGCGAGCACCGAGCCGGACATCGTGATCAACCTCGAAATCGGGATCGCGAGCGATTTCCCGCTCCTCACTTCGCCGACGCTCTCCCAGGAGAAACTCGGCGGTGGGCCCGGCATTTTCGTTTTCGACAACAGCATGATCCCCAACAACAAGTACGTCGAGTGGATCCTCGAAGCTGCCACGGGCGCCGGCATCCCCATCCAGTTCGAGTCGGTCACCGGCTACGGAGAGGACGGCGCCATGGTGCAGAAGTCGGGGCGAGGCGTACCCGCGATCAACATCGGAGTCCCGACCCGCTACGGACACAGCCAGTCGGGGATCATCGATCGGGCCGATTACGACCACACGGTCGCGCTCGTCGTCGCCATGATCGAGAAACTCTCTGCCGCGGAAGTGGCGTCCATACGGGAGTTCTGAGGATGTCCGTGAACTGTGCGATGTCCCGGAAAAGGCTTCTCTGGTCGACGGTCTTGGTGGTCTCCTTTGCCGGAGGAACCGGGACGGCTCAATGGACGAACCGCTACCCGAAGGTCGAGGGCTACAGCCACCACGTCTACCTCGAGGGATACGAGCTCCCTTATCTCAACGCCGGTCCCTCCGATCCCGCGCCTTCGCCCGACGGGAAGAGCATCGCTCTTTCGGCGAGGGGATGGCTCTGGATCCTCGATCTCGAGTCGAAGCGCGCCCGTCGATTGACCGATGGAGCCGGGATGGACTTCCGGCCGCGCTGGTCTCCCGACGCCGCGTCCATCGTGTTCGTGCGCGACGATACGCGCAATACGACGATGGTTCGCGTCGACGTCGCGAGCGGGGCCGAGGAAGTACTGGTGCAGGAGCAGGCGATTCTCCTCGATCCTGTCTACTCCCTGGACGGGCGGGCGATCCTCTACTCCTCGGCGCAGGCGGGCGACCTCGATCTGTGGCGGATGGAGCTCGCGAGCGGGGAGAAGACGCGTCTCACCGAGGCGAAGGGCCTGGAGCTCTGTCCGCTCCCGGTGTCGGAGCAGGAGATCGTTTTCGTCTCCAAGGCGCAGACGGGTGACAGCGTCTCGGTGCTCGATACGAGCACGGGAAGTATCCGGGTCCTGATCGAGGAGTCCATCGGCTCCCTGATGCGGCCCGCCCTCGACCCGAGCCGCGGGAGCCTCGTCGTGCCCCTCCCCGATCCCGATCGCTGGGCCCTGTGGCTCGAGGATCTCGCCGGCGGACCCCGTATCCGGGTGACTGCCGGAGACGGTCTTCCGATCATGCCCGCCTATTCCTCCGACGGCTCCACGATCTACTTCGTCGAGGCGGACTCCGAACAGCGCTTTCGACTGAAGCGAGTCGCTCGCGGCGGAGGTGCGGTCGAGGAGGTCGATCCCATCGCGTGGGACTGGGGAGCAAAGACGGCGCGCGTTCAGATTCGGACCCGTCGAAAAGGCACGCTCCGTCCTCTGGCGGCGCGGCTCCACGTTACCGACAGGTCGGGACATCCCGTGGTCTCGGAAACGTCGCAACCGCGGTTCGATTCGCAGAGCGGGAAGGTCTACCTCTACTCGAATGGAGTGCTCGAAGTCGAAGCGCCCGAAGGTTCCCTTCGGGTCGAAGCGACCCACGGCCTTTCGACGCCGGTCGAGACCGTTACGGTCGCGGCCGGAGCGGGTGAGACTGCTGTCGCGGAACTGGAGCTCGCCCCACTCTGGAGTGGAGGGGAAGGAGGGTGGTACTCGGGCGATCACCACTTTCACCTGAACTACGGAGGCCCGTATCGTCTCCACCCCGATTCGCTCCTGACCGTTCTCGCCGCTGAAGACCTCGATGTCGCGACCCCTCTCATGGCGAACCTGCACACGCGACTCACCGACTTCGAATGGGCTTCCTGGACGCGGCTCGGCCCGTCTCCGCCCCTCATCGTCTTCGGGCAGGAAGTCCGGCCTCACTTTCTCGGCCACATGGGCCTCATCGGGATCTCGTCGCCGCACTGGCCCTGGTTCTGGGGACCCGCCTACCCAGTCTACGGAAAGGACGACCGCGTGAACGGGAGCGCCCTCGAGGAGGCCCGGCGCCAGGGCGGAGTGAACTCCTTCGTGCACCCGGTGATGGCGCCTACGCCTTTCCCCGAGGACGGGACTCCGCGCAACCTGCCGATCGCGCTCGTCCCCGAGGCGCTCCACGGGCTCGTCGACACGCTCGAGGTCGCCTGCTTGTGGAGCGACGAGCGGGGGACGGCGGACGCCTGGTACCGGCTCCTGAACGTGGGGCTCTCCGTCGCTCCCTCGGCGGGAACCGACGCCTTCTCCAACTTCTATCGCTCGATGACGGTGGGGGCGACCCGCGTCTACGTGAAGGTGGACGGGCCGCTGAATCTCGCCACCTATCTCGAGGGATTGAGACGCGGGAGGAGCTTCGTCACGACGGGGCCGTTCCTCGACTTCGAGGTGGGAGGAACGGGACCCGGTGAAGTCCTCTCCGGCGCGGGGGGGAGTCCCGCCGACTTTCGCCTTGCGCTGATCTCGGCCGTGCCCGTCGAGACGGTGGAAGTGCTCGTGAACGGAAAGGTGGTGTGGAAGGACGAGGGGCTGGCTGCTCCCGGAAAGCGCAGCTACAGCGGCAAGGTCCCCGTGCCCGCCGGTGGGTGGATCGCCGCCCGCGCTCACGGCGGCGAAGCCGTGTGGCCGGTGATGGACAGCTACCCGTTCGCCCACACCGGAGCCGTCTGGGTGAACGAGGTCGGGAGCCGGGAGGCCGAGGCCGCGCGCCGCTCCGCTCGAGAGCTCCTTCTGTGGATGGCGGTCGCCGAGGCCCGGCTCGTGGAGGGGTTCGGAGGTGCTGCGATCCCGGCGCTTCGAGAGCGCTTCTCCGAAGCTCGAAGAAAGCTCGAAGCTCTGGCCCGATGAGGCCTAATGAGGTAAGTCAGGGAAGCGAGGGAAAGATGATCGGTCGAATCTCCTGGATGCTTTCAGCGCTCGCGATCTCCGGAGCGACGGTCCGGGCGCACGCCCCGCAGCTCCCTATGGCCTACCAGCACATCTTCGGCGGGGGCGGCGGGATGTACATGGAGAGCATGTACCTGCCGCCGGTCACGACCGGGCCATGGTCGCCGTCCTGGTCTCCCGACGGGCGCGAGATCGCGTTCTCGATGCAGGGAAGCTTGTGGAAGATTCCCTCGAAAGGCGGTGAGGCGATCCAGTTGACCTCGGGACCTCACTACGATGGAAGCCCCGACTGGTCCCCGGACGGCAAGCGCATCGCCTTCACGAGGGACACCGGGAAGGTGATCGACCTCTGGGTCGTCGACGCGGGCGGAGGCGAGCCCCGGAAGCTCACCGAAAGTGTCGGTTTCAGCGTGAACCCGCGGTGGTCTCCCGACGGCCAGTCGATCCTGTTCGATTCCGCGGACAACGCCGAGGCGATCGGGCTCCGGGCGCTCTCGATCGCCGACGGCTCGATACGGCCCATCCTCTCGGATACGTTCCAGAACATCACCGGAAGCTGGTCTCCCGACGGAGGCCGCGTCGTCTTCGTCAGCAACCGCCCGTGGAACGAAAGGCGCATCCAGGGAACGGGCGGATTGTGGACGCTCCGGCTCGGCGAGCCCGAGCCCGAAATCCTCCTCCCCGAGGAAACGGTCTGGCACGCGAGGCCCGTGTGGTCGCCCGACGGACGAAAGGTCGCCTACGGGTCCTACCGGAGCGGTCGCATCCAGCTCTGGGTGATGTCGGTCCCGCACGGAAATCCCATGCAGATCACCCGCGGCGAGGGTGAGATCTTCACTCCGGCCTGGTCGCGCGACGGCGGGAAGCTGGCTTACATTTCGAACGCGCGCGAGCGCTTCTCGCTCTGGACCGTTCCGGCGGTGGGCGGAGCTCCGAACGAGGTTGCGATCTCGAGCCGCAAGCACCTTCATCCCACCGGGCGGATCGAAGTCACGGTGAGGGACGCGGGAACGGGAGAAGAGACCGAGGCCCGCGTGTATCTCCGGGCGGGCGACGGGAAGTCGTACGCTCCCCTCGACGCCTTTCACCGCATGGTCGTGGTGACCGAGGACCACTACTTCCACACCCGGGGAAGCTTCTCCGTGGAGCTCCCCGCGGGCCCGGCCACGCTCGAAGTGATGAAGGGATTCGAGTACCGGCCTCGAGCCCAGAGCCTGGATGTCGTCGCCGGTCAGACGAAAAGCCTCGATCTCACCCTCGAACGCTTCGCCGACCTCCCCGGGCGGGGCTGGTACTCCGGCGACAACCATCTTCACATGAACTACGGCGGGATCTTCCAGGCAACGCCCCGGTCGCTCCTCCTCGAGGCGGACGGAGAAGACCTCCACGTCATCAACGATCTGGTCGCGAACCAGGCGGGTACGCGCATCCACGATCTCCACTACTTCGAGGGCAAGCTGAGCGAGCACTCCAAGCCGAATCGCCTCCTCTACTTCAACGAGGAGTACCGACCGAGCTTCGCCGGACACATGTCGATTCTGAACCTGAAGGAGTTCATCTACCCGCAGTTCGACGGGTTCTTCGGAACCGCCGTGAGCGCGCACTACCCCACGAACTCGAAAATCCTGGAGGAGGTGCATCGTCAGGGCGCGGTCGCGGGCTACGTCCATCCCTTCCAGGTCCCGGGCCGCGATCCGTCCGAGGACGAGTACCGGGGGGCGCGGGAGTTTCCGGTGAGCGCGGCCCTCGGTGAAGTGGACTACTTCGACGTCATGTGCATCTGGAGCGACGAGTACGTTTCCGCGAGCGTCTGGTACCGGGTGCTGAACCTCGGCTTCCGGGTTCCGGCGTCGGCGGGAACCGATGCCATGACGAACTACTGGAGGGCCCCGGCCATCGGGACGACGAGGGTCTACGTGAAATCCGGCTCGCCTCTCGACTACGGGAACTGGATTCGCGGTCTCACCGAAGGCCGCTCCTTCGTCACCAACGGACCTCTGCTGTTTCTGAAAGTCGAGGGGAGGGAGCCGGGCGACGAGCTGCGACTGCCCGGGGGAACCGCCACCGTTCGCGTGGAAGCGGAGGCGAGCTCGATCCTCCCCATGGAGTCCCTCGACATCATCGTCAACGGGAAGGTCGTTTCCGCAACGAAGCCCGACGATCCGTACCGCATCGAGCTCGACACGACGGTTCCGCTGCCGGCGAGTGGCTGGATTGCCGCGCGGGTCACGGGGCCGGAGAAAGTTCACTGGCTCATGGACAGCTACGTATACGCCCACACCAGCCCGATCTACGTCGTCAAGGGGAACGAGGCGCCGAGCTCGCCCGAGGATGCGCGCTACTTCGTGCGATGGATCGAGAGGGTGCTCCAGTTGCTCGAGGAGTCGGATGCGTTCGACACCGCAAAGCAGAAAGCCGAGGTGATCGAGCTCTGGCGAAAGGGGCGCGAGATCTACGCCGGCCTGACGGGGGAGTGATATCGTAGAGCTTCGCCGGGACGAACCTCGAAGCCGCACCATGAGCCGAATCGCCGCGATCGAGTTCCTCGTTCTGAGCCTCTTCGCCTTCGCGGCCGCGGCCGACGAACGGTTGGAGCGCCTGCCTCCGGAGTACCGGAAATGGCTCGAGGAAGAGGCCGTCTACCTCATCTCCGACCCCGAGATGGACGTCTTTCTGTCCCTCGGAACCCAGGAGGAGCGCGAGCGCTTCGTCGAAGCTTTCTGGCGGGCTCGTGATCCGGACCCGGCGACGAAGGAGAACGAGTTTCTCACCGAGCATTATCGCCGTCTCGAGTACGCGAGCACGAAGCTGAGCCGGGAGACTGCGCGCCCGGGCTGGAAGACGGACCGGGGGCGCATGTACATCGTTCTCGGAGAGCCGAGGACGATCACTCGTTTCGAGTCGCAGAACGAGGTCGTGCAGTGCGAGCTCTGGGTTTATCCGGCTCAGCCGGACAAAGGGCTCCCCTCGGACTTCAACCTGCTGTTCTTTCGGCGGCGAGCGATCGGCGAGTACGAGCTCTATAACCCGGTGCTCCACGGCCCGAACGCCCTCATGACCGGCTACCAGTACACCCCCGCGTCGGATAACAGCGAGGCCCTCCAGGTTCTCCAGCGGATCTCTCCCGATCTCGCGCGGGCGTCCCTTACCCTGGACCTGGGAGAGCCCGTCGATTTCGTCAGCCGGCGGCCGGCGTTCGGGACGGACATCCTGCTGGCGCGGATCGAGTCGTCGGCGAAGCGCAACGTCCGCGCCGACTACGCGGACGCGTACCTGAGGTACGGGAACCGGGTATCGGCCGACTATTCGTTTCGCTTCGTACCCAGCGAGAGCGGCTTCACGGTTCTGTACGGACCGGATTCGACCCCCTTCGTCCACTTCACCGTCGAGCTTTCGCCTCAGAACTTCGCCCTGCAGGTTTCGGAGGACGGCTCGAAGTACTACACGACTCTCGATGTCACGCGCGAGGTCCGGACGAGGGATGGAGTCCTCGTCGCGCTGGACGAACAGGAGGCGTATCTGGAGCTTCCGCCGAACGAGTTCCAGAAGGGAGCGAGACTCCCCTTCGCCTTCCAGGACGCCTTTCCGCTGGTCCCGGGTGACTACCGCGTGAACGTCGTGCTGAGAAACCGGGCCGTTCACCAGTTCACGGTTGCGGAGCGTTCGCTCGAGGTAGCTTCCCTGAGGGGCGGCCAACCGGGCCTCGGCGGCCTGGTGGTGGGCTATCTCCACGAACGGCCGTTGTCGGAGGAGATGCCCGGCCACCTGCTCGCGTTTCAGGTGGGCTACGATCGAGTCTACCCGGCGGTTTCGAACCTGTTCCCGACGGGCGCCGATCTCGTGGCCCTGGCGCAGGTTCACGACGCTCGAGCGGGCTCGCGCCTCCGCTTCTCCTTGCTGCAAGGCGAGGCCGTCATGGACGAGCGCGAAACGAGAGTCGACGAGGGAAGCGACGCCGTCGTGCAAACCTTCCCGTTGCGCCAGATGGCAGGGGGCAACTACGCATTGCGCGTCCAGCTCTCTGACCCGGACGAATCCGTCCTCGAGGAGCGTCGGGCGGAGGTCGTCGTTTCACCGCGGAGCGCGGTCGATCGTCCGGGATTCATCTACCGCCGCGGCTTTCCCCAACCGCCCGGTTTCCTCGCGCTCGCGCGGGGCGAACAGCTCTGGAGCCTGCAGCGCTACGAGGAGGCGACCGCCGAGCTCAGGCAAGCGGTGGCGGAAGGAGGGCCACGTCTTCCGGAAGCGAGCTTCAAGCTCGCCGGCGCGCTCCTCTCCGTGAAGCGCTCCGATGAGGCTCTCGATCTCCTGTTGCCGCTGGAAGAACGATTTCGAGAGCGCTACGAGGTCATCGCCGGCCTCGGCTACGCGTACTACTTTCGAGGGGACTACTCGCGCGCTCGGGAGTTTCTCGAGCGCGCGGCGGGTCTTCGTCCGCCGGACTCGGCGTTGTTGAACGCCTTGGGCGACTCGTACCGAGAGCTCGGAGAGCGGGAGAGAGCCGTCGGGGCCTACCGTCGCTCGCTCGAGCTCGACCCGACGCAGGATGATGTCCGGAAACTTCTCCAGGGCTTGACCGGCGAGGTCCGCTAGCACTCGTCGATCACCACGCGGGCAGAACGCTAACCTATGGTTATTGCAGTCCGTGAGACCGTCTGTGGAGTGGAATCCGAGGCTCGGATAGGCAAAACGGAAGCGGTTCTATAGCAGTCTAGTCGCGGCGTCCGCGCGAGAATCCGCCACCGCCACCACCACTGCCGCCGCGACCCCCGCCGCCGCCGCCGCCGCCGCCGC
>Ga0105095_10002386_pt1 | contig 10098 bp, 10 predicted proteins | sample PPLLak2March2015_2_FD_79180 | JGI IMG/M metagenome (GOLD analysis project Ga0105095, IMG submission 79180) | Freshwater sediment microbial communities from Prairie Pothole Lake near Jamestown, North Dakota, USA - PPLs Lake P8 Core (3) Depth... | ecosystem: Environmental > Aquatic > Freshwater >... | reverse complement strand
CTTCTCCGGGACCTTCCCGGCCGGGATCGTTTCAATGATATCCAGTTCACCATCGAGCTCCGTCATCCTGCAGGCAAATCCATCCACGGAGGACTTGTTGAAAGGAGGCATGTCGATGTCACTGGTTATGTTTTCGGCAAGTATCCTGTTAAGGGACCTGGTAAAGGGGATTGTTTCAGTGCCTGTGGAGAAGGCCGAACTCATAACGGTTTCAAGTGCTTTATCCAATGGTATCATTTCCATATTGAAGTTTTTCCTTTTGTCAACTGCCAGTTGTCAACTGCACTTTATGCATTTCCCTGAAGTGCAATCCCCGACTCAGGTGTAAATGTTATCCATACATCCGACATCTCTCTTATTTTCAACATTTTAAATTCATCAGAGGATACATCTACATAAAATACTTCTCCTGCATCCACCATCACCTCCAGTCCGTGTTCCGATGGTGTTATTTCCTTTACAACTCCTTTATAACGGTTATCATTCCCGGGATCCGGTTCTGAATTATGTAATTTGACCGCATCACTTCTTACTATCAAAAGACCATCCGGCGGATATCTGTCATCCGGGAGTCTGAAAACAAGGTTACCGTCACACCGCGCTTTCCAGGTACCGTTGTCATTCGAGAATCTTACCCTGAAGAAATTCCTTATACCGGCATATCTAGCGACAAACTTATTTACGGGCCTGCGGAATACTTCTTCCGGCGTGCCTTCCTGGATTATCCGTCCGTTGTGGATCACTCCCACCCTGGAAGCAAGGCTCACAGCCTCCCGGAAATCATGTGTAACATGAACTATTGTAAGCCCCTTTTTATTCAATTGCCTGAAAGTGCGTTTTATATCATCCTTAAGGCTGGCATCAACCGAAGCCATTGGTTCATCAAGAAGTAACAACTTTGGAGACGTAATCAGAGTCCGCGAAAGAGCAACCCTCTGTAACTCCCCGCCTGACAGATTAAAAGTATAACGGTTAAGAAGATGAGCTATATTCAATTCTTCAGAGATACGCTTTACTTCACGGTTAATGACAACATTATCGTATTTCCGGCAATGCAGTGAATAAGCTATATTCCCGAAAACCGTCATATTCGGGAATATGGCATAATCCTGGAAAACAAGGCCTACGTCTCGTTCCTGAATTCTTTTATGAGTGACATTTTCATTATCGATCCATATTTCGCCGGAGTCAGGATCGTTCAATCCTGCGATCAGTTCCAGAAGCTGGGTTTTGCCCGATCCCGACCTTCCGAGAAGGACATAATACTCCCCTGCAGTTATATTTATGCTTATATCTGCCAGGGAGAATTCTCCCAGCCTTTTGCTTATATTATCAAGCCTGAGCATCAGGTGACAAATATGTTTCTTTTTTTCTTAATGAAATAAGCCGTAACAGGATGAAAACCGCAAGTGCAACAATTATGAAGACCACTGATGCAGGCCGGGCAGATTTAAGCCCGAAGGAGCTGAACCTTTCATAAATCAGTACTGGCGCTATCATCGGGTGGTAAGCAACAATAACCACTGCCCCGAATTCGCTCATTCCGCGGGCGAACATCATTATAAACCCTGTCACTATACTTCTCCACGCAAGCGGCATAGAGATTGTAAAAAAGACCCGGGACCTGCTGGCACCGAGAGTCAGCGCTGCTTTTTCGAGCCGTTCCGGAACGGCAGTAAAACCATCACGGGCAGAATTTATAAGGAATGGAATACTTACAAAAGCCATTGCCAGCGCAATACCTGCAGGATTATTTATAAGGGTCAATCCCAGCGTATCAGCTGCCTTACCCAGAGCACCATCCCTTGAAATAAATCCGAGAATCGCAATTCCCGCAGCAGTGTGAGGTAAAACAACCGGAAGATCAATGATTCCCTGGACTACATTCTTAAACGGGAACTGTTTCCTGGCCAGCAACCAGGCAAGTGGTATAGCTCCGATTGCAAACAGGAAAGTGGCGGCAAACGATACCCATAAAGTCAGCCAGACGCTCTCCTGAACTTCACGGTCCTTAACAGTCTCAATAAGTTCAACGCTGCTGGTATCCAGGAACATCCCTGCCAGCGGTGCCAGTATAAAAAGCAGCACCAGCGATGAGAGAATAAGAAATATCCAGTTAAACGGATTGTTCCTGACCATAGTTCAATTATCCAATTGATGTGATTTAAGAAATTGTAAAAGTTGTTCCGGAATCAACTCCGGCTGTTCAGTTGTGAAAGGAATTATCGGACTCTGACCGTTTTTCCTGAAAAATTCCATTCCCTCATCACTTAGTAAGAATGCAACGAAACCGATCGCACCTGATTTATTTACTGCGCTATCCAAAACCGACAGACTGTAGTTTATATATTCACCGGTAACTTTCATTTTGCTTCCTGCCGAACCGGATGTCACTTCCAGTGAGACTGTTCTGTAAGTGTCATTATACCCGGGATCTGCCAGATTGATTTCCGGAGGTAGCTCCAGATACTTAAAGCCATGTTGTATTGCAACTGATCTGTAAATAAAAATGTAGTCGACTGCATTTGATTCGAGCAAAGCCACAAGGTCAACTTCTTTCGGTCTTATAAAATTTTCATTTTTGCCCGATAATTTGTCTGCCAGGCCGTTTATTCCATAATACTTTTCAGCCAGCTTAAATGTAAACAGAGTCCTGTATCCCCCGGGATCAGCATCAGGATCCGCCCGGGCATAGATCACATCGTCAGAAGAGAGGACTTCATACCAGTTATCTGAAGTCAGTTGCCCTGACTCCAATGATTTTTCGCTGAACGCCAGAACCATTTCATTTGTGGCAAACCGGATGCTCCAGGCTGAATATTCAGGTACAATAAGTTCATCGATGACAAAATAATCGGCTGAGGCAATAATGTCGCAGGGTTTTTTCAATTCTGTGATCTTCCTGGCACATACGAGGCTACCGGCAGGTTCAAGGAGTACCCTGATCCCCGGATTTCGTTTCTCATACTCATCAGCCATCTGCTTGAACGGCACTGAGAGACTCCCGGCATGAAAAATGATGATCTCACTGTTTCCGGTATTTCTGCAACCGGAGAGAGTTATTGTACAGCCAATTATGAGAATCAGTAAACGCCTCATTTTTCAGGATGTCTGAATGATTTTCATTAAATTCAACTATGGAGAATTTAAATGAGGTGGAAATTTACTGAAAGTTTTTTACAACCCCGATCACTTCCGGCAGATCCATCCTGATCTTTTTCAGGAATTCGATCGTCGGCACCCCGTTGCTGTTCCATCCTCTCCTTTTATATACGGCATCAAGCAGTTGTTCAAACTGGTCTTCCCTGTATTTCCGGAGTATCTTCATTTTTTCTTCAACCGGCATCTTTCGTGTGTCGATGCCGATCTTTTCCCTTAATTGCTTATCGTACCTCTCCGAACGCGATTCATATTCTTCCCTGGTCACCGGCCCTGCTGCACGATAAGGCTGTCTGTCGTGAATCCGTGTTCCGTATCCCCTGCGCAGATTAAAGACTCTCTGGAAGTTGTAGACTCTTTCAGAATCCTCAACCAGTCGTTTCCTATCGAATTCACGACCTGTAACTGCCTTATAAATAGTTATATAATTATCGACATGTTCAGGCACTTTTGCCGGTTCTTCCGTGTTTGCATTATTTTCAGGCTCCACATCGTTCCATGGCAGTTTACACAGACCTACGAGCCCGAACCAGGTTCTGAACATCGGGAAATAATGCAAAGCCTCAGCCTTGTCCTCAAATGTAGGGATCTGATTATTGACCATATCCATGAATATCAGCCAGGCTTCATCGTGCTGAGGGCCTTTATTTGTCATTGCAAATCCGCCCTGCTGGGCAAGCGACTCTTTTGGAAGGTATTGCGAATATTCAAGACCCTTATTCTCCATCCCGATGTCGTTCAGGAACGAAGCTTCTCCCCATCCGTTCCTGATGAACATCTCTTTCATCTTCCTGACACCGAGTCCTGCGATCAGGCCGAATCCTTCACCCCTGGCGACCTGGTGCAGCATTTCAAGTGCAACCTTTGAGTTTCCGAACCTTAAGTCAAGTCCTCCGGTCCTTTCGATGTTAAGAATTCCGTTCTCATAACATTCCATTACAAATGCACTTGCTGTGCTCCAGGTTATTGTACAGATGCCATAGGTATCACAGTAGAAATTTGTCTCGATAATATACCCGGGATCAAAAATCGCACAGTTTGCCCCGAGTCCGGCAGCGTTCTCATACTCCGGGCCATCAACGAGAACCTTCTGCCCTTTACAGGGTCCGGTGGTAATTTTAAAATCATCAACTGCTTTGCTGCATGACATATTGCACCCTATCCAGCACCCGTCAGGGATATTTTGTGTGAATTTACTCTTCCAGACCGATGAGTCGATCTTATACGCATCCGGATGACTGCCGTATTTATAGTTCATTACCGGCATCAGATCGTGATCGTTCATTATTTCCATCAGGTGTGCCGTACCCACCTGCCGCATCTGGCACTGTTTATCATCGAGCTCCCTTATTTCTCTGTTGAATCTACGGCCCCTTTCCGTAATCGCCTCAAGATCAGCAACATTATTGAGATTGCCTTTCACACCCGGAATCTTGCATACCAGCGCCCTGATCTTTTTATTCCTGAAAACCGTACCAATACCACCTCGGCCTGCCTGCTTCTGCCGTACCTTTTTCCGCTTCGGGTCATAGAAGCTGAAATTCAGCATTCCGATAAGAGAATGTTCGGCTGCTGCACCGGTAGAAACAACACCGATATTTTTCTTTTCACTATCGTTATCAGTAAAGAAATCCGTAAGCTGTTCGGCCAGTTCATGACTGCACGGAGCCACTCCGGAAGCTTCATAAAGCTCGACTTTATGATTTATCCCGTCAATGAATATTACAATATCGCTCCCGGCTTTCCCCTGAAGCTCGAGTGCATCAAATCCGGAAAACTTCAGAAAAGGACCGAAAAATCCTCCCACATTGCTGTCAATCACTATATCGGTTTGTGGTGAGATGCTAACTACCAGCGATTTCCCGGTGCCTGAGTATTGAGTTATCCCGCCGATAGGTCCGGATGATATAATTATTTCATTTTCAGGATCATCCCATTTAGTATCAGGCTTTGTGGCATCCCAGAGCAGCCTGAGTCCATATCCTTTTCCTCCGATAAATTTCTCCTTCATTTCCGGAGGAACAATTTTTTCCTTTATTTCGGCTGTCCCTGCATTGATGTAAAGGATCTTATCAGTGTAGCCTCTGCTGAGAGGTGTCCATTTGTAATCCCGGCCTTTCAGAAGCTTATATTTGAAATTGATCCCGGAATGGTCCATACTGCACAGCTTTTGTCAACAGCGTAAAGTATCAAATTTAAGAAATTCCGGCCATTATTAACATGATATTAATCAGTTTAATACAGATGGAATCTTGGAAATAGATTAAAAGGTTGCTATCTTTCGATCGTCAAATCCATAAAAAATGAACCGATTCAACATATCCGTTTTACTATTTATTTCAGTTGTAATTTCAACCGGTTGCAGAGAGATAGGTACATGGGAAAAACAGGAACGCCAGCAGATAAATGACTATATCAAATCACTGGGAGATACTGTGTATGTACTTCACCCGAGCGGCTTGTATTATATTGAGCTGATCGCAGGGACCGGAAGGACACCGGTTGATTACGATACTGTATACTTTAAATATGAGGCCAAATTTCTCGATTATGTTACCTGGGATACAAATGAACCTGTCAGCGTACCTTACGGACATGTAATGGGTACAGATGTCGGACCTGTAATTGCGGGAATCGACGAAGGGCTGAGATATATGCGTGATGGAGGAAAAGCGAAACTGGTGACACCGTCCAGCCTTGCATACGGTTTCGAGGGTTTATGGCAAATTGTTCCCGGTTATACTCCATTGCTCTGGGTCATTAAAATTGACAGTGTGATACCCGGGCCCGGCAGGTAGTATTATTAATGAGCCTGTAATGAGGTTCTCCGATATAAAAGATCACCTTTCACGATTCAGGGTCGGGATAGCCGGAGCCGGAGGACTGGGCTCAAATTGTGCGGTTGCCCTTGCCAGATGCGGGATCGGTACGCTTGTAATCTCCGACTTTGATATAATTGAACCTGCCAATCTGAACCGGCAATATTACTTCATTAATCAGGTCGGGATGCTTAAAAGTGTCGCGCTGAAAGAAAATATTGCACGGATCAATCCTGACACAACAGTTATTGCCCATACTGAAAAACTGAATGAATCAAACATACCGGAGATCTTTGACGGCTGTGATGTTGTGGTTGAAGCTTTTGACCTGGATGAAATGAAAGAGATACTGACCGGAGTAGTCCAGACAAGGATGCAGGGAATTCCGCTGATCATCGGATCGGGACTGGCAGGATGGGGGAATAATAATTCTATCAGGTACAGGAAAATTGATGATACTCTTTACCTCTGCGGAGACGAATCAACCTCAACGGATTCTGACGGGCCTGCGATGGCGCCGCGGGTAGGAATTGTGGCAAACATGCAGGCTAACACCGTGATAGAGATCCTGATGCAAAAGATAGTATGACGTAACAAAAATGAAAATATCACTTAATAACAGGGAAGAGGAATTTGAACAGGAAAATCTGAGTATCAGCCGGATGCTTGAGTTGAAAAAACTCACTTTCCGACTGAGGATTATCAAGGTAAATGGCGTTCTGGTACCAAAAGAAAAGTATGATACTACAATTATAAATGATGGTGATAATGTTCAGGTGATTTATCTGATGAGCGGCGGATGAAAAAAAAATTATAGATTTGTACTATAATGATAAGGTTCAGGTTCATAAATAAGATCCCTGCTGTTTTCAGGAATAAATATATTCTCACTATCCTTATCTTTCTTATCTGGATCATTTTGCTTGACTCAAACAACCTGTTAGCCAGATACAAGGAAATGCGGGAGCTTCGAAATCTGAGGAATGATAAGGAATATTATCTGAATAAAATCGAGGTTGACCGGAAGAAGCTGCAGGAACTGAAAACGGACAATCACAATCTTGAAAAATTTGCCAGGGAACAATACAGGATGAAGAAGCCTGATGAAGACCTTTATATTATTCTCACACCACAGGAGGACCGGCAGATAACCAGAAAAAACAATTAGGACCTTTTATCCGACGACCTGAACCGGACAAGCAGATCAAACGGATCTGCGGAATCAATCTTATAACCTTCAGCCAGAAGAAGAGTACAGGCAGAATCTGTAACCGGCTGTTTTTCGAATATCCCGTTATGAACAAAGTTGAGATACCTGACAACTCTGAACATGTTGAACCACCCGAAAAACCTCTTCAGGAAAGATTGATTGCCTGAGGTATTGCTCCGGATCTCAGTAATTTTAGATAACCATTCTTCTTCTCCCGTAAATGATCTGAGTCCTTCCGGAAGATCCCGGTAGTAATCTACTGTTTCCCCTTCATTGCGTTGAAAGAGGTTTCCTGCCGTTGTGAACAATGATTTTAGTTCGCCGAATGCCAGAAAATTATAAGTCAGGAGCTTCTCCTCCGGGTTTTTCAGGAGTCTGGTCATTGTTGCTCCTGTCCCGAACGGTACTCTTCCTGACCCCCTCGGGGAAGGGTATACCGTTGTGGTATTAAGAGCAAAATAACCGCCATGCGTGACCAGCTTCTGTACAAAATAAAAATCTTCGCCTGCCTCTCTCCGGTTCATACCTCCCGCTTTCATATACTGAATTGCTTTAACTGCCATTGCAGAACCCACTGTGTGAAAAGCCCAGGGAAATCCGGAATATTTCAATCCGCGGATATAGTAGCGGAGATGCAATTCATATAATATAATATGCTTATAAACACTATCCGGAAGGTCATCCCCTTTAAGAGGATGTTCAAAGTAAACTGAACAGGCACAGTTTTCTTTATTGTACACCAGATCTCTTTCAATCGAAACAAAATAGTTCTTTTCAACAGTGCAATCCGCATCGAGACATACAATGGCCCCGTCAGGCCTGTCAATAGTGCTGAAGCGTCTCAGGGCCTCATCCATTCCTGTTTTGCGGGCAAGGCCCACCCCCCATCCGTCAATTAAAGGCTTACCGGCATTGAATACATAGATCCGGAAGAAGCATTCCGGATTTTTATTTTTCCAGTATTCAATATTCCCAATGGACCTGGTATTATTCAGGATTGCCTCATTATCAGCGTCATGCTGAGCATTAACAATTATAATTATTTCGACTTTGTTTTGAGGTTCGGTGCACAAAGCCAGTGAATCGAGAAGAGTTGTTATTCCCGGTTCATTGTAAGCAGGTACAACAACAATTAAACCTGTTTCACTATCAGGAGCTTCTTTGATAAATTCCGGGAAAAGGGCCCTTTTGTCAAGCCACAAAGTGGCAAAACCCATTGTTATTATTTTTTATCTGCCTTATACCTGGCATTAATGGCATCGGTTACTTTTTTTGTTATATCAAGAGCCGAATCACCATAGAGCACCACGCTTCCGAATGATTTTCCGAGAATATACTGGAAATTATAATCTGATTTGTTTTCTTCGAGGAATGTTGTAATATAATCAATTATCTGTCTGTTCATTACCTGTTCTTCTTCCATCAGCCCCGACTGAAGGTTATCTCTCAGGGTAACCAGTTCCTGTTGCTGCTGAATAAGTCCCTGCTCCATCTCGGCAGCAGTAGCTCTGGTAACAAGTCCCTTGGTGACTTTTTCCTGGAAATCTTTGGCATTCTTTTCATACTGGGTGCCTTTTGAATTCAGTTCAGCCTCAGCCTTTTTCTGTTTTGCCATCAGTTCTTCCCTTCTGTCGAAAAACATGTCAAAATTGATGATAACCGAATCTATATTTATAAAAGCTATTCCCTGTGCACTTGATTCAACGGGAGCTGTAACATTACCATCGGATTTCTCCTTCCTGTTACCTGTAAAGTGAAAGATGTAAAGAAGGGCAATAGCAAGAAATAATACAGCAAAAAGAACTACAGAAAGTTTCTTCATTTCAAAATAAATATTTGTTAAACAATAGTAGCCGCAAATATATAACATTTAAGCAAACGGGATTCACCGGAAACGGGGAATTAATTCTGAATCAGCAGTAAATTACAATAAACGTCAATGACCCCGGGAGTTCAGCGACCGGTAACCGGAAGACTTTAATGACATCCAGTTATTGACTTCTAGAATTCAGGGCACGGAATAGCCCGCATTTTTCTTTTTGTCGAACCAAGGGTTAACGTTGAGAATTCATAGATGAGCGACACTTCATGAGCACCGGCAGTTGAACTGATGAGGTTCGATATTGTGAAGTCATAACTGTAACCTAAATGGAACTGGCCGGTTTTGATCCCCACAAGGCCAATCAGTGCATCTCCGGCCTGTGATGTTACAAACGGGATCCCCCTGTACCATAACCCGAAAATCAGCGGATCCTTGAGGTAATAAACACCGATATCCGTCTGATAGAATTTTGCCTGCTTCTGGAAATTCACGGCAACCGAGAGTACCTCCTGCAGTTTTACTCTTAACCGGGTTTTCCTCATTATCTGAACACCTCCGAAGAGATTAAACTTAATGGGGACGTTTGCATCATCTCCGTAGAAAGAAGTTTTTGGAACTAAAAGATGGTCAAAAGTGAAACCTGCCCAAATTCTGTCGTTATAAACAAGGGCGGATGTAGAAAAGTCAACGTCTGCAACATTATCAAAGGGGGGAGGATAAACTGACGGAGTAGTACCGCTTCCGGTGAGCTGACTGTTAAAAACAAGCTTATATATATCGAGGCCAAGGTAATAGAATTTAAAATTGATCCCGGGTCTGACGTGCCAGTCATCGTTTATATTGAAGTCGTAAGAATACAGAAGCCCGATATTGGTTGTGCTCAGATCCCCGGAACCTGCAACGTCGTAAGTCGCAAGAACTCCAATACCTGAATTGAAGTTAGGCATTGCTTTATCAAATGAAATGCTATACGTATGAAAGACACCGGGGACTGCAGGCCACTGGTTCCTGTAATTCATTCCCAGCCTGTATTCTTCGGTAGCACCCGCAAATGAAGGAGCAAGATAGAGGGGATTTGCGTAAAATTG
>Ga0105095_10002378_pt1 | contig 10104 bp, 4 predicted proteins | sample PPLLak2March2015_2_FD_79180 | JGI IMG/M metagenome (GOLD analysis project Ga0105095, IMG submission 79180) | Freshwater sediment microbial communities from Prairie Pothole Lake near Jamestown, North Dakota, USA - PPLs Lake P8 Core (3) Depth... | ecosystem: Environmental > Aquatic > Freshwater >... | reverse complement strand
CGCATCTCGGGCTTCACGGCTACGACGAGGAGAGGGGGAGTCTGTTCTATCGCCACGCCGTCGAGCGTCTTTCGGGGCTTCCCGGCATCGAGGCCGCGTCGCTCACCGACAATGTTCCCCTGGGTGCGAGCATCAGCACACAGAACCTCGCCCCCGAGGGGCGAGAGCCCGAGAAGATCGTCGACTGGCCGGAGATCGACTCGGCCACGGTTTCACCAGGGTATTTCCTTTCCATGGGTGTGCCGCTGATCCAGGGCCGGGACTTCGACTGGAGAGACGCGAAAGGCGCTCCCGAGGTCGCGATCGTCAACGAGACGGCAGCGCGCCGACTCTGGGCCGGAGAGAATCCTCTCGGCAGGCGCCTGGCGACGGGAACGGGTACGAGCCGGAAGTACTCGGAGGTCATCGCGGTCGTGCGCGATACCAAGGTGCGGACTCTCGGGGAGGACCCGCGTCCTCAGATCTTCCGGCCTTTCGGACAGGACTATTCGCCGATGATGTACGTCCTCGCTCGCACCCGGGGCAATCCCGACGCGGCCCTCGAGACCGTGCGGCGAGACCTCCTGGCGCTCGACCCCAGCCTAGCGTTCTTCGAGGCGAGGACGATGCGGCAGAACCTCGCCATCACCCTCTTTCCCGTTCGCGTGGGCGCGCTCCTCCTCGGAGTCTTCGGGGGGCTCGCACTCCTTCTTGCCTCGGTCGGGCTCTACGGAGCGGTCTCCTACTCTGTAAGCCGTCGCACGCGCGAGATCGGAATCCGCATGGCGCTCGGGGCGGCGGGGAGGGACGTCGTGACCCTCGTGACCCGTCAAGGCGTCGGTCTGGTCCTGGTGGGAGTCGTTCTCGGATCGGCGCTCGCCGCGGCCGGCACCCGCGTCCTCACCTCGGTGCTCTACGGCGTGGGCTCGACGGACGCGGGAATCTTCCTCGGAACCGCCGTGGCTCTCATCGCCGTCGCCTCGATCGCGAACTGGATTCCGGCGCGCCGCGCGTCCCGAATCCATCCGGTGACCGCGCTCCGCTATGAGTAGAAGCGAGCTCTCGCCACGTGGGGAGAACGCTCTGCGGCGCCGAGTTCTCCGTCTCAGTTGTTTGGAGGTGGGCCATTGCTGCAGGCCTCCTCGATGGTCATCCCGAAGAGCTCCTCGAACTCCAGGAGCCGGGTTCGCTGCTCATCCAGGCGTCGCTGTTGCTCCTTCAGCTCTTCGTTTTCGAAGCCGGTCAACTGCCCGCAGATCAGCTTGTCCATGACGTCCGGAGGGGGGCCAGTCGAGGGATCGTAGGAGATACAAGCCTCGTAGGCGTCCTGCGGGCCGTAGGTCTCGTCCTCCGGAAGAACGACACAAGCCGGATCGTCTGCGCAGGAATCGTAGACGGTGACTGGTGTCTCCTGGGTGAGCCCCGGGTCGTCGTCCAGACCGAAGTCGTCGCGCCGGTTGAGGGGATCGTTTCTCACGTAGGCGTAGAGGTTGGTGTCTCCGGCGAAGAGCGCGGGGTCCTTGGCCGTGAAGCGGCCGACCTCACTGTCGTAATCCCTGGCCCCGAAGCGCACGAGCCCCGTGTCCCCATCGTACAGCCCGCCGGCATACCCGAACGGCTGGAAGCCGGGGTTGGTGTCGAGGAGCACTCTTCCAAACTCGTCGTAGTCCAGCCGCTGGACCACGGTTCCCAGAACCGAATCGACGATGAGACGGGGGCTTCCCAGATGATCGACCACGATACGGTAAGCGCGTCCGTTCCGGATGAGATAGTCCGGCACGCTGCGATGGGTCGCGAACACGAACTGGCTCGAGACGGCGCCGGTCGCGTCGAGCTCGGCCGCCGGCTTGAGCCGGTCCTGGTAAAGGTAGCCGCGCGCCAACGCCCCGGCCATTCGCTTTCCGACCCTCCGGCCCAGCCCGTCGACGAGGTACTCGATGGCCCGTCCGTCGGGAAGCACCACCGATGCGAGGTTGCCCAGGGCGTCGTATTCATACGACGTGCGTTCTCCGGTCGAGCCAACGGTCCGGTGCGCCAGCTGGCCTGATGGGCCGTACTGAAGCGAGAGATCTCCGAAGCTGCGCAGCCGGTCCTGCGCGTCGTAGTCTCCGTTCTCGACGAGCGGACCGCCGGTTCGACCGAGGCGGTTGCCATTCTGGTCATAGGTGTAGGCCGTCGTCAGGAGGTCGTCGGCGTGAACCTCGGCCAGCCGTCCGAGCGGATCGTATCGATACTCCCGTACGGCGGCCGTTCCCTGGATCTCCTCGGTGATGCGCACGATTCGACCGGCGACGTCGTACGAGTAGGCGGCCCCGTAGAGGATCATCCCCCCGAACGTCGTGGTGAACGTCTCGAGCTCGGCGAATCCGTTGTAGGTGCTCGCGGTCTGAATGCCACCCAGGCTCGTGCCCACAGCGAGCCCGTGCTGCGGGTCCCGCTGGATCGCCAGGTCCCCGGCCTGGACGATCCGGCCGTCTCGATCGTAGAGGAACGGGATCGCCGGCTGCTCCCCGATCTGTCGCGAGATCACCTGAAAGCTCGAGTTGTACGCGTCCCGCACCGTTCCCTGCACCGGTCCGGTCCAGGAGCGACCGGTGATGAGATGGCCGTCGCGCTCGACGTCGAAACGAACGTCGCCGGGCGCGATGATACGCGTCAACCGCCCGCCGGAGCCATAGCCGTACTGGATCGTTCCGCGAGGATGAGCGATCGATTGCAGGCGCCCCGCGGGATCGTAGTCTCTGTCGATGACTCTCCCGTCCGGGAGCGTGACTCGCTGGAGCCGCCGGTCGGCATCGTAACTGTAGCTCAGCGGGAGAGCCCCGTCTCCGAGATCGGGAGCCGCGTAGTCCTGAAGCTTGCCATGCGGAGTGTACGTGAACTGGTGCGATGGCCTTCCGGGGGGCGTCACCGAGAGCCGGTTTCCATTGGCATCATAGCTGTACTCGATGACGCTGCCGTCGGGTCGGGTGACTCCCAGGATCCGGCCCGCCAGGTCGCGATCGAACGTCGTGGTTCGCGAAAGCGAATCGGTCAGGGAGCTCAGCTCGCCGGAGGCGTCGAATACCGTGGCAAGGAACCGATCCCCTCCCGCGAAGCGGGCCGGACGTCCGCTCGCATCGTACTCGACTAGGAGCGGCGTCAAACCCGCTCGCCGACTCTGGACCACGTGTCCTCGGGCGTCGAGGCGAATCTGCGAGCTCCGGCCCTCGGGGCTGGTGCTCGTCGAGAGCCGCTGAAGCGCGTCATAAGCGCGCGTGAATCGGCGTCCGTTTACGGTCAGGACTTCGGTCAGGGTCTGGAGGCTGAAAGGGTCCGCCGGGTTTGCCAGCGTCGCCGTGCTCTGAAGCGTCGATACCCGGGCGAGTCCGAGCGGTGTCGATACGGTGAGCTGGCCCGGGAGAGCGGCCTGCATGCCAAAGCGAGGATCGGGCATGGCCCGAAGTTGGATGGTGGTGGCGTCCGGCAGGCGAAGCTCGCGAGTGCCGTCCCTGGAGGTGGTCAGCCGAGTGACATCCCCGCCGGGGAACGTGTTCGATCTCTCCTCGAAGTCCAGGCTGGTTTCTCTCACGCTGTAGGTGGTGCTCGCCCCCGTCGCCGTGGTCCTCACGACCTGATAGCCGCCATCCAGAACCTCGCGGACCAGATCCTGGAACCCGCCGGCGGGATCCTCGTCCGTCAACAATCGTCCCTCCGCATCGTAGGCGTACCGGTGCGTGCTACCTGCCGGATCGGTCTCGAGGACGAGGAGCCCGTCGGCCGAATAGGTGAACTCGAACGCGTCGCCCGCGGGGTTGGTGATGGACGCCAGATATCCGTTCGCATCCAGCGTCAGCGTCGTGCGCTGGCCCGAGGAGGCCACGATGGCCGTGGGCCCCCCGTCCGCGGCGCGTTCGATGGTGGTGACGTTTCCCGCGCCATCGGTGATGGTGACGAGCTGTCCTCTTTGGTCGTAACCGAACTCGTATCGCTCGGTTCCGGAGAGCGCATCAACGGTTTCCAGGTGCCGTCCGCTTTCGTCGAACAGATATACCTCGTTGCCAGCCGATGAGGTGATGTGAATGTTGGACGAGGAGAATCCGTCGAAAACGGACCTCAGGGAGCGTACGCGCCTGTTGAGACCGTCACTGATGTACAAACCGCCGCTCGGTGGCAACGCCAGCGCATTGGGCCCCCATAGCTGCGCCGCTGTGGCGGGACCGCCGTCCCCACCGAACGCCGACGTTCCATTGCCGGCGACGGTTTGAATGATCCCGTCCGGACCTATGCGACGGACTCGGTCGCTCCTCGTTGGGGAGGCGTCCTCGGTGAAGTAAATGGATCCGTCTCGATCGATGGCGATGTCCCTGGGCCGGTTGAGCCGCGCGCTCTTCGCCGGCCCGCCGTCTCCAGAGAACCCCGCGAACCCGTTTCCGGCCACGGTGTTGATGACGCCATCCGGTCCGACTCTCCGAATCCGATGGTTGTCGCGGTCCGTCAGGTACAGGCTCCCGTCCACGCCCATGGCGATGCCCCACGGAGACCGGAGTTGCGCCCGCGCGGCCGGACCGCCATCCCCGCTGAACCCCGGGGTCCCGGTCCCGGCGACCGTTTGGATGGTCCCATCGGGTCCGACGCGCCGGATTTTGTGCAAGGCGAGGTCGGTGACATAGAGGCTGCCGTCCGGAGCAGCGGCAACGTCAATCATGGAGCTGAACGGTTCGATCTCCGGAGGAATGACCTCGCGAACGATTCCGTCGGGACCCACTCTTATTACGTGGTTCTGATCGACCGAGTACACACTTCCGTCCGGAGCGACCTCCAACGCGCGTGACCCGATGCGTTGTGACTGCGTAGCGGGGACGCAATCGACAAAACTCGTGACTGCCGGGTTTCCGGCAAAGGTGGTAATGGTCCCATCGACGAGTACCCGGCGCACGAGACCGTTGTCGCTGACGTAAAGGGTGCCGTCGGGTCCCGCCGCGATGGCTCGCAGAAGCCCGAAGCTCGCGTCGGTGGCCGGAACGCCGTCGCCCGTCGAGGTGCCTCCACCGGCGATCGTGCGGATGATGGGGCCCTCCCTTCCGGCGCTCACGCGCGAGCCGTCGCCGCGATGGAGGACGCGCGCGTTCACGTCGTAGCGATGATGGACGTCGAACGTCCAACCCCCCGGTCCCTGGCGAGCTTGATCCCGCGGCGTCGCCTCGGGCGGAATGCCCCCGAGAAAGCCCTGCCAGGAACGAATCAAGCTCGTTTCCTGTCTCGCCTGACTTTTGACGGTGCCGGGAATGACGCAGGCTGCGAAGCCGGGTCTCGCGGCGTCGCCGAAGCAAGACAGACCGAAACTTCGAGAGCTGGCGGCGGGGACGGCGTAGGCGAACGGATACACGTACTCCACTTGAACCGACACCGGCTGCGCCCCGTGAACGAGCCTTCCGTAGGCGTCCCTGCCGTCCCAGCGGAACGTCGTTGCTGCGTCAGGGCTGCCGGGAAAACTCTCCACGAACTCCCGCCCGGCGATGGATACTTTCAGGTCGATCCGCTTCAGACTGGCGGGAACCGCGGGACCGGTCAAAGGGATCCTCAGGGAGCTCGCCGCCCTTCTTCCTGGAGTTGCATCGCTGCGGTAGTGCAGCCGGAACGGCGTCCCCACGATCGCGATGCTCTCTTCGAGACTCTGGCTCTGGCATCCGAGAATGGAGCCCTCTTCCTCGCACTCGTCGTCTGGAGGGGGATCGTCCGGCTCCGGAGGGTCGCAGTCGGGACAGGGAGGCCCGGGAGGGACGTCCGGAGGGAGTCGCTCCGGGAAGTTCAAATCGATCCAGGAGAAGTGCGTCACCCGCGCGCGCCACAGGCTCGCGCCCGGCTGGTACAGCGCCGCGAGGCGGGAACGCTCGGCGTCGGTGATGCCGAGGGCGGCGAGAGCGGCTCCGGTATCGGCGATCCCGTCGCCGTTGATATCGACGTTGGCGAGCCCCGCCGTCTCGCTCACGATGCCGATGATTCGTCCGTTCTCTTCCGGGACCCAGGCGTTTCGGGACGATGCCACGCCGCACTGGTCGACGTATTTTCTGCCGCTGAGACTTCCCACCGGTACCGGAAGACCGACGGGGAAGTCCAGGAAGTTCTCCACGTAGAACGAAACGGGCTTGCTGAAACGGACCTCGTCCGCTCCTGCTTGAACGGCCTCGTCGGCGCTCAGCTCGACGGCGTACGTGTAGGCGCTCGTCGGGGGAAGCTCGAGCGGCATCGCCGCCGGACCGTTCTCACCGACGGTGGCCTCGGTGAGCCGGATGTTCAAGCTGGAGATGGCCGGCAAGACCGTCCCATCGGGCAGCAGGAGGTGCACCATGTTGCCGCCCTCTGGAAAGACGAGGGTGGCCTGCCGCGGACCATCCTCGTCGATTCGAACGCTGCCCCGGGCAACCTGGGCCGCGGCCCCGATTGCGAAATCGATGCGGGTCGCGACGGGATCGCGCTGCAGCAAAATCACGTCCGGAACGTTCACGTACTCCTGCCATGGAACGGAAACGATTCTCATCGCGGAGGTGAAGGCGGTCTTTTCGAAAGCCACCGTCAAGAAGCCGCCCCCGTTGACGGCGATATCGAAAGCGCCGTCGGACCGGGTTTCGGTCGCGCCGTACTCCGGGTGGTCTTTGATCGTGATCTCCACTCCGGACAGCGGAGTCTCGTCGCTCGAAAGCGCCCGACCGCGCAGCACGGCGGCACGCACCGGCGAGATCGTGCCGGGTACTACGCCTTGCTGGATGGGATTGGCTCCGCTGTAAAGAAAGCTCGTGGCCGAGCCCAGCGTGGTGGTGATGGTGTCGTCGAGCGAGGGCGCAACGTCTCTGGGATCGGGAGTTCCAACCATGACCACGGCGACCGTTGCGGACGCTGAGCCACGGTTGCCTGCGGCATCGGTGGCGGTGAACTGAACCATCGTCGCGCCTAAGGGAAAAACCGCCGGCGCGTCGTGGACCGGTACCAGCAAGCCATCCTGATCGTCCTGTGCGGTGGCGGATTGGAGAAAACTCTGGATCCGTGGATCATCGGCGGACAGGCCTTCGTCCGAGCTGCTGAAGAGGGTGAGGTCGTCGGGGGGCGTCACCATGGGAGCCGTCCGGTCCGGGTACACGACTTCGCACCTCGGGCGACTACACAGAAGGACGAGCTTTCGTGAATCGATCACCGTGATCAACCCGTCCCGGTCCAGATCCGCGGGATCTTCGGGACCGAGCGCGGGCGAGCCGCGCCGGGCGAGGAGGAGTTCCAGGTCCAGTCGGTCGATGTCCCCGTCTCCGTCCAAATCCCCCTGTTGAACGGCGATGGATGCGGATTGGTAACCGAGGAGCAACAGGAACGCCGCCAGAAGGCTTGTTCTCGACATCGCGGACCTCCATTCCCGGTTTGGAAAAAATTCGTATCCCTGTAATGGGAAAGCGCAAAAACAAGGAGGGTCGCAGAGATTTTTTTCCGGGTTGGACAGGAGAGACCTGGAGTGGTACCTGACCTCCACCTCGACCTTCTCCGGAGCTCTGGAGAGGCCAATCCACGGCCGGGGCCCTGGGCTCCCGATGGCGCCAGCACTAAACTCTCGGCGTCCATGACACCGAAGTCGCATCCGGTCCCCGGTCGAACGCCAGCCTACGAGTCACTCCCGTGCTCGGCCGCCTCCCGGCCGTCGAGTCGGGCGACGCAGGAAAACCGTGGAAACCGCCGGACGGGAGGTGAAGGAGAAAAATGTTGCGGGCGTGGTCGTCGGTCTCCGTACACGCCGCCAGTGTCCGGGCGGCGGGCGCTCACCTGCGAATGGAGCGCCTGGCGCGCCAGGCGATGCTCGTCAGGCCGGTGAGAACGAGCGGCAGTACCCCGGGCTCGGGCACGGCTGAACTGGCGGTGACCGTGGGCGGAGACAAGAGGCGGAGAAGCAGCTCACGGCGTTGCGCGAGATCGCGGAGCGGGAGTTCGTGCCGGAGTTCTACGTCGCGCTGCTCTATACGGGCATGGGCGACAAGGAACAGGCTTTTTCATCGCTGGAGGGGGGGCCTACCAGGAGAGGTCCGGGTATCTCATGGAAATCCATCTCGATGCCATGTTCGACCCGCTGCGCCCGGACCCGAGGTTTCCCGCGCTCGTGCGGCGTCTCGGACTCGAAGCGACGCAGCCCACCTTGTGACGGACCGAAGAAAGAATCGGCCGAGGCGCCGGGGACTCCCCGGCGCCTCGGCCGATTCGAAATCGTTATCGGTTGAGGGCGCCGCTTACCAGCGACGGCCGCCGCCGAACCCGCCGCCACCGCCGCCGCCGCCGTTGGTCTTCGGCTTGGCTTCGTTGACGTTCAGGGTGCGCCCGCCGAGCTGCGTTCCGTTGACTCCGCGGATGGCGTTCTGCGCCGCTCCGGAATCGTGCATCTCGATGAAGGCGAACCCTCGCGGGCGGCCGGTATCGCGATCGGTGATTACGCTGACGCTAGCCACGTCGCCATAAGCCGCGAAGACGTCCCGGAGCTGCTGCTCGGTGACGTCGAAAGAACAATTGCCTACGTAAATCTTGGACATGAAACGACTCCTGATCGAAAGGGCCTAAGCGAGGGCTAACGGAGGTGTGGTGACAATCACCAGCAGGAAAGCTACGAAAAGCCGTCGGGTAGCCAGACGCATCATACTCCGCTTATTCGAGGCGAAAGTCAAAGAAATTTTCGTCTTCGTCGTCAGTGCGTGTCGACCAGGCGCCCATGCTTCTGGAGGACGCTCTTGAGCTCGGCGTGTGGGATGGCGTGGTAGCGCCAGTAGTCGGCGCCGGTCATGGTATCGGCGGCGAGCATCGCGTTGACGATCGCCTCCTCGGTCGCCTCGGCGGTGGCGGTAAAGAGCGGGTCGATGGCATCCGATGCGAGCCTTTGAATGGCGGCGGCCGGCAGCGCCGAGCCGTCGGTGTCGCTGTTGCCCGCGTCCGCCCCACGGTTGGCCGTCGAGAACGCGATGAAGATGTCTCCGGAGCCGTTTCCGTGGATCGAGCCCAGCCGGCCCATGCCGAGGCTCACTCGTCGGGCGATCCGCTTGAGCTGATCCGGCGTCAACGGGGCATCGGTCGCGACCACCACGATGATCGAGCCCTGCTCCGCCTCGTCGGGCGCGTTCGACTGCGGCTCGGGCGGACCCGACGAGTCGATGCACGCGGGCACCGGGCTTCCGTCGGGCCGCAGCACCGGCGGCTCGATCCTCTGCGCCACGCACGGCTCGTAGCCCGCGATCTCGCGCCCCACGGGAATTCCAGCGATGCGGAGCTGAGAGCGCGTTCCGTAGTTGCATTGAACCAGCACACCCAGCGTGAATCCGCCGGCCGCGGACGCCAGCACTCGCGACGCGGTGCCGGTTCCACCCTTGAAGCCATTGCAGAGCATTCCCGTGCCCCCGCCCACGTTCCCCTCGGCGATGCGCCCGCCCGAAGCGGAGTCCAGCGCGCGCATCGCGTGCTCGGCCTTGACGTGCAGCCCCTTCTGATCGTTCAGGCGGCCGTCGGACGTTTCCGCGACGACCGGATACCAGAAGGGCCCCGGAGCGTCCTGCTTCACCATCCAGGACACGGCGGCGTCGCGGACCGTTCCCACGCTCAGAGTGTTCGTAATGAGAACGGGAGTCTCGATGACTCCGCTTTCTTCGACCCAGTGAGTCCCCGTCATGTCGCCGTTGCCGTTTCCGGCGTAGAAGGCGCCGAACACGGAGTCGAACGAGCCTTTGCCGCGGGGCAGAATCGCCGTGACACCCGTTCGAACCGGCCCCTTTCCGACCGTCCGCTTTCCCTCGCCCTCGATGAGCGTCGCGTAGCCCACCTCGACACCGGGGACGTCGGTAATGGCGTTGAAGCGACCGGGCGTGCCATCGAACGGGATTCCGAGATCTCGACCCCGGGCCTTCGTCTGGCTCCAGGCCTCGTCAAACGCGAGAACGCTCAGGAGCACGGCTCCGAGCAGACCTTGAACGTTGCGGAGATTCCTTCGCATGGTCGTCCTCATTGCCCGGAATCGTCGGCTGACGGCCCGTAGATCGAGGGGACCTTGCCGCCCATCGGACGCAGGTAGGTGCTGAGCTGCCCGCGATGGTGTATCGCGGCGAAGAGGAAGCCCCAGACGAATCCGTCGAT
>Ga0105095_10002371_pt1 | contig 10121 bp, 4 predicted proteins | sample PPLLak2March2015_2_FD_79180 | JGI IMG/M metagenome (GOLD analysis project Ga0105095, IMG submission 79180) | Freshwater sediment microbial communities from Prairie Pothole Lake near Jamestown, North Dakota, USA - PPLs Lake P8 Core (3) Depth... | ecosystem: Environmental > Aquatic > Freshwater >... | reverse complement strand
CCTTCTTTGTATAAATATCTTGTATTGTAGCTTCTGCAAAGCTTTTGTAAGTATGGAATTTTTGTGCAAGACCAGGATTCTGATCCAGGTAACAAGCTCTGCTTCTGACAGGATATTGTTTATATCCCTGATAAAAACAAAGAGCAATATCCGAACGCCCATCTTGGTCAAAATCATCAGCATATACATCAAATGATTTTTCAGGGCTGGCTTTATACCGCATATTCAGTCCAAGGTTGCCGGCTACCAGGTCGATATCTCCGTCATTATCAAAATCGGCTCCCTGCATGCTAAACCACCATCCTTCGGTACCTTCGATTTCGGTTTTTCTCAAATACCCTTTTGTGTTCCAAAAAATACTTAGAGGCATCCATTCCCCGGCAATGATCAGTTCAGGCCACCCGTCATTATCCATATCTGCACTGTATGCCGAAGTTACCATTCCGGCCTTTAATAGGTCAGGTGCCACAGATAAAGTAACATCAACAAATCTGGTTTTTCCATCTGCAGATCGGTTCTCCAGTATATACGACGGGGGAGCGAATGGGTACTTACCGGGGACATGACGCCCGCCAATAAACAGATCATTATCGCCATCCTTATCATAATCAAAGGTAACAACACACGACCCGCTTACAGTTTCAAGGGGCAGGGCGTCAGTGTCTTTAATGAAATTTCCTGTTCCGGTATTGATATATAGCCTATCCAGGTATTGTGGCGAGTTCTCAGGAAACTCATTTCCCCCGCTTACAACGTACAAATCCAGGTCGTCATCACTGTCGGCATCAAACAGCAGGGTCCCGGTGTCTTCAAAGCCTGCATCCTGTTGCCATGGCCCGGGTGTTATTTTAAAAGTGCCATCCTTTTGTTGAATGTATAAGGCTCCCGGGCTACCCAGAGCATTTCCGGCAAAGAAATCCTCAAGTCCATCCCCGTTTACATCGCCAACTGTAATATCAGGTCCTGTTGCTGAAAGTTTATGAGGCAAAAGCACCTGCTTTTCAATATCATTATACTCATTCTCTTTATGCACAAAAAATACCTGTTTATCGGAAGTGGCATCAACAAAAGGTCTTGTCATTATCTGTTTCTCAATGTGAGTACCGGCATCTTTATAATTCATTATAATTTTCCGGTTTGTGTGGACATGAGTGAGGACCTGAATCTTACCATCCGGCCATTTAACAATGAGTGAATCAATTATTTCAGTATTTCCTGTTCCGAAGTAAAGAATGGGTTCCATGGAAGACTGGTATCCTCTTGATAATGTAAGTTCACCAAATTGTTTTGTCCCATTATACCAGATAGTCACAGTAGATCCTAAACCCATTGTATTGTATGGAGCACCTTTGAACCCGATTTTAAGATAGCTACCCAGGTTATTTTCGCGTGAATTGTTTTTATAAATAATTGCCTTTTCATCAATGTTATTAACGATCAGTTCAAGGTCACCATCATTGTCCAGATCAGCATATGCAACACCATTGGAGTAAGTCTTTTCCCTGATTCCCCAAACCTTGCTGCAATGTGTAAAAGAAAGATCGCCATTGTTCCTGAAAATATAATTGACAAGAGGTTTCGCGGGCATATTCCGAACCTTTTCGAGCCAATCCGAGTTTTCAGGCTTATTGAAATATCCCGGCTCTCCTATCTCATTGAAATAGTCAATATTATTCATATCTCTACGAGACCCGTTGGTGACAAAGATATCTTTCCACCCATCCAGATCAAAATCGGCAAAAAGTCCGGCCCAGCTCCAGTCGGTCGATGTAACGCCTGCAATCCAGGCAGCGTTACTGAAGTGTGCCAGTCCGTCAGCATAAATGCCCCTGTTAAGTTGTAATGTACTATAACGGTATTGATAATGCAGATTGTTGTGAATCATATCTTCAAAATCTTCGCGGGTCATGGTTGACATATTCTCCTTGGACCTTTTGTTATCTTCCGGATCCATATCAATCTGGAAAATGTCAGGATATCCGTCATTATTATAATCAGCAATATCAGCACCCATACCATAAAAGGATGTTTGGCCTGTTACCTCGACCGTTCTGTCAGTAAATGTGCCGTCTCCGTTATTAAAATAGAAGAAATCAGGACTGGTGAAGTCATTTGAGACATAAATATCTTTATAACCGTCGCAGTTAAGATCGCTTACAGTGGCACTCAGTGAAAGACCAAAATTTAGGAGGCCTGCCTCGTCGGTAACTTTTGTAAATGTTCCATCACCGTTATTCCTGTACAGGTGGCTCGATTCGTCCATTTTTGCATTGCGCATCATCTGCCGGTAGTAGTAGGGAGGTGCCTTGAAATTGGTAATTGGGTAATTGGCAACATATAGATCCAGATCATCGTCGTTATCATAGTCGAAAAAAGTGCCCTGTGTGGATTTTCCGTTGTCATCGATACCGTATTTAGCGGCTTCCTCAGTAAATACCGGAATTCCATCCGCATTATTCCCCTGGTTAACGAAAAGCAGGTTTCTGCAGTTATTAAGCAAGCCGGAAACGCTGACGTAAATATCAGGCAATCCGTCGTCATTAATATCACATACGGTTGAGCCCAGCATCCATCTGTCATCGCCGCCTGTATTTGACGCTTCCGTAATATCTTTGAATTTCAGATCGCCCTCGTTAAGGTACAACCTGTTTTTTACCATATTACCGGTAAAATAGATATCAGTAAGGCCATCCCCGTTAAAATCGGCAACGGATACTCCTCCGCCCATATACATGTATGAAAACAGGAAATAATTGAATGTATCGGATTCACTAAGATCATTTGAAAAAGAAATATGCGTTTGGCTGGCAGGTAACTTAGTAAAAAGCAACTGGTTTCTGTTGCAGCAGCAAGTGAAAATGATTACTGAGAAATAAAGTAAATACCGCATATTTCTGATTTGACGTTTGAGGTTGAAGTTAAACATCAAACATTAAACATCAAACACCAAACTTGAACTTATAAGTAGGGCGAAGCTAATTGCTTCGCCCTTGTTTAACCCTTGTGCTGTAATACTTTGCGCCATAACAGAATTAACTACTCCAAAGCCTTAATAACCCGTGTTCTGATCATCCTGATCAATATTAGGATTGACATCAATTTCCCTCTGAGGAATAGGCCACAGGTAGTGTTTGCTAGCACTGAAAACTAATGCTTCCCTATCAGCTTTAGGAATTGAACTCAACAATTTTTCAGACGTTAAAAAAGGAGCAAGTCTTTCCCATCTTTGAAGATCAAAGAAACGAATCTGCTCACCGCAAAGTTCTACTTTGCGCTCATGCTCCAGGGCTACCATGAATCCTGCAAGGTCATTCACGGGATAAATGGCATCCATAGCAGCTTCACCATATAATGGCATAGCAACATCAGCCCTGTTTCTTACCTGATTCATATAACCTACAGCAGTTGCAAGGTCGCCACCAGGTCTGTTAGCTTCAGCTTCGGCCATCATCAATAATACGTCAGCATATCTGATTGCCCTGAAGTTGATTCCGGATTGATTTCCGGCAACAGCTCCTTCGGATTCAGCTTTATAGTAGTTCTGGTATTTTTTCCAGCCCCTTCTATTATATTGATCGATTATTACATCGTCTTCATTTTTTACGATCATGGGATCAACTGTAATGGTCATCGTATTGTTATTATACAAATCGCCGGTTTGGTAAGCGCAATATCCACGCCTCGGATCGGTTTTTACGCCATTGACAGCATCGGTTTCGAATTCATTCCAAAGATCCTCTGAAACGAATACGTTAAACCAGTTTAAGCAACCATATTCCTGGGCTCTGAATGTAGATTCGTTTTTGCCTTCATCAGTTCTGTCGGAATTCCATTGCTGGCCATAACCGGCTTCGATATTAAATTCGACTTCAAACATGGATTCCACACCATGTTCAGTTTCTTCCATAAAGTTATTGAAGTAGACAGGTTCAAGGCTGTAGCCGGTGATATTATTAAAGGCTTCGAGAGCACCCTGGTAATTTTTCTGATACAAACGCGCTTTACCCAACAAAGCCCATGCAGCGCCCTTGGTAGCTCTTCCATTATCTTCGACAGATTTATCGCGACATCTTGCTGCAGCATCCAGACAGTCGGCTTCAATCTGAGCCCATATGTCTGCTTTTGGAGTTCTGGCAAGACCTAAAACTTCATCAGGAGAAATTCCAAGATACAGGGGAACATCACCATATCTGGTAACCAGCCAGAAGTAATATAAAGCCCGCATGAATTTTGCCTCTCCAACGAACTTCTTTTTCATTTCCTGAGACAAAAAAGCATCTTCGATATTGCTATTAATCAGTTCTTCATTGTTTATAACAAAATTGGCTTTGTTAATACCTCTGTAGCAACTATTCCAGTAAGCTTCCTGAAGGCCATGTGTTGCATCGAACGTGAAATTCAGCCACTGACGTTTGTCTGCTTCCTGCTGTGGGTTACACGTATTCTCATGAGCCATATTTTCAGTACTGTACCACATACCCCGGTTATACAATCCGGTTGTTTGCATATTGCCGTAAATAGCATTTACAGCTGACTCCACCTGAGATGCACTTTTAAAATAAGTCTCAGGTGAAAGTTCGTTAGGATTCGTAAGTTCCAACTTATCCGCATTACAGGAAAAGAGTAGAACTAAAGCACTGAAAACCAGTGCAGGTACGAAATATGTTTTGAGTCTTTTCATAATATTTCTGTTTTAATAATTAGAAAGTTACCTGGATTCCGCCAATAACTGATTTTGGAATAGGATAGTTTCCTACGTCAATTCCATTGGCATAGTTAGCTGCTGTTGTCTGAGGCGAATTAATTTGTCCCAGTGCAGTTCCGGTAGTGCGATAACTGCCAACCTCAGGATCTAAACCGGAATATTCAGTAATGCAAATCATGTTTTGAGCGCTTACATAAATTCTGATTTTTGAGAGTTTGTTCTTCAAAAGATTGGAAGGTATCGTATATCCCAGCGTTATGTTTTTCAATTTGGTATAGGCGCCGTCTTCAACAAAGCGACTGGATGCCTGAACATTAGCTGCTACTGCTCCGGCTCTCGGGATGGTGTTTGAAGGGTTTGTATCAGTCCATCTGTCAAGAACTTCTACACCTGCGTTGAATAACCTGGGCATACCCTGCAGGTCATAAAGATTGGTGTTATAGATCTTGTTTCCATATACTCCGCTTATAAACACGTTCATGTCAAATCCTCTAAAGGAAGCATTGAGGTCCAGACCAAGAGTCATTTTTGGAAATGGGCTTCCGATATTAGTTCTGTCCGTTGCACTGATCACTCCATCACCATTAGTATCCTTAATACGGAAATCACCTGCAGTGGCAGCATTGAGTGTGTGTTGCGAACCGCCCATATATGTATTGGCTTCTTCAGCTGTCTGGAAAATACCGTCGAAATCCCAACCGTAGAAGAAGAATGCTGGTTCTCCAACCTGTACCCTGTTAAGGTCTTCACCTTCAAATCCAAATCCTGAAATGAAGGTAGCAGAACCCAGTGATTTAACTTCATTTTTGAATGTGCCAAGATTCAAGTTGGCTGACCAACGAAATTCACCTTCAAAATCGTTGAATCCTAATTGCAATTCAAAACCTCTGGTTTCAATAGAACCTGCATTCTGACTGACAGTACCTCTATTATCACCTCTGGACAGAGGCAGGGGTACTTGCATAAGAAGATCATTGCTTGTATTCATATAATATTCGGCAGCCAATGTGAACTGGTTATCTAATAAGCCCAAATCCAATCCAATGTTGGTCATGGTTGTTTCCTCCCATTTTAAATTCGGATTCGGGGTACCGGATTGGGTAGCTCCCTGAACAGGTGAATCACCAATTACATAATACATGTTTGAAGTCAATGATGCAGAATAGGAATAATCCAAAATTTTGTCGTTACCGGCTATACCCCAGCTGCCTCTTAATTTCAGGTTACTGATGGCAGGAATGCTTCCCATAAAGCCTTCTTTAGCTAAATTCCAGCCTACTGAAAATGAAGGGAAAGAGCCCCATCTGTTGTTCTTACCAAACCTCGATGAAGCATCTTTTCTAAATGAAGCTGAAAATAAATACTTCTCATCATAATTATAGTTCAATCTTCCCAGGTAACCAATTCTATAATAATTGATAGTTCCTGAAGACATAGACATATCTACGGCGGTCAATTCATTCACATTGTTAGCCAGAGTATTGTGTGAAGCGAGATTCAGCACAGTTGAATTAACAGCACTGTATTCAGTCAATGCCAACACCTCGAAATTATGTTTATCAGCAAGTGTCAGATCATATGTCAAACTGTTGGTAAAAATGAATGAAGTATAGGTTGCCCGGTTTTTAATAATATTTGCAAAAGTTTGCCGGTGTGTATTGCCACCCAGATCATCGTCATTATATGAAGGGTAGAGTTGATTGTCAACTATTCTCACATCCTGGAGACCAAGATTAGTTCTAAAGTTCAGACCTTTCAAGAGTTCCAGTTCACCATAGAGATTTCCAAGAAGGTCTATCGTATTTAGTTTACGTTTATTCAGCTCCATGATCCTTACAGGATTTTCAGCATCCTGTCCGTCAATGGAAGTTCTTGGACCCTGGTATCCGCCCGGATTATTGATGTTATAAACCGGCAGGTAAGGGGCCATTTTAATAGCATGCTCCAGCAAAGAACGTCCACCGTTATCAGCTAGAGGATCCTGCTTGGAATAAGATAAACTAAGGTTCTCACCGATCTTCAGCCTGCCTTTTTTGAAATCACTGTTAGCCCTGAAATTATATCTTTCAAGTCCTGTGTAGATAACAATACCCCGTTGATTCAGATAGCCGGCTGACAATCTGAAAGTTGTGTTTTCAGTACCACCGGAAACAGAAAGATCATAACTTTGCATTGCACCTTTTTGGTATATCTCATCCTGCCAGTCGGTTTCACCGCCATTTGGAGTGTTGGGGCCTATACCTGCAAGACGGTCATCATAGATAGGATCTCCGTTATAAATCGTAGGGGTTGTAAATGCTCCGCTGGTAGCATAGGTCCTATACTGGTCAGCGTTCAATAAATCATATCTTGCATTGCTATACTGAACACCGGCATAGCCTTCAAAATTTACAGAAACAGAACCGGATTTCCCTTTCTTGGTGGTTACCATGATTACACCGTTGGATCCCAGTGAACCATATATTGCAGCCGTAGAAGCGTCTTTTAATATTTGAATGGATTCAATGTCCGAAGGGCTGATGTTGCTGATAGAAGTTGCAACAATACCGTCAACTACAAATAAAGGATTGGCATCGTTAATTGTACTGATACCCCTGACCCTGACTGTAGGTGAATAACCAGGTGCACCATTGGCAATAACCGTCAAACCTGCTGCACGGCCCTGCAATGCCTGGTCCAGACCTGTGGAGGGTAAAGCGGTAAGTTTATCGGAAGAAACGGTTGTAATTGCGCCGGTTACTTCAGCTCTCCTTTGTGTGCCGTATCCAACTACTACTACCTCCTCAAGGCTCCTTACATCGGGAACAAGGGCTATATTCACTACAGTCTCGTCGCCAAGAGTCATCTCCTCTGCGAGATAACCAATGAAGCTGATAACAAGGATATTTCCCTTCTCTGCGTTTAGTGAAAACCTGCCGTTCATATCGGCAGTAGTACCCAAGTTTGTTCCCTTAATCTGGATATTGGCTCCGGCCAGAGGTTCGTTGGTCGACGCGTCGGTAATGATACCGCTGATGCTCACCTGTTGCAGGTTTTGTTTCAAAGTCAGAACAACAAGGTTGTTGTCAAATACTTTATAGGTAATGTCTGATGTTTCAAATAGTTTGGCCAGTATTTGCTCAACATTTTCGTTCTCGATGTTCATATCTACTACCTTGTCGATATAATTGAAATCATCGTTGTAAAAAAACCTGAACTCACTTTCCTGCTCAATGAACTCGAAAACTTCACGCACGGTTTTTCCGTTTAAGTCTACCGTAAACTTCGTATTCTGTGAATATACAGAAGCTGAGAGGTTTAGCGACAGAACCATCAAAAATAGCGCTGATAGTTTCATAATTAGGATTAGTTTTTTAAGCTTCCATTTAGGAAAGAAAGCTTCGTCAAATGAATTGTTTTTCATAGATTTGCAATGTTTATTAAGTTTTAGACTTTTTATGCCACAGAGCCTCGAAAATTCCGTTGGCATAATTTATGTTTAGCTTGATAGGACGGGGGAATAGATCCTGTATCTATTCCCTTTTTTGTGGGATTTATTTCTTCATAGTCGTTGTTTTTTTAGTTAATAATCAGGGTTACTGCATAGTTATTTCTTTTTCAAGTGATTGCTGAATTTTACCATCATTTGCTTGTTTTCGGTTATCCTGACAACTTTGCCTTCCAGCTCATATTCAATGGGCGCTGAAAGTTTAATCACATCAAGTACCTGCGTAAGCGTTTCATTCTCCAGAGTACCGGTAAACCGGAATTGCTTTAATACATCGGATTCAAAAATGAATTGTACATCATATTTCCTTTCCAGTTTAACCAGCAGACTGTTTAATTCTTCACTCTTCAAAATCAGCCGGTTATCCTTCCACGCAATGATGGGTTCGGGATCGATCTTTTTGTCTACATAAATAATCCCTGGCTTCAGTTTAAGAAGTTCAGGCCTATTTACTTTTGCAGCTTTTAAATCTTCGACCCTTATATGATTCTCTTCCTTGAAATAAACTGCTTTCTGGTGCGGTTCCAGAGATATCAGACCGGATTCGGTGCGTTCACGGCTTTGCCGGATAATGATTTTTCCTTCAACAAGTGTAGTTTCGATGGTATTTTCTTCCTGGTATGATTTTACATTGAATTCTGTTCCTATAGCTTCAATATTTAAGTTACCGGCTCTGACATTAAATGGCAACTGTCGGTTCTTTGCCACTTTGAAATAAGCTTCTCCTTCGAGGAAAATATCCCTGTTTTTCTTATTGAATACATTCATATACCTGATTTTACTACCGGCATTTAACCATACCGAAGATCCGTCGGGTAACGAAATTTCAGACCTGGCACCATAAGGGGCTGATATTTCATTATAGGTAATTACTTCCTCTCCAAGAGGTTGATTGAATATAAAGTGGGATAGAAGTGCTCCTGACAAAAATACAGGAATAAGAACGGCTGCAATTTTTAATACCTTGATAATGATGCGGTTCTGTTTATTACCGGGTTGACTTTCAGGTGCAGTCTGCTCCGCGGAATCATTTACTTTTGAAAGTATTTTCCCGAAAAGACCATTGTAATCCGTTCTTTGAATATCATTTTCATTGAATCTGAATTTTTCCAGATCATCCAGTAGATTTCTTTTAATTTCGGATTCATTTAATCTGTTGGAAATATATTCCTGAAGCTTTTTCAGGTCATCTGAAGTGCAACGGTTTTCCTTGTATTCCAAGAGAAGCAGTTTTAATTCGAGAGAATTCATCTAATACGTACTAATAATGTTTACCCTATTAGTACAACTCAGATGCACCAACTACTCATTTATTAAGGATTCCTGTCTTAATTTTCCCCTGATAAATTTTAAGGCCCTGTAGATCTGATTTTCAACTGAACGGATGGACAATCCGAGATTATGGGCGATTTCAGCATGAGTCAGGCCGTCATGCCTGCTTAATTTATATATAACCTGTTGCTGCAAAGGCAATTCCTCAACCAGAGAGTCAATGGCATGCTGCAGGTCGTTCATCAGGATACTTTCTTCAGAATTGTTATCTTCATGATTTTGTCCGGATATCTGATCTGCATACTTTTTCCTGACCAGCTCGTGTTTGAGATGGTTATAAATATGATTTACAGTTACTTTATATAGAAAATTCTGTAGAGAATACGCTTCATTCAACATATCACGGTTTTCCCATAACGAAAGAAATACGTTCTGGATAATTTCTTCGGTTTCAGCTTGTGAATGAAGATATCCCAATGTAAAATAATAAAGCCTTTTCTGGTATTTATTAAATATCAGCTCAAATGCCTGCTTGTTATTTTTCTGAAGTTGCCGGACAAGAGTCACATCGCTATCAAAAAGCCTTCTCATCAAAGAAGTAGATATTGGTTAGCTAGGTTCGCGTTCTTATACAAATATAAAAAGATATATCAAATG
>Ga0105095_10002369_pt1 | contig 10124 bp, 5 predicted proteins | sample PPLLak2March2015_2_FD_79180 | JGI IMG/M metagenome (GOLD analysis project Ga0105095, IMG submission 79180) | Freshwater sediment microbial communities from Prairie Pothole Lake near Jamestown, North Dakota, USA - PPLs Lake P8 Core (3) Depth... | ecosystem: Environmental > Aquatic > Freshwater >... | reverse complement strand
GCGTCAGGTTCGCGGCTGTCGTAAGAATAAAATTTATATTCCGGATTAATTGCATTTAATGCATCATGCATTGCAAGATGGGCCATCGCTAGTGCACGGACTCCTGTAAATGAATAAAATTGATCGTATTCGTTTGCTATTTGGTAAGCTGTTTTATTCCATTCAATTACGACTTTATTATCATAACTGTTATTTACGTCATCTGAAGAATCCGAAATTTTTTCTTCGCACGAAGAACCGGTAATTACTGAAACTGAAATTATTATTACAAAAATGAACTGATGAAGAAGCCCCGAATAAATCTTCCTATTTTTTTCTACACTCATCATAGCTGCATCTCCAATTAATTAATGGCTAAATTCCTATAGATAATCTGTAATGACTTTAGGAAATTTATAAAAGGAGATATAAGGGATTTTTACTCAGAGGGTTAGAAAAGTTTCTTTGGAGTTCATTTTTTGGTTAAAATGAGCTTTAGCGGGATTTTTCCTCTTTCTTAATTTTAATGGAGAAAGGCCGTACTTACTTTTAAATACTTTATTGAAATGAGATCTGTTTTTGAATCCGCTGTTAAAACTGATTTCTTCAATGTTCTTATCAGTAGTTTCAATTAAATACTTTCCGTATTCAATTTTTCTTTCAATCAGCCACTTTCCCGGTGTAGTTCCAAAAGCAGCTTGGAAGTCCCTTTTAAATGTTGAAAGACTTCGGGCGCAAAGGCATGCAAATTCTTCCATCTTCAAGCTGCTTGCAAAATTAGCTTCCATAATTTCTTTAATCGGAGCCTTATTGCTCAAACAAATTTCAAAACAATAATTTCTTAAAGGAGAATTATTTTTATTGGATAGAATGTTAATTAATAGTTCTTCAAATTTTAATTTTAATAAAGATTTCGGGGGAGGTTCAATACGGTTAAAGTAAGGCATTAGAGAATGGAGATAGGCAGTTAAAGTTTCGTCTAAATTAAGCGGAATAATTGTATCGCTCTCCCGGTTATTTTTTTCCGGTGATACTTTGATCTTATATTTTTCAACTACACTTTTTATAAAATCATCCGGGACAAAGATTATTATATCGCAGAATTGTTCATCGTAAAAATGGTGGGTAATATAACCTCCCTTCTTTACAAAAAAAGCATCGCCGGCTTTTACAAAATACTCCCTCCTTGGTGTTTTCCATATCATTTTTCCGTCTAAAATAAAATCAAAATAATTATTCTGCGACCAGATTTCTATTTTCTCATCCCCCTCGGGACATTTATATTCGGCAAAAACCAAATCATCTACTTTAAACTTTTTTATTCTGCTGTCTCTAATTACCGCTTCAAAAAAATTAATCATATAAGGAAATCTTTTCCAAAATTTTTAGGTGAGTATTAAATTGTTTTTTATGGCATAAGAGGCTGCAAAAGCTCTTGCAGATTTTCCGCTGATCCCTAGCTTCTGGTATATGTTTGTTATATGTTTTTCAACTGTCCGGATACTTAGGAAAAGCTTTTCGGCAATCTCTTCGTTATTCTTTCCTTCTGCTATTAAACTCAAAACTTCAATTTCCCTGGCGGTAAGCTCAAATGTATTTGTACCCGCTTCCGTTTTTTGATTGTCTTTGTACAAATACTTAAGTAAAAGTATGGCTTTTTCGTAATCTTTTTCTGCCCCAAGCTTCTGGAAGTTTTTTGCCGCAGTATTTAATACAGATTGAGCATGCGGAAATTCTTTCAGCTTTACCAGAACTTCTGCAAGAATCAACCCGGTACGTGATGCTTCAAAAGGCGAGCTGATTTTATCGTAGATATCGACGGTATCTTCAAAATTCTGCTTTGCAGCTTCAAATTTTTCGTATGCATAATTTAAAATTCCCCTGCCGCATAATAAAGCTGCATTAACAGGGAGTGTTTGAATCATTTCCGCCATCTGCTGCAGTTCATTCAGCATCTTTTCGGCACTTTCAATCTTACCCAATTTCACATAAATCTGCAGCAATAATTCTAAGCCCGGTATTCTTTTGGTTTTTTCTGCTTCTGGAATCTGACGTAAGAACCTCTCTGCAAAATTTGCTGCTTTCTCATATTCTCCTTTGTCAAAAGCAAGTGCTGCACATCCCAGCGGCTTAAGCCAATGAGATTCCACTTCATCGAACAGCCTGGATGCTTCCGCCCATCTTCCCTGTTTTCTTCTCAAATCTGCCAATCTGACCAAACTTGAATTTATCTGCAAAGGTCTGAATTCTCTTAATTCATTTGCAGCCGCAGTAAGCTCCATTTCAGCTTCAAGCCAATTCCCTTTCCAAACCAGAACAGAGGCATATTGAGTCCTGCACGTAGCAAACATAGCATTATGTCTCCATCGCTTGCATATTTCTTTTACTTTGCTGCACCATTGACCCGCACGTTCAAAATCCCTGATTTGTTCGCATGCATCAATTAAGAGACAGCAGGTTATTGTTACTTTGTTAATGTCTCCTGTCTCTGAGGTCAGTGCTAGAAGTGTGGCTTCATCCAAAAGCTGCATCCCCTCAGAAATATTTCCCATGTATACAAGCATAAATCCTTTTGAAGCTTCGGCAAGCATTTGACCTTCCACATTATTAAGTAATTTGCTTAGTTGCAAACTTTCATCGGCGAGCTTTAAAGCAAGATCGATATTTTTGTCAAACAAAAAAGATAACCTTGCCTTCATAATTTTAATTAGGATAAGTTCTCTGCTGTTTTCCAGCCCTTCAAGAAGATTCTCTGCACGTCTAAACCATCCGTTAGCCACTGCATATTCTCCTTTAAATTCAAGATAATCCATCCCTATCAAACTTGCCATCCTTGAAGCCCCGTAGTTATCATTCTTATCTAAAAACAAATTATAAGCTTTTAACCGGTATTCAAATACTGAGGACGCTTCATTAAGCCACCAGCAGGCCGAAGCCAGCTCCTCATAAGCTTCAGCAGTTTCTCCGCCCGCTATTGCTTCCTTCAAGAAATTTTTAGCTTTTTCCCATTCACCTAGAGATAATGCTTTCCGTCCTTTATCTAATAGTTCGTTCATAAACAACCGCGATTTTATCAAAAGAATTTAATTAAGAGCGTACTTTTAAGATATGCTGAAAGACAAAATTTACTGAATAAGGAATAATTAATTGAGAGTTATAAAACAATATAAAAAGTAAGCTTAAGAAAAGATTGTGATACAGAGATGAGACGGGTCGGTATTGGAGTAACAGGTATTGTAATATTTTAAAAGTTATAGGTCAAATATTTTTAAGAGATTCTTTGATTTTTTCATGCATTTCGATTTTTGTCCATAATTTTTTATTAAGGAAAACGTGGACGGTTTTTACATTAACGCAATTCTCCCCTTTTTCATTTTTACATTTATATTCAAGCTCGAATGAAGACTTTTTTAATTGAGATACTTTCACTTCAACCGTAATCTCATCTGCATACTTAATCGGTTTATGGTATGACGCTTCGCTGGATATTATGGGGACAATATAATTTTCATTTCTCCAATAATCTTCTTCAATATTGAAGCTTTCAATCATTGCTTCATAAGCTGAATGACAAAGTTCATAAACACGGGCGTAGAAAAGTATGCCGGCAGGATCGCAGTCGAAAAAATTAATTTTCTTTTTATACTTAAACATTAAGATTTACTCCAAACTAAAATAAAATTATGGAGTAAATTTAAATGAAGAGGAGCTTTAAACAAATCGGAGATCTAAATTAACATCGGCTTAATAGAAGAGCTTACCGCCATAGATTCATGCTTCTCAGTCATGAGAGCTTTGTGCACTGCTTCAGCGCATTTTCTCCCTTCAGCGATTGCCCAGACGATCAGCGACTGACCCCTTCTCATATCTCCGCACGCAAATACTTTATTGATTGATGCCTTATAAGCATCAGGAAAATCCCCAAAGGATGCTTTAACATTACCCCCGGCATCCAGTTGAAGACCGTTTTCTTTTAATTGATTAATCATTCCTTCGTGCAAAGGATGAACAAATCCTGCGGCAATTAAAACCAAGTCTGCTTTTAGTTCAAATTCAGTTCCGGTAATATCAACAAACTTACCCTGTTCAAATTTCACTTCATTGCAAAGTAAAGCATACACTTCCCCTTTTCCGTTATCTTTAAACTCTTTGGTGTTTATGCTCCATTTACGGGTCACACCTTCTTCATGACTCGATGAAGTGCGAAGAATCAGAGGCCAATATGGCCACGGTGTATTATAATCGCGGACTGCCGGAGGCTCCGGAAGCAGTTCAAGCTGGGTAACAGATTTTGCGCCCTGCCTGTTTGAAGTCCCGACACAATCTGAACCTGTATCTCCTCCGCCGATTATTATAACATTTTTATCTTTTGCAGTTATTTGATTTTTAATTTCTTCTCCAGCATTTACTTTATTCTGCTGCGGCAGAAATTCCATCGCAAAATAGATACCTTTCAGGTTTCTGCCAGGAATTTGGATATCTCTAGGTTTTTCACTGCCCCCGGCTAAGACAACTGCATCGAAGTTTTTCATAAGATCGGCTGCTTGAATTGTCATTCCAACGTTTGTGTTAGTTTGAAACACAACACCTTCAGCTTTTATTTGCTCCAGGCGCCTGTCGATGATCCATTTTTCTAGTTTAAAATCGGGAATTCCGTAACGCAGTAGTCCCCCTATCTTATCATTTTTTTCGAATACGGTAACAAGATGACCTGCACGTGCAAGCTGCTGGGCAGCTGCAAGTCCTGCCGGTCCGCTCCCTACAACAGCTATTTTTTTCCCGGTCAATACTTTTGGAGGCTGGGGAACTACCCAGCCTTCACTAAATCCCCTGTCAATTATTGTACGTTCAATAGATTTTATTGTAACCGGAAGATCATTTATTCCAAGGACACATGCACTTTCACAGGGAGCCGGACAAAGTCTTCCTGTAAATTCAGGGAAGTTATTTGTTGAATGCAGATTTTCCAGAGCTTCCTTCCAGCGGTCCCGGTAAACAAGATCATTCCATTCAGGTATATAATTTTGAACCGGGCAGCCAGTATCTCCATGGCAAAATGGAATACCGCAATCCATGCACCTTGCACCCTGAATCTTCGCTTGTTCTTTTGTGAAAGAGTGCTCGAATTCTTTATGGTGTTTTATTCTTGTTTTAACCGGATCAAGAGTGGGTTTAGATCTTTTATATTCTTTAAATCCTGTTGGCTTACCCATTGGCAGCCTCCAGCTCCATACTGTCCTCACTGCTGCGGTTTTGGAGTTCAGAGGAAGTTTCGGAAGCCTTTTCTTCTTCAATTTTCTGGAGAGCTATTTTGTATTCGCCGGGCATTACTTTCCAGAAGCTGTTTTTTTCTTCATCCCAGTTGTCCAAAATCAGTTTTGCCCTATTTGAATTTGTATGCTCAAGATGTTTTCTTATAAGCTGTTTTACTTCATCGAAGTCATTTTCATTAATGATTGTCTCAACATCCACCATCTGCTTGTTTATATATTTCATAAATTGATTTTTCGGATCCCAGACATAAGCAATACCGCCTGACATACCGGCTGCAAAATTTCTTCCAGTTTTACCAAGCACAACTACTCTGCCTCCGGTCATATATTCGCACCCATGATCGCCTACTCCTTCAACAACAGCATAAGCTCCCGAATTTCTCACGGCAAATCTTTCACCTGCAACACCATTAATATAGGCTTCTCCTCCTGTTGCACCATAAAGACAAGTATTTCCGATTATTATATTTTCTGTCGGATCATAAGTAATTCCTTCGGGCACTTTTATAATCAGCTTTCCGCCGGATAATCCTTTGCCGGTATAATCGTTTGATTCTCCTGTCAACTTTAATTCAATTCCTTTTGCTAAGAAAGTACCGAAGCTTTGTCCCGCAGTTCCCTCCATTTCAATAAGAATTGTTCTGTCAGGCAGACCTGCATCGCCATATCTTTTTGCAACTTCACCTGAAAGCATCGCTCCAACTGTCCGGTTTGTATTTTTAACACGCATTTTTATCTGAACCGGTTTTCCTTTTTCAAGTGCCGGCTGTGCAAGTTTAATTAATTCATGGTCGATCTGATATTCGAGCGCATGATCCTGTTCTCTAGTTCTAAAAGAATTTGTTGGATAGATCGGTTCCGGCTTAAATAAAAGCTTGCTTAAATCCAATCCACGGGCTTTCCAATGATTATTTAATCTTTGCGGAATTATTTTGTCCGTTCTTCCGATCATTTCACTGAATTTTCTGAATCCCATCGAGGCCATAAATTCTCTTACTTCTTCAGCTATGAAGAACATAAAATTAATTACGTATTCCGGCTTGCCCGCAAATCTTTTCCGCAGTTCAGGATCCTGTGTTGCTACGCCGGCAGGACATGTATTCAGATGGCATTTCCGCATCATAATGCACCCTTGCGTGACTAGGGGAGCTGTAGCAAAACCAAATTCCTCTGCACCTAATAAAGCTCCAATTACAACGTCTCTTCCGGTTTTCAGCTGGCCGTCAACAGCAATGTAAACCCTGTCTCTTAAACCATTCAGCATTAAAATCTGGTTCGTTTCGCTTAAACCGATTTCCCACGGTGTACCAGCGTGCTGAATTGATGCAATCGGACTTGCTCCGGTACCGCCGTCATGGCCGCTTATTAAAATATGATCTGCATGAGCCTTTGCTACTCCGGCTGCAACTGTGCCCACTCCAACTTCGGAAACAAGTTTTACGCTGATTCTAGCTTTAGGGTTGGCATTTTTTAAGTCAAATATTAATTGTTTAAGATCTTCAATCGAGTAAATATCGTGATGCGGAGGAGGACTGATTAATGTAACTCCCGGTGTACTGAAACGGGTACGCGCAATTATTTTATCAACTTTAAGCCCGGGCAACTGTCCGCCTTCACCGGGCTTTGCACCCTGAGCCATTTTTATTTGAAGTTCATCGGCATTTACTAAATAATTTGCAGTAACCCCAAACCTTCCTGAAGCAACCTGTTTTATAGCCGAACGCATGCTTTCACCGTTCGGCAGAGGAATGTACCTTTTAGAATCTTCTCCCCCCTCTCCTGTATTTGATTTTCCTCCGATTCTATTCATTGCAATTGCCAAAGAAGTATGAGCTTCCCACGAAATTGAGCCGAAGCTCATCGCACCGGTTGAAAATCTCTTAACAATTTCTGATGCAGGTTCGACTTCTTCCAATGGGACTCTTTCATCTGAAGCATCCAGCTCGAATAAGCTCCGTATGGTTACATGCTTTATATTTTGATTATTAATTAATTCCGAATATTCCTTGAAGGTTTTATAATCACCTCTTTGTGTGCTTAACTGGAGTTTTGAAATAGTGAGCGGATTCCAAAGATGATGTTCCCCGTCCCTCCGGTAGTGATAAATCCCTCCCGCAGGAAGTGAATATGGATCGGAAAAAATATCAAAAGCTGCTTTGTGTCTTCTCACGGTTTCTTCTTCGAGCATTTCGAGGCTTAATCCCTCAACACGGGTAGCTGTTCCGGTAAAATATTTATTAACAATTTCGGTATCCAGACCTACCGCTTCAAAAATCTGCGCCCCGCAGTATGACTGCAGAGTGCTTATTCCCATTTTACTGAAAATTTTTACGAGACCTTTGCTGACTGCTTTAAGGAAATTTTTCTTTGCCATTTCATAGCTTTCAACCTCCGTTAGATATCCTGAACGATAAATATCAGAGATCGTCTCATAGGCTAAGTAAGGATTTATAGCATTTGCTCCATATCCGCATAGAAGTGCATAATGAAAAATTTCTCGTGGTTCACCGCTTTCAATAATTATGCTAGTTTTTGTTCTTAATCCGGTTTTAATTAATGAATGATGAACTGCGGAAACAGCCAGAAGGCTCGGAATTGAAGCCAAACTATCATCAACACCTCTATCAGTCAGAATAATTAAAGACACTCCTTCTTTAGCCGCAGAAACAGCTTCATTGCAAACCTGCTCCAATCTCTCCCGCATATTATGTCGCAGTGTGGAATCAAAAAGAATCGGAATGTTCGTAGATTTAAAATGACCCTTCGTAATATTTCTTAATTTTTCAAGCTGCGAATTTGAAAGCAAAGGATTATTAAGCTCAATACGATGCGCATGGAGCGGGGTCTCGGATAATAGATTCTGCTCCGGACCAAGATAGGTCGTTAATTCCATTACCAATTCTTCCCTGATCGCATCTATGGGAGGATTGGTTACCTGTGCAAATGACTGCTTAAAGTAGCGGAACAACGGCTGATGCTTTTCTGATAAGACTGCCAATGATGCATCCGTACCCATGGAACCGACAGCCTCTTCGCCGTGAATGCACATCGGACGCATAATCATGGAAATATCTTCTTTTGTATAGCCGAAAATTTTCTGACGCTGAAGAATTGTTTCATGATCGACAGGATATGTGAACGGCGGATCGGGCAGCTGGTGGAATTTCAGCATGTTATCTTCAACCCATTTCCCGTATGGTTTCTGATCGATTATTTCCTTTTTTACTTCTTCGTCATCAAGTATTTTCCCTTTTACCAGATCCAGCAAAAACATTCTCCCAGGCTGAAGTCTTCCTTTACTTCGGATATTTTCAGGTTCTATAAACATTGTCCCTGCTTCTGAAGTCAGCACCACCAAATCATCTTTAGTAATAACATAGCGTGCAGGACGCAGCCCGTTTCTATCGAGAGTTGCTCCGATTACTCTTCCGTCTGAAAATACAACGGCAGCGGGACCGTCCCATGGTTCCATCATAGTAGCATGATATTCATAGAATGCCTTCCGTTTTGTATCCATTAAATCATTCTTCGACCAGGCTTCCGGTATCATCATCATTATTGCATGAGGAAGACTTCTTCCACTCATTACAAGCAGCTCCAGAACCGAATCAAAGGTTGCGGAATCACTTTGTCCTTCCATAATTATCGGGATCATCCTTTTAAGATCTTTCCCGTAATAGGGAGATTCCATTACTGCCTGGCGTGCTTCCATCCAGTTTTTATTTCCTCGGAGAGTATTTATTTCACCGTTATGAGCTATCATCCTGAAAGGATGTGCAAGATCCCAGGTTGGAAAAGTATTGGTAGAGAACCGGAGGTGAATCATTGCCATTGCAGAAATCATATCAGGGTCAAGCAAGTCGTGGTAATATGCAGTCAGCTGCGGTGCTAAAAGCATTCCTTTGTAAATTAATACCTTGCTTGAAAAGGACGGCACATAATATTTGCTTCTATCAAGTTTTAATTCTGTCCTGATCCGGTGATCAATAATTCTTCTTATTAAATAAAGTTTTCTTTCAAACTCGTCCTGTGTTTTTATTTTTTTATCTGCACCGATAAAGCAATGCCGGATAAAAGGCTGCATCAGCTTTGCCCCATGTCCAGGCACCTCCGGATTTACAGGTACATCCCTCCAGCCCAGGAACTGCTGATTTTCATCGATTACAATTTTTTCGATTATGGTTTCAACCGATCTTCTCAAAACTGCCTTTTGAGGAAGGAACATCACTCCGACGCCATATCTTCCTTCTTTAGGAAGAGTAATATTCTGCCGTCCTGCTGCTTTCCTGATAAATTCATCAGGCATCTGAATTAAAATGCCGGATCCATCGCCGGTAAGAGGGTCTGCGCCCACAGCACCGCGGTGTTCTAAGTTCTTTAAAACTTCTAATCCTTTATCAATAATGCTTCTTGATTTTCTACCTTTAATGTCAGCAATGAACCCCATGCCGCATGCATCATGCTCAAAATCGGAATTATACATGCCGCGTGTTGAAGCATCATTTATTTTATCTTCTCTCGCTTCAGTCATACTGAAAGCCAGCTTAGACATAAATTTCTCCTTAACAAATAATATTAATCAAGTAAAAGCATTATTCATAATGGATAGATACTCAGCAGGATTTTGTCCAGCTGGTACCAGGTTTCGGCAGTATAAAGTTCCTATGTTAAATTTTGTTTAACAAAGAGCCATTTTTGAAATCTTAATATAATTTTTTCTTTTAATTAATCAAGACCTTTTTCATTTTTTGCTTAAATTTATACATATTTTATTCAATTTTTTGCATAATTATTTATTAATGTGATCTATATACTTAATATATTAAGGATTTTTTATAGTTTAGCCTTCTTTTTTTAAGATATCTGCCGACG
>Ga0105095_10002368_pt1 | contig 10125 bp, 9 predicted proteins | sample PPLLak2March2015_2_FD_79180 | JGI IMG/M metagenome (GOLD analysis project Ga0105095, IMG submission 79180) | Freshwater sediment microbial communities from Prairie Pothole Lake near Jamestown, North Dakota, USA - PPLs Lake P8 Core (3) Depth... | ecosystem: Environmental > Aquatic > Freshwater >... | reverse complement strand
GCCTTGCGATCCTATAACGGAACCACCTTCTGGGGAGCGACGAAATTTGATGCGAACGGGAGAAATGTGACGGGAAAGAGTGTCCCCTTCCAAATCCAGAAAGGTGCGATCAAAACGGTCTTCCCGAAGGAAGTCGCCCAAACCGCACCCATGTTCCCTCAACCTGTATGGTCCGCTCGATAGCTGAACCCCTCAGGCCCCGCCTCCAAGGCGGGGTCTGAGGCCGCCTTCCTGCCCGCAACGGTCAAATTCCGAAATTAGAATCTTGCCAGGAGACCCGGGGTTCTTGATAAGCAAAACAGCGTTCCACTCCGACCCAATCTTTATCACAACCCTCGCCCTATGTCGAGTTCAAGGTAGGTGGAAGTTTCTATTTTTTTTAATCGCCGGACTCTTCGGAAAATGAGGATAACTTCCTGAAATGTTGTTCTTTGAATTTTCCTACCAGATGCTCGATTTCAAGTCGTAATCAATAAAATAAGTCAATTTCTTGCACCGAAAAATAACGATTGGGAAAATACGGTCTTTTTCTAATCAAAATACAGTGTTCTCCTTATTTAATTTCTTGCCCATTCTTGGTAGAAAGTAGAGAAATAATCCGGGGTTAGTGTTAAATGCTGAAGGCAATGATCGTCGAAGATAACATTTCTTTCCGAGAGATGTTCAAGGGTAGGTTATTAACTCAATTCCCATCGACGGAGGTTGGTGAAGCTGGGAGTGGAGAAGAGGCGTTAAGAAGGCTTGGTTCTTATGCCTTCGACCTTGTCTTTATGGACATCCATTTGCCAGGAGAAAACGGTCTTAAGATAACCAGAAAGATAAAGGCCGAGTGGAAAGACGTACCTGTAATTATTATTACCAGCTATGATATGCCCGAATACCGGGAGGCTGCGATTGGATATGGAGCCAATTCTTTTATTGTGAAGGATTTGTTGAAATGGGACGAGATTTCGACACTAATCAAGTGTTTTCAAGGAGCAAAACAAAAGGGCAGAAAACCCGCCTGTTTAGGGTTTACAAATGAATAAAAATTCTGAGTTTGATCTATTCTTTAAAATATGGTAGATAATAAAGGCACAGAGAGTCAAAAGCCGGTCGCCATGCCAATATGCTCTGATTGCGAATATTTTCGTGGTGCGAAACTTGGGACGTGTGCGGCATTCCCTGACCGAATTCCAGACCGAATATGGTCTGGTAAGGTTCGCCATGACAAACCATTTCCTGGGGATCAGGGGATCAGGTTTCTGCCAAAGGATCTGAGTGATTTTTTGAGCGTTTCCGAACTGGCGAAGGTTTTAAACCTCAATCCGAAAACGGTTTATAGAGCTGTGTGGTCTAAAACGCTTCCTGCCTACAGATTCGGAAGAACATGGAGAATTTCGAGAAGAGACATTGAATCCTTTAGGAAGTAAAATTTTTTTGTCTATAAATGTCCAAAAGAGTCCAAAAAGAAAAGAGCCGAAAATGAAAATCGAAACCACAAAACATAAGTTTTCTCAACTTCTCAAGAGGGAGGAAGAGGAAACAAAAAAAATTGCCAAAGAACTTCATCATGATCTCACACAATCCTTATCTGCGATCAACTTTGATCTTGGAGAAGCCATTCATCAAGTAAAAGGTGACCAGATCCATACAGGGATTCAGAACTTAGACGGGGTGAGGCTTGAAATCCAAGAAATCATAAAGCGGATTCAAGGGATCGGAATGCACTTATGGCCTTCCACCCTCGAAGACATGGGCATCTTGGATACCATTTCGTGGTTCTGCAGAGAATTTCAGGGAACCCATTCTCGAATTCAAATAAAGACTCACATCGAAATTCAGGAAAATGAGGTGCCAGACTTTCTAAAGCATGTAATCTATAAAATATTGCAGGAAGCACTGAACAATGTTGTGAGGTATAGCAAGGCAGATCTCGTTGACCTCTTCTTAGCAAAGGGAAGCATTTCAATTAAATTGACTGTCCGGGATAATGGCCAGGGATTTGACATGGAGAAAGAAGCCTTGACGGGTTCTGGACTTTCGTTGAGTCTTGATAGCATGAGAGGACGAGCGGAGATTACAGATGGGTCTTGGGCTATTGAATCAGCCGCAGGAAAAGGGACGATAATCCATGTTTCGTGGCCTTGTTGAACTCTCCTTGGGATAACCAGTTATCACATCACCGATTTCAAACGGAAATCGTTACCATTCTCATTACCTGTGATCCGAATATTAGTAGGTGCAACGTTGAATGGGCAGGGAAGGTTTGGGTGCTCTCCTTCCCGATAATCTCTAATGACCCATCCCCTAAATTCTTTTTTTGCGGTAGAGGCTTGCGAGCAGAATCTCCAATCTTGCCTTTCGCCATTCCGTTACCCTAATAGGCTTGATCCTCAAAATCAGGATTCTTCGATTTTCCAAGGAGCATCTGCTGATTATGGAGCGAAGTCTTCAGAGGGGATCTTCTGGAAACAGTGTCTCTATCGGGAAGAAGGCGATAGCCCTGATCCTTTCCAAAAGAAATCTTCACTCTTTGGAGTATCCCCTGTGAATCCGTGGTCGGTCTGCCTGCCTATTTCTCGGGCAAACGAGGGGACAGAGATGCAATGTTTCTCCCGAAAGTGTGATTTGACAGAGTAGACTTAAAAGTGTAGGTTTGCATTAGTAATGGTTACTAGCCTTGTCGTTCATGAAGAGCTTGACATCCAAATAAACAATAACATAAGAGCGTTGGACGCACAGAGAAAAAGGAGGAACATCATGGATATTAATACGCTCCAAAGAGTATTCATGTGGTGCACAATCATCAACGGAGCTTGGTTTGTTTTCGCGGCCATGATTTGTGTATTCGCCGGAGATTGGGTGTACCGCATACAGAGCAAATGGTTTCCCATCTCTCGGGATGCCTACAACGTGGTAATTTACTCGTTCTTCGCGTTGTTCAAGATTATCTTCTTGGTGTTCAATGTCGTCCCCTACGTTGCCCTTCTGATCGTGGGATGAAATGGAGTATTTAGAAACCAAATCCACCATGCTCGGGTAAGACTGAACCCTCCGAGCCGGTGACTTTTGTGTTCATCCTCACTTTCAAAGCAGAATCCTCGCCCTCAAGTGTCACACTCGCAGCCACATGAGTAGGTAAAACAAGCGGCAAAAAGTGCCGTGTCCCTTCCCTCTCGGGTTCGGCATGGATGTTCTTAAAGTGAGGTGCGTCGATAAGGAAAAGGAGTTAAGATGCAAAGTATACTGGCAGTCACTAAAACAAACGCACTAAATCTCATTACATCGCTAGCATCGCCCCTCACCTTCCCCTCTCCCCAGCGGGGAGAGGGGAGGGTGAGGGGGCCTAAGCGTGTTGGAATGGCTGACTCTTCCTATCTCCGCCTCCAGATCGTTGTCTTTGCCCTGGTAACGGCCTCTGTTACAAATATATACATCACTCAACCTGTATTGCCGGTGCTCCGGCAGGAGTTCGCCGCGGACATGGTCCTGGTTTCTTTCACCGTCTCTGCGGTCATCCTCGGTATTGCCTTATCCAATCTGCCCTTTGGCTTTCTGGCAGACAGGCTGCCGATTCATCCCATCATTCTTGCCGGAGGTCTTTTTGTAGCTCTCGCCGGCTTCATCTGTGCGGTGACAAAGGATCTCTGGGTTTTGATCGGAGCTCGTTTTGTTCAGGGCCTCTTCATCCCCGCTTTGACAACCTGCCTCGCGGCCTATCTGGCAAAGACACTTCCGACGGAGAGGTTGAACGTGGTGATGGGTTCTTATGTCTCTGCAACCGTACTGGGCGGAATGGGAGGTCGGTTCCTTGGCGGATGGATTCACCCGCCGCTGCACTGGCGCTATGCTTTTGTATCAGCGTCCATACTTATCCTCGTTACAACGTTCTCTGCCTTGCGGTGGCTGCCTCGCACTCCAGTCGCTGCCGGACAACGAGAAGAAGAACCAATTACCTTTCTTGAATTGCTGAAGCACTGGGAAACCCTGCGCCTCTATTTCTGTGCGGCAGGCAGCTTCGCAATCTTTTCATCCATTTTCAATTACCTGCCCTTCAGACTGACCGCCCCGCCCTTCCGTTTCTCCACAGAACTAACGACTCTTGTTTACCTTGTCTATGTCGTCGGGATCTTCATGGGGCCTACCTCCGGTCGAATCAGTAACCGCTTTGGAAGCGGTAACACGTTGCTCGGAGGTACTGTTATTTTAGGGGGATCTTTGGCTCTTATCCTGATACCTGCGATCGCTGCAGTCGTATTGGGGCTCCTTGGAATTTGTGCCGGTTTTTTCACGATTCATGCAGCGGCCGTTGGATCTCTCAACCGGAAGTTGTCCAGAGGACATGGCCGCGCAAACGCCCTGTATGTGCTCTTTTACTATACGGGAGGCTGGCTTGGAATCACAGCAACAGGATTTGCTTATCGGCTGGGCGGCTGGAGTGCCGTGGTATATTCTGGATTATTCCTTTTGATCATTCCCTTGGTCGCAGGCATGGGGGAGTGGAAGATTGCCAACCGCCGAGAAGCGGCCTCAACCTGACAATCAACCACGCATTTCTTACATCCGGCCTTTTTCTTTCAAAAGGCGAACCATCAAATCCTTGTAAGTCTTTGGCGGGATGATCTTCTTCTCCCTCTCGACCAGCTTCATCGCACCGCTCGGGCAGAAGCGGGCGCAGACCCCGCACCCCAGGCAGAACTCCTCATCAACCACAGGGGTGTCGTCTTCCATCTTGATCGCTTTGATCTGGCAATGATTCATACACTCTTCGCATCCGTTACAGTCTTCGCGATCAAGCTTGGCAATATAATTCGTGGTGGTGACCGCGTGTTTCAGATGGTGGTGAGTGATCCCTTCCAGGAAACCGCAACAACATCCGCAGCAGTTGCAGATGAAGGTGGTCTGGTCTTGAACATTGTCTCCAACGTGAACCAGCCCGTAATCCTCTGCCTTTTTAAGCGTATCCAGCATCTCACTCACAGAGGCCCTCCTCGCAAACTCATGCTCCACCAAGAAGTCGGAGGCCACGCCCAGGCTCATGCAGATATTCTCGATCGGCGCCGAACAGTTTTCGCCCAGATGCCATGTCTCGTGCCGGCAATAACATCTTCCCACGCTTCCCCGTCCTGCCGCCTTAATTTGTTCCTCGGCTTCATCGAATCGAAGGATATCGCTTCTCACCTTTGGAAGAACGCCACCATAGACGTAGGCCCGTCCCCGGGTCGTTCCGGGTGCAAAGAACTCCCGGACAAATTCCGGTGTATTCCTGTAGCTGTGCATGAGCTCTGCCAGGCGCTTCATCGGCAGAGATTCGTCAATTCGCATAAAGGTCATTTCAAAAAATCCGGTCAAACCGGGAGAGAGAAGATATCGAACCTTTCCGATCTTTGCCGAAGTGACGACCAGGCCCTTTTTCATCATACCTTTTAAGATCGTCTCCAGTTCCCCTCTGTCGATTCCCGTTGCATTTTGAACCTCTTCGATGGTCACGAGTCCGGGGGGAAATTTTGCCCCTACCTCCGCCTCCTTCTGTGAGAAAAGGATGGATAAGATCTCATAGGCAGAGGCATGTTCGGGAAGCCCAACCGGATTCTGGTGGAGTCTCTTTTGCAACTGCCTTAAGATGTCTTCTTTTCCTGCAATGTGTCCCATGGTGTCCTCCTTTTAATGAAATCCGAGGAAAGAAGTAGCGCCCTCATTCATGGGGGCGAATTCCAAACCTTCTCGTCGGCAGTAAATGCCGACGCTACCTCTTTTGGTATTTGATATTCCTTAGTAACCTTTTTGACAGTCAACCAGACCGATCATGGATTCTCCCTTGACCCATCTGTCGTAGTTTCTGACAAACTCCTCACAGATTTCCTCTGGCATATTGATCCCCGAAACATGAGGAGTGACGATCACATTCTCAAGACCCCAGAGCTCGCTCTCCTTGGGAAGAGGTTCATCTTCAAAGACGTCGAGAACGGCCCTGATCCTTTTCGTCCTGAGGACATTTAGAAGCGCTCTTTCGTCGATTGTTTTTCCTCTTCCGATATTGAAGAGAACAGCTCCCTCTTTCATCAAACCGAGTTCTTTTTCTCCGAGGAGATGGAAGGTCTCTGGAGTGAGCGGAAGGGCCACGACGAGGGTGTCGACCTGGGGCATGACCTTTATCAATTCTTCCGGTCCCATCACCTGATCCACATGCTCGACCGGTCCGGGAGTTCGCTTCACTCCTAAAATCTCCATCCCGAACTGTTTCCCGCATCTGGCAATTGTTTTTCCCACGGAACCCAAACCCAAGAGCCCCATCGTCTTTCCCTGAAGGCGACCGGGCCGGGCCTGCCTCCAAATCTTGCGCCTCTGATCTTTGAAATATTTTGATAGGTCCCGAGTGAAATAGAGAAGATAAGCGAAGACATATTCCGCCATCATCTCGCCATAAATCGTCGTCTTGGTGAGGATCGCAGATTCAGGAAAGGAGGGGTTCTTCACGAGATTCTCGTTTCCCGCTGCAGTGGAAAAGAACCACTTCAACCTTTTTGCCTTCTTTAAGAGATCATCCGGAATCTGCCAGGAGAAAAGAATTTCAACCTCCCCGATCATACCCAAGGCTTCCTGCGGGCGTTCCGCAGAATGGATGCTCAACAAAGGCAATTTCTTCGAAAGGATGTCTTTATATATTTTCGAATCGGAATGATAGATCAGAACTCGATGGGACATAAATTCTTAAACCAAAAAACGAGATCCCGAATCAAGTTCGGGATGACAAAACATAAGAGGAAATTGACTGGGTTGCCTTTCTTTATATCCCAGAAGGAAAGAAAAAATCAACGGAAGGTTGCCAAGCGGATCAGAGATGTCCTATGATTTTCTATCTTTTGGGGGTCTTGGATCAAAGTATATTACAAGGAGAAACCAATGATCAAACCCTGGCCATGCATTCGATCTCGACCCCAAGGATCCTTTCGCGTCTTTTCCATCCGAACAGACACGGCCATCTCTCCCCGGACCGGGATGGAACATGACTTTCATATCATTGAATCCGGAGAATGGGTCAACATCATCCCCCTGGCTCCTGATCGTCGAGTGGTGATGGTGAGGCAATACCGCCATGGCTCCAGAACGGTGACCCTTGAGATACCCGGAGGATTGGCTGATTCTGGAGATGCTCCTGAAGAAGCGGCAGCCCGGGAGCTGTTGGAAGAGACAGGTTACCGAGCGGAACGGTGGACGAAAATCGGCGTGGTCAATCCAAACCCGGCCATCTTTAATAACCGCTGCTATACTTTTTTGGCCCAAAACATTCAGAAGGTCTCGGACCTGATTCCCGATCAGACCGAAGACATTGAGGTCGTGCTCGTTCCCCTCGTAGATATCCCGGAACTGATCCGAACGGGGGAGATTGACCATGCTATTGTTATCGCAGCATTTTCCATGTATTTTCTCCGGACAGATTCCTGAGGATGGTATCAAACGATTCTATAAAGTTTATTTTCTTGACAAATCATTTTCTGTTTGTTATTTGGACTTTTATCATACCAGTCTATGATTCCCTTTCAGCCCGTAAAAAACCGGAAAAATCTCAGAACGGATCGCCCGGCAGATCAAAGACACCATTCTGAACGGCGCGACGAAGTCCGGGGACCGTCTGCCTCCTGAGCGTGAACACGTGGAATAGTTCCGGCAAGCCGCACCTCCATCCGGGAGGCCCTTAAGAACCGCGAGGCCTCTGGATGGCCATTTCTTTAGGGCATGGGATTGGGAGCCATCGTGAGGAGATAGACCTATGGTAGCGAGTGCCGAGCTTTTGGGCGAAGTGGTGAAAACGGATGTGTTAGTAGTCGGGGGCGGGTTAGCCGGCAACAACGCAGCGATCGGAGCTCTCGAAAAAGGCCTCAGAGTCTTAATCGCTGACAAGAGCTCGATTGATCGGTGCGGAGCCATTGCCGGCGGGGTGGACCATTTCATGGCTTACCTTGGCACCGACACCTGGGATACCAGGGAGGCCTATCTCGAATGGGTGGGCAAGATTGCCCGGGGAACGGTGAACTTGAGCGTGCAAAATGCGGTCTTCTGCAGAGAATTGAATGCAGCCATCGACCGGATGGAAAGAATAGGATGCACGCTGAAGCAGACCGATGGGACATATTATCGGACAATCTCCATGGGCCAGCCAGGGCCGTATTTCATCAACTTTAACGGCAAGCAATTGAAGCCCTTGCTCGCCCGGGAGGCCAGACGCCTCGGTGTCCAGACCTTGGAGAAATGCGCCATTTCCGGACTACTGACCCACGACGGGAGGGTGACCGGCGCGGTCGGGTTCAATATCAGGACAGGGACGTTCTATACGATCACAGCAAAAGCCGTCCTTCTCGCAACGGGAAACACCAACCGCATCTTCGAAAATCCCACAGGCCTTCCCTTCAATACCTGGCAGTGCCCCGCCAATACAGGAGCTGCCCAGGCCATGGCCTACGAGGCAGGGGCAAAGCTCGCCAACATGGAGATCGTACGAATCACCCTTGTCCCGAGAGGGTTCAGCGCCGCCGGGCTCAATGCTCTGACAGGAATGGGTGGAAGAATTGTAAATGCAGCGGGTGAGGAATTCATGTCTAGGGTCCATCCCGCAGGAGTCAGGGCGCCCCGTTTCAAGCTCGTCCAAGCGGTGATGAAGGAGATTGCCGAAGGACGCGGCCCGGTCTATGTGGACTGCCGTCACCTTTCTGTCAGCGAGATGACCCATCTCAAGAAGACCCTGGGATACGACAAAGACACCCTGCCCGACTTCATCGAACAGAAGGGGATCGATCTGGCAAAAGAACCTCTCGAAATCATGCCTTCAGAAGGGATGCAGGGAGGGTCATCGGAAGTCAACAGCAGCGGAATCATGATTGATGAGAATACGGCCTCCACGGTTCCCGGGCTCTTTGCGGCGGGTGACTGTTCCGATCAGATGCGCTGCGTTCATATCTGCACAACGGGTGGCTACCTGGCCGGAAAGATGGCTGCGGAATATGCCAAGTCTCTTGAAAAGATCCCCAAAGTGAAAATGTCCCAAGTCACCCAGCTCAAGAAAAAGACATTTGCCCCTCTCCAGGCGTCCGGAACAACGTCGCACCGCCAGTTTGAGGACACGATGCGAAAGATGCTGTGGCAGAATGCCGGGCCCGCTCGTAACGAAAAAAGCCTGACGGTCGCTCTGGAAAAATTGGAGGAATTGGGAACATACCTGAAGGACATCGGAGCCCGGAACTACCACGAACTGACCCGCGTCCTTGAGACAGAACAAATCTGGCTGGTCGCAAAGATGATGTGCACCGCTTCGTTGGCCCGAAAGGAGACCCGGTTCGGGGTCTACCATTGTCGTACCGACTACCCGGAAACGAAGCCGGAGTATGATGGGCAGATCGTCTTGTGGAAAACAGATCAAGGAATCGAGACCGAGTTCAAAAAGCTGAATTACGATGTCATTCCATCCCCGTGACGGGAAAATAGGAGAGGGAGGAGCAAACCATGCCCCCTGTGATCGACTTGAAAAAGTGCAAGAAATGCGGAACCTGCGACTCGCATTGCCCCCTGGACGTGATCCATTTTGACAAGAGAAAGAAGCTTCCGACGGTCAAGTATCCGGAGGAGTGCTGGCACTGCGGCTCTTGTCGTTTGGACTGCCCGACGGAAGCCATCACCATCCGTTTTGGGCCTGAAATGCTCTGTCTCTAAAATTTTCTTGCTGTGCATAAGGATCAAGGATAAACAGAAGAGAGGGTCCAAATCCCGCACTAAACACCTATTCACACAAAGGAGGAACAATATGAGAAAAAAGGGGATCGCACTACTGATGATGAGTTTCATGTTTGTTGTCATTTCCCTATCCTTTCACGAATCAGCTCGGGCGCAGGTCACCCAGCTCTCCATGGGGACCGCGACGGTGGGAGGCATCTTCTATAATATCGGAATGCCGGTGGCCCAATGTGTGAACAAGGCGGCAGTTGGATTTAATATTACAGCTGAAATTACGGAGGGCACTACCGAAAATCTTCGTTTGCTCGGTCAGAAGAAGATGCAACTGGCTGTGATCACGCCCCAAATCGGTTATTTGGCCTCGAAAGGAATGCAGATGTTCAAAGATCATCCCGTTGATATTCGCGTCATTGTTCG
>Ga0105095_10002367_pt1 | contig 10127 bp, 5 predicted proteins | sample PPLLak2March2015_2_FD_79180 | JGI IMG/M metagenome (GOLD analysis project Ga0105095, IMG submission 79180) | Freshwater sediment microbial communities from Prairie Pothole Lake near Jamestown, North Dakota, USA - PPLs Lake P8 Core (3) Depth... | ecosystem: Environmental > Aquatic > Freshwater >... | reverse complement strand
GGGTGTGGCTGCTGCGTTACCCATGCTCTATAACTCCCAGTCAGGAGGGGTTCCGCTGGTTGTTACGGCAGGCCAGAACCACACTCGCCTTTTGCAGTATGACCCGGGTCTATCAGGGGACATCGTAGGAATGGCGAAGATCTATACCAAGTGGTGTACGGAGATCGTCCATGCCGAGGATATTCCTGCCACCCTGCAGCGGGCCTTCAAGATGGCTATGCAGCCTCCCACAGGGCCGGTTCTCGTTTCCATTCCTCAAAACGTGTTGGAACAGAACGTTGACTTTCAATACAAGCCTAATACCATCGTCTATCCCAGGTTGCGGCCGGACAAGAGAGCGCTTGATTCTGCCCAGAAGATTCTTCAAGAAGCAAAGCGGCCTGTCCTTCTGGTTGAGAGCGGTGTGGAGCGAAGTGGCGCTTTGGAGGAGGTTGTGCATTTTGCAGAGCTGACCGGTTCTCGTGTCTATCAGAGCTGGATGTCAGACGTGAACTTCCCGGTCACCCATCCTCAGTATCTCGGGGATCTGGACCCGACCAGCCCCCCTGCCAAAAGTGTTTTTAAAGAGATGGATGTGCTGATTGGGGTGGGTTGTTCTCTGTTCGCTCAGGGCTTTTTCAACCCAGAGCCGACCCTTCCCCCGAACGCAAGAATTATCCAGATTGATGAAAATCCGTGGGAGATCGGAAAGAACTTTCCTGTGGACTGCGGCATTCAGGGCGATATCAAATCCGTGCTGGCCGAGTTGAACGAGTTGATTGAAAGAGGGGTCTCTCCGAAGGGTCGGGAGGAAACGAAACAGAGAGCCGCAGAGATCGCACAGGAGAAGTCTAAACAGGAGCATCAGCTCAAAACTCAGATTGGGAATGAAAGGGATCGCGTGCCGATATCCATTTCCCGTCTGATGACGGAAATCAGAGATGCAATGACTCCCGACACGGTCATCGTCGATGAATGCTGGTCCTCTTCAGGGATGTTGAGGCAGGTTCTCGATCTGAGGAAGTCCAAGACCTTTTTCCGTTCCCGGAAGGGGGGAAGTATCGGCTGGGGGCTTCCCGGGGCGCTCGGGGTGAAACTGGGCTTGCCTGATAAGCCGGTGGTCGCTGTCGTGGGAGATGGTGGGGCGGGATGGTCTATTCAGAGCCTATGGACCGCGGCACGTTATCGCATTCCTGTGACGTTTGTGATTACGAACAACGCTACTTATCGTCAGGTGAAGCTCGTTCGGAAGATTGTTCTCGGGGATTACCCTCTGAGTGAAAAGCATGAGGGGATGGAATTGGACGAACCGGTCCTGAATTTCAGCATGATCGCTCAATCGATGGGGGTCAAAGGAGAAAGTGTGAAGGATCCTGGGGACCTTGGCCGGGTCTTGAAGACGGCGTTCAATTCAGGCGAGCCCCGACTGGTCGAGGTTTTCGTAGAAAACAGGCCCTGAGATAAGGCATCGGGAAAAAACTAACCGAAAATATTTTAAAATTCGCCACCCTTCCCCTCCCTTGACTGAGACTGTATCGCAATGAAACGTCTGAGGGGAGAGGCAGTCGGGTTCCAAAGCTTTAGAACGCGGGTTTTTTAGGTATGGGGAACCATCGTTGGCTCAAAATCGAATGTCTTCATATGGTTGGCGACCCTGAATCCAAACGGTTCAAGGTTTCCGCTCTAAATCTTTTACACCCGACCGCCTCTCCCCTTTTCCGAAAAGCGGTATTTTCATATTACGACACAGCCTCACTGGGGAGAGGGAGGGGGGAAGTATCTAAAGAGACATTTCTTATGAAAGGTGGATATTGCGGAAAAATTTTGTTTGTCGAGTTATCGGAAGGAAAAATCGAGGAATGGAAGCCTTCTGAAGAAACTTACAGGAAATTTATCGGAGGAGCAGGGCTGGGAGCACGATTCCTTTATGAAAAGATGAAGCCGGGAAGCGATCCTCTCGGTAATGAAAATATCCTGGGGTTTGTGACCGGCCCTCTTACCGGGACCTCCGCTCCGGGAAGCGGTCGATTTACGGTGGTTTGCAAATCTCCTCTGACAAACGCCTGGGCTGATTCCAATTCCGGAGGATACTGGGGGCCGGAACTTAAATATGCCGGATACGATGCTGTGTTCGTCAAAGGTTCGGCAAGAGGGCCCGTATACCTCCAGATTATTGAGGGTAAGGCCGAGTTGAAGGATGCTTCTCAGCTCTGGGGGAGGGATACTCGAGAGACAGAAGAAATACTAAAAAGTGAGATTGGGGATGAGAAAATCAAGGTAGCCTGCATCGGACCTTCAGGAGAATCAAAATCACTGATCTCCGGCATTGTGAACGAAAACGGCCGAGTCGCCGCAAGATCTGGTGTCGGAGCAGTCATGGGGGCCAAGCGGCTCAAGGCGGTTGTTGTCCGTGGAAAAGACAAAGTACCGGTGGCACACCTGGAAAAACTGCAAGAAGTCCAGAAAACCTATTTCGAGCTGTTTAAGAACAGTGGGTTTCAGCAGAACTTGTCGGCCCATGGAACCGGAGGGGGACTTAGTTTCTTGGTGAGCATTGGCGATTCGGCTTTAAAAAATTGGAGTCGCCACGGTACAGAAACCATGCCCAGTTGTACGAGACTGGATTCAGTGAATATGGAACCATTCAAACTAAGAAGGTATGGCTGTCACTCCTGCGTTGTGAGATGCGGGGCGATTGTCAGGGTGGAAAAGGGGGAGTTTGCGACGGAAGGCGAAATCCATCGGCCAGAATACGAAACCCTGGCCTCCTTTGGGACGAATTGCTCCAATGACAACATTGAAGCGGTGATTCGGGCGAACGAAATTTGTAATCTGTATGGAATGGACACGATCGCTGTCGGAAATCTGATTGCCTTCGCCATGGAATGCTACGAAAAAGGTTTGATCGGAAAAGAAGATACGGGTGGACTCGATCTATCGTGGGGAAATGCGGAAGCCATTGTCTCCCTGACGAAAAAGATCGGACGGAGAGATGGGTTCGGTGCTCTTCTGGCCGATGGCCCCAGGGCCGCTGCCGATCGAATCGGAAGAGGGGCTGAGAAATTGGCCATGCACGTTTGCGGGCAGGCGCTGCCCTACCATGATCCCAGAACAAGTCCGGCACAAGGAACCGGTTATTTTGCCGATGCGAGCCCGGGTCGCCATATGGAGTCATCAGGGACGCAGACGCTCGAAAATGGAGGAGCGCTGGGAAATGATCCGGTTTTGTCGACACCGGCTCTCGACCGTTATGGAGACTATGCGAGTAAAGGCCCGATGCTCGCCCTCGGGGCCCAATTTTTTCAAGTTTTCAGTTCAGCAGGCCTTTGTGCCCTGCTTCTATTAGGTAGCACCGTTCCCACTGCAGAGTATGTTCGAGCGGTAACGGGGTGGGAGATGGATTGGTCTGAAGCCTTGAAAGCAGGTAAACGAATTCTGACCTTGAGACAGGCTTTTAACGCCCGGGAAGGAATCGTGCCCGGTGATTTTTGCTTGCCGGAACGATTGGTGCAACCTCTGGGAGTGGGGGTATCCGCCGGGCAGAAGATTGATTTTGAGACGATGAAGGCAAGTTACTTCGAAGCCATGGGATGGGATCTGAGAAGCGGCAGGCCTTATCCCGCGACCTGGAGAGAATTAGGATTAGACGAGTTAGCGTTGGACGACCCCAAGGCATCAAACCAATCCGGATAGACCCGGGCTGGTTATGCCCCTCCAGCTTATAATCGTGCGATTTTAGAAGTGCCCCTTTTCATTTTGACAATCGAGTGAAATGTGGTAAAAAAGAAGCGATCATCCGGGACCTGACGAAAGAGATTCAGGAAAGAGAAAGACAATCGGAGGGGAGGTGATGTAAGCTACAACCAAAAAAAGCACGGCTAGAACAAGGAATATGAAAATGAAAAAGGTTGAAGGAGGGTGGATATGATGAAGAAAAAAGGAGCATTCTCTGTATTGAGCCTCGTTCTCATCTTGACATTAGCCTTATTAGCATTGACACCAGGCGATTCTTCTTCCCAGATGAAGGGTAAACCTGTTGTCATCGGAAACCTTGGTGTTTTTACCGGAAGAGACGCCGACACCAATCCATGGCTGTTGCGAGGGGCGGAACTTGCCATCAGCGAGTTCGGTGGGAAGGTTGCCGGAAGAGAAATTAAACTGGCCAGCGAAGATTCCGCCAGCGACCCGACCGTGGCTGCAGACAAAACAAAAAAACTGCTGGAAGTGGACAAGGCTGATGCCGTGATCGGCCCCCTTCCGGCCGCGGCCGCGTTCCCTGTCGCCACGTTATTAAAATCATCGGGGATTCCTCACATGAGTATCATGGATTTTCCAGCGGCATTGACGGCCATTGGTAACCACGTCTTTGCCCACAGCGGAAACCAGAGGGGCACCGGATATTTTGTGGGGGCTTATGCCTACGAAGTGATGGGCTATCGGACCGCCACGGTTATCCATGATGACATCATCTTTGCAGAAGAATACACCCAGGGGGCCATGGACGGGTTTGTGAGCAGGGGAGGTAAGATCATTCAGCGGCAGCGTACGCCGATGAACACGGTAGATTACGGTCCCTATCTTACAGCGATGAAACAAGCAGATTGCTGCCTGTTCTGGTTCATACCCTTCCACGCCGTCCAGTTCATCAATCAATTCAACCAGTACGGTTTTAAAATGCCGATGGTCCAGGGCGGGGTGAATGTTCTTGGTTTACAGAATCTCTCGGAATTAAAGGACAAAGCACTCAATATCATCAGCTGCAACCCGTATGACGCCTATATTAAGGGGCCTGAAGTTAAGAAATGGGTGGACCGGTGGGTGAAACTGCATGGGAAGAGAGCAGAGAAGGACGGACGATATCCTTATTATTCAGAGGGAGCTGCAATGTACGCCGCCACTTCGATTCTTCTCCAGGCCATCGATTTGGCCAAAGGGGATACCACCCCTGCTGCTTTTCGGAAGGCCTTGCACACCGGAACATTTAAGACCCCGTGGGGCCAGGTGGCGTTCAATAACGGTCAAACCGGCATCGGGAATACCTATATTCTAAAGGTGGTGAAAGAGGGTAACAATTACACTCGAACCGACGTCTATAACTATAAGAACGTCCTCCGTAACGAACCTGAAAAAGACAAAGATGCGGCCCCAAAGATGTAAACCGAACCGCTGTTCTTGGTAATCCCCCACCCCCTTTTGGAAAAGGGGAGTGGGGGGGATTTGGACAGCAGCAGAACCAGATCTCCCAATGGACCTACTCACCATAAACCTGCTCAACGGAATTTCCTTCGGGATGATCCTCTTTCTTGTAGCGATGGGACTATCCATTACGCTGGGTGTCATGGGCATTCTAAACCTGGCTCACGGCGCTTTATTCATGATCGGTGGTTTCATCGCCCTGAGCACAGCAAATGCAGGAGGAAATTTTTGGCTTGCGATCGCGCTCGGTAGTATCGGGGCCGGAGTTTTCGGCCTCATCATAGAACGCCTATTTTTATCCCGGCTTTATCAGCAGCTGGATAACCAGGTGTTACTCACCTTGGGTCTGGTTTACATCTTCGGCAATGTGGCTCTTTGGATCTATGGCGGCAGGGTGCAACTTTTTGATTCCCCAGCTCTCCTGACCTGGAGAATTTCTATTGGGGATTATGCCTTCCCATTTTATAGGATCTTCCTGATCGGCGTGGGGGCAGTGGCGTTCATCGCTCTTTGGTGGCTTGTCGAGAGGACGCGAATCGGTTCGATTGTTCGGGCGGGTATGGACAATAAGGAAATGACAAGGGCTCTCGGTATCAATTACAGCCTCACCTGCAGCGCCGTGTTCACCCTGGGGGCACTCGTAGCGGGGTTCGCGGGAAGCGTGGCAACACCCTTGATCGGCGTTTTCCAATCCATGGCCCTGGATATCCTTCTTTTCGCGCTGATCGTCGTAGTGGTTGGGGGACCTGGTTCCGTCCTTGGAACGCTCATCGGGGCACTCATCATCGGGCTCGTGGATGCCTTTGGCAAGGCATTTTTCCCCGCCCTTGCGATGTTTACGATGTACTTGGTCCTAATTCTCATGCTACTGATCAAGCCATCGGGAATTTTAGGGAGGAGCCGAAATGTAGAGGGTACCCCCCCGAGTCCAATCTCTTCGTTCCCCCCCTATACTCCTCGTGGTTTCTTCATGAAATACGGCCCTTATTTTATCTTTTTCTTGGCATTTATGGTGTTGCCGCCTCTATTGCCCCGGTATCTTCAAAGTATGATTACCAAGATCGTTATCTTTTCGGTATTTGCTCTCAGTCTAAACCTGATCTGGGGCTACACGGGCCTGATCTCTCTCGGCCACGCCACGTACTTCGGAGTCGGTGCATACACGTCCACGATCCTCATCGTCCGGATGGGGATTGGAAACTTCTGGTTGGCGGGATTGATTGCCGTGATCGTTGCTGGGCTTCTGGCGGCGATCTATGGAATCATCGCACTCCGGGTGGTTGGCCTCTATTTTTTGCTCGTGACCCTTGCCCTGGGACAACTCGTCTTCTGCATTTCAACGGTATGGCGCTCCGTCACAGGGGGCGACAATGGCATCATCGGTTCACCCTTTCCGGACCTGGGAATCCCGGGGTTTACAGTCAGCTCTGTAACTTACTATTATCTTGTCTTAATCATTGCAGCCGTCTGTTTCTTTCTTCTCTATCGGCTGGTGAATTCCCCTTTCGGGTACGCGCTGCAGGGCATTCGTGATGATGAAAAAAAGATGCGCACCCTGGGTTACAATACCTGGCTTTATAAATACCTCGCCTTCATCGTCGCAGGAATCTTTGCCGCGGTAGGCGGTGTACTGTTCAGCTATTTCCTGGTTGTGGTCGGTCCTCCTCAGCTCAGCATGACGACCTCGACCATGGCCATCCTGATGGTGATCATAGGCAGCACCCGGGTATTCTGGGGACCGGTGGCAGGTTCGATCGTTGTCATACTCCTGGAATACGTTGCCAGTCTCTATGTTCCTGAACGCTGGCCTTTGATTCTGGGGGCGATCTTCGTGATCGCAGTCATGTTTCTGAAAGATGGCATCGGCGTCTCTTTAACGAAACTGTGGATGAGGTTAGGCTATCTTCATGGAAGCGTTACGAGTTGAAGGGCTTTCCAAGAATTTCGGCGGGGTTGAAGCACTAAAGGATGTCACCTTCGCTGTTGAAACCGGAGAGAAACTGGCGATCATTGGTCCCAACGGCGCAGGGAAGACGACCCTTTTAAACGTCCTCAACGGTCAGCATTCAGCTAATGCCGGCCATATCTATTTTATGGGTCGAGACATCACTCACCTATCTATCTACAAACGCGCCCATCTTGGTATGGCACGGGCGTTCCAATCCTCCACACTCTTTCCCAGCATGAGTGTTCTCAACAACCTCCTCCTCGCCATTCATGGCATGAGATCTTCTCGCCGCCACGTGTTTCGGTCTTTTAAAACTTATACCGAATATGGCAGTGAAGCGGAAAGGCATTTGAGATCCGTGAACCTGTGGGAGAAGAAAGACAATATGGTAAGCGACCTCTCTCACGGGGAGCAAAAGCGGTTAGAGATCGCCATGAGCCTAGCCTTGGAGCCGAGGCTGCTGTTATTGGATGAGCCGAGTGCGGGGTTGACGACCGGTGAAAGTTCCGATGTGGCAGCCATCCTTCGTAACCTCGGACCGACGATTACCATTCTGATCGTTGCCCATGACATGGACCTGGTATTTGGGATTGCGGATCATATTCTGGTTCTCCATTATGGCGAAGTCCTCTGTAGGGGTACGCCCGACGATGTTCAATGTAACGTAAAAGTGAGGGAAATCTATATGGGCGTAGAAGACAGCACAGATGAAGTTAGAGCTTCTTGATATTCATACATACTACGGCGAGAGCTATGTTCTGCGTGGAGTTTCCCTGCAGGTTTCAGAGGGCTCTGTGGTGGCCCTGCTGGGCCGCAACGGGATGGGCAAGACAACAACCATCCGCTCGATCATCGGGCTGACGCCTCCTCGGCGGGGCAGAGTCTTATACGGCGAGAAAGATATCACTGCCCTTCCGCCCGAGAAGATCTCCAAGTTCGGAATCGGCCTCATTCCCCAGGGGAGATACATCTTTCCCTCCCTGAGTGTCACGGAGAATCTCACCATGGCAGCACGCGGTGCAGGCAGGGCAGATTCGTGGTCTCTGGAAGAGGTATACTCTCTTTTTCCCATTCTGAAAGAGAGAACCAGTTGTCATGGCACCCTTTTGAGCGGTGGGGAGCAACAGATGCTGGCCATCGGACGTGCCTTGATGACCAACCCTCAGTTTCTTTTGATGGATGAGCCATCAGAAGGCTTAGCTCCGCTGATCGTCAAGGATGTCGGTCGTATCATTTTCCAACTTAAACAAAAAAAGTTTTCTATTCTGTTGGTGGAGCAGAACTTGCCCATGGCCCTTAAGGTGGCAGACTATCTCTACATCTTGAGTAATGGCGAAGTCCTGTATGAATCGACCCCGGAGCAATTGAGATCAAACGATGAAATCAAGGCCAAGCACATTGGTGTGGCAGGATGAGGCTGTTTGAACTGAATCGCAAATTCGGATAGACTAATATCAATGGGTCGGATCATTAGAGAATGAAAGAGGCGAATAGATAACAAGGAGGGGATGGTCATGAAAACTGATTTTCCAAAACTATTTGAGCCTGGATCGATAGGAAACGTCCAGCTTAAAAACCGGGTGATTAAGGCCCCCCAGCATACGGGACTTGCCAACCCGGACGGTTCCATCACCGAAAGGATGTTGCGGTATTATCGAGATGTGGCTTCAGGCGGGGTCAGTATGGTGATCGCTGAGTATGCATGGGTTGACAACGATGCCAGCAGGGCCTCACCCTGTCAACTTGGCATTGCCAGCGTGGATCATATCCCCGGGCTGTCATTGCTCGCACAAACCATCCAGGCCAACGGGGCGAAGGCGGCCATCCAGATATCGCACGCGGGCCGGCAGAGGTTCACACTCGCCAGACCGAAAGCCCCTTCAACGGTTCCCTGGGAGGAGATCTATGCCGCCGGCTGCCCGGCACCGGATGTGCTGACCTTTGAAGAAATACTGCAGATCGTTAAGTCTTTTGGACAGGCGGCGAAGAAGGCACAGATCGCAGATTTTGACATGGTTGAGATCCACGCCTGCCACGGGTATCTCATTTCGAATTTCCTCTCTCCCCGGACAAACAAACGGACGGACTGGTACGGTGGTTCGCTGGAGAACCGTATGCGATTCTTGCTGGAAGTGATTACAGAGATCAAGTGCCAGGTGGGACCCGGGTATCCTGTCTGTGTGAGGGTGAGCGGCATTGATTATGAACCGGACGGCACGAAGATCGAAGAGACCATAGAACTTTGCAAGCGTCTTGAAGCGCTTGGGGCGGCCGCAATTCATATGTCGGGTGGAAACCACCACCAAACGATCCACGAAGTCAGTCCAATGGGAATGTCTCTCGCGCACAATGTCTGGGCGGCGGAGGCGGTGAAGAAAGAGATCAAGATACCGGTTATTGCCTCCGGCTCGATCACGAACCCCGAGTTGGCAGAAAGTATTCTGGAAGACGGAAAAGGGGACTTCATCGGGTTGGGCAGGCCTCTTTGGGCTGATCCGCAATGGCCCCTGAAAGCGATGGAAGGCAGACCGGAAGACATCAGGCCTTGTATCCGTTGCAACGATGGTTGCTTGGCGAGAGGAGATCATCAAGCGAAGACGATCTTATGCTCGGTCAATGTTGCGGTTTGCAGAGAGGATGAATTCAAAGTTACAAAGGCGGAACACTCCAGGAATGTTGCCGTGATCGGTGGCGGACCTGCCGGAATGGAAGCCGCAAGGGTATGTGCGTTGAAAGGTCATAAAGTGACGCTTTACGAGAAGCGAGAATTGGGCGGAGCTTTGATCGAGGCTTCTATTCCGGAATTCAAAGCGCCTGATCTGAAACCCCTCGTTGACTACTTCAGGGCGCAGATCAAGAAACTGAAAATCAAAGTGGTCAACGAAGAGGTCACGTCAAAAACCATTAAGAATGGCGGATTTGATGCGGTGATCGTTGCTGCGGGGGCAACCCCTTTAGCACTGGAAGATGTCCAGGGGATTGGTCACAAGAAAGTGACCAGTGC
>Ga0105095_10002363_pt1 | contig 10135 bp, 10 predicted proteins | sample PPLLak2March2015_2_FD_79180 | JGI IMG/M metagenome (GOLD analysis project Ga0105095, IMG submission 79180) | Freshwater sediment microbial communities from Prairie Pothole Lake near Jamestown, North Dakota, USA - PPLs Lake P8 Core (3) Depth... | ecosystem: Environmental > Aquatic > Freshwater >... | reverse complement strand
TAGAGTTTGAAATCTCAAATAAAAAGCAGACAGACTAGTTATATTCATCCCAACTTTTGATTGAAAGATCGGAAGTCTTGTAACGTTTTAACGCTTTAATAAATCGCTTAGCAAATTGCAGATTTGTTATAAGAGAAATATTCAGATCAATTGCTTTTCTTCGAATCATATAGTCGTTGTCAAGCTCAAATTTTTCTTCATTCTTAGGAATGTTTATAACCAAATCAATCTTTCCATCATTTAGATAAGTTAAAATATTTGGTTCTAATTTATCTAACGGCCAGTGTAAAACTTCTGCATCTATCCCATTCTTCTGAAGGAAATCCGAAGTGCCTTTTGTTGCGTAAAATTTTATACCGGTTTCATAAAGCTTTCTTGTATCATCTAATAGCTCAGCTTTATCTTTTAATGTTCCTGTTGAAAGGAGAACTGCTTTTTTCGGAACTTTAAATCCAGTTGAAATAATGCTTTTTAAAAAAGCCTCATTAAAGTCATCACCGAGGCAAGCAACTTCACCGGTGGAAGCCATCTCAACACCAAGCACCGGATCCGAACCTTTTAATCTTGTAAATGAAAATTGGGAAGCTTTAACGCCGACATAGTCAACGTCGAAAGACGATTTATCAATCCTTGGTAATTTTTCTCCGAGCATGAGCTTGGTAGCTATCTCAATGAAATTTATTTTCAATACTTTAGAAACGAATGGAAAGCTTCTTGAAGCTCTCAAGTTGCATTCGATTACTTTTACTTCATTATCTTTTGCAATGAACTGGATGTTGAATGGCCCGGTTATTTTAAGTGCACTTGCAATTTCTTTAGTAATCATTTTCACACGGCGCATTGTTTCGAGATAAGTACGCTGCGGTGGAAGCACAATTGTCGCATCACCCGAATGAACACCTGCATTTTCCACATGCTCGGAGATTGCATAGCAAAATAATTTTCCATCTTCCGCAACTGCATCGGCTTCGATCTCTCTTGCATCGGTAATAAATTTACTGATCACAACCGGATGTTCTTTGTCTATGTCGGTTGCTCTTTTTAGATATTCTTCAAGCTCATCTTCAGAAAGAACAATGCTCATTGCTGCACCGCTTAAAACATAGCTTGGTCTAATTAAAACCGGGTAACCGACATTCTTTGAAAAAGTTTTTGCCTCTGAAAGACTTGTAAGCTCTTTCCATTTCGGCTGGTCAACTCCAAGGCCATCAAGTATTTGCGAAAATTTATGACGGTTCTCTGCGTTATCTATTTGTTCGGGTGAAGTGCCGAGAATTTTTATTCCTGCTTTGTGAAGCTTCATTGCAAGGTTGTTCGGTGTCTGTCCTCCCATTGAGATAATTACTCCTTCAGGATTTTCCTTCTCGTAAATATCAAGCACTCGTTCAAAGGTTAACTGTTCAAAATAAAGTTTGTTGCAAATGTCATAATCGGTACTTACGGTTTCGGGATTGCAGTTAATCATGATTGAACCATATCCAAGCTTATTTAAAGTTAGAACTGCATTAACGCAGCACCAGTCAAATTCTACAGATGATCCAATCCTATATGCACCACTTCCCAGAACAATTATCTGGTTTTTTTCTCCGGTGGGAATATCATTCTCTTCACCATGATAAGTTAAATAGAGATAATTTGTTTGTGCAGGATATTCTGCTGCAAGAGTATCAATCTGTTTAATCACTGGAATGACATTTAATGATTTTCGATACTTTCTTACTTCCAATTCATTCGAGCTTGTAAGATCAGCTATTTGAAGATCTGAAAAACCATTTTGCTTTGCTTCTTTCATCAGTTCGAATGATATATCATTTAATTCTTTCCCTGCAAGTTTTTTCTCTGTATCAATTATATTTTTCATTTTATAAATGAACCAGGGATTAATCTTTGAAAGCTGATTAATCCTTTCAACTGAATACCCATTTTCAAGTGCAGTGGCAATTGCGAACATTCTTTTATCAGTTGGATTTTCAATCTGTTTATCGAGCCTGCCTGCCGGCAAGGCTGGATCTTCATATTCCAAACCATTGCATACAAATCCCTTCATTCCAATATCAAGCATTCGTATTGCTTTCTGCATAACTTCTTCAAAACTTCTTCCGAGCGACATTACTTCACCAACGGATTTCATTTCGCTGCCAAGCTGTGTGCTGACTTGACGGAATTTTTGTAGATCCCAGCGTGGGAATTTTAATGCAACGTAATCAAGTGCGGGTTCAAAACATGCTGATGTTTCTTTTGTAATAATATTGTCAACTTCATTTAATGCGTAAGCTAGTTCAAGCTTTGTTGCAATAAATGCAAGTGGATAGCCGGTGGCTTTTGATGCGAGTGCAGAGCTTCTGCTTAATCGTGCATTAACTTCTATTATCCTGTAATCATCAGAATTAGGATCAAGTGCATATTGAATATTGCATTCACCGATTACGCCGAGAGCACGTATAAGCTTTATTCCAATTGAGCGTAGTTTAAAATTTTCTTGTGCTGATAAAGTTTGAACAGGTGCTATTACAACGCTATCACCCGTATGTATCCCCATCGGGTCAACATTTTCCATTGAACAGATGGTTATACAATTGTTATAACGATCACGAACAATTTCATATTCAACTTCTTTCCAGCCATAGAGTGATTCTTCAATAAGAATCTGGTTAGTGAATGAGAAAGCTCTTCTTGCTTTATCTATCAACTCAGTTTTACTATTTACAAGCCCAGACCCTAATCCACCTAATGCATAAGCAATTCGTACCATAACAGGAAAGCCAATCTCATCAGCAACAGTTATTGCTTCTTCAATTGAAGTAGCTGTTTTACTAACCGGCACTTTTAACCCGGTACTTGTAACTTTATTTACAAAACGAAGCCGGTCTTCAGTATCCTTAATTGCTTCAATCGGAGTTCCTAAAACTTTGACATCATATTTTTCAAGTATTCCCTTTTCATAAAGATCAACACCGACGTTGAGTGCAGTTTGCCCGCCGAATTGAAGAAGAATAGAATCAGGTTCTTCCTTTTCAATTATCCTTTGTACAAAATCAGTCCGAATTGGAACAAAATAAACTTTATCAGCAAAGTTTTCCGAAGTTTGAATGGTGGCAATATTTGGATTAACAAGAACAGAAGTGATCCCATCTTCCTTTAAAGCTTTGATAGCCTGGCTGCCGGAGTAATCAAACTCACCTGCTTGTCCAATCTGCAAAGCCCCTGAACCGAGTATTAAAACTTTTTTCGGGTTACCTTTTTTGATCATCATTACTTCTATTTTGTTGATTCAATTTACAGATTTGCTGTCGAGATATAATGTATCAGGACATAGGTCTAACCCATTTTCCCACTGAATACTTCCAAGAAATGGTCTTACAGAATTAAAGACTGAACGATCTTTTAATTCAATAAAGTTACCTTTATCCAAATATGGTTTTACATCAAATAATTTCTTTTCATTATTTGTGAAAATTAATTCTAACATATAATCTGATTTAGGTTGCACTTCCTTCACTCTTGGATTCATAAACCCTCCAATTTATCTTAATGGTTCTATCTTAAATATGTTCTTTCCATCAATAGCTAATTCCCAATCTGCCCTTAATTCATCTTTATGAATCTCTATCCAAGCTAATACTAATTTCATTTTATTTGCTTTAATAGATCCTTCCAATAATTTCCCATCAGGAATAGATATGATTGCTTCTTCCTCTTGGTATTTAACATGTATATGAGGAGTATGATGCTTTCGATTATTGAAGTAAAACATTGAGATTATTATCCCATAGAACATTGAAATAACAGCCATGAAATTTCCTCTGTCTATTTTTTATTTATTTGTTTTCCAAGCAGCATAAGCTAATGTTTGTTTGATGTCTTCTGATTCAAGATAAGGATAAGCCTCAAGTATTTGTTGAAAACTATAACCTTCAGCAACCAATCCGACTATAGTTCCGACAGTTACCCGAATACCTCTAATACAAGGTTTCCTCCCCATTATTTCATGATCAATCGTTATTTTATCAAAGGTATTCATTTTTATCTTTTCTTTTCATAATGCTCTTACAAACATATCAAATATAAATTCGCTATCATCCGGACCTGGTGATGCTTCCGGATGGAATTGCGCTGCAAAAAAAGGTTTTGAAATATGTATTAAGCCTTCATTAGTTCCATCGTTATCGTTAACAAACCACTCACGCCAATCTTCAGGCAGTGTTTCTGAATCAACAGCATAACCGTGATTTTGGGAAGTAATATAGCATCGTTTTGTACCGGTTTCGTTACATGGCTGGTTATGACTTCTATGCCCATATTTTAGTTTATATGTATTAGCTCCAGCGGCTAGTGCAATTATCTGGCTTCCAAGGCAAACTCCGAGAATGGGAATGTTTTGCAACATTGCCTTTCTTGTATTCTCTATGGTAGTAATACACATTTTAGGATCGCCCGGACCGTTGGAGATTACAATACCATCTGCTTTTACTTTGTGGAAATCGTAATTGTATGGGACACGGATTACAGTAATATTTCTTTTCAGAAAAGCTTGGATGATATTGTTTTTTGTTCCGCAATCTACAAGAACAATTTTTTTCCCGTTTCTTTTATACTCTACCGGTTCATTCAGGCAAACTTCACTTACGAGATCTAACTTATTAATATCTTCAAAACCGGGATCTTCATTTTCATCAATAATTATTTTACCGAGCATCGAACCTTTTTCACGAAGCTTGCGTGTTAACATTCTTGTATCAATTCCAAAGATGCCGGGAATTTTCTGTTCGTTCATCCAATCGGATAATGATCTCTTTCCATTCCAATGTGAGTATTCTTTCGAGTAATCTGAAATGACAAGTGCTCTGCAATGAATTCCGTTTGATTCAAAATATTTGTACATCCCATTTTCTTTTTCGTAACCGGGTACCCCATAATTACCGATTAGTGGATATGTACAAACAAGAATTTGCCCTCTGTATGAAGGGTCAGTCATTGTCTCAGAATAGCCAACCATACCGGTGTTAAAAACAACCTCACCATTTGTGTTCTTCTGGCAGCCAAAACTTATACCGGTAAATTCGGTTCCATCTTCCAGAATTAATTTTGCTTTCATATTCTCCTAAACAACTATCATAAAAAAATAGCCACTCGGGCGAGTGGCTACTTAAAAATAGTCTCTTTATGATCAAGTATAAATTTGTAATTAATCTTTCTTCCGAGCAACACTCTTTCCAGTTTTATGTTCAAATATAAATTAAAGTGTTTATAGATTCAATTTATAAATTTTATTTTAAGAAAAATTATTCCTTCTAAATGAAAAAATATAAATGCAGTTGAAATTTTATAAAAAATTAATATATCCAACTCATTTTCTATCTTGTAATGCGATTATAAATTTAAGATATTTGTATAAAATATTCCTAAACTTTTGCGGATGAAAACAAAAATAGCTTCTAAAAAACCTCCCAAGACATTCATTCTTGATACCAACGTAATCCTACATGATGCAAGCTCAATTCACCAGTTTCAGGACAATGATGTAGTAGTTCCTCTAACTGTGATTGAAGAATTGGATCATTTCAAACGTGGAAGCCAGGTGATAAATTTAAATGCACGTGAGTTTGCAAGAACACTCGATTCAATGACGGGGACTGCGTTGTTTAACGGCGGCGTCCCGATGGGAAAAGGATTGGGAAAAGTTAGAATTGCGATATCGCGCGGTATCAGCAATGAAATAAAAGAAATCTTTAAAGAAGATACTCCAGATCATCGCATCTTAAGCGTAGCTTATGACTGGAATAAGAAAAAAAACGGCTCGGTTATTTTAGTTTCCAAAGATGTTAATCTCCGGATGAAAGCCAAAGCACTCGGTATTTTATCGGAAGATTATACAACAGATAGAATTGGTAATATAGAAGATCTTTACAGCGGGAAAGAAATAGTAGAAAATTTTGATGATGAACTTATCGTTAAGCTTTTTCAAGCTCCATTTGAAGTGCCAGCTAAAGCTATTCTAAAAGAATTTAAGTTAGAAGCGATCCCGAACAAATATTTTATTTTTAGAAATACTAACCGTTCAGTTCTGGCTTATCTTGACCAGGAGATGGAGACATTTAAAAAAGTTGATAAGAATGTCATTTACGGAATTAAGCCAAGAAATGCTGAGCAAACTTTTGCAGCCGATGCATTAATAAATAATAATATTCCATTGGTTTCCTTAACAGGAAAGGCAGGAACGGGAAAGACTCTTCTTGCATTGGCAAGTGCTCTTCATGTTAGAAAAAATTTCAGGCAGATATTTATCGCACGCCCTATTGTTCCTTTGAGCAATAAAGATATCGGCTTTCTGCCGGGAGATGTTCAAAGCAAGCTCGAGCCGTACATGCAGCCGCTTTGGGATAATATAAGAGTAATTCAGGATCAATTCCCTGAAACAGATAAACAAAACCAGCAGATAAATAGTTTGCTGAAGGAAGAAAAGCTGGTAATTGAACCCCTATCATATATTAGGGGAAGAAGCCTTCAAAGGATTTTCTTTATTGTTGATGAAGCGCAGAATCTTACTCCTCATGAAATAAAGACAATAATTACACGTGTTGGTGCCGGGGCTAAAATAGTTTTTACAGGGGATATCTACCAGATTGATCACCCTTACCTTGATTCTCAATCAAACGGACTTTCCTATTTGATTGACCACTTCAAAGGCCAAAAGCTTTATGCTCATATAAATCTGGAAAAGGGGGAAAGATCCGAATTGGCTGAACTAGCAAGCAATTTATTATAAGTAATAATTTGCTTAACTTGAAAAATAAATCATTATCCTCGAATTATTTTGTAAATCCGATTTTTCAAAAATCCGGTTTATTTACAGTTTCATTTAATTAAAAATATAACAAGGTATTACTATGAAATTATTTTTAAAGTTTTGTCTTATTCCTATAATATTATTTTCACTTAACGGCTGCATTGAGTTTAAAACACTCATAACAGTGAATAGAGATGGTTCTGGCACAATTGAAGAAACTTTTCTGTTAAGTAAAGAAGTTACAAAGATGATAGCAGAATTTGCTTCTTCATTTCAAACCGATTCTGCAGAGGAGAAAAAAGATTTTGATCTGTTCGATGAAGAAAAATTAAAGAAGGATGCAAAAAAATATGGTGAAGGAACAATGTATATTTCGGGTGAGAAGATTATAAATGAAGAAAGAGAAGGGTTCAAAGCAGTTTATTCTTTTAGCGATATTAATAAATTAACTGTAAACCAGAATCCCAATGACCAAATTCCTCTCGAAATGACGGAAGATGAAGCTGAGACTGAAGATAACCTGACTTTCACTTTTATTAAAGGAAATCCCTCAGAAATAATTATCAATATGCCGCCATTTGAAGACACAGAAGATTCAGTTGATGTATCTGACCAAAATGAGGTTCAAGAAAATGCAACTGGTGAAACTGAAGCGGAGAGTGATTCGATTTCAGAGGAGTTCATCAATATGTTAAAAGATTTGAACATGTCATTAAAGATTCATATTGAAGGTTCAATAACTGAAACTGATGCAATGTACATTGATGGTTCCGATGTAACTTTGTTTGATATTAGCTTTAAAAATCTTTTAGATAATAAAGAGAAGTTCACTATGCTGAAAGATTTAAATCCTTCGAACCTAAAACAAGCTATGGAGATAATAAAAAATATAGAAGGAATAAAAGTAGAAATGAATAAGCAGGTTAAAATTAAATTCAATTGAAGATTACCGGACAATTGCAGGATTGGAACCATAGAGAATGCAGATTTTTACATATTCACTTTTCTTTAAATTCTTATTTCGTTTTGGGAACATACCGGTTACTTTTATGCTTTCAGTTTATATGATTCCCGCATTGGTAAATTTAGATAAAGATATGATCTATCTTATTCCTATAATAATATCTTTGCTGCTGATCTACTTTATAAACAAACATTATTTATTACTATATAAAATTCTACCATATAAAATTATTGCTGACGATGAAAAATTAATCGGGAGAGACTTTCTATTCTCCAACAAGGAAATAACAATTTACTTTCATGACATTATTTCTTTGGAAGGAGGAATTTTTATAGGTAAACCCGCTGGATTAATGAAGGTAAATGATGGAAAAAATAAATATACAATTGGTTTCTACAGCAAATTAATAAATGCTCAGGAGCTTTCTACAATAATAATAAGCAAGGTTAACCGCAAAGTTTACGATCAGGTAATTAATAAAGATGTCCTTAACAAAAAGGAGATATAATAATCGGAAGCAAATTTATTCTTCTTCTAATTTTTTCTTTAGGATTTGTAATTTATCTTTTTGATCTCCAGTCAATTCTGGATAATTCAAATTTAATTCTTCAATTTGATTAACTATTACTTCCGAGACTGCCAGCCTCGTAAACCATTTTTTATCTGCCGGGATAATGTACCATGGTGCATGTTTTGTACTAGTTGCTGAAATCGCTTCTTCATAAGCTTTTTGATATTGACCCCAGTATCCTCTTTCTTTCAAATCATTTTCTGAAAACTTCCAATTCTTGGAAGGATCATCAATACGCTTTATAAACCTTTTCTTTTGTTCTTCTTTAGATAAATGCAGAAAAAATTTAACTATGATAGTTCCATTCTCATAAAGGTATTTTTCGAAATCATTAATCTCTCTAAAGCGGTTATTCCAGATATTATTATCAATTAATCTCTGCGGAATTTTTCCTTTTGAAACAAGGTCATGAACTCTCACGATTAATACTTCTTCATAATGGGAGCGGTTGAAAATCCCGATCCTTCCTCTTTCCGGAACAGATTTTTGAATTCGCCAAAGAAATCCATGATCTAGTTCTTCGCGTGAAGGCTCTTTAAAGCTGAAAACCTGAGTACCCTGAGGATTAAGCCCGCTCATTACATTACGAATAGTTCCATCTTTTCCTGCAGCGTCCATAGCTTGAAAAATAATTAAGAGAGAATAACTGTCTGAAGAATAAAGTTTTCCTTGCAGCTCTACCATTTTACGGATGTTCTTTTTCAGCTTTTCTTTTGCTTCGTCTTTTGAATTGAAAGAATTGGTAAACGAAGTGCTGATAGTTGAAAGATCTATTTTTGAGCCAGGCTTAACAAGAAATTGTCCGATGTTCATTTTATTTCTTTAATATTTTATTCAAAATAAAAATAGCAAAAAAAGATTTGTAAGATATATTTTAGATATAAATCTTTTATTTTATAGAAACATCACATTGTAACATTAAATAAAATTTAAACTGGGAAAACTATGAGAATAAAAAAAGCGGTTTTAGAACAGATTAAAGGAACTTCATTTGCTGGAAAATCAGATACAAATCATTGGATTACCATGGACAATTCTGCTGAGTTCGGTGGGAACAGTGCAGGTTCAAGTCCAAAGGAATTAATATTGCTTGGGCTTGCCGGATGTACTGCAACAGATGTTATAACCATACTTAAAAAGAAGAGAGTTGACATAAATGATTTTAAAATAAATGTTACCGCAGAAGTTGCCGAAGAACATCCAAAAGTTTTTACAAAAATTCATCTTGAATATTTATTCTTTGGAGAAAATATTCCTTCTAAAGATGTAGAGAGAGCAATTGAACTTTCAAGAACGAAATATTGTTCAGTTACAAAAATGTTGGAAAAAACAGTCGAGATAACCCATTCTTTTAAAATTATTGATAGGGAAAATATATTGGAGGAAAAAGAGAGTTAAGAGATATCAATAAAAAAATGGAAAGGCTGTTCATTAAAAAGAGGTAAGGAAACAGTTTGAACAGCCCTCATCATCTATTAGGGAATTATTTTTCTGTATGGATTATCTAACATTAGAAAATTGATTTTTTGTAGGGGTATATTTCTCGACCTTGTTGTTAACAGATTTTACTGTTCTAAGGTAGTCATAAATAGAACCGAGATCTTCATTAGACATCCCGGCATAATTTGTCCAGGGCATAAATGTGCTGTATTCCTTAAAAATATCTGCAGGAATATTTCTTGCACTATCCGACTCAAATGATTTAAATCTAGCAATAAATATCTCTTTAGTCCATGAACCTATACCGTTTTGGTTATCAGGAGTAATGTTAGCCGATCTTAAAGTACCGTGTGGAAATGTATATTCAGCACCT
>Ga0105095_10002361_pt1 | contig 10138 bp, 7 predicted proteins | sample PPLLak2March2015_2_FD_79180 | JGI IMG/M metagenome (GOLD analysis project Ga0105095, IMG submission 79180) | Freshwater sediment microbial communities from Prairie Pothole Lake near Jamestown, North Dakota, USA - PPLs Lake P8 Core (3) Depth... | ecosystem: Environmental > Aquatic > Freshwater >... | reverse complement strand
CGCGGAAGGAGTCGTCCTTTCTGAGATCTTCGATGAACTCGAAGCCGTCCTTCTCCGGCATCATCAGGTCGAGGACGATGATCTTCGGCTTCACCTGCGCCATGCGCTGCAAGCCGACGCGGCCGTTCTCCGCCTCGAAGACTTTGTAGCCCGCTTTCTCCAGCGTGCGCCGGATGATCTCCCGCGTCGCCGCGTCGTCCTCGACCACCAGGACCGGCCCCGTGGACTTCCCGTCCCGGTGCTTCTCGAGCACGGTGACGAGCCTCTCGGCGTCGATGGGCTTCGTCAGGTACTCGGCGGCGCCGAGGGCGAAGCCCATCTCCTTCCGATCCTCGATCGAGATCATGATGACCGGGATCTCCTGAAGGTCCTTGTCGGCTTTGAGCTTCGCCAGCACCGTCCAGCCGTCCATTCCCGGCATGAGGGCATCGAGGGTGATGGCGCGGGGCCGCAGCTCGCGCGCGAGCCTCAGCCCCTCGTCGCCCCCGGAGGCGGCGACGACGCTGAACCCTTCCTTGCTCAGCATGCGCGACAGCAAATCGCGGGCGTTGGTCTCGTCGTCGATGACCAGGACCGTGCCCTTGCCGTTCGCGCTCGCGGAAGCCTGCCGGCCTTCCTTGGTCTTCGCGGCCTTGGGCGCCTTCTCCGGCTCTCTCCCGGCGTCCGCGGGGAGACGCACGGTGAAGATCGTCCCCTTCCCGTACTCGCTCTTGACGTCGACGTCGCCGCCCGAGAGCTGGCAGAACTTCCGGCAGATGACGAGCCCCAGCCCGGTGCCGCCGTACTTGCGGCTGGTGGTGGTGTCCGCCTGCTGGAACGCCTGGAAGAGCTTTCCCGTCTGCTCCGGGGTCATTCCGATCCCGGTGTCGCGCACCCGGAACTGGACCCAGTCCCGGCCCTGGACCTGCTTCCGGTCGACTTCGAGAGTGATGGTGCCGTTCTCCGTGAACTTGCAGGCGTTGCTCAGGAGGTTGAAGAGAATCTGCCGCAGGCGGGTGACGTCCCCGAGCATGCTCCCCACCGCCGCCGGGCATTTCACCTCGAACGCGTTGGCGTTGCGCTCGACCAGAGGGACGACGGTCGTCGAGACGTCGTTCACCAGCTCCGCGATGTCGACGTTCTCGATGACGAGCTCGAGCTTCCCCGCCTCGACCTTGGAGAGATCGAGGACGTCGTTGATGAGCGCCAGCAGGTGCTTGCCCGCGGCGTGGATCTTCCGGAGATCGGGGATGAACTCTTCCTGGCCCACGTCTTCCGCGTCCTCCTGGAGCATCTCGCTGTAGCCGATGATGGCGTTCAGAGGAGTCCGGAGCTCGTGGCTCATGTTGGCCAGGAAGTGGCTCTTCGCCTTGTTGGCGCTCTCCGCGTCCTCCTTGGCGACCGTCAGCTCCACGTCCCTCGCCTGGATTTGGGACAGCATCTCGTTGAAGGCGTCGACCAGGACGCCGATCTCGTCGTTGGCGTATTTCTTGGCTCTCACCGAAAAGTCGCGGCGTCCCGAGACGGTGCGCGCCACCCGGTCGAGATCGAGGATGGGCCGGGAGACGACCCGCTGCGCCAGAGACGACAGGATGAAGCCGACGACGAAGAGACTCGGGAGGAGCACCGCGAGGATGGTCGCGTAGTCCCGGACGCGGGCGCGGATCTCTTCGGTATCGGACTCGAGGTAGATCGTTCCGACGGTGTTCTGGTTGAAAGTCACGGGCTCGAACAGCAGGAGCCGGTCGCCCTCGAACCGGTGTCCTTTCCCCGAGACCGAAGGGGGAGAGCCCGGAATCTCGCCATCCCGGGCGTACTGGGCGAACACCTGCCCCTCGGGGTTCAGGAGATAGGCGCGCACGATGCGCGGCCGCGCCTTCAGCGCCTGCACCAGCTTTTCGCCGGTGTCGCGGTCGTTGAACACCATCGCCGTCGAGGCGTTCACCTGGATCATCTCGCCCAGGCCGACGAGGTCCGAGACCATCTTGTCGCGGAAGGTCACGTAGTCGTAGACGAGGAACCCCGCGCTCGCCAGCATGAGCACGACACCGCTCGTCAGCATGAGGACGAGCATCAGCTTCCGCTGGATGGAGAAGTCCCGGAACCTCGTCACGGCGTCTCCGCCTCCTGATCAGCGGGAAGGAGCTTCCGCGCGGGAACCAGGTTCGGATTCGGGGAGACCTCGCGGAGGGCGGTGATGAGCGCGAGGAGATCGTCCTCGTGGAGCCCCATGGTCGCGCTCCAGGGCATTACCCAGAGAGAGTGCCCGGACTTCGACCGGCCCTCCAGGAACACCCGCTTCAGATCCTCGTCGGTGTAGGCTCCGATTCCCGAGGCGGGATGGGAAGTGATGTTCGGCGAGTAGACGACGCCGAAAGGACCGCTGAAGGCGTTTCCGCCGGCGAGGTCCATACCCTCGACCGGCTGCCCTCTCTCCATCGGCGTGTGGCAGTCGACGCAGCCCATGACTTTCAGCAGGAGCCTTCCCCTCGCGAGAGGCTCGTCCGGCCAGGGCGGAGGCGAGGCCTCGAGCGGCCGGGGGGCAAGGCGTACGAACATCGAGACCGGGAAATCGATCGCGCTCGGCGGGAGCGATTTTCGAATCGCCGGGACGGAACGAAGGTAGGCGATGACCGCGAGCGTGTCCTCGTCCGTCAGATGCCGGAACTGGCCGTAGTTCATCATCGGGAAGAGCGGCCGCCCGTCGCGCGAGACCCCTTCCCGGATCGCCCGGGCGATCTCGCCGTCCGTCCAGGCCCCGAGGCCGGTGTCCCGGTCCGGGGTGAGGTTTCCCGCCACCAGCTTTCCGGGGATCATCTCGGGCACGACGGGGAACTCGCGTCCCGAGAGAAGCCCACCTTCGACGGTGAAGTCCCCCGGTCGCTCCTGGTCGATCGGCGAGTGGCACTGGACGCAGCCGAGCACGTGGTGCGCGAGGTAGCGTCCTCGCTCGACGGTTTCCGGAGAAGCGGTCGCCCGGAAGTCCGGGGCCGCCCGCGCCTTTGGGTGAAGAACGTAGAAGTTCACCAGTCCCGACGCCGCGAGCAGGAGCGCCGCGACCCCGACCAGACCGAGGAGCTTTTTGATCACTCAGCGACTCCCGCCGAACGACCGCACGACCTCGGCTACGGCATCGATCTCTTCCGGGCTCAAGACTCCCTCGAACGAAGGCATCGGTCCCTTTCCCGCGCGCACGATTTCGGCGATCTGAGCCGCCGAGCGTGAATCCCGCCAGGCGGCGTCGGTGAAATCCCGGGGAACGGCCCCTTCCACGGACGCGGAGCCTCCCTGGCCCCGCTCACCGTGGCAGCGGGCGCAGGCTCTCTGATAGGTGTCGGTGGCGTTCACCGTGCTTCGTTCCCGACGCGCGCAACCCGTGCTCGTTGCGAACAGAATTCCGACCGAGACGGCGGCGATCGCCGTCGCTTCCAATCCAAAGCGGCGCACTCACTCCCCCCCCGATTTGCGCGAGAGCGCCCCGACCGGAGTTCAGAAATGCGTCAGCGGCTCAGTTGTTCGTATGGATCTATTAGGAAGGAGGGATTCGGTTTTGTCAAGACACGGCGGCCACCGTGCCAGAGAGGATTTCCGCGGCTTCCTCGTATCCGTCGGCGCAGGCGCCGAAGCCCAAACGGAAGTGCGAGGGGAAACCGAAGCAATCGCCGGGAACCAGGAGGACTCCCTTGGCCGCCGCGGCCTCGCAGAACGGGCGGGCGTTCTCGCCGGATACGAGCCAGGGAAAGGCGGTCATCCCGCCCTCGGGCCGGACCCAGCCGAGGATTTGCCGATGTTCCTGGAACAGCCGATCGAGAATGCTCAGGTTCTTGGCAGCGATCTCGCGGGCGCGATCGAAGATCTTGCCGCGGTTGCGCACGGCCACCTCGGCGAGGAGCTCGCCGGGGAAGTTGTTGGAGATGCTGAAATGAGCGCGGGCGTTCCAGTACTCCTCGCGCCGCTTCGAATCGCGCTCCAGGATCCAGCCGACGCGGATGCCGCTCAGGCTGAACGCCTTCGAAAAGTCGCCGAGGATCGTGGCCCGGGTGTACTCTCCGGCGGAGCGCGGGGCGCTCCCGCGGTAGATCGGGTGGTACACCTCGTCGACGACGAGTTGAGCTCCACGCTTCAGCGTGAGCTCCTCGAGAGAGCGGATGCTCGACTCGGATATCACGGCGCCCGTCGGGTTGTGGGGGGAGTTGACGAGAACGAGCTTGGTGCGGTCGTCGACCAACGAAGCGACTCGTTCCACGTCCAGGGCGAATCCGTTTCCGCGATCCAGAGGATATCGGCGTACTTCGAGGCCGAAGGACTCCGGAATCGAGAGAAACGGAGGAAATGCGGGGTTCGGAAGCACTACGTTGGCCCCCGGCTCGGCGGCGAGAAAGAACAGGACCAGGAGCGCTTCCGCCGCTCCGGTGAGGACCTGGATCTCGTCGGAGCTCGCCCCGTACATGGAGGCGAGCGCGCCTCGAAGCGCGTCGGTGCCGTGGCCGGGTTGATACGAGAGCGACGTCTTGAAGAGCTTCTCGTTCTCCTCCGCGGTCATGAGGCGGCTGAGGTCATGAAGCGTCCAACCGGGGCCGGTGCTCGCGGCGAGGTTGTACCGGATCTTGCCTTCGTAGCGCTCGAGCCACTCGTCGAGAAGGAAAGTGCGAAGCTTCATGTCGGCCTCCTGACGAAGACTCTAGTCCAGGCAGGCGCCGGGGCCCGCATGTCACGAGACAATCAGGACTGGTAGCTGGCGGCGATGGCTTCGAGCCTCTTTTCGATTTCTTCGCGCGAGACGTACTTTCCCCGGGCCATGACCCCCGAGATTCGGGAGACGTTCTTCACGTCTTCGAGCGGATTGCCGTCCACGAGAATCAAGTCGGCGCTCTCCCCGACGGTGACGGTGCCGAAGTTCTCCCCGAAATAGTCGCCGACCACGCGGGTCCCCGACGAGAGCACTTCGTATGGAGACATTCCCGAGTCCACGTAGAACTGCATCTCGCGGTGTATGGAGAACCCGGGAACGCTGAAGATCTGAGGCGAGTCGGTGCCGAGGAGAATGCGCGCCCCTCCTTCGTGGAGAGCGGCCAGGATCCTGCGGCGGAGCTCGGCGAGACGCCGGAGCAGCTCCGGATCGCTCGACGAAACGCGCTCGTCCACGGACTGCACCCAGCGCTCGACCATGTCCTTCGGCATGTAGCGGACTTCCGTGCGCTCGGCGAGCAGCTCGGCGCTCGGGCGGGTCGCGTAGATGCCGCTCTCCCACAGGACCATCGTGGGGACGACGGAGGCGTCGGCATCGAGAGTGGCCTGGACGAGCTGCGGCAACAGCGACTCGTCGATGCGGGAAAGAAGCTGCTCGGCTCCCAGGAGTCCGGGAGCATCCGAGGGCGCCTGACCCTCGGGGACGAGTGCCTCCACGTAGTTGTCCAGATGGTCGATCGTGGTCTGTCCCGCCGAGAGAGCGTGAAAGAGGCCCACGGTATCGGTCACGTGACCACCGAACGGTATGCCGATCTCCTTCGCCGTCGCCGCGATCGCGTCGTAAACCTCGGGCGAGAGGTTCTCGTGGACCTTCAGCAGGTCGAATCCCGCGGCCTTGTACTCGCGCACCAGACGCTCTCCGTCCTCGACGGTGGTGACGCTTCCGCCCGACATCGAGGGGCTTCCGAGGACGAGCCTTGGACCGACGAGCTCGCCGCTGTCGATGCGCGCCCGGAGCTGGATCTGGGTCGGGTGCCCCTGCATTCCGCGAACGGTAGTGACGCCGTTCGCGACGTAGAGGAACAGAACGTTCTCGGTTACGGCCGCGGGAAGGTCGGGATTCGGGAGATGACCGTGCATCTCGGCGAGGCCGGGCATCAGGTACTTGCCGGCTCCATCGATGCCGGTGGCGCCCTCCGGAATCTCCACCTCGCCGGCCGGCCCCAGCGCCGCGATATGGCCGTTCTCGACGAGGACGGTCTGGTTCTCGACGACGCGCTCGCTGTCCATCGGAACCACGTTCACCCCGACGAAAGCGATGACGGTACCCGCGGCACGGTCGGTGGGCGCCTGCACCTCGGTGCAGGAGATCGAAAGCATCAGAACTGCAAAGGCCGAGCGATTCATGGCGTTCCTCTTTCAGGCAACAAGGCGACGATTCTCACCGGTCCTCCCGAGCCCCTGCCGATCTTCACCGGCAGGGCCACGATCCAGAAGTCTCTCTCCGGAAGCTCCTCGGCCCGGGCGACGTTCTCGAGGCCGATGACGTTTCTCGCGGCCGCGACGCGATGCACCGTGAAGTCTTTCGAAGGACCGTGATCGATGCTCGCGGTGTCGATCCCGAGGGCGCCGACCTTCCGCTCCTCGACGAGATACCGCGCCGCCTCCTCCCCGTACCCGGGGAAATGAAGGTTCGAAGCGTCTCCCTGGGTGTCGTCTCCGAGATAGGCCTTCGCCCCCTCGACCCATCGGCGTCCCCAGCCGGTGCGGAGAATCACGATAGCTCCCTCGGAGACCGGGCCGTTCCGCGTCTCCCACTCGCGAACCGCCTCGAGATCCAGGAGTGCGTCGGGGTCCCGGCTCGCGGCCTCCGACATGTCGATGACGACTCCCGGCGCGATGAGCTGCCGGATCGGAATCTCTCCGGCCGCGCGGCCCGTCTCCGAGAAATGAATCGGCGCGTCGAGGTGGGTTCCCCCGTGCTCGGGAGTCGAGAAGGAGTAGGCGGAGTAGAAGTAGCCGCCCCCGCTCGTGCCGCGGGCGAGCTCGGTAAGAACGAAGCTCGTGGGCGACGTCGGCCAATAGATCGTCGTCTCGTCGTAGGCGTAGGAGAGATCCACGAGCCGCGAGGAAGCGAGGTCGATTCCCGTCGCCGGCGGCGCCGACTTCTCCCCGGGCACCGCGCAGCCGGCGGCCGCGAGAAAGAGACAACCGAACGCTCTTTTCATGAAGCGCACATTGTCTCAAGCGGCGACCCGCGTCAACCCCGTTGATCCCCCGTTGATTCGAAGCCCGGCCGGTGGTAAACCTCCCTGCCATGAAGAAACTGATCCTCGTTTCCGCGTTGCTCCTCTCCCGCGCCGCTCTGGCTCAGGATCCGGTCCGCGTCTTCATCTCCGTCGACATGGAGGGGATCGGCGGCATCGCCCACGGGGAGATGACCTCCGCCGAAGGAAGAGAGTACGAGCGCGGCCGGGCGCTCATGGTCGCCGAGGTGAACGCCGCCATCGAGGGAGCCCGCGAGGCGGGCGCCACCGACTTTCTCGTCAACGACTCCCACGGGAGCATGAGGAACGTGAAGGTCGAGGATCTCCTCGCGCCCGCGCGCCTCATCAGCAACAACTCGAAGGCCCTGGGGATGATGGAAGGCATCAGCGCCGATTTCGACGCCGTGTTCTTCATCGGCTACCACTCGATGGAGGGCGAGCCCGGCGTCATGGCGCACACCGGATCGGGCGGGGTCGTCGGCAGAATTCAGGTCGACGGCCGGCCGATGAGCGAGGGCGGCATGAACGCGCGCGCGGCGGGAAGCTTCGGCGTTCCCGTGGCCCTCGCGACGGGTGACGAGGACTTCGTGAAGGAGATCCGGACCCTCGTCGACTCCGACCTCGAGACCGTCGCGGTGAAGCGCACGATTCGGCTTCAGACGGCGGAGCTTCTCCATCCCGAGGAGGCCCGCCGACTCATCCGCGCCGGCGCGAAGCGCGCGATCGAGAGGCTCGCGTCATTCAGGCCCACGCGACCCGGAAGCCCCACGACCGTCGACATCACCTACAAGAGCCCCGATCTCGCCGACATCGCGTCGATCATCCCGACGGTCGAGCGCACGTCGAGATATTCGATCCGGTTCCAGTCGCAGGAGTACCTGAAGGCCTACCAGCTCATTCGGGTTCTCTACCGCAATCTGGCGGAGTAATGGGTAGAAACGTTGCTCGTTCCGGACCGAGTAACCGTTCGACTCGCCGAGACCGCCCCGACTATCGGGCCCTCGCGGGGTCGCACCTTCCCGTTCCGTCATCGAACCAATCGCGCAGGAGCTCGACCACTCCGGGCTTCCCATCCCCGATGTAGCGCTCGCGCCGCCGGCGGTACTCCTCGAGTACCGCCCGGGCATTCTCGAGAATCCTCCGGTCGGCCTCGTTCTCCACATGGCCTTTCGGCACCGCCCACGCATACGCTCCCTCCGGCCGCGCGTAGGTCGGTATCGAGTAGAAGTCGCGCGCGACCCTCTCCTCGGTTCTCTCCCGGGTGATCTCCGCCCCTGCGAAGTACTCGACGGCATATTCCGGATACCCGTAGAGGTAGCCGTACCCTCGATAGCGGGCGACGGTCTCGTCGTACTCGACCGCGAGCACCACCTCGAGAGGATGGGCGGACGGCGTCACCGCGAACCGGGCGAAGAACTCCGGGCGCTCCGCGAGAACTCTCTCGAGCGCCGGCCGGTTCCAGATCGCCCCCTCCGCGTAGAGCCTGTCCCCGTGGGGCTCGCGGAAGCGGCGGACGTCCGCGAAGAAATAGTCGCCGCACGTCCAGGCGCGAAGGGCCCGGCGGGTTCTCTCGATCTCCGAGAGCTCGAGGGTCTCGAGCGGAACTCGAAACTCGACGAACCCCGACATCGGCTTGAGGTCGGAGACGAGGGTGTAGAGCGCCTCGTTGTCGAGAGCGCTCAAAAGGAGGCTTTCCGACAGGGCGCGGATGTCCGGAGAGAGCCGCTCGACGGGAAAGCAGTCCTGGCGAAGGACCGGCAGCGCCGAGAGAAGGAGCGCCGCGAACCCCAGAGCGCCTCTACTCCCTGGGCCCGGGGGTGTCCTTCAGGATCTCTTTAAGGATGACGTCGGTGTCGATGTGCTCCGCCTCTCCCTCGAAGTTCAGGAGCATGCGGTGGCGAAGCGCGGGATAAGCGACGGTCCGGATATCCTCGACGGAGACGTGGGCCCGGTCGTTGAGGAGCGCCTGCACCTTGCCTCCGAGGACCAGCGCCTGGGTGCCGCGGGGGCTCGCGCCGAAGCGAACGTACTTGTTGGTCAGAGGATGCGACTGAGGCGCGTTGGGATGGGTCGCGAGAGTCAGGCGAATGGCGTAGTCCTGGACCGATTTCGCGATCGGGACCGAGAGCACGGTCTTGCGCATGTCGAGCACTTCTCCCTGCTCGAGCACCGCTCTCGCGCGAGGCTCCTCCACCTGGGTGGTGCGGTTCATGATCTCGTGCATCTCGTCGCTCGTCGGGTAGACGATCTTGAGCTTGAACAGGAACCGGTCCATCTGAGCTTCCGGGAGCGGGTACGTTCCCTCGAGCTCGATAGGGTTCTGGGTCGCCATGACGAAGAACGGCTCCTCGAGCTTGTGGGTGATGGTCCCCACCGAGACGCTCTTCTCCTGCATCGCCTCGAGGAGAGCCGACTGCGACTTCGGAGTCGCCCGGTTGACCTCGTCCGCGAGCAGCAGGTTGCAGAAGATCGGGCCCGGCTGGAAGTCGAGGTACTTCTCGCCGTCCTCCCTCTCGCGCACCACGTTCGTGCCGATGATGTCTCCGGGCATCAGGTCGGGGGTGAACTGGATCCGGTTGAACTTGAGGTTCAATACGTTCGCGAGCGTCTGGACGATCTTGGTCTTCCCCAGGCCGGGAATGCCTTCGAGGAGCACGTGGCCCCTCGTGAGGAGGCAGGACAGGATCCCGCCCATGATCTCCTGGTTTCCCACGATGACCCGGCCCATTTCCGCCTGGACGCTCTGGTACTGCTTGTGGAACCGGTCTATTTCTTTCTCGATCTCGATCATTTTTCCGAACCTGACTCCGACTTCGCCTCGGATTTGGAAACGATGGAAAGGAAGTACTGCTTGATGAGAGAACGGTAGACCCAGGGAATGCTCTCGTGACCGAGAGCGCTGTCCTCGGCGTAGGAGCCCCGCTGGGACAGGGCTTCGTAGTTCAGCGTGGATTTTTCCTGACGGGAAAGCCGCTCGAAGATCTCCTCGGGGATGGGCTCGTCCCGCTCCTCCGTCTTCAGGAGCTCCATCTCGAGCTGCACGTCGAGGGTCGTCGCTTCACCCAGCACCGGCTCCTGGCCCCCGCCCGGGCCCGTCGCGTCCCCCGCGGGGCCGGCGTCGACGGGAACGGCGCTCGACGGATCCCCCTGGAACTGCGCCATCTGGAGCTGGCTCGACGTCATGCCCGCGCTCTGCGTCGCCT
>Ga0105095_10002360_pt1 | contig 10142 bp, 9 predicted proteins | sample PPLLak2March2015_2_FD_79180 | JGI IMG/M metagenome (GOLD analysis project Ga0105095, IMG submission 79180) | Freshwater sediment microbial communities from Prairie Pothole Lake near Jamestown, North Dakota, USA - PPLs Lake P8 Core (3) Depth... | ecosystem: Environmental > Aquatic > Freshwater >... | reverse complement strand
CTGAAGGCATTGTTGAAAGATTGAAAATTGAAGACCTTGATCAGTTAGTTGATATTGAAAGAGATGCTCACGATAATATCAGAATTGCTGAGGTTAACTTCGGTGAGATTTTAAAGACTAAAGTTCAGCAAAAGCTTAAAGAGTATGGGCTTAAAATTACTGTCGTTGCAAAAAACATCGGTTATGAATTAAGATGTGCTGACCCAATACCTTTTGATATGGAATATACACGCGATCTTGGTTTTTCAGCTTCTCAGTTTATACTGGATGGTGGCAGCGGTGCGATGATATCTATTCAGAACGGAAGATTTGTCCCATTGTTTTTTAAGGATATTCTTGATCCCGTCACTAAAAGAACGAGAGTTAGAATGGTTGATCCAAGTTCGGAGTCATTCTTTATCGCAAGAAAATATATGCTAAGGTTAAACCAGACAGATTTCCAGGATCCCCACGAACTTGCAAAACTTGCAGCTACTGCTCATCTTTCAATTGAGGAATTTAAAAAAAGGTTTTACTATCTAATAGAAAATGATTTGTTATATAAACATCTTAAAGATGGTAAAATATCATTTTACACTTCCGACAGTAACATTGCCCACAAGGTTCTTTCGGGTCCAAGAGAAAACGGTGATGCAATAGATTAAAGGGTGTTTAGCTTTTCATTCTGGTTGTGGTCAGTCGAGAAATAATCTTTAACATTTTTTATCCAATCAGATGAGATAAACAAACTATTCTTACTGACTTCCCACCTTTTCTTTATATAAAAGATTATCGGAATTTTAATCAATTTATATCTTATTTTCATTAATAATGAAGTTAAAATATTACCCATATACAATCAAACTTAGAGAAGAGTTTACTTTATCTGTCAGTTCAAGAAAAACTACTCCGGCAGTTATGGTTGAAGTTGATCATAATGGGCTGACCGGTTATGGCGAGGCTTCACTTCCGCCTTACTTGTCTGAAGACCAATCGAGCGTAATAAACTTTCTCAATAAATTAAGTCTCGAACCATTCAATAATCCAAAAGATATAAACTCAATTCTTGATTATGTCGATAATATTTCAGAAGGAAATAAGGCAGCAAAAGCATCTGTTGATATTGCTTTGCACGATTTGTTAGGGAAGTTTCTTGATGTACCTTTACATAAATATCTTGGTATTGAAAGAAGAGATAATATCAACTCCTCATATACAATTGGGATTTCTGATTTAAAGAAAATAAAGCAAATGGTTGGCGAGGCTTCAGAATTTAAATTTCTAAAAATTAAGCTTGGATCTGAGAATGATAAGGAAATTATTGCTGCAATACGGGCGTTAACTGATAAGCCGTTATATATTGATGTTAATCAAGGCTGGTCAAACAAATACTTTGCTCTTGATATGATTGGTTGGCTGGCTGAACAAAATGTTGTGTTGGTCGAACAACCACTTCCAAAAGAAAACTTTGATGATGCAAATTGGTTAAATGAAAAAAGTCCTCTTCCAATAATTGCTGATGAAGCAGTTCAAACAATAAACGATTTAGAAAAGATTAAGCACCTTTATAGTGGAGTCAATATCAAACTAATGAAAGCCGGTGGAATCAGGCAAGCTTTTCGGATGATGCAGAGGGCGAAAGAGCTAAATCTAAAAATCATGCTTGGATGCATGACAGAAACTTCTTGTGCAATTACTGCGGCTTCTCATTTGTCTCTGCTGGTGGATTGGGTTGATCTGGATGGTGCAGAATTGATATCAAATGATTTGTTTACAGGTATGAAAATAAAAGATGGTGCACTAATTATTCCGTATTTGCCCGGATTAGGTGTTGAAAAAATCACAAAATGAAAATAATGCAATAAAAAGTAGAATTTATTATTAAGTAAAAATGTTTAGATTTCAATTGCTAAAAATTAACAATTGAGGAAAATCAATGGCAAAAAATTATGTATCGAATAAGGATGAAACCGTAAGAATGTTTGAAAGTGATTTTATGGAGTTTTTCTCCAGAGTTCACTACTCAGTACCTCTGTACGTCTATGTCCCGGTAATTCTAGTTTTAATGTATTTATCGATTTTCGTTTATAGTATATCAGCATTAAATATCTTTGTTTTGTTTATTGGAGGAATTGCTGCCTGGACATTAGCAGAATATTTGTTACATAGATATGTTTTCCACTTCAAAGCTACAAGCGAATTTGGTAAAAAGATACATTTTATGTTTCATGGTGTGCATCATGATTATCCAAGTGATTCCAAAAGACTAGTTATGCCGCCTTCTGTAAGTATTCCGTTAGCTCTATTATTCTTCTTTATATTTAGATTAATTTTTGGCGAGTCACTAATGATGCCTTTCTTCTCGGGTTTTATATTGGGTTATCTTTTTTATGACATATCTCATTACGCCATCCATCATTTCAATATGCACAGTAAATTCTGGCTGGCAATTAAGAATCACCATATGCTACATCACTATCAGGATGAATACAAAGGTTACGGTGTAAGTTCGCCCTTCTGGGATTTGGTATTCGGCACAACCTTTGGCAAAAAGAAAAGCTAAATTAGTTTCTCTCAGAGTAAACTTATGTCAGGGGGACAGCGCAAAATATTAGTTGTTGAAGATAATCGGGAAACCCAACTAATCATCAAAGCTTTGTTTCGAAATAAATACGAAACTCAGGTTGTGGATAATGTTACTGATGCGATTTCTCATTTATCGATTGCTAATTTTGATCTTGTTCTGCTGGATCTTAATCTGAACGGTGATGGAAATGGTAAAACGCTTTTATTGAAAATCAGAAAAGAAGAAAAGAGCCATCTGATTCCAGTTGTTATAATCACCGCCTACGATCTCAAACCTGAGGATGAAAAATTCTTCAGCGAAAATGCCAATGGATTCATTCCAAAACCTTTTAATAAGAAAGTTCTTCTTCAGACGATTGAAAAGCTGTTACTCATAAACTAGCTTTTTGATTGCATATTCTATCCTTTCAGTGACCGGACTTTCATCAAGTGAAATGGTTTTCTTCATTATTGCCAATCCTTAATCTTAGTGTTTGATCCATTCATTTTTCTTGATATTGTTAGAATAAATGATTTGAAGGTTGCAGTTATATTTTATGTAAAAAAATTATCTAAATAGGAGAATTTTACAAATCAAGTTTTAATACTACCGATTTAAGTTTTCCGGTTAATTTGGCTTTCAAATTATTAAATTCGAACTCCGCTCAGAATTTTTCAAAAATGGAAAGTAAATTTTCCGATATTCTGGAAAATTTGGCTATAATTAGAAATAATTTGCAGGATTTAATATCACTTTCAGATTTGGTATTCTTTACAATTGAGTGAACGAATACTTGTAAAATTTGCAGCTAATGGCATGATTGTTGACAAGTCAACAGTTCAGAAATGATTGAAAATGGCAAAAATAGCGGTGTTTCAAATAGGGGATTTCGATTTCTAATTTGAGTCAGAATTCTTAAACTTAGAATAAGAAATTAAGTGTAATAAGTTATTAATGTTCGTAAGTAAATAGAATGTCAGAAATATTTATAAAAAACAATCCTCAACCAATCTACGTCTATGAGAAAGAAAGTCTTAGATTCCTAGATGTCAATGAAGCCGCAATTAAATTGTATGGCTATTCGGTAGATGACTTTCTTCAAATGGATCTTACAGATCTGTACACATCCGAAGATATTCAAACTATTCTGGAGTCTGCACACGAGATATTTAAAGACGGTGAGTTTAGTAAACCATTCAAACACAGAAGAAAAGATGGAAATTATATTTACGTAAGAATGAGCAGAATAGATTATCAGCATGAGGGTTCGGAAGCCTATCTGAATATTTTGGAAGATGTCTCCAATTTGTATGAAACTGAAAAGAAGAAACAGATATTCAAAGCTGCTTTTGACAATACAAACGATATGATTTTTATAACAGACCCTGAAGGAACAATAACTTACGTTAATGATTCGGCTTGCAAAATATTGGGTATGTCTTCTTCAGATTTAATGAATACTGATATAACATTGAATTGCGGAGAGGAAGACAAGGTCTTCATAGATGATTCAGTATTTCATTCACATATAAAGGAAACTGTTACATTCACTATTGAATTCATAACAACTGAAGGCAGGCTATTAGAAAGTGATGTGGTCTCAACTCCTATTTTTGATGCACATAATCAAGTGGAGTCTTTTGTTTTAATTGCCAAACCTGCAGTAGAACATAGTCATTCAACTTCCAGAATTAAAGAAGAAGCTAAAGAACCAGATAATAAAAGCAAAAATCAAAATGCTATTGAACCCGAATCTGATGAAATATATGTCACTGGTACATTCCTTTCGGGAATATTTCACGAAATTCTTACACCAATGAATGTGATATTGGGTTTTACCCAGGAACTAGTTGAAAGTATTGACTCTCCTTCACCAGAACAAAAAGAAGCTGTTGATATCATAAATCAGAATCGCGTCTTAATTCTTGGACTAATGAATACTATTATCGAATATTCGGATATTCATTTTAACAGATCAAAAATGGAGATATCAGAAGTTGGAATCACTGAAATAATTGAAAACTACGAGAAAAGCTTAAATGAAATTACAGGCAAAAGGGATTTAGAATTTGCATATGGAAAAATATCTTCTTCATTGCGATTTAATATTGATAAAAAGAAATTTTTAAATTTACTTAACAATATATTTCGTCTTGTCGGACGAATTTCTGCGCAGAAAAAATTATATTTTTCAGCATATCCGGCTGATAATAATAGTTTTAACATTTCAATCTCAGATGGTTTTGGTAAATCCTCTGCTCAATTAGTTGATACATTGCGCTCGTTGTTGATTGATAAAAAAGAGCCCAAGAATCTTGGCCTCTCAAACCTAACCTTTCAAATAATTAGTAGTTTATTAGAGACACTAAATGTTAATCCTCTAGTGATTAATGAGAATTCCGATAAGCAGGATATTGTATTTAGATTCCCACTAAATCTTGCTCAAAAAGTTGAAACACCTGCAGTTAAAGAAGTTGAGAAGTTTGTCCCACCAACAATTGAAACTCAGCCTGAATTAATAGTTGAAGATTCAGAACCTCAACTCCTGACTATAAGTGAAGAAATAGAAATTGAAGAAGAAGAAATATTGAGCTCTACTAATAGAGGGAAGAAGAAAGCAAATTCGAATACTATTGAATTGAAGGAAGAAGCTGAGGATATTAAAGAGAGACCAGAAAAATTACTTATACCTGATGAGAGGGTAGATGCGAACGAAAAGAAAGAAATCCAAAAAAATAAAAATGGACTTTCTTCTTTAAGATGCCTCTATATTGAAGATCAAGTTGATTCCCAAATACTCTTTAGAGTTCAGATGAAAGATTTAAAGAATATTCAGTTCGCTACTAGTTTTGAAGAAGCATTACCTTTATTGGACTCAAACGAATTTGATTTTATAATTATGGATATCAATCTTCAGGGTGAATATAATGGTCTGGATGCTCTGAAAGTCATTCATCAAATACCTAAACTTCAAAGCATTCCTATTATTGCCGTTACCGCTTACGTTCTTCCCGGCGATAAAGAAAAATTTATTGCTACTGGTTTCACTGACTTTATCTCAAAACCTATCTTTCGTGAAAAGCTCGTCGAATCTTTAAATAAGATTTTTGTTAATTAGTCTCATTCCTTTAATCTTCCTTCTGACTAGTCTGCTATTTACCTATTGACTTATTCTTTTTAATAAATTAAATTACCATACAAATGTATGGTATTTTAGTAAAACAGAGTAAGAAGATAAAACCTATTGTCTGTTCTTACTCTTATTAAAGGACTATTATGAAAAAGAATTTAACCAGAATCCAGAAAGATATTCTTGATTTTTTAATTGATCAAATTAAAGGGAAGGGAATACCTCCAACCTTAGCTGAAGTTGCAAAGCACTTTGGTTACAGGAACAGAGCTACAGTTCAGCAGCATCTTGGAGCAATTGAGAAGAAAGGATTCATAAAAAAGAACCCGAGACTATCCCGCGGTATTGAACTTACGCTCGAGGATAAATTCTTTGTTCCGAAGCCTATACTTGGAGAAGTAGCTGCCGGTAATCCGCTTACAATTTATCCAGATGCAATTGATACAATCGAACTTCCCACAATAGCAAGAATGCCGAAGGATTCATTTCTACTTCGTGTAAAAGGAGATAGCTTAAAGGATGCTTACATTTTTAGCGGTGATATTGTTATTGTAAACCCAAATCTTGAACCGAAGAACGGTCAGATTGTTGCCGCTGTACTTGATGATGCTGCAGTGGTGAAAAGATTTTATAAAAAGAAAAATGAAATAGAGCTTATTTCGGAAAACCCTGATTATAAGCCAATCATTATCGAGAAGAAATATTCTTCATTTAAGCTGGTTGGAATTGTAGTTGGCGTTTACAGGAGTATGGAGAAGAAGAAAGCAGGATAAATATTTTGTGATTGAAGTTTACCATACTTAAAATAAAATTACTTCATAGATCAATAAATTCTTGAAGGGTAAAAAATGAAATATTTACTAGTTCTATCTACTTTATTGGTATCAGTAATTTTCTATTCGATTGAAAACTATGCTCAATGTTCTGATGCTGGAATTTGCCAGCTTGGCGAGCATTCAATGGAAGAGGATGATGAAGTGCTGTTTGTTATTTCTGGATTTTATAAATACGGTTACAGCGGAAAAGAAGACGATGTTCAGTTTAATTCTCTACAACTGAATGTTAACTATAATTTATTCAGTAATAATTCAATCCAGCTTCTGGTACCATATAATTTTCAATCTGGACCGGCTGGTAGTGTAAATGGAATAGGAGATTTGATATTGAGCCTGAATCAAAATTTATTGTCGGATGAAGGTTCTTATTTAGATGCTTCAATAGGTATTAAGATGGCAACAGGAGATGACAACAAGGACAATCTTCCGCAAGTTTATCAAAGTGGGTTGGGTATGAGCGATGTGCTGTTTGCACTAAACTATATTTATAACAAGTTAAGTATAAGTGTCGGTTATCAGCTTTCAGGTGCAAGAAATAATAATATCAGCAGGTTGGAAAAGGGTGATGATTTACTTTTAAGAGTATCGTATAATTTATCGTTTGATCAGTTAAGTATCACTCCGCAACTTTTATTCATTCAACGTCTTGCTAAATCAAGCATACTTGATACTGCCTCAACAAATGAAGAGAAGTTTGTTGAAGTTGGCGATAGCGATCAGTCTCAGTTAAATTTTTTAACAGTGCTGGAATATAAAATTGCTGACAACCTATCTATTGTTGGAGATTTTGCAATACCGTTTATTAAAAGAGAAGTAAATGTGGATGGATTAACACGTGCATTTAGTGCTTCGGTTGGAGTTAAATTAAATATTTATTGAAAATTATCTCAAATGTCTTTACCGAAATACTATATTGGAACGGCAGGTTGGTCATATAAAGATTGGGTGCCATCATTTTATCCCAAACAGCAATCCGGCAAATTTGATTGGCTACAGTTCTACTCTCATTACTTCAATTGTGTTGAGGTGAACTCAACTTATTACACTTATATCAGCCCAAGAGTAGTTGAAGGATGGATAAAGAAGGTAGCTGATAGTGACGAGTTTATTTTTCACATCAAACTTCATCAGGATTTTACACACAAAAGAAAATATGACGAACAAAGTGTAAAGGCATTCAGATACAATCTGGATATTCTGGCGAATGCAGAAAGGCTGGGAGGATTGCTCATCCAGTTTCCATATTCATTCCCTTATAATAACTCCGCTGCACAATACATCCAGGAACTGAAAGATATCTTCCCCAACAATAAATGTTTTGTGGAAGTAAGGCACTCTTCCTGGCAAAACGAAAAAGCACTTGAATTTTTCAGAGAAGCTGATCTTACTTTCTGCACGATTGATCAGCCGCAGATTGGACAGGCAATACCATTTGAACCGATTATAACAAATGACAGAGCATATATTCGCTTTCACGGAAGAAATATTGATGCATGGAAAAAATCAATTAGCAGCTTTGGTAAAGAACAGTCTTATGAAGAAAGAAGCGAGCGTTACAAATATCTTTATTCTCCCGGCGAGCTTGTTGAAATTGAGCAGAAGATAAAATCTATTCAATCAAAAGTGAAAGAAGTGCATGTTATAATGAACAACCATCCGCAAGGCGATGCAGTCGCAAATGCATTTGAACTAATTCATTTATTGGAGGAAAAAGATAAAGTCGAAATGCCGGGAAACATTATCAGGGCTTATCCGAGGTTAGAAGAACTGTTAGTTAACTGATAGAAAATTGTTTAATTGCTAAACTGTTAAATTGTTGAAGAACAATGAATGACCAATGACTAATTACTGATGACTAAACAATGCGTACAATATTCCACTTAGATCTCGATGCATTTTTTGTTTCAGTTGAAAGGATACTCGATCCTTCGCTGAAAGGGAAGCCCGTAATTGTCGGAGGTGATCCGAAGTATGGAAGGGGAGTGGTTGCTGCCTGTTCTTATGAAGCACGAGTTTACGGACTGCACTCAGCTATGCCGATAAGAACTGCTTACAAACTTTGTCCGCACGGAATTTATATACACGGAAGTCACGGAGAATATTCCCGTTTCTCAAAAGCTGTAAAGAATATACTTCAGCAGTACGCTCCAATTGTTCAGCAGGCATCTATTGATGAATTCTATATGGATTTTACAGGATGCAGAATCGTTTACGGCTCACTTTTCGCTTTTGCTTCATTCCTTCAAAAAGAAATTTGGGAAAGATTATCGCTTCCTTGTTCAATAGGAATTGGAAGCAACAAAACTATTGCAAAGATTGGCTCTGACTGTATGAAGCCAAATGGAATCACTTACATTATTCCCGGAATGGAAAAAGAATTTCTTGCCCCAATGCCTGTTGAGGCAATTCCCGGTATTGGCAAAGTAACACTTCAGGATTTTCACTCAAAAGGAATTTACAGGATAGGCGATATAACAAGACTTCCACAGGATTATTTTGCGGCAGCTTATGGTAAATATGGAATTGATCTTTACAAAAAAGCCTGCGGGGAGGGAAGTGAGTATCTGATAGTTGATAACTTTGAGCAAAAAAGTATCTCCCACGAAAGAACTTTTGCAGATGTGACGAGCAAGCAGTTTCTCAAAGAAAAGTTATTTAAGCTTACAGGGAAGGTTTGCCAGGAACTGAGAGATATGGATTGGCTGTCTTCAAATGTACATATAAAATTACGCTACTCCGATTTTAACACATTAACCCGTTCAAGAATGATTAAGCCAACTGATGATGATAGAACAGTGTTTGAAGCATCATGGGATATGCTGATGAAAGCACACACAAGAAGAGTAGCCGTAAGATTAATCGGAATTGGGGTGAGCAAGTTTTCGAAATTTTCCGAGCAGCAAGAGCTATTTGAATGGGAAGAAGTAAAAAGAAAAAGAATGCTTCGTGCCGTTACAAAGATTCGGGATAAATATGGATATGAAGCATTGATGTTTGGAAGTGTGGATCACGATAAAAGATCACAAACAATGGTAAATCCATTCAGAGTTAAAACTTAATTCCCTTTACCTTGGTAGTTGCAACCTTTACGGTTGCGATGAATAAATAAAAACGTAGACATAAAGTCTGCGAGTACCTGAAAAAAGAATTATCACGCAACCTGCTTAGGAGAAGGTCGTTAGACTCCGACATAGTCTAACAGACTTTGTCGAGGCTGGGGATGAGGCCTTAACCCGGAGGCCAGTTCATATGTCTGCCGCCAAGCAAGTGCATGTGAATATGATAAACTTCCTGACCACCATCATTTCCGCAATTGAAAACTAATCGAAAACCTCTCTCTGAAATCCCCATTTCTTGAGCGAGTTTATTAGCAGCATCAAACATCTCTCCGAGGAGATTAGCATGTCCTTTTCCGTTAATATCAGTGACTTTAGGAATTTCAATTTTAGGGATGATTAGTATGTGAACTGGTGCCTGTGGTTTTATGTCCTTAAATGCCAGTACATTATCAGATTCAAATACTATATCAGCAGGAATTTCTTTGCTAATTATTTTGGAAAAAATTGTAGCCATATTACTCTTCCTTTTCTATTCCGTATTTTTTCATTTTGTTGTAAAGATGACTTCGCTG
>Ga0105095_10002357_pt1 | contig 10150 bp, 8 predicted proteins | sample PPLLak2March2015_2_FD_79180 | JGI IMG/M metagenome (GOLD analysis project Ga0105095, IMG submission 79180) | Freshwater sediment microbial communities from Prairie Pothole Lake near Jamestown, North Dakota, USA - PPLs Lake P8 Core (3) Depth... | ecosystem: Environmental > Aquatic > Freshwater >... | reverse complement strand
TCGTATACTGCCACACAGAAAACGGTTGACGGGCCTTCCAAAAAAGATTGGAGAGGCGGCAGAGCTGCAGCAATAAATATTATTCCGTCTACAACCGGCGCTGCTAAAGCAGTCGGCGAAGTTATGCCTGAAGTTAAAGGAAAACTAACAGGAATGTCATTCAGAGTTCCTACACCGGATGTTTCAGTTGTTGATCTTACATTCCGCTCCACAAAAGATACTTCGATTGAAGAGATAGATAAATTAATGAAGAAAGCTTCAGAAACCTATCTTAAAGGAATTCTGGGAGCAACCAGCGATGAAGTTGTATCGACTGATTTTATCGGCGATAACCGTTCTTCGATTTACGATTCATTGGCTACTCTTCAAAATAATTTTAAGAATGAAAAAAGATTCTTTAAAGTTATTTCCTGGTATGATAACGAATGGGGTTATTCAAACCGGGTGGTTGATCTTTTAATGAAGATAGCTAAAGCATAAATTATTTGGAGTAGACGAAGTTTGACTGCTTCGTCTTTTCTCCAGCACCTGCAGTAATTTAAATTAAATCTACTTTATCCCGCCTTTGCGGAAAAAATTTAAAGATTTTAGTGAGGGAAAAATGAAAAAACTATCCATTGAAAATCTTAATGTAAAAAATTCACGTGTGCTGGTCCGGGTTGATTTTAACGTTCCGCTGGATGAGAACCTGAATATCACCGATGATATAAGAATTACTTCTTCACTTCCGACAATAAAAAAAATTATCTCCGGCGGAGGAAAAGCAGTTCTAATGAGCCACCTGGGGAGACCTAAAGGAAAGCCTAATCCGAAATACAGCTTGAAACCTGCAGCAAAAAGATTGGGAGAGCTTCTGGGTAAAGAGGTGAAACTTGCTCCGGATTGCATCGGCGAGGAAGTGAAAAAAACGGTCGCCGCTATGTCTCCAGGTGATGTGGTTTTGCTTGAGAATCTGCGTTTTCATGAAGAAGAAGAAAAAAATGATCCCTCATTTGCCAAGCAGTTAGCCGAATTAGGCGATGTCTATGTAAATGATGCATTCGGGAGCGCGCACCGTGCACACGCATCAACTGAAGGCGTCACGAAATTTATTAAGCAGAATGCTGCGGGATATTTAATGCAGAAGGAGCTAGATTATTTAGACTCTGCCGTTTCTGATCCTGAACGTCCTTACTGCGCAATCCTTGGCGGTGCTAAAATCTCCGGCAAAATTGATGTCATAAATAACCTTCTAAATAAGGTAGACACTTTAATCATCGGCGGGGGAATGGCCTTTACATTTTTTAAAGCACAAGGGAAAGAGATCGGGAAATCTTTATTAGAGGAAGAAAAAATATCTTTAGCAAAAGAGCTGCTTGACAAAATTGCAAAAACTAATGTTAAATTTCTTCTGCCTGTTGATGTAGTTGTTGCGGAAGAATTTAAAAATGAATCTCCATCTCAAATAGTTAAGGCAGATAGCATTCCATCAAATAAAATGGGGTTGGATATAGGGCCTGAAACAATTAAATTATTTAAAGAAGAATTGCTGAAGTCGAAGACTGTTGTTTGGAACGGTCCTATGGGTGTATTTGAAATGGATAATTTCAACAAAGGCACGTTTGCAATTGCTGAAGCTTTAGTGGAAGCCACAGAAAAAGGAGCAAAAACAATTATCGGCGGAGGCGATTCTGCAGCAGCAATTAGCAAAGCCGGGCTGGAAGATAAAGTTTCACACGTTTCAACGGGCGGAGGAGCTTCGCTGGAATTTCTGGAAGGTAAAATTCTTCCCGGTGTTGCTGCTCTCAGCAATTCATGATGTTATCATTGTCATCAATCATAGATGTTCCTGCAGTTAATTTATATGAGTATTATTTTTTTTGTTATTATTTGTATACGAGGAAAATAAGTGAGTAATTATTATAGGCCTGGCGGATTTGGATTTAGTTTTTTTCCGCCTGTTATTAAAAACCTGCTGATCATTAACGGTGTGGTTTTCTTTATTCAGATTTTCGGAGAACAGGTCGGAATTGGTTCCGGTTACTCCTTTTCTGATGTAATAATGAAATATTTTTCTCTTATACCGCTTGAAGGAATTGGTGGTGCAAGTTTCTATCCGTGGCAGCTTATTACTTATCAATTCATGCACGGAAGTTTCGCGCATATATTTTTCAATATGTTCAGCCTCTGGATGTTTGGGATGGAAATAGAAAATATGTGGGGATCCAAAAAATTTCTGTATTATTATTTGCTTTGCGGAATCGCTGCGGGAATATTCCATCTCGTTCTTTCTCCAATTTTAACCGGAGGCAATGCTCCTACAATCGGAGCATCGGGTGCCATATTTGGAGTACTTGTGGCTTTTGGAATGGTTTTCCCGAATAGGTATATATTCCTTTATTTCCTTTTCCCTGTCAAAGCAAAATACCTGATCACTTTTTTTATTTTAATCGAAATTTTTGCCATTGACAGTGCTGCTACAACCGTTGCTCATCTGGCGCATTTAGGAGGCGCACTGGCCGGATTTATTTTTATCATGTTCGATCCCCGTACCGATGCTGAAATAAAATACCTTTTCAAAAAAACTCCGCACAACAGAACTGCGAAACCTTTTAATCCTTTCGGCGGTTTTAAAAACCGCATGAAAAAGAAAGAAGAACCGGAAGAAGCAAAATTTTATGAAATAAAAGAAGAAAAGGATACTATCTCTCAGGAAGACATCGATAAAATCCTCGATAAGATCAGCCGGTCCGGTTATCAAAATCTTACTGAAAAAGAAAAACGGATTCTTTTTGAAGCAAGCAAAAAGATAAAATAGCGGCTCTATGTTTTTTAAACGGTTCTCATCTTTTATTATCCTCATTTTTTTTACCGGGATTCTTTTTTATTCCTGCTCCGAAAAAGAACCTGTTGAACAGGAAAAAATGATCAGGATCTACACTGAGATGCTTTTTGCTCAAGATTCATCGGTTTCCGCATCAAACTACAAGCCTGATGAAAACGGTAAAGAAGCACTGCCGGATTCTGTGAAAACAGCAATTTTCCGGAAGCATAATGTTTCTCAGAAAAAATATGAAGAAACCATTCTCTACTACAATGAAAATCAGGAGCGATGGATGGATTTTTTCAACAAAACTATAGTTTATCTTGATTCGCTGAAGAAAGAAGGCGGGAAGTAAATCTTTTATTTGTAAGTGAAGCCTTGTATTTTGCCGCTGCAATTCTTATCAGCGGATAACCGATATCCTCCGTTAAACGATTCTTCAAATCCTTTAAATTAATATACCCTTTTTTTATTTCGCTAGTTAATTTATCAAGCATACTTGGAGGAAATAAAAAGCTCACATCTACTTCCGGATCGTATTGGAGGATTGTTTCGATCTGCATAGAAACAACCGGTTCGGAAAGCTTTCTTAGAGATGCAATATCTTTAAGCTGGTAGCCCTTTGAAAGAAGCTTATAAGTCTCCATTATATTTTCCGGAATGGACTTTTTAATATTTGCGGTTTCACCACTATCATTTTTCCCATTTGAAGCCGAAAAATTATTGATGATTTCAAGGAATTCATTTCCAAGCTTGTTAAACATCCGTAAGTTAAATCCGTTTACCGACAGGATTTCATCTTTTGTTTTTGGTTTCTGAGTCGCAATTTCTTTGAGGATTTCGTCTGAACAAATTAAATTACCTGTCTGCATAAATTTCATCGAAGCTTTTTTCCTTGCTTCTCTAAGCAGGTTAAACAGCTCTAAATTTTCTTCATAATTGAGATCTTGAACAGCATGATATTCAATTAATCCGTCATTTTTTAGCTTTTCAAACCCGTCGTTTGTGAGCTCAATTATTTTTTTGTTATAGTTATTCCTTTTAATTAGATTTTCAGAAATCATCTCATGCAGCACTATGAGCAGTTCATTTTTTTCATAGTTGCCGCAAATTCCGAACGTATTCCATTTCAAATATGTCTCCCGTTTCCCCGTTCCCCTTATAATCCGGATCAGAACTGTTTCATTTATTCCGTTTATTGATTGGTATAAAGTCCTCAGTATAACTTCTTTTATATAAATTACCGTTGCTTCCGGGAGCTTCTCTATGGTTATGCATTTATCGCATTTTTCGCACTTATAATCTTTGGTTTCTTCTCCAAAGTATTTTAAAATGAATTTAAACCTGCAGTCATTGCTGTAAACATAATCAATCATTGTATCCAGTTTTTTTTGAAGATATATGTATGCCTCATTAATTTTTTTATAATCCAGTATAAGATGGTTAGAATTTACTCTCGGCTGCAGCAGCAGAATGCTTTCCTTCGCGGTCATTTTGTTATACGAGAGTATGCCTAAATTATCCAGTAGATTCAATGACTCATCTATTTCAGTCTCATCCAATCCTGATTGTGCAGAAAGATTGGCAATTGAAATCTGGACGGCCCGATTGAATAATGAGCTTCCATATTCTCTTAAAATAAGAATAGTAACATCTTTCACTCTTTTGTTTGTCGTTTTTTTAATGAACTCTCTTAAGTTGTTTATTCCGATATTAAATTGCATGGAAGTTTTTTTGTCAAACTCGGATAGTAATTTTAGATATCCGCCCGATTCTAGAATTTTCAACGATGAATTAAGGATTCCTTTATTTACTTCCCGTTTTGCGGCTGCCGAAATAAAATCAATATTGATCGGAATTTCTTTATCCGGCTGCATTCCTTCTGCTATACGGCCGTAATCGCAGACAGCATTATAGACTGAATGAATGAGTTTTTTATCCGGATGATTGTTAGAGATGAAATAGTTTTGAATGTTAATATCTTGATCGTCGTGGAGCAGAAATATATATGATTCTTTTCCGTCCCTTCCAGCGCGTCCGATTTCCTGGTAATAATTTTCAATTGATCCGGGAGTATTGTAATGAATTATAAGCCGGATATCCTTTTTGTCTATTCCCATTCCGAATGCATTTGTTGCAGCTATAACAGGCAATTGTCCGCCTAAGAAATCTTCCTGGACTTTTCTTCTTATTTCGGGTGCTAATCCTGCATGATAATAAGCGGAATTAATCCTGTTCATTATCAAATATTCGTTCACTTCTTCGGCATTTTTTCTTGAAGCGGTGTAGATTATTGCCGGAGTTTTATACCTTGAAATAAGTTCAAGCACTTTCTCTTTTTTCTTTCTGGAAAGAATAACAAATAAATTGAGATTCTTCCGTTCAAAGCCTCTTACAAAAATCTGCGGGTCTTTTAAATTAAGCTGTGTAACAATATCCGAAACCACTTCGGGAGTTGCTGTTGCGGTAAACCCTGAGATCTTTGTTATTCCTATAAACCGGGCGAATTCATTAATTTTTCTATAGCTTGGCCTGAAGCTGTGCCCCCATTCGCTTATGCAGTGTGCCTCGTCTACAAAAAGAAATTCAGGATTCAGTTTTTTTATTCTTTCCGCAAAGCTGACGCTTTCCAGCCTTTCAGGTGCTGCATATAACAGTTTGATTTTTCCGTAAGAAATATCCAGAAGGACTTTTTCAGTTTCATAGAATTCCATTGTGCTGTTAATAAAAGCTGCGATGGTTTCATTTTTATTTAAAGCATCCACCTGGTCTTTCATTAATGCAATAAGAGGAGAGATGACTATGGAAAAATTTTCAGATACAAGAGCGGGAATTTGATAGCAGATTGATTTCCCGGCACCTGTGGGGAGAACAGCAAGAACGTTTTTTCCTTTAATTATTGCTTCAATTATTTCCTGCTGCGCCTGACGGAAGGAATTGAATCCGAAATACTTCTGAAGCGCCTGGAGAATCTTCATTTTTAGATTTTAGAATATTAGGATAATCTAAAACTATAAAACATATTTCAAAATTAGAAATCCAAGGGGCTGGCTAAAAAGTAATAATTATTCTTAAAATAGAACGCTGACAGCGCAGATTTTAAACTGACCTGCCTTGCCGGTCCGCTCCGACTCGTCGGAGACGAGGCGAGCCCTCGGCTTCGCCGCGAGGCGAGCAGGCAGATTTACGCAGATCTTTAAATTGAAAATTACTTTTTAGTCAGCCCCGTTAACAGAAGACCTAAGTCCTGTTTAGAATCCCTTCAGCTGAATATTTCCCGATCCTGTTACAGCCCTGATTTCCCCCATGCCTGAATCGAGTGTTCCGATTATTGAATTTTCGTTCTGCTGGATATTTGTAAATGTAAGCCCTTCCTGGTAAACCGAACCATTTTTGCTTTTTGCGTAAACTTCTGCAGAAGTATTGGAAGGTATGGTAATTAAAATATCTCCCGTTTGAACTGTAACCCTGCAGTAACCTTCAAATGGAATCGCAGTTTCCACCGAAACGTTTCCTTCTATGCACGAAATCTCACATGATCCGTTATGTTTCATTACATCCACGTTTGATGTACTTTGTATGTACAGTGATCCATCGAGCTGGGATACATAAGTATTTCTAAGGGAATATTCTACCACACATTTCATATTATAGGGGATATCCAGTTCCAGCATTCCCCTGACGCGAAGTTCTCCCGGACCAGTTAACGTTACAATCACCGTGTCGTTCAGCTTTTCAAATGAAGGATTGAGAAGAGCGAAGTAACTATTAGCTTGTTCTTCAGTTTCTGTCTCAGCTGTTTTATAAATGTACCAGCGTACTGCAGGATGTGCCGTTCCTTCGCCATTAACCATTACTGACCCCATAAAATTCCTGACTATAAGGACTTGTTCATTTGTGATTGAATAGTTCCCCGAGGATCCGCTGCTGAATATTTTTGTTACAGGATTAATAACAGATGAATCTTGTTTGCACCCGGAAAGGAAAATTAATGCAGAAAAAATCAGGCGTGTAATTTCTTTTATTGTTTTATTTTTCATTTTAATGAACCTGCTGGAAATTATTTAGGTCCTTAATTAAGTTAATTTTCTTGAATGCATGGGAAAATACACGAGAGCTTTGTCCCCTTTCCCTAATGTTTTTGTTGACTTGAACTAATATAATGTCAAAATAATTAATTGGCAATCAGGTCTTATCGCCGTCATCCTATTTAAATAGAATATGTAAAGAGAAATTGAAATAGCAGAAAATGTCAGCGGTAGTTTTAGAATTAAAATGTTTTTTTCTAATAGATTTTTATTACTTCATTTTTCTCAGTCTGATTTCAATATCTTTTTCTTCTTTCATTAATTCTGTAAACTTCGATAAATCTGTTTCGCCGAAATGATACGGATACATGATCTTTGGTTTAAAAGATCTTGCTGCGTCAGCGGCCATTTCCGGAGTCATTGTATAGGGCAGATTCATCGGAAGGAAAGCAATATCAATTTCTTTTAATGATTTCATTTCCGGAATATTTTCAGTATCGCCCGCCACGTATACTTTTTTATCTCCCAAAGTAATGACGTACCCGTTGCAAGTACCTTTCGGATGGAATGGCTCGCCGTTATCTCTTTTGTGAACAATGTTGTATGCCGGAACCGCTTCTATTTTTATCTCTTCAATATTCTTAACGTCCCCGTTATTCATCACCATTCCGTTCTTAACCTGTTCGGAGCCGGCTTTATTAACAATTATTGCCGTATTTTCTTTCCGGATTTTTTCAACGGCATTTGGATCAAGGTGGTCTCCGTGATGATGGGTAATAAGAATTATATCTGCTTCAGGCAGAGAAGAGTAATCCGCAAGCTTGCTGAATGGATCAACATGGATCACCTTCCCGTTATAGTTAAAGATTAATGATCCGTGTCCTATAAAGGTAATTTCAAGATTACCGCCCGATGTGGAAATTGTATCCTTTTCAAAATTTTGGGAATAAGCTGAGAATGTCAGAGCTGCTGTTAAAAAAAATAGATTAAGCATAAGGATCCTCGTCAGGTTTTTTATTTTTCAATTGATATTGGTCGTGCAGCACAAGATAAACAGAAATGACTATAACAATTGTTGCTGCGAGCAAGGCATATGTGAGCTTTTCACCTCCTATAATCCAGCCGAGAAAGACTGCAATTACAGGATTCACATAAGTATGAGTAGAAATGCGTGTCGCCGATGTTTGTCCGAGAAGCCATACATATGCACTGAAAGTTACAACGGAACCAAAAATAACAAGATAGCCGAAACTTAACAATGAGCGGAGAGGGATTTCACTTAAGATAATCTTTTCATTTTCTTTCAGTAAAAATCCGGTAACCAGAAGCAGAATCCCGCCGATAATAAGCTCCATTCCTGCAGATAACACGGCCGATTTCGGCAGATTTGCAGCTCTTGAATATACGGCGCCGGTTCCCCAGGAGAGAGCTCCTAAAATTACCGCCATTGACCCGGTAAAATTCGAATCTTCAAAAGAGAGATTATTATTGGATATAACCAGAAACACTATTGCTGTAAAACCTAAAATCAATCCTATAATTCCTTTTAATCTTACACGTGTATCTCTGATGAAAAAGAATTCAATCAATAGGATCCAAAGCGGCTCCGATGCTACCAGCACTGCTGCTAATCCGGAAGGAACATTCTGCTGGGACCATGCTAATAATCCATGTGCAATAAGGAAAAAAAGAGTTCCTATAATGAATAAAGGGTGAAATTGCCCGCGCTGGATTCGGGTTTTGTCAGTCAGCCTGCTCCAGAAAAAAAGTACCGTGCCTGCTAAAAGCGATCGGCCTCCCATCATTAAAAATGGGGGGATAGAGTCTACTGCATACCGGATCGCCAGGTAAGTAGAGCCCCAGATAACATATATGGCTCCGAAAGCAAGAAGGGTATTTAAATTTTTATTCTTCACTTAAAGTATTTTTAATCGATAGGATTTGTGATACAGAATTATTAAAAAAATTATAATGTCCTCTATCAATGAAGTAATTATACTAAATCATGAAATTAGAAAAACTAAATGAGCCGGTGAAATTGACTAAGTCATTTAATGAAAGGAGCAGAGATGAAAATTATACACAATTTTATTTTGATCATTTTACTTTTGTTTATAAATAATATTGAATCATTTCCCCAGGCCTCAGATTCGCTGCAATATATTGGACACGCCAGCATGAAGATTAAAACCTCAGACGAAAAAATTATTTACATCGATCCGTATCATACGCCGGGCGATTATTCCGATTCTGCCGATATTATCCTTGTAACTCATTCTCACCAGGATCATAATAATGTTAGCCTGGTTAACCAAAAATTCAGCTGCGTAGTAATTACATACGCTGAAGCAAATCTAAGCGGCATACTCCAGAATTTTAACATTGATAATATAAAAATCTATGCTGTACCGGCATATAATCAGAATCATAACAGGAACCAGTGTGTCGGTTATGTGGTTGAGTTTAACGGAGTAAAATTATATCATACCGGCGATACGGGGAAAATACCTGAAATGGAAGATCTTGCCGACAGCAATATTACTTATATACTTATTCCGGTTGACAGTATATTCACAATGTCCCCTCAGGAAGCAACCGAAGCCGCCGAAATGATACAAGCAGATTTTAGTATACCGATGCATACGGAGCCGCCGCCGGATGATTATAATGAAGATAAAGTATCGAGATTTACTCCTGCAAACAGGTTATTAGTCCGGAACGGTGAAACCATAGCTCTGGTAAATCCAAGTACCGGTGTGAAAGATAATTCGGGACGTCCTTTAGAATTTAAACTGCATCAAAGCTACCCGAATCCTTTCAACCCAAGCACTACAATAAATTTTACTATTCCCAATGCTGCTTTTGTAACTTTAAAAATCTTTGATATAAACGGACGGGAAGCCGCAACCATCTTGAAAAAAGAATTACCTGCCGGGGTTCATTCGATAAAATGGAATGCTGTAAACCTGACGAGCGGTGTATATTTTTACCGTTTGGAAGCAGGTAATTTTACGGCAACTAAAAAGCTTCTGCTGCTGAAGTAGTATTGAGTTTAATGTTTCCAAGTTCTAATAAAATATAAACAAAAAAAAGAGCGGAATTTAATGCTCCGCTCTTTAATTCGACTAGAACCTTCAAGGGTTACTGAATATAATCTGCCGTCCTAACCTTGAAGGTTGCCAGGCTTATTTCAGGAATATCATCTTCTTGGATACCACGAAATTTCCTGCTGATAATCTGTAAATATAAACACCCGTGGCAACAACACTATTATTATTATTTGTGCCGTCCCATGTTGCCTCGTAATATCCCGCATTCT
>Ga0105095_10002356_pt1 | contig 10150 bp, 5 predicted proteins | sample PPLLak2March2015_2_FD_79180 | JGI IMG/M metagenome (GOLD analysis project Ga0105095, IMG submission 79180) | Freshwater sediment microbial communities from Prairie Pothole Lake near Jamestown, North Dakota, USA - PPLs Lake P8 Core (3) Depth... | ecosystem: Environmental > Aquatic > Freshwater >... | reverse complement strand
TCTACCTGAAGTTCGAGGGCGGAAACCCGACGGGCACCCAGAAAGACCGCATCGCTTTCGCGCAGGTCATGGACGCCATGAGGCGCGGATACGACGCGATGACCGTCGCCACCTGCGGCAATTACGGAGCCGCGGCGGCGTTCGCCGCGAACGCGGCCGGTCTCAAGGTCGTGGTCTACATCCCCGAGGACTTCAAGACCAGACGCGTCGCCGAGATGGAAGCGCTCGGAGCCTCGATCGTCCGCATCGGAGGGGATTACGAGTCCGCCGTGCGGGAGAGCCGGGAAGCCGCGGATCGCGAAGGACTCTACGACGCGAACGCGGGCGGAGAGAACACCCTCCTCCAGCTTCAGACCTACGGACAGATCGCGGTCGAGATCTACGACGACCTCCGCGACGCCCCCGCCGCCGTGGCCGTGCCGGTCTCGAACGGCACCACCCTCGCGGGGATCTACCACGGCTTCTTGAGCCTCTTTCGGCGGGGCAAGACGTCCCGCATCCCCAAAATGGTCGCGGGCTCTTCCCACGGGAAGAACCCCATCGTCCGGGCGTTCGTGAAGGGCCTCTCCCACTGCGAGGACCTGAAGCCCGAGGAGATTCGGGAGACGTCGGTGAACGAGCCTCTGGTGAACTGGCACTCGATCGACGGAGACCTCGCCCTCGACGCGATCTACCGGACTTCGGGCTGGGCGGCGGACGTGACCGACAAGGAGATGCTCGCGACCTCGAAAGCGCTGAAAGACACGGAAGGCCTGAGCGTGCTTCCGGCGTCCACGGCGGGACTCCTCGCCCTCCTCGAGCGGCACAAGGTCGAGCCGCTTCCTTCGGACCGCTACGTCGCCGTCATCACCGGGAGACGTTCCTGATATGTCGAGCTTCCAGGAGACTCCCGATGGAAACGCCGTGGTTTATTGCGAAGGCGCCTATCGCACGGCCAACGGCAAGACCGCGCACGGTCTCGTCCGCTTCACCCGGCGGTATCGCGTCGCGACCGTCATCGACTCCACGTCGGCGGGGGAAGACGCGGGGGAGGTCCTGGGAATCGGCCCCATCGGACTCCCCATCGTGCCCGACCTCACCGAAGCGCTCGCGGTAGCGCGCGAGCGGCTCGTACCGGTGACGCACTTCGTCATCGGGCTCGCTCCCGACGGAGGACGCCTTCCGGACAAGGCGCGGCTCGACGTGATGGATGCTCTCGGAAGGGGGCTCGATGTCGATTCGGGGCTCCACGACTACCTGAGCGACGATCCGGAGCTCGCGGCCCTCGCCCGGGCGCGCGGGTGCCGCATCCGAGACGTGCGCAAGCCGCCTCCGATCCAGGACCTCCACTTCTTCAGCGGCAAGATCGACCAGGTGAAGGCGCTCCGCATCGCCGTCCTCGGCACCGACTCCGCCATCGGGAAGAGGACCACGACGGCCATCGTAACCAACGCCCTCGAGGAGAAGGGCGTCTCGTCGGTCATGATCGGAACCGGACAGACCGCCTGGATGCAGGGCGTGCGCTACGGGATCGTCCTCGATTCGCTCGTGAACGACTTCGTCTCTGGAGAGATCGAGCACGCCGTCTGGTCCGCCTGGGAGGAGCAGAAGCCCGAGGTGATTCTCGTCGAGGGGCAGGGGAGTCTCCTGAATCCCGCCTATCCCGGAGGGTTCGAGATCCTGGCGGCGGCGCGGCCGCACGGCGTGATCCTCCAGCACGCCCCGGCGCGGAAGGAGTACGACGGCTTCCCTGGATTTCCCCTCCATCCGCTCCCGACGCAGATCCAGGCGCTGGAGCTGGTCTCGGGAAAGCCGGTAATCGCGATCGCCGTCAACCACGAGAACGTTCCTCCGGAGCGCCTCGATGCTCTCTGCCGGGAGATCTCGGAGCAAAGCGGTCTTCCCGTCACCGACGCTCTCGTCCATGGGCCGGGAGCGCTGGTCGAGTCGATTCTCGGACTCAAGAAGAGGCTATGAACGCCCCGGGCGTGCCGGAGCTGTCGCGGCTGGTCGTCATCGACCGGCTCGAAGTCGGTCCCGTGAAGGTAGAGAGCGATCGCATCGCCGCCTCCTATCGGGTGGGAGAGGACAGCTTCGAGCTCGCGTACAAGTACGAGGAGCCGGTCTTCGACCCGGAGGACCCGGACGCCTCGAATCTGGCGGCGGTGATCCTGGCGCAGGTCGCCCTCAACTACGGTCTCTTCTGCCGCGAAATCGTGTTCCACGGCGACTTCGACGAGGCCGACCGTCGTTTCCTCACGGAGATGGCGGCGAACACCGCCCGTGAGATCTACGTGAAGAAGATCCTGGAGCCCAATCCCTTCCTCACCGAGGAGGCGACGGGGCTTCCGGCCGTGGTCGAGAAGAGCTACCTCGCGGCCACGCTCGTGTTTCCCGGGCCGCTCCCGGGACAGGCGACTCGATGGGCCTCGAGCCCGGACCGGCATGCGGTGCTCTCGAGCGGAGGAAAGGACAGTCTCCTGACGTTCGGGCTCCTCCGTGAGACCGGGGTCGAGACGCATCCGCTCTACGTCAACGAATCGGGAAGGCACTGGTTCACGGCGCTCAACGCCTATCGGCACTTCGCCCTCCACGTTCCCAATACGGCGCGGGTCTGGACCAATTCCGACCGTCTCTTCTCGTGGATGCTGCGGCAGCTTCCGTTCGTGCGAAAAGACTTCCAGTCGGTGCGCTCCGACGCCTATCCCATCCGCCTGTGGACGGTGGCGGTGTTCCTCTTCGGCGTGCTTCCGCTCTTGAAAAAACGCGGCATCGGGCGTCTCCTCATCGGGGACGAGTTCGACACCACCGAGAGAGCGAGCTATCAGGGAATCACCCACTACAGCGGTCTGTACGATCAGAGCCGCTACTTCGACGACGCGCTCTCTCGCTACTTCGGGCGGAAGGGCTGCGGGATCTCCCAGTTCTCGATCCTGAGGCCATGCTCCGAGATCTTCATCGAGAAAGTCCTCGCCGAGCGCTACCCGGCGCTTCTCGAGTACCAGATGTCCTGCCACGCGACCCACAAGGACGAGACCGCCGTCCGCCCCTGCGGGGCCTGCGAGAAGTGCCGCCGCATCGTGGGAATGCTTCTGGCGGTGGGCCAGGACCCGAAGCGGTGCGGCTTTCGCGAGGAGCAGATCGAAAGCTCGCTGCGCGCCCTGGTGGAGAACGGAGTCCATCAGGAGCGAGCGGGCGCGGCGCATATGGCGCACCTCCTGCACGAGCGGGGGCGCATCTCCGAGCCTCGAGTGGGCAAGGTCGCCGCGAAGCCTCAGCCCGAGGTGATGAAGCTGCGCTTCGACCCCGAGCGGTCTCCCCTCAGCGGGATCCCCGTGAGCTTGCGCGAGCCCGTCTTTCGAATCCTCCTGCAGCACGCGGAAGGCGCGCTCCAGCGGAGGGGCCGCGTCTGGCACCCCTTCGACGTTCTCGGCAGTCCCGAGATCGGAACGCCCTATCGCTTCGAGGCAGGTACGGAGGCCGCGAAGGCGGGGAGCCCCGACGCGAGCTTTCTCCTCGGCGAGCTCACCTGGCCGGAGGCCCAGGAGCGCTTCCGGCAGGTGGACGTGGCGCTCCTGCCGGTGGGCGCGATCGAGCAGCACGGGCCGCACCTCCCGCTCGATACCGACGCCTTCGACGCCGACTATCTCGCGAAGCGCGTGGCGGCGGCCTGTCCCGATCCGAAGCCACTGGTGCTCCCGCTGGTCTCCTACGGCGTCTCCTACGCGCACGACGACTTCAGCGGGACTCTGAGCGTGAGTCCCGACACCATGGCGCGGCTCGTCTACGAGATCGGGATGAGCGTCGCGAGGCAGGGGATTACCAAGCTCGTCATCGTGAACGGCCACGGGGGAAACGGTCCCGCCCTCCACTTCGCGGCGCAGCTCATCAACCGCGACGCCCAGATCTTCACCTGCGTCGACACCGGCGAGACCAGCGACGCCGAGGTCAACGCGATGTCCGAGGTCGAGAACGACGTCCACGCCGGAGATATCGAGACTTCGACGTCGCTGGCGGCCCGCCCGGAGCTCGTGCGGATGGATCGGGCGGAGAGATTCATCCCGCGCTTTTCCAGCAAGTACCTCGATTTCAGCGCGCGAGGCGGCGTCACCTGGTACGCGCAGACGGCGAAGATCACCCCGACGGGGGTTTTCGGCGATCCGACCCGAGCCACCCGGGAGAAGGGTGAGAGGATGTGGGAGGTCATGGTCGAGCACCTGGTTGCGCTCGTGACCTCGATTCAGGGACTGTCCCTCGACGAGATTCATCAAACCCGCCTGTGAGAATCACCAAGATCGAAGCCTGGCCCGTGGCGATGGATCTCAAGGAGCCCTACACCATCGCCTACGAGACCGTCACCAGGACCACGAACGTCTTCTTCCGCATCGAGACGAACGCCGGGGTCAGCGGTCTCGGCTGCGCCGCCCCCGACGAGGTCGTGACTCACGAGACCGCCGAAACCGTAATGACGGCTCTCACCGACGTCGTGGGACCGCTCTTCAAGGGTTGCGATCCTCTGCGGCGGCTGAGCCTGATCCTGCGGCTTCGCAAGCACCTTCCCGACGCTCCTTCCGCGCGCGCCGCGGCGGACATGGCGCTCCACGACCTCCTGGGAAAGGCCGCGGGTCTTCCGTTGTGGCGCGTTCTCGGGGGCTTCCGGCGCTCGATCGCGACCAGCATCACCATCGGGATCCTCGACGAGGGAGAGACCGTCGCGAGGGCGCGCGATTTCGCGGAGCGTGGATTCCGAGCGATCAAGATCAAAGGGGGGCGCAACCACGAGGAAGACGCGGAGAAGGTCTTGAAAGTGCGCGACGCCGTGGGGCCCCGGATCGAGCTCCGGTTCGACGCGAACCAGGGATACACCGTCGAGCAGGCGCTCGCGTTCGTCGAAAAGAGCAAATTGGCGAACGTGGCCATCCTCGAGCAGCCGACGCCGAAGGAGTCGCCCGACCTCATGGGGCGCATGGTGGCGGAAAGCCACGTCGCCATCATGGCCGACGAGAGCCTGATGAGCCTTCGCGACGCTTTCGCTCTCGCGCGGCGCGACTTCACCGACATGGTGAACGTGAAGCTCATGAAGGTGGGAGGCATCGACGAAGCGCTCCAGATCAACGCCGTGGCCCTGTCCGCCCGCCTCGAGGTCATGGTCGGCTGCATGGACGAGTCCGCGCTCGCGATCGCCGCGGGTCTCCACTACGCCCTCGCCCGGCCGAACGTTGCCTACGCAGATCTCGACGGCCACCTCGATCTGATCGAAGACCCGGCGGCGGGGGCCGTCATCCTTCGCAACGGCAGGCTGTTTCCTACGGGAGGCAACGGTCTCGGATTCGACCTGAGCTGATCCGATAAGGAGGTTCTCGTTCATGAGGTTCGCCGCACCACGGTCCGCTGCCGTGTTTCTTCTTCTCTACGCCGGCGCCTTCGCCTGTCAGGGCGCCGCTCCCGTCGACGAGGCCGTCGAGAAGCCGGAGGCGCCGCCCGCCTGGATCCTGGCGGCGCTCGAGCAGCCGCGCGGCCTGGTACGTAACGAGCCCGGATCGACGCCTGGCTACGTGCTCTTCAGCCAGTTGACCTCCGACACGACCTATCTCGTCGACCAGGAGGGCCGGGTCGTCCATACCTGGACGAGCGAGAAGGTCAGTGCCGCGGAAACGCTTCAGGACGACGGGAGTTTGTATCGACTCGCGCGGATTCCCGAGCCGACCAACTTCCGGGCCGGAGGCGTCGCCGGCTACATCCAGAAGGTCTCCTGGGACGGCGAGCTTCTCTGGGAGTGGAAGATGGGCGATGACATGCGCATGGTCCATCACGATATCAAGCCGCTTCCGAACGGCAACATCCTGGCGATTGCGTGGGAGCAGAAAACCGCCGCCGAGGCGAAAGCCGCCGGGCGCAGGGTGGACCTCATCCCCGAGCAGGGGCTCTGGTCGGAGTGGATCCTGGAGCTCGAGCCGCTCCCGCCGAACGACGCGAGGATCGTCTGGGAGTGGCACGTCTGGGACCACCTCGTACAGAACGCCGATCCCGACGCCGCGAATCATGGCGACCCCTCGGCCTTCCCTGGTCGACTCGACATCAATGGCGACGGTGATGCCACTGTGGTCGACGAGGAAGAGCTCGAGCAGCTCAAGGCGCTCGGCTACGTGCCGGACAACGCCACCAATGAAGACATCCAGTCCGACTTCCTCCACATGAATGCGATCGACTACCATCCGAGGCTCGATCAGATCGCGGTCAGTGTGCCCTCTCTCGGCGAGATCTGGATTCTCGACCATTCGACCTCGACGGAGGAGGCCCGCGGCTCCGCCGGGGGGCGCTCCGGACGCGGCGGGGAGTTTCTCTACCGCTGGGGAAATCCGAAGGTCTACGGTCGTGGCGGCGAGGCCGAAAAGCAGCTCTTCGGCCAACACAACGTACTCTGGATCCCCGACGGATGGAAAAACGAGGGCAACCTGACCGTCCTGAACAACGGCGGCGGCCGCCCCGACGGTGACTGGTCCTCGGTCGTCGAGATCGTCCCCCCAATCGAAGCCGACGGGAGCTACGCCCTTCCCGAGGGAAAGGCCTTCGGACCCCTCACTCCGGTGTGGACGTACCAGGCAACGGACAGGGGCAGCTTCTTCGCGCCCTTCATTTCGGGGGCGCATCGGCTGTCGAACGGGAATACTTTCGTCTGCGCCGGCCCCCAGGGCCGCTATTTCGAGGTGACTCCCGAAGGAGCGATCGTCTGGGAGTACCGCAATCCGTTCCACGGCGACGTGCCCGGCTGGAACCCGCCCGGCGTCGACCAGCTTCCCTACGCGTCCTTCCGGGCGATGAAAATCCTGCCGGATCACCCCGGTCTCGCCGGCCGGACGCTCGCGCCCCTCGACCCGCAGCCGCCGGGCTACGTGCCTCCTCCCCGGACTCCGCCGAGCGGGAGCTAAACGAGCTCGCGGGCAACGGTGACCGACCACGTCCGAAGGTAGGTCCTTCGGTCGCCCTCGAAGCCTTCGAGCTCCGCCTCCAGGTGGAAGGCGCTCGAGTCCGAGATCATTCGCGTGCGGGTGCGAACGCGCGTGGACCAGGAGTCGCGGCGAAACACGGCGTCGTGAAGAATCTCGGCCGTCGCCGAGAGGGCGTCGGAGTCCGCGATGGAGAACTCCTCGACGACCGAGTGGCCGTGCTCGATCCCCGTGTCCTCGATTCGGGTGAGCGCGGGACGCCCGTCCTCAGCCACCTCCGTCGATACCCGATAGACGAGCTCGCCGGAGGCCCCGGAGGAAACACTCGTGAGCGTCGCTCCCTCCTGGAGATCGGTGGTCTCGAGAGCGGGAGCGCTCTCGGGCAAGTCGAAAGGCCGAAGGTTCTCGTCTTCGATACTTGGCGGGCGAACAGGGAGCAGAAGGCGGCTAACGGGGGTGTGGAGGGTCAGTGTGAATCGCCACGGCGGAGGCCAGGCTATGGGCCAGTAGGCCGTCGAGAGCGCGAGACGAATCCGATGGCCGGGAAGGAAAGCGTAGGCGACGTCGTTGAGGCGAAGCCTCGCTTCGAACCGCTCTCCAGGGACGAGCGGTTCCGGCGTCTCGTGGCTCGCGCGGTGCGTCAGGTTGAGGAGGGCGTAGGTGACGCGCGCCGAGGCGCCGTCCGGAAACACGTCTTCGACCCTAGCGGCGATGAGGCCTCCGGGAGAGTCGGAAGCGAGCTTCAGGCGAAGCTCGCAAGCGCCGAGGATCTCGGTGCGCTCGCGAAGCGGCTGCGAATCGAAGACCAGCGACCGGGTATCGTCCTCGGCTTGATCGCGGGGGAGCTCATCCGGCGATCCGAAGGGACACCAGCTTCCCGCGGCGGCGCCGGTGGTGAGGGGCGACGAGAGCGGGAACGTCGCGGGCTCGGTCTCCCGCTCGTCGAGTCCCCGCGTCCCGAGCCAATAGGTTCGGGTCTCGATGCCTGTCGAGGGCCAATCCTCCTCCGCGACCCACCGCCCGGGGACCTCCGCTTCCCGTCGGGAAGGCGGGACCGGCTCGGGCATGAAGACCCGGTATCGAGGCTCCTCCATGATTCCGTTCTCCCGCCCGAGAAGCCACCGATCCCACCACCTAACGAGCTCCTGGAGGAATCCGATCGCGGGCCCCGGGGTCGCGAGGTGCGGATAGGCGTGGGCCCACGGGCCGACGAGTCCCTTCCGCGGAACCCGAAGCCGCTCGAGAAGCCGGGGAACGGCGTTGGTATAGGCGTCGGCCCAACCCCCGACGGCGTACACCGGGCAGGCGATGGCGTCGTAATCCTCCGAGATCGACCCGTGCTTCCAGTACTCGTCCCGGCGTTGGTGACGAAGCCAGCGCTCGGGGAAGAGGGTCGCCCCCTCGAGCCGTTCCCGCCAGAGCGCGCGCCACCCTTCACCCCAGACGCGCGGGTCGGGCGGAAGCGCCTGCAGGGTGAAGAGCGCCGAGCCCCAGACGAGGTTCTCGTTGAGAAGGCAGCCGCCCATGAAATGCGCGTCGTCGGCGTAGCGGTCGTCGGAAGCGCAGACCGACACCACCGCGCGCAGTCCCTCCGGTCGCTTCGCCGCCACCTGAAGGGAATTGAAGCCGCCCCACGAGATCCCCATCATGCCGAGGTCGCCGGTGCACCACGGCTGGGCTCGAATCCAGCGGATGACCCCGAGCGCGTCCGCGATCTCCTGCCGGTGGTACTCGTCGAGTAGGACTCCCTCGGAGTCGCCGGTGCCCCTGACGTCCACGCGAACCGACGCGTATCCGTGGCCCGAAAGGTAAGCGTGCATCGGCTGGTCGCGGTCCCGCATCCGGTCCGCCTGCCGGTAGGGAAGTAGCTCCAGAATCGCGGGAACGGGCGACGCTGGCGCATCCGCGGGGAGCCAGATTCGGGCCGCGAGACGGACGCCGTCGGTCATCGGAATGAGAACGTTCTCGAGGACCGACACCTCGCGGGGGAGGGAATCCACGATCTTCATGAACCCGGCTATTCTATACGTGGGAGACAGAAGCGTACGGTCGGAAGGAAAAAGGTCGCCGTCGTCTTTCCCACCGCCTGGGACGAGAAGCATTTCGGAGCCGCGGGGGGGGCCGGCGGCGCCTTCAGGAAGCGCTTCGAAGTGGAACTGAAGCGACCCTTCGACCACGAATGCCGCTGGGATTTCGACGTCCTCGGGTTCATCGAGGACCAGGTTTCCTCGGGAGGGAGCCTGGACGGAGTCTTCAGCTCCAGCGACTACCCCGGCGCCATCCTTGCCGGCGCTATTTCTCAGCGTCTCGGGCTTCCGGGATCGCCGCCGGCGCGCATCCTCGCGAGCTCGCACAAATACTATTCGCGAATCGCGCAGCGGGAGGCGGCCCCGGACTCGACACCGTGGTTCCAGATCGTGGACCCCAGACGTCCCCGGGGCGGCCTGACGGATCTCCCCTTTCCCTGTTTCATCAAGCCGGTCAAGGGAGCGTTCTCCGTCATGTCGCAGCGGCTCGACTCCTGGGACGACCTGGAGTCGTTCCTTTCGAGGCCGTCGCTCGCGGAGTTCCTGATCCACTACGTGTTCATGTTCAACCGGCTGGTGCGCGGCCTCACCGATCTCGAGCTCGACGGCGGCCACTTCATCGCCGAGGACCTGCTCAAGGGCCGCCAGGTGACGGTCGAAGGATACGCCACCGAGAGCGCCGTCGACGTTATGGCGATCGTGGACTCCGTGCGTCATGCGGGCACGAGGAGCTTCGTCCGTTTCGACTACCCTTCGTCGCTCTCGCGCCGTGTCCAGACGCGGATGCGCGAGGCGGCGATCGCCGTCGTTCAGAGGCTCGGGCTGAAGCACACGCTGTTCAATATCGAGATGATGTACGACCTGAGAAGGGATCGCGTTTTCATCGTCGAGGTGAATCCTCGCATGTGCGGCCAGTTCGCCGACCTCTACGAAAGGGTGGACGGCAGGAGCGGCTACGACGCGGCGCTGGCGCTCGCCGTCGGCGAGCCGCCGCCGGAGAAACGCGGTGATACCGGGTATCGCGTCGCCTCGAGCTTTCCCCTCCGGATATTCGAGCCCGCGCGGGTCGCCGAGGCGCCCTCGCCGGAGCGGATCGCCGAGATCGAAGAACGGTTCGACGGCACGCGAATCTGGACCGAGGTCGCGAGGGGCGATTGCCTGGAGGACTTCGAGAGCCTCGAAGACGGCAGGAGTTTT
>Ga0105095_10002355_pt1 | contig 10150 bp, 7 predicted proteins | sample PPLLak2March2015_2_FD_79180 | JGI IMG/M metagenome (GOLD analysis project Ga0105095, IMG submission 79180) | Freshwater sediment microbial communities from Prairie Pothole Lake near Jamestown, North Dakota, USA - PPLs Lake P8 Core (3) Depth... | ecosystem: Environmental > Aquatic > Freshwater >... | reverse complement strand
GAGCGGTCGGGGAAGAACAGGATGGGCTTCTGGTTCGCGTGGCTGACTTTGCAGACGATGCCCTCGAGGGGTTCGTGGTGCCGATCGAGGTACTCGCCGAGGCGCCAGTCGGCGAGCTCTCGGGTCATCTCCTGGAAGCGCTCTCGTTCCGATGCGGGTACGTCGAACGTGGTGCGAAGCGTGCGGCCGTCATAGGTGAAGAAGCTCTGGTCGCCGGTGCCCTTGCCGCCGGTCCAGGCATCGATGGGGTTCTTCTCGAGGAGTTTCCTGAGCTCGGAGGCGTTCTCGAGGACTTCTCCTACTTCAGCCCGAAGCGTCCCGTTCCGGCGGGAGAGGCGAGCGAATCCGGCTTCGAGGTCCTCGATCGAGATGGCGCCCGGAAGCTTGCCGGCGTTGAGCATCGCTAGAAGCGTGAGCATCTTGTAGCTCTTCGTCATCGGGGTGATCTCGAGGTGCTTGAGGAAATCCCCGGCGGGCGAGCCCTCGAATACCGCCGTCACATCACCCATCGCCTTCACGAAGCCGAGCCAGGATCCGTGGGTCTTCGAGACGGACCGCGGCGCGTAGCCGGCGTGGTGGACTTCGAGGGCGGTCGGTCTCGTCTCGTGGCGCTCGCGGAAGCTCTCGTACCAGGCCCTGACAGCGTTGACGGCGTCGGGATCTTTCGGGATCCGGAGGAGAGCCCTGAGAATGTTGACGGCCTCGAGCTCGTAGGTGACTTCGCAGCCCGGAGGAAGCTCGAGCTCGCCTCTCTGGAGGCGGTCGAGGGCGAGGGCGAGCTCCTTGTCGCCCTTCTCGAGGCCGAGGAGGGTCTGGGGTTTCAGGAGAAACGTCCGGTGGTTTCCGATGTAGTCGACGACGGTCAGGCGCTCTTTTCCCGCGGCTTTGCGGAGGCCGCGGCCGAACTGCTGCATCCAGAGGAGGCGCGATTCGGTCGGGCGGAGCATCATGACGGTGTCGATGTTCGGGAGGTCGAGGCCCTCGTTGAAGATGTCGACGGCGAAGAGGACGTCGAGCTCGCCCGCTTGGAGCCGTTCGAGGGATTGGGCTCTCGGGTCGGCGCCTTCGCCGGTGTGGACCGAGGCGGAGCGCAGTCCTTTGTCGGCGAAATACTCCTTCATGAAATCCGCGTGTCTTTGGGAGCAGCAAAAGGCGAGGGTTCGCGTTCCTCCGTGCTTCCGGTGCTGCTCGAGGGCGTTCTCGGCGCGCTTCTGGGTGGCGACGGCGTTCGTGAGCGCCTCGTCGTCGAAGCGGGTGCTCTTCCAGGGGATGTTCTCGTAGTCGACGTCGTCGGGAACTCCGATGTAGCGGAAGGGGGAGAGAAGCTCCTGCTCGATGCCCTGGACGAGATCGCACCGGTAGACGAGGTTCTCGCCGCAGAGGGCGAGGAGGTCTCCTCCGTCGGTGCGCTCGGGGGTCGCGGTCAGTCCGAGGAGGAACTCGGGCTCGAAGTAGTCGATGAGGCGCCGGTAGGTGCGGGCGGAGGCGTGGTGGAACTCGTCGACGATGATGTAGTCGAAGCTCTTGGGGCTGAACCTTCGGAGGTGCTCGGCTTTTCCGAGGGTCTGGATCGACGCGAAGAGGACATCGGCGTCCGGGGCTTTCTCGGCTCCGGTGTAGAGGCCGAGGGTGGCCTCACGGCGGATAGCGCGGAAGGTCGAGAGAGCCTGTCTCAGGATCTCCTCGCGGTGGGCGACGAAGAGGACGCGGTTCGATTTGAACTGGACGGTGTCGAAAGCGGAAAGCCAGGTCTTTCCGAGGCCGGTCGCGAGCACGACCAGGCCCGCCGCGTTTCCCTGGGTGCGGGTTCTCTTTAGAGCTTCGAGCGCTTCCCTCTGGATCGCGTGGGGCTCGGGGACGGGGCGGGGAAGCTCGGGCTCGAAGTCGACGGGCGGTAGGACTCGTTTCGGCCGGCTTTGGCGGTAGCTCTCGATCCAGTTTGTGTCGAGAGGGCGCGTCCTCCGGTCGTGGAAGAGACGGTCGAAGTTTTTCGCGACGGCGGCGAACCCGGAGTGGAAGACGATCTGGTAGTTCCACTCGATGCCGTTCGTCAGGGCCGACGCGCTCAGGTTGGAGCTTCCGATGTAGGCGATGGGGCTCGGGCCGTGGAAGAGGTACGCCTTGGGATGAAAGCTCGTTCCTCCCGAGACGAAGATGCGGGCGTCGAGGGCGCCTTTCGTTCCTTCCTGGAGATCGAGGAGGCGCAGAAGCGCGTTCGGATCGGTGATGCCGAGGTAGTCCCCCGTGAGGATGCGGACCCGGCCTCCGCGGTCGAGGAGGTCTTCGAGGTGTCCCTCGAGAAGGGTGACGCCGCTTTCGAGGATGAAGGAGGCGAGGAGGTCGGCCCTTTCGGCCTCGTCGAGGTGGCGCTTCAGGTAGGGAAGGAGAGGGTCGCTCTCGCCGGTGACGAGACCTGGTGAGGATGTCCCGAAGGTCGTTTCGAGCGGCCAGTCGGAAACGCGGTCCGCGAGAGGGGTTGGCTTCGGGAGGAGCCGGACGTGGAGATGCGGGGTATCCCGAATCTCGATTTCGTAATCTCGACCGAGAAGGGTCTCGTGGACGATCGCGATGGCGGAGAAAAGCTCCTCCCGTTCTTCGCGCGTGGCGTCGAGCCAGGAGGGGACGTGTCTCCTCACGACGAGAAGGGCGCGGCCGTTTTCTCCCGGGAAGGCGTCCCAGAGAGCGAGGACCAGGGCTCCGCGGTGGAAGACGAGCTCCGGGTCGGGCTCGCAGAGAGGGCAGGGGAGCTCGATCACCTTCGGTGGCGGGTGATGGTGAGGTGGCCTTCGAGGCCGCTCGTGACGCAGGCGGCGCAGCGCCAGCGGCTCATGAGGCGGCGCGCGGTCCGGAGGAGCTGGCAGACGGGGCAGCGGTGGACGAAGACGTAGGGGGAGCGCCGTCTTCTCCGGAGCCGCGGCGCTCCGTTCGGAGCGGGAAGGTGCGTTCGCGGCTCGAAGCCGGCTTTTTGCATGAGCGCTTTCCACTCGGGACCGTGCGGGCGCGCTTTTCGTCCGTGGAGCTCGCGGGTCGCGAGGTGGGCCATCTCGTGGCAGAGGACTTCCTGGAGGAGTCCGTCGGGGGCGGATTCGAGATAAGCGGCTATGCGGATGAGGCGCTGGTCCGGATAGCAGCGGCCGAGGCTTCGGGTCAGGCGCGGCGAGATCTCGATTCGGGTTCGAGCGGCGAGGCCGGGAGTGTTCCAGGCCTCGAGCCACAGGCGGAGTGAGGTGTGGGCCTCGTCCGAAAGCGGGAAATCGCCGAGCACGCTGCCGAAGGCTAACACGACCCGGGGAGGGAGGATCTCGCCTGCGTTTTTCGTCTCCTCGGTCGAGACCGGCGATATGGGTCGCGACCGGCCGTCTTGCCCGGAGTCCACGGATTTCTTCTCCGGCGGAACCCGCTTGTACGTACGGTGTGTAAATACGACAAATGCGATACGCTTGGGACGACGATAAAGGGGCGAGGAACCTTCGGGTCCATGGAATCGCCTTCGAGGACGCCGTCAAGATATTCGACGGGCCAACCCTGGAACGGCGAGAGGATCGTTTCGACTACTCGGAGACGCGCTGGTATGCCATCGGGTTGGCCGAGCGTCGTCCCATCACCGTGATTTATACGGACGTCGATGACGAGACGCGAAGGATCATCTCGGCTTGGAAAGCGGAAAACCATGAGAAAAAAGCGTACTTCGACCCCCTCGAAGGGGAAGACTGACTGGCGCCGGGTCGAGGCTTTGACCGACGCCCGCATCCGGCGGGGCATCGAAGAGGATCCGGACGCTAACCCAACGGACGAGGCGTTCTGGAAGAAGGCCAGGATCGTTATGCCGCAGGTGAAGGAGACGATGACCATTCGTCTCGATGCGGACGTGCTCGAGTGGTTCCGAAAGCAGGGAAAGGGATACCAGACTCGCATCAACGCGATCCTGCGCTCCTACGTGCATGCCCAGGGAGATGCCGATGTGAAGTCGCGCCGGTAGGTGTTGGAGGCATACAGAACACCGAGGCCGTGGCGGAAGGAGCCGATCCGGGTTCGAGGAAGAGCCGAGCCCATGTAATCGTCACCGCACTGACCGAGCGGCCATTCGTCGGATGTGCTCAGCGGAAGAGCGAGCCTCTAGCAGGTAGCGCCTTTGGTCGCGAAGGGAATCGACTCGGGGCCGGAGCCCGACCTCATGGGTTTACTCCAACCCGGAGGAGTGGCCTATGGAACGCCGAGGACGAAGCCGCTCCTGGTGGTCGAAGTCGCCGACTCATCATCCCTCGATGTCGATCTCGGAAAGAACGCTGTGCTTTTTGCGGAAGCCTTGGTTCCCGAGTACTGGGTAGTGAACCTCGTCGAGCACCTCCTGGTGGTCTTTCGGGAGCCGGACCAGGGGAGCTACCGGGTTCGTTTATCTCTCGAGGAGGGTCTCGCGGGCGACCGCGTGGCCGGAGCTTTCGGTCACGGTGTCGGACTTTCTTCCGAGGAGTTCGTCCACGTCCGAAGCGGGCGGCTTGCGCTCCTCGCACCTTCGCACATCGCCATCCCTTGGCGTGGGTTTAATCAACTATTCATAACGTATTGTGACCCCCATCACAGCGCGGCGACCCATCGAGATGAATAGTTGACCTTTCCATTGCGGAAGCCTCGGCTCCCGTCCCCGCATCAGTGGGCCGGCTTCCGCAGGGGAGGTTGAAGTGCACAGCGTTCAGCGTGTAGCCGTGGCGTGGGCCCTTCTTCTGAGTCTGGGGGCCACGGTCTCCGGCCAGAGCCTGGGCGTGCCCTACCTGGTCAAGGACATCGAGACCACACCCGGAACGGGACCGGCGTCCGACCCGGACGCTCTCGCTCGGGTGGGGAACCTGTTGTTCTTCTCGGCACGGGATGCCCTCACCGGCGCCGAGCTCTGGAGCAGCGATGGCACGTTCTCGGGAAGCTCCCTCGTGAAAGACATCGTCGAGGGGCCGGGGTCGTCGGAGCCGCAACGGATTACCGACGTCGGCGGGGTTGCCTTTTTCCTCGTGAACCAGGAGCTCTGGAGGAGCGACGGAACCGATTCGGGCACTCTCCTGGTGAGGAGCTTCGACGAGGTCGGTGAGATGGTCGCGGTCGGCTCCGCCCTCTTTCTCACCGCGAGCGATGGATTCACGGGCCTGGAGCTCTGGAAGAGCGACGGAACGGACACCGGCACCGTGCTCGTCGCGGATGTCCTTCCGGGAGAGGAAGGGTCGGAGCCCCGCGGTCTCACCGCGGTTGGGGAAACGCTCTTCTTCAGCGCCGAAGAGCCTTTCACCGGGCGCGAGCTTTGGAGAACCGACCCCTTTGGAGGTGTGGTTCTCGTGCTCGATCTCGCCCCCGGTGCCGACTCGGGAAATCCCCGGGAGCTCGCCTCGTTCAACGGCAGGCTGCTCTTCGCCGGAACGGATTTCCAGGGCGAAGAGTTGTGGGTTTCGGATGGTACCGACTTCGGGACGACCCTGGTCGCGGACATCCATCCGGGCGAAGCGAGCTCCTCGCCCGCGCGGATCGCCGTTGCCGGATCCCTGGCTTACTTCAGCGCGGTCTCCCCGGACTCGGGGAGGGAGCTCTGGGTAACCGACGGTTCGCTCGGAGGGACCCTTCTCGTCGAGGACATCCATCCGGGGAGCGGCTCGTCGGATCCGGCGTCCTTCACCGAGCTCGAGGGAGTTTTGTTCTTCTCGGCCGACGATGGCTCGAGCGGCCGTGAGCTCTGGCGCACGGACGGAACGGAGGTGGGGACTGCTTTGCTCAAGGACCTGGTACCCGGTCCCGAGTCCTCCGACCCGGAGGAACTCACCGCGTTCGGTGCCTTCGTGGTGTTCACGGCCCGCGTGGACTCGTTCTCGAGACAGGTCTGGCGTACGAGCGGCATCGCCGACGATACGTTTCCGGTCCCTCTCGCTTGCTGTCCGGCCCCGGATCCCTCCCCGCGCACCCTCACCGTCGTCGAGGACCGGGCGTTCTTTCTCGCGGACGCGGATCCGGGCCCACAGCTCTGGCAGCTGGATGCGCAGTTCTTCGCGTTGCCGGTCGACCTTTTGGGCCTCGTGCCCGGCTCCTCGTTCCCCATCGCCTTTCATTCGCTCGGGGACCGGGTGCTCTTCCGCGCCCTGGAATCGACGACAGGCAACGAATTCTGGACGAGCGACGGAACGGAGGCCCGTACGTCGATCTTGAAGGACGTCGCTCCGGGAGTCGAATCCTCGGGAGGTTCGCTGGAAGCGATCGCCGTGCTCGGAGACCAGCTGCTGTTCTCCGCGGTGAGCGAGCCGGGAGCCGAGGCCCTCTGGCGAACCGATGGGACCGAGGCGGGGACGGTGCCGGTGAAGGACATCAACCCCGCGGGTCCGGCAGGCTACGGTCACTTCGTCCCCTTCGGGAACGTTCTTCTCTTCTCCGGCAACGATGGGACGTCCGGCCGGGAGTTGTGGCGGAGCGACGGGACGGCGGACGGGACTCTCCTGGTCAAGGACGTCAATCCGGGAAGCGCGTCCTCCGACATCAGCCAGATTCTGACCGTAGGATCGAGGGCGTTCTTCCCGGCAAGGGCCGCGGGAATCGGTCGTGAGCTCTGGAAAACCGACGGCACGGAGGCCGGCACCGAGCTCGTGGCGGACGTCGGACCGGGCAACAACAGCGTTGGCCCCGCCAATCTCGTCGCGGTGGACGGGATCGTCTATTTCTCGATGAGCGACGGCGTCCATGGATCGGAGCTCTGGAAGAGCGACGGTACCGCGACGGGGACGGTCCTGGTGAAGGACATCTTCCCCGGCACCGCACCTTCGAACCTGCAGCCCCTGGTCGCGTTCGGAGACCTCCTGCTCTTCACCGCTACGGACGGCGTCAGCGGTCAGGAGCTCTGGCGGTCGGACGGCACGGAATCGGGGACCCGCGTCGTCCGGGATATCGCACCGGGAAGCGCTCCGTCCCACCCAAGATTCCTCCAGGTGCTCGACGGATCCGTGTTCTTCACCGCGGAGGAGGAACTTCATGGCGAGGAGCTCTGGGTCACGGATGGAACCGAGTCCGGCACTCATCTCGCGGTGGAGATCGTGGACGGTCCGGTAGGCTCCAGCATCCAGGGACTTAGGACCCTGCGCGGTTCGCTGGTCTTCACCGCGCTCACGCCCGAGCTGGGCCAGGAGCTCTATCAGTCGGACGGGACCGCCTCGGGAACGGTTCTCGTCGCGGACATCGTGCCCGGCACCGCGTCGTCGGGGGCGGATGGAATGACCGAGGCCGGCAGAAGGCTTTTCTTCTCGGTGGAAGACCCTCTCACGGGACGAGAGCTCTGGGCGGCAGACCTCCCCAATCAGGCGCCGGTTGCGAACGCCGGGCCGGATCAGGTCGTGCCGCAGGGGACCGCCATCACCCTGGACGGGACCGGGTCCTTCGACCCCGACGGCGATGAGCTCACGTTCGAATGGCGCGATTCGGAGGGCACTCTCCTGGGCTCGACCGCCATCCTGGAGCTCGCGCCACTCGACCCCGGGGAGTACGAGCTCACGCTCACGGTCGGCGACGGATCGTACACCGGCGTCGATAAGGTCCTGGTGGAGGTTCTCGGACCGCCAGAGGTCTCCATCGCCGACGCGGCCGTCCTCGAAGGGAACCAGGGTTTCCGCGAGGCGCGCGTTCCCATCACGCTTTCACGCCCCCTCACGAGCACCGTCTTCGTGCTGTTCGCGACGGTGCCCGGATCCGCGGCTCCGCTCTTCGATTTCGTTCCCGAGATCGGGATCGTCCAGTTCCGGCCCGGAGTCACCGAGTCCGAGCTCACCGTGACCATCATCGGCGACCGGCGCTGCGAAAGCGACGAGACCCTTCGGGTCGAGCTGTTCTTCTCTTCGGGAGCGGAGCTGGGAGACCGCAGCGGAACGCTTTCGATCCTGAACGACGACTGCAGTCCCTGACCTCTCGGTCCGCGGCGAACGCCTTCCGGCGCCCGTCAGAGCGAAGAGGTCGGCCCGCGGACGCGAGCGCTGGATTCGCCTTCTCGAACACCCTGGGGACGGAAGGGTTCCGATCTCATCGCCGTCGAGCGGCGCTCCCGCGGGTTCGGGAATGGTCGGATTGTGCGCACTCGGACGAGTAGGGACGAGGACGCCATGAAACGTGCGCTTCTCTCCATATGTCACGGCCCCGAGCTCCGTCGAAGCGCCGTGCAGCCTCCGGGTTTTTCACAATCGACGAAGTCGAGGCTCATTTCTAATCCACCTGGCGCCGGGACAGGGCGAGGCCCGCCGTCAGGAGCGGGCTCCCCTCGATGCGGGCATCGGGCTTCGAGGTGGGGGACGTCCCCAGCGTTCGAGGGATTGAAGGCGGGGGCCGGGGAGTTTCGCCCCGAACCGCCGGGCCATGGATCATCAAGGTACCACGCGGGGCGCTCCCGATCAGGGAGGAGCCCCACCCTCCTTTTCGTCTCCCCGAAACGAAGGGGGGTAGAATGTCGTTATGTCGAGAGCTCTCGAGAGCGTCGCGCAGCGCCGCTTCACCGTCGAGGAGTACCATCGAATGGCGGAGACGGGGATCCTCGGACCCGACGAGCGCGTCGAGCTCATCCACGGGGTCATACTGAAAAAAGCTCGAAAGAGTCGGGCTCACGTGATCGCCACGGCGCTGACCTATCGCCGCTTGTCGGATGCGGTCAGGGGAAGAGCGAGCATCTACCAGGTGGCGCCTTTGGTCGCGAAGGAAATCGACTCGGAGCCGGAGCCCGACCTGATGGTTTGCTCCAACCCGGACGAGTGGGCCTATGGAACGTCGATGACGAAGCCGCTCCTGGTCGTCCGAAGTGGCCGATACATCCCTCGAGGTCGACCTTGAAGAGAAAGCCGTGCTCTATGCGGAGACGCTCGTTCCCGAGTACTGGGTTGTGAACCTCCTCGAGCGAGTCCTCGTCGTTTTTCGAGAGCCCGAAAGAGGGGGCTACCAGGTTCGAACTTCCATCGAGGAGAATTCTCGAGTGACACCGAAGGCGTGGCCGGACGTGGCCTTCGAGGTATCTGCTATCCTCCCGCAGGGAGGACGCGGGGCGCCCGACGAAGCCTTTTAGCGTGGGCGGGGCGTGGCGCACTCCGGGCTCCCCAATGCCGCGTCCCTGATGCCAGAAACTCCGTGCGATCGTTGTTGTGTCTCGGGACCGTCTGATGTCTGGAAGAAAAGCCGAGCGCGGCCGCCGGCCGGGGACCGTGATCGCGTTGTCGCGTTTCTCGCCATTCTCGCGGCCGTGTACGCATTCGTCGGCGATCGAACCCTCTGGGGCGAGTGGGTCTCGGTGGCCCCGCCCGCCGTCTGGGGCGTCCTCCTCCTGCCCTCTGTCGTCCGGCTGCGGAGCTGGGTGCTCCTCGGATCTCTGGGTGCGTTCCTCGCCGCTACATCGGAGTGGCCCAGGTTCGGAGCAGGGGAAGCGTCCTCCTTGGAGACGATCCGGGTCGTGTCCTGGAACATCGGGGCAGGAAACGGCGGCTGGGCGGAAGCCGTCATGCAGGTGGACCCGGACATCGTCCTCATTCAAGAGGGTATGAAGCCGGTCGCGATCGAGGACGGATTCCACTGGTATGGGACCTTCGACCCGGGGACGCTGTCGCGGTTCCCGGCCGAAGTCCTTCCGACGGAGAAGATCGGTCCTTGGATGGATCCACAACTCCTGTTGATGGAGATCCGCGGAAGGAAGGTCCTGGTTGCGAACGTCCGGCTGATGCTTCCTTCCGTCGTGATTCAACTCGTGGACCCACTCGGGGAGGATCCGTTCGAGAACTACCGGGCGCGGGTGGGGCAGTACGAGAAGATCGCGAAGCTTCTGCAGTCGACGGCGGAGCGAACCGGGGCGAGCGCAATCCTCCTCGGGGGCGATTTCAATATCCCGCCGCACATGCCGTCACTCGATCCCATTCGCGGCTTCCTCCGGGACTCCTGGCGAACGGCGGGCGCGGGTTGGGGCGCGACCGTTCCCGAGTTCCTTCCGCTCGCCCGCGTCGACCAGATTTGGTTGTCCCGGGGAATCGAGCCCGTCTCCGTCCGCGTCGTTCCTATCGAGGGTTCAGACCACCGGGCCGTGGTTGCCGAGCTGCGGTTTCGAGAATCAATCTCGTGGCAGAGGACTTCCTGGAGAAGCCCGTCGGGGGCGGATTCCAGATAAGCGGCT
>Ga0105095_10002354_pt1 | contig 10151 bp, 9 predicted proteins | sample PPLLak2March2015_2_FD_79180 | JGI IMG/M metagenome (GOLD analysis project Ga0105095, IMG submission 79180) | Freshwater sediment microbial communities from Prairie Pothole Lake near Jamestown, North Dakota, USA - PPLs Lake P8 Core (3) Depth... | ecosystem: Environmental > Aquatic > Freshwater >... | reverse complement strand
TCGGGCTCGAGCTCATGACCCTCTGCTCGTACGTCCTCGTGGGGATCACGAGAGAGAAAACGGCGTCGATCGAAGGGGCGGTCAAGTACTTCCTTCTCGGCTCGTTCGCTTCGGCCCTCTTTCTCTACGGCATCAGCCTTACCTACGGAGTCACCGGGGCGACGGGCTTCGCGTCCATCGCTTCCGCGGCAACCGAGCGGGGCCTCGCGGAAAACCCGCTGCTTCTCGCCGGGGTGGTGCTGGTCGTCGCCGGGCTCTCCTTCAAGCTCGCGGCGGTGCCGTTTCACGCCTGGGCCCCGGACGCCTACCAGGGCGCCTCCGCTCCCGTCGGGGCGTTTCTCGCCGCGGGCTCCAAGGCCGCGGGCCTCGCGGCGCTGGTTCGAGTCTGCGTCGTGGCTTTCGCCCCGGAACATCCCCTGTGGTCGAACCTGCTGGTCGCGCTCGCGGCCCTGTCCATCCTCCTCGGGAGTCTTCTCGCGCTGTCCCAGACCAACATGAAGCGGCTCCTCGCCTACTCTTCGATCTCCCACGCCGGCTATGCGCTTCTGGGACTGATATCCGGAACTCCAGCGGGCGCTTCCGCGACCATGACCTATGCCTTCGCATACGCCTTCATGACCCTGGGCGCGTTCGGTGTGGTCATCGCCCTCGGGCAGCGGGGCGAGAATCTCCCGGGCTATCATGGCCTCGCGAAAACCAGTCCCGGGACGGCGGCGCTGATGTTCCTTTTCCTGCTGTCCCTGACCGGAATCCCCCCGACGGCGGGATTCGCCGCCAAGTTCGCGGTGATCCTGAGCGTCGTCGGCGCCGGCCATATAGGGCTCGCGGTTCTCGCCGTGGTGTCGAGCGTCGTGTCCGCGTACTTTTATTTGCGGGTGGCGGTTTACATGTATATGACGGATCCGCAGGGAGCGGCCCCGGGACGTCTGCCTTCGGCGGTTTCCGTGGCGCTTCTGCTCGCGGCGTTGGTTACTATTGTCGGGGGGGTCTATCCCGACGCGATCGCCGCGTGGTCGGTGCCCCCGTAGGATGTTCGATGAAGAAGTATGAAGCAGTCGCGCGAGCGGGAGCCCTCAGCCCGAGCGCAGGGCGAGCGAAGCGACTCCCGGAGCGAGAAGCGCTGGGGGTGGGGCCCCAGCGCACTGATCGAAGAGCGAGCGCGCATTAAGTAATGACCGAATATCTCGGAATTCTCGTGTTCTTCGCGCTCGCGGGGACGGTCGCCGGCGGGTTCGTGCTGCTGGCCTCGATCCTCGGACCGAAGAAGCCGTCGAAGGTGAAATCGGAGCCGTTCGAGTCGGGAGTGCCCTCTTTCGGCATCCAGGTCGGCCACATGTCGATCAAGTTCTACCTGACGGCGATTCTCTTCATCCTGTTCGACGTGGAGATCGTGTTCCTCTACCCCTGGGCGGTCGTCTTTCGCGATCTGGGCGCGTGGGGCCTCACGGGGATGTCTATTTTTCTGGGGATCCTGATGGTGGGATTCTTCTACGCCTGGGACAACGGCGCCCTCGATTGGAAGTGATATGTCTGCTGACGCAGGATTTCTGACGAGCCGGCTCGACGAGGCCATCGGTTGGGCCCGGAAGTTCTCTATCTTTCAATATCCGTTCGTAACCGCCTGCTGCGGCATGGAGTACATGGCCGCGGCCTGCTCGCATTACGACGTCGACCGGTTCGGCGCGGGCTTGCCGAGGTTCTCCCCGCGCCAGGCGGACGTGCTCTTCGTGGTCGGCACCATCAGCCACAAGATGGCGCCGGTTCTCCTCCGCATCTACGAGCAGATGACCGAGCCCAAGTGGGTCGTCGCCTTCGGTGTCTGCACCTGCACCGGCGGTTTCTACGACAACTACGCGACGGTCATGGGAATCGACACCATCGTGCCGGTCGACGTCTATATCCCCGGTTGTCCGCCGCGGCCGGAGTACGTTCTCGACGGCCTGCTGAAGCTCCAGGCCAAGATCCAGGACCAGCGCGAGACCGGTGAGCGACCGGCTCCCGAGCCGCGGCCGGCGGAGTTCTCCGTATGAATGCGGAGTCCCTGATTCAGGCCGTCGAGGAGCGCTTCCCCCAGGCGGTCGTCTCCTCGCACGCGTTTCGCGGCGATGCCACGGTCATCGTCCGCCGGGAGTCCATCCTCGAGATCGCGCGGACGCTTAGGGACGATCCCGCCTTCCAGATGAATTTCCTGATGGACCTCACTGCCGTGGATTTCTCAGCTTTCGGAACGAAGCCGTCTCCGGCATTCTTCGCATCGTCCGGAGTCGCGGTCCGCCCGTCGACCACGATACCCGACGAGGCTCCCTGGCCGGGACGGCCGGGGCCCGAGCGCTTCGTCGTCGTCTACCATTTCTTTTCTCTCGCTCTCAAGCATCGGCTGCGCGTCGAAGTCCCCGTCGACGAGGAGGACGCGGAGGTCGACTCGGTGACTTCCCTGTGGGGAGGCGCCAACTGGCTCGAGCGCGAGGTATGGGACATGTTCGGGATCCGGTTCCGCGGGCATCCGGACTTGAAGCGGATCCTGATGTACGACGAGTTCGAGGGGCATCCGCTGCGGAAAGACTACCCGGTCAAGAAGCGCCAGCCACTGATAGGACCGAACAACTAGCAGGCTTATGAGATATCAAATTCAGCCTGCGCGAGCCGAGCAGGAGCCTTCGGCCCGAGCGCAGGGCGAGCGACCCGCCTTCGCAACGCTTCGGCGCGTCCGCCGAAGCCCGAAGGGCGGAGGCGGAAGCGAGTCCCGAAGCGAGAAGCGCCGGGGGTGGGGCCCCGGCGCATGGATTGAAGCACGAGGCGAGCACTAGGAAAGATGGAACAGCCAAAGCTCGAAACGCGCGAGATGCTTCTCAACGTGGGGCCCGCCCACCCCGCGATGCACGGCATCATCCGCATCGTCGCCAAGCTCGACGGCGAGCAGTTGAAAGACTGCGAGGTGGAGATCGGCTACCTCCACCGCGGATTCGAGAAGATGTCGGAGACGGTCGACTACAACGGCGTCATGCCCTATACCGACCGCCTCAACTACGTGTCCCCGCTCATCAACAACATGGGCTACTGCATGGCGGTCGAGAAGGCGCTCGGAATCTCCGTTCCCGATCGCTGCCACTACATCCGGGTGATCATGTCCGAGATCTCCCGCATCACGGACCACCTCACCTGCATCGGCGCCGGTGCCATGGAGCTGGGTGCGTTCACCGTCTTTCTCTACATGATCAAGGCCCGCGAGTTCCTGTGGGAGCTCGTGGAGATGGTGACCGGGGCGCGCCTCACCGTTTCCTACTGCCGGGTCGGCGGCGTCAAGGGAGATCTTCCCGAAGGTTTCGAGGAGCGCTGCCGGAAGGCCATCGAGGAGACGAGGACGGTCCTCAAGGAATCGGACATCCTCCTCACCCGCAACCGCATCTTCGTCGACCGCATGTCGGGAACGGGAAAGATCTCGACCGAGGACGCCATCTCCTACGGAATCACCGGGCCGTTTCTGCGCGGCTGCGGCACGGCTTACGACGTGCGGAAGGACTGCCCGTACGCGGTTTACGATCGGCTCGATTTCGACGTTCCCGTGGGAACCCGGGGGGACAACCTCGATCGGTATCTGGTCCGGATGGAGGAGATGCATCAGTCGATCCGAATCATCGAGCAGGCGTTGCGGGACATACCCGACGGCCCGTTCCTCGCGCACCCGGAGACGGGACGGGCAATCCCCGCGGCGGAGATGGTGGACGAGGCCAAGATGGGGAACATCGTCCAGATCGAAGGGGCGCGCGCGGTGGTCGATCCGACTCTCGACGGCGCATCCGAGCAGGAGCACCCGGGGATCGCCGCCGACGAAAAACGGGTCTTCCTTCCTCCGAAGGAAGACACCTACGGGAACATCGAAGGACTGATGAACCACTTCAAGCTCGTCATGTACGGCCATGGCGTGCGTCCCCCGAAGGGGGAAGTGTACTTTCCGGTGGAAGGCGCGAACGGAGAGCTCGGCTTCTACGTCGTGAGCGACGGGACGAACAATCCCTATCGCGTGCGTGTCCGTCCACCTTGTTTCGCCATCATGTCGGCGCTGCCCAAGGTCCTCGTCGGGGGCATGATGGCGGACGTCGTCCCGACGTTCGGGTCCATCAACATGATTGGGGGCGAGCTCGACCGGTGAATCTCTCCGATCTCGAACCAAAAGCGAAGGAAATCATTCAGCGCTACGACCAGCGCCGCGCGGCGACCCTGCCTCTTCTGTGGCTCGTCCAGGAGAGCTTCGGTTACGTCTCACCCGAGGCCGAGCGTTGGGTCGGCGGCCTCGTGGGAACGACCGTCTCCCACGTGCGCGAGGTCGTTTCGTTCTACACGATGTACCGCACGGCGCCGGCCGGCCGTCGCGAGCTCCGGGTCTGCATGAGCCTTCCCTGTCTCCTGCGGGGAGCGAACGACGTCCCCCACGAGATCGAGAAGCGCCTTTCGATCCGTCCCGGGGAAACGACTCCCGACGGAGAGCTGACGCTCACCGAAGTCGAGTGCCTCTGCTCCTGCGAGATCGCGCCGATGGCGCAGCTCGACGAGCAGTTCGTGGGGCCTCTGGATAAAGGAGCCCTCGACGATCTCCTGGGAGGCCTGACCCGCGAGCCCGAGCCCTTCATCACGACCGACGGGCCGATTCTCTCGACGCGGTTCAAGGACCCGGGGGGAACCTGGTTCGACGCCTACGTCAAGGACGGAGGCTACACCGCTGCCAAAAAGGCGCTCTCCATGACGCCGGCCGCGATCATCGAGGAAGTCGGAAAAGCGAACCTCCGCGGCCTCGGGGGCGCGGGATTCCCCGCGGCGAGAAAGTGGTCCTTCATTCCCAAGGACAGCCCCAAGCCGAAGTATCTCGTGGTCAACGCCGACGAGGGCGAGCCGGGGACGTTCAAGGACCGCTATATCCTCGAGCGCGATCCTCACGCGCTCCTCGAAGGGATGATCGTCGCCGCCTATACCATCGGCAGCCACAAAGCCTACGTCTACATCCGCGGCGAGTACTTCCGGTCGGCGAAGCGCATGGGGCGCGCCGTCGAGGAGGCGTACGCCAAGGGCTGGCTCGGAAAGAACATCCAGGGGAGCGGTTTCGACCTGGACGTGGTCATTCACCGGGGAGCGGGGGCTTATATCTGCGGCGAGGAGACGGCCCTCCTGAGCTCGCTCGAGGGAGGAAAGGGCTTTCCCAAGCTCAAGCCTCCCTTCCCCGCGATCTCGGGGCTCTTCCAGTGCCCGACCATCGTCAATAACGTCGAGACCCTCTCCTGCGTCCCCTACATCCTGAGGCACGGCGCCGAGAAGTTCGGGAGCATCGGGACTCCCAAGCAGGGCGGAACCAGGCTCTTCTGCGTGAGCGGTCACGTGAACCGCCCCGGTGTCTACGAGGCGTCGGTCGGCGTCACGCTGCGAGAGCTCATCGAGAAACACGCTCAGGGAGTGCGCGGGGGCCGGAAGCTCAAGGCGGTGATCCCCGGCGGAATCTCCGCGAAGATTCTCACCGCGGACGAGATCGACGTCCGCATGGACTTCGACTCCCTGATCGCCGCGGGCTCCATGGCCGGATCCGGCGGCGTCATCGTGATGGACGAGACGACCTGCATGGTCGATGCCCTCGAGTCGGCGTCGAACTTCTTCCACCACGAGTCCTGCGGGCAATGCTCTCCCTGCCGGGAGGGAACCGGCTGGATTCACCGCATCCTGCGCCGCGTCACCGACGCGAAGGGCCAGATGGGAAAGCTCCAGGATCTCGAGGATCTGCTCGCCATCGCCTCCGACATGGAGGGAAAGACGATCTGCGTCTTCGCCGATGCGGCGGCCTGGCCCGTCCAGTCGTACATCGCGAAGTTCCGCGGTGAGTTCGAGGAGCACATCCGCACCGGCAAGTGCGTCCGGACGAGCGAGGCGGTCGCATGATCAAGCTCACGATCGACGGCCGCGAGGTCGAAAGCCCCGAGGGCTCGACGGTCATCCAGGCGGCGGAGAAGCTCGGGATCTTCATCCCTCGCTACTGCTACCATCCGGGACTTTCGATCGCGGGCAACTGCCGCATCTGCCTCATCGACGTCGAGAAGAACCCCAAGCTCCAGATCGCCTGCAACACGCCCGTGGCCCCGGGGATGGTGGTCCATACCATGAACGAGAAGGCGGAGGACGGCCGCCGGGCCGTTCTCGAGTTCCTCCTCGCGAACCATCCGCTCGACTGCCCCGTCTGCGACCAGTCGGGAGAGTGCGATCTGCAGAACTTCTACATGAACTTCGGGCTCTACGACCCGCGGTTCCGGGAGCAGAAAGTCAAGAAGAAGAAAGCGGTGGCCCTCGGCCCCCACGTGATGCTGGACCAGGAGCGCTGCATCCTGTGCTCGCGCTGCGTGCGCTTTTCGGACGAGATCTCGAAGACCGGCGAGTTCGGCATCTTCAACCGGGGTGACCGGGCGGAGCTCGGCCTCTATCCCGGGGTGGTGCTCGACAACCCCTACTCGGGGAACGTCATCGACATCTGCCCCGTGGGAGCGCTGACCGAACGGGAGTTTCGCTTCAAGGCCAGGGTCTGGTATCTCTCGAGCGCGCCCTCGGTCTGCAACGGCTGCTCCACCGGCTGCAACATCGACGTCCATTTCGTTCTCGATCGCCCGCATCTCAACGACGGCGCCCGCGTCCTCCGCCTGAAGCCGCGCGTCAACCCGGACGTCAACGAGTGGTGGATGTGCGACGAGGGCCGTTTCGGGTTCCACTGGATCGACCGCGAGCGGCTGACGAAAGTCCGCCACCGGGGAGCGGATTCGAAGTGGGATGCGGCGCTCTCCGGCATCGGGGCCGATTTGGCGAAGCTTACCAAGATCGGCGTCATCGCCTCCTCGCAGCTGACGACGGAAGAGCTCTTCCTCATCCGGGAGATCTTCCAGAGCAAACTGGGCGCGCGCGTCGCGGCACCGGCGCTGAAGCCGGCGGGGAAGGGAGACGACTTCCTGCTCGAGGCCGACCGGAACCCCAACACGCGGGGAGCGAAGCTCCTGGGCCTCGACGGTACCGACGCGGCGAGTCTCGTCACCGACGCCCTCGAGGGCCGTCTCGAGGCCTTGTGGGTCTTCGGCCACGACCTGACTTCGATGGTCGATGCAAAGAAGCTCCAGGAGCTTTCGCAGAAGCTCCGTCTCTTCGTCTTCTCGGGAACGAACGAGAGTCCGACGGCTTCTTTCGCGCACTGGGTATTGCCCACCGCGGCGTACGTCGAGAAGGACGGAACTTTCGTGAACAAGAAGGGCCGGGTGCAGCGGATCGGCCGCGCCTTTCCGCCTCTCCCGGACTCGCGGGAAGACTGGAGCCTTCTTCTCGAGATCGCCCGGCGGTTGAACCAACCGCTCTCCTTCCGAAAACCCCAGGAGATCTTCCTCGGGCTCGCTGACGCCGAGACGCCATTCGCAGGCTTGAGCTACGAAACGATTGGACTTCAGGGGGCGCAGCTGAAGGCATGACGCCATGATGGAAGACCTGGTCATCAAGCTCGTTCTCGCGGGCATCATGTTCTTCGGGGTCCTGAACCTCGCGGGCCTTCATACCTGGATCGAGCGCAAGCAGTCGGCCGTCATGCAGGACCGGATTGGCGCGAACCGCGCCGACATCCTGGGCTTCACGATGCTGGGTCTCTTCCACCCCATCGCCGACGCGGTAAAGATGTTCACCAAGGAGGACTTCATCCCCGAAGGCGCGGACAAGGTCCTCCATACCCTGGCTCCGTTCTTCTCGGTCTTCTTCGCCCTCGTGGCCTTCGCCGGAATCCCCTTCGGGGACCAGGTCGTCTGGGGCGATCGGGTGATCGACCTCCAGGTCGCCAAGATCGACGCCGCGCTCCTCTACATCTTCGCGATGCTGTCTCTCGGGGTCTACGGAGTGATCCTCGCGGGGTTCGCCTCGCGCAACAACTACGCGCTTCTCGGAGGGCTGCGGGCGACGGCGCAGATGATCTCCTACGAGATCGCGCTCGGCATCGCCATCATCGGCGTCATCCTGGTCTACGGAACGCTGGACCTCCAGGAGCTGGTGCGGGGCCAGGGCCGGTATCTCGCGGGCGGCTGGATTCCCTTCTGGGGCATCGTCGCCCAGCCCGTGGGGTTCATCGTGTTCTTGACCGCCGCCCTCGCCGAGACCAAGAGGGCGCCGTTCGACCTGCCCGAAGGCGAATCCGAGATCATCGGGTATTTCGTCGAGTACAGCGGAATGAAGTTCGGCATGTTTTTCCTCGCCGACTTCCTCGAGACCATCCTCGTCGCCTGTCTCACCACGACGCTCTTTTTCGGCGGCTGGCAGGTTCCTTATCTCCTGCCCGACGGCTTCCACTTCCCCTGGGGAGCGACGATCGCGGTCTCCCAGTGGACCTACCTGCTCCTGGGGGTCGCGAGCTTCTCGTTCAAGGTCCTGGTGTTCTGCTGGCTCTTCATGCAGATCCGGTGGACGCTCCCCCGGTTCCGATACGACCAGCTCATGCGGCTCGGATGGCTCGGGCTCTTTCCCGTCGCCGTGGTGAACGTCTTCATCACCGCTCTGGCTCTGACGTTCTTCTAGAAAGGACTGTGATGGCCGCCAACGTGAAGGTGATGCAGAGACCGGAGCTGACGGTCTGGGAGAAGACCTACATTCCCCAGATCCTGAGCGGGCTCAAGATCACGAGCGCGCATTTCTTCCGGAACCTGTTCCTCCACGCGGCCCACAGCGTCGGGCTCCTGAAGCACATCCCCGCCGCGGTCACCTTCCAGTACCCGGAGATTCTGAGACCGCTCGCGATGCGCTTCCGCGGCCGCCATCGGCTCACCGTCCGGGAAGAAGGCACCCCGCGGTGCGTCGGGTGCATGCTCTGCGAGACCGTCTGCCCCGCGAAGTGCATCACCATCGTCGCCGGCGAGCACCCCGACCCCAACGTCGAGAAGTACCCCGTCCGCTTCGACATCGACCTGGGGGTCTGCGTCTACTGCGGATACTGCGTCGAGGTCTGCCCCGAGGACGCCATCCGCATGGACACCGGAATCGTCGACGTCGCCGCCTACTCCCGGGGCGCGATGCAGCTCGACATCCACGAGCTCATGAACCCCAAGCTCCGCAAACCCCTCGCCGAGAGCAGCTGCACTCTGAACTTCCCCCACGAGTGCCGCCTCACCCCCGGACACCAGAAGGGCGACTGGGAGCAGGTGTACGGAGAAAGCCAGTCAGGCTCGAAGTAGCTTTGTGAAGTCGGGGTGTTTCGATCTCCGCGTCGCGCCTCTGCCAGCGAACGGGCAACACGCATGGATCAACCAGTGCAGGATCGAAACGTCAAGTAGCGCTTGATGCAGACGGTCGTGCGCGTCGTGGGTGCCCTGTTCCTGGCCACCTACCCGGTCATCGTGTACCTCGGCATAACGAATTGGGGTCCTAGAGCCGTCGCAGTTCTGCTGTTGTCGGTGCTGGTGCCCATGCTCGCGATACGCTACCGGACGCGAACCAGCGAACATCTTCGGACGGTTGCACGCGTTCCACTCGCGGTCCTCGCAGTTTTGGTTTTGGCGGCCTTGATGGACGACCACCGCCTCATCCTCGCGTTGCCCGTCCTCGTCAACGCGATTCTGCTACTGCATTTCGCCGGCTCTCTCGTGGGGCCCGTACCCCTGGTGGAGCGCCTCGCGCGACTCGAGCAGCCGGAGTTGTCGCCTTCGGAGGTCCGCTATTGCAGAAGCGTGACCTGGCTGTGGGTGTCGTTCTTCGTGGTCAATGGCCTGGTGGCCGGAATCTTGGCGGTGACGGGACCGCTCAGCCTATGGGCGGTCTATACCGGGCTCGTTTCGTATCTGCTGATCGGTCTCGTCTTCACCGGCGAGTTCATCGTGCGACGGACGCGGTTCCGGGGTTTCGGGAACGGCGTTCACGACCGCGTCTTGAAGTGGATCTTGCCGGAGGCGGCAGGGCGGACCGGCCCGACGGAGCGGCGAGGGTAGGACAACAATATCGACTGGTTGGCAGCTCCACTTGGACCTCCGAGCGAGGCCGTTTTCGGAGCCTCAACCCTGTTCTACCGGGTCCGTCAAGTGTTTCGTTGCGCGCGGTGACGATCCCCGGGGAGCGGTGGCGGGGCTTGCCGTTCGAGTCAGCGAGCCGCTCTCGCTCACCTTCAGCGCGAC
>Ga0105095_10002353_pt1 | contig 10153 bp, 9 predicted proteins | sample PPLLak2March2015_2_FD_79180 | JGI IMG/M metagenome (GOLD analysis project Ga0105095, IMG submission 79180) | Freshwater sediment microbial communities from Prairie Pothole Lake near Jamestown, North Dakota, USA - PPLs Lake P8 Core (3) Depth... | ecosystem: Environmental > Aquatic > Freshwater >... | reverse complement strand
AGAAAGTCCATATAACGAGAACTGAGTTTGTCGATCATCATGCGCTCCAATCGCCTGCCAGATCAGGATGATTCGAGCCTACCGAAAATGATTTCATTTGTCAACTGCCCCGTAGGGGCCTCAGCTTCCGGGCGAAGTCCCGGACGATGCGTAGTATCTATCCGAAAATTGAATTTTATTTGTGGTGTGTGCGGCGGATCCGCCGCACACACCACAAAAATAATTTACAAATAGGTTTTTAGATTATAAGACTGGGGTAGGGTGTGGAGAAACAAATACACGAATGGGTTCAACTACGCCCTTGGTCTGGGCAACAAGCCGCAGCCATTCACATAGAGGTTCAGTGATTAATTGCAAGCGGTGTGCAAGGAATTCTCCGTCTTTGCTATAAACGTCATCGCCCAGAGTCATTCCTGGTTCCAAACTTTTTATGTCCACCACAATCGGTGACCAATCTTCGACGACGATCTCCCGATCCACTAAGATATCGAGGATCTTCGGATTATATTTCCCCTCTTGAGCGACCATCCAGCGTGTGGCCTCTGCCGATGTAGCTCCATTTCTCAGTAGCATTTCATAATCTAGCGCTACCATTAAGATCTGGGCGCCGAACTCATTCTTTGGGCGACCCTGCAAACTGAGGGAAATTGGATATTCTGAATATTCTTTTTGTTGGTCTCTTACCATTTGGGCTATAGCTTCCAATCGAGGTATGTTTTCCAACCAGCGATACCCGATATGCAAATGGGAATTATACAAACTTTGCTCCGCGGGAGTTAATCTCTTGTCATTATTCACTTTATCCAATATCATCTCAGGCAGGACGATACAACCAATTTGAGATAGAAGTGCAGCTAGTTCTACCTCCCAGGCGTATGGCAGCTTCATGTTCTCCACGATTGCATGTACGATCTGCCGTGATCGCAGAGTGCGGCTAAACGCAGCCGGATTTGCCATGCTGAGAACCTCGGTTAATAATCGTACAGTATGTTTAAGTGTATTCTCTAACAGTACTTTTTCTGCTGTAACCAAACGATACTGTCGCAATCCGCTTTGAACCGCCTTGATTAGAACTTCCGGGGTGCTTGGTTTTGTTAGAAATCGAAAGATGTTCCCCTCATTGACTGCTTCAATAGCTTTCTGTAGGTCTGCATGACCGGTTAGCATAATACGGACAGTCTCTGGAGAACGTTCTTTAACCTCGCTCAAGAATTGGATTCCGTCCATTCCCGGCATTTGTAAATCCGCAACAACCACTGCAAACGGCCCCGAGGTGGTTAGCTTCTCTAGCCCATCTATCCCATTCAGGGCGGTATCAATTTTAAATATATTGCGCAAGTGTCTACGAAATGCCGCCAATATATTTTCTTCATCGTCTACAAATAGAATGCGTTCTTCCATGGATTCATTCCTTTGCTTGAGTGTAATCGATAGCCAATTATCTATCTGAAGGTCATCATTCTATGGGCAACCGAATAATAAATGTTGTTCCCACATTAATCGCTGTTTCATAGGAGAGTCTTCCATTATGCTTTTTCACTACAAAATCATAAGCAAGGGCTAGACCCTGCCCAGTGCCCTTACCAACTTCTTTGGTGGTAAAAAATGGCTCAAAAATATGCGGTCGGTTCTCTTCTGCAATGCCGAGGCCAGTGTCGCTGATACTGATTTCAACCCAATTGCCATTCTGCTTGGTCTTGATTGTGATCTTACCTGGGCAGGGTTTTCCGTGCTCAATGGCAGTTTCAATAGCTTGAGCAGCGTTTAGAATGATGTTTAGGAATACCTGGTTGATTGCTGCTGGCTGGCACATTACTTTGGGCAAATCGGGTGCGAGATCCGATACTATCTCCGCAACTAATTTCCACTGATTTCGCGTCACTGTCAATGTGTCCATCAGGGCTTTATTGAGGTTCGAGGGTATTTTTTCTTTCAACCCGGGGTGGGAAAACTCTTTCATTGCCCTGACAATCTCTGTCACTCTTCGTATACCACCCAAAGACTGTTCAATCGACAGAGGAATTTCTCCAATCAGGTAATCCAGATCTATATTATTCATTTCTTCGATTAATTCCGAGATTGCCGGGCTGGATGGTTCGCTTTTTAATATGGATTCCAATAGGGTTTTATTTTTCAAGAGCAGATCGATCACCAACTGGAAATTGTTTTGCAAGAAAAGGACGTTATCCCCGATATATTGAATTGGGGTATTGATCTCATGAGCAATTCCTGCAGCTAATCGACCAATCGACTCTAATCTCTGGGCTTGAGCTAATTGATTTTCCAGGGCTTTCCTCTCGGTAATATCACTGCATAAGAAGATATAACCCGACACCTCATTTTGGTTATCGTGTAGCGGACTAATGCTTACTCCTAAATACCCCTCCTGTCCATTTGAGCGTTTGAAATGCATGGGATCCATGTATATAGGGTGGTTTTCTGCCCGGCAATTCGCTATTCCTTGCTGTATTCCATTCCAGTCCCAAGGTATTGGCAAATCGCCCAGCTTTTGTCCAAGTGTCTGTGTAGCTGGCATCACAAATACTTTTTCTGCCATCGGATTCCAGTGAGTTATCACTCCGTCCAGATTTAATACCAGCAAGATGGATGAAAGTGAATTGATAAGCTGTTCTATTTCAGATTTCGCAGTTCGTAGTTTCTGCTCAATAATGTGATGTCTGGTAATATCTCGACCCACACCAATGACCCCAAGCGTTTCTCCGTCCGGGCTGTAATAGGGTGTAATTCTGGTCTCAATCAATATTTGTTCGCCGCCGGGATCTTTCATCCAATTCTCATATGTAAACGCTTTACCAGTTTCAATTACATGGCGATCAACCTCATTAAACCAAAATACTTGCTTAGAAGCTTGTAAATCTGCATCCGTGAGCCCAATAATCTCTTTCGCCTGCCGCCTGCTCAACCTCTCAAAAACCCAATTACAGCCCTGATAGATTCCGCTCAAGTTTTTATAAAAGATCATATCCGGGATCGAGTTGATTAGACTCTTAAGCAAAGCTTGTTCGCGCCTTAGTTGTAGCTCGGCATTTTTTCTGACGGTGATATCGATACCACTGGCAAAGACGTACTCCAGCTGTCCGTACTCATCCGGAAATGTATTGATTGTCCAGGCAATGGTTCGTTGAATACCATCATTATCTACCCATTCCGTTTCATAATGCTCATGGCTCAGGTTGTTGCGTAGCAGCTGAACCAGGTTTTCAAGAGCCCCAGTTTGACCTGGGAGACGCAAAACGCCGGTTGTTAGTTTGTCCCGCAAGACTTCATCGCAATAACCAAACAGGCGCTCGCAGGCGCGATTAATGCGAATGATTTTCCCTGCACGATCCAGAACGATAACTAGGGCGTCCATATAATCCAGGACGCTAACTAAAAAGTCCCGTTCTGCAGATATGGTCTGCCCTGCAGAATAGAGATTTCCTTTATCCTGAGGGGTGCTCTCATTCAAAGATCTCAGGTCAATGATATTATTACGGTTAATCAGGTTAGACACAATTTGTTCCCGTGTGTTTCTCTGAGGGCTCTAGTGCCCAAACAGATGCGTATCAACGACAACAATTAAGCTGGATGAACCTTCGTCCATCCAGCTTAATTACACTATGGTTTGATAAAAATCAACTTTCAATATTACAAGCTTTCCTGATTGTTAGGCTTATAACCCCATCGACTGAAAACTTTCAAGTAATCTCCAAACGGAGAGCGAAGAGGGTAGCGATCGGCATGGCTGCCTGACGTTTTAAAGCAAAGATAGGGAAAGGGTCTGGCACAGGTTCAAGCCATATTAACGGGGTAACCTTTAGGCAAAATCGCAGTTGCATGCTCGCCGCTCGCGCTTCCCCAGCACGAAGCACACCCCATTTGCTCAAGAGAACACTTTGCTCCAAGAGTACCCCAACAATCGCCCAGGCATCTATAATCAGGCAACGTATGTCATTAAACCGAACCTTGCTATTCCCAAGCATCTTGATTATGATACGATTCAGTCCGAAGCTGTCCGGCATCGCTCTTCTCTTGGCTCGTTTTGGTGAGGATACCTAACTTTGCCACTGTTTGAACTTGTCGGGAAGCCTCTCTTTTGTTATATTTATCAGTGAATCAGTGCCTTAACCGACAAGTATTTAAACTCACAGTTCTCAATCAATTCGACGTTATTAGTAAGAGACAGTAGGATACCGGTGGAATCATCGGAAGGGATAGCCCGAAATGGATGAGCGCACAATCTACATTACCATGTTCGATGTGGAGCGTCTGCAAGCCTTGATTGCAGAAAAGAAGAGGCTGGATCGCCGGAAAAACGAGTACATCGAAAATTTGGAGAACGAGCTGAAACGCGCCCAACTGGTGGCTCCCAAAGACGTTCCACCGGATGTGATCACTATGAATTCCAAAGCCTGCCTGGTCGACGTGGAGGCGAACGAAGAGATGGTATATACGCTTGTGTTTCCAGAGGATGCCGACCTAGCGCAATCCAAGATATCCGTTCTGGCACCAATCGGTACAGCCATGCTAGGCTATCGAGTGGGGGATACCTTTACATGGTCAGTACCCGACGGAGTCCGCAAGCTGCTGGTGAAGGAGCTCCTGTACCAACCTGAGGCTTCTGGAGATTATGATCTTTGATGGCAAAAGACCGAATCCCTGCTTGCAATGACCTTGACGCCTGAAGAAATTCATGCGTAGCATAAGGAACTTTTGTGCTAAAATGTTTGTGTCGGTCAACTTTCTATCAGGCAAAGGAGGACAGTAAGATGGATTTTGAAGGTTATTGTGTCAAGTGCCGCCAGAAGCGGACGATCAAGAACGGGACCGTTGAGAAGACCACCAGCGGTCGTTCAATAGCAAAGGGCACCTGCCCGGTTTGCAAAACCAAGGTGACCCGCTTCCTACCCACTCAGAAATAAGCCCAGTTCGTGAAACCGCCCGGAGTACTCCGGGCGGTTTCGATTCACCCTCCTTTTGCGAAGCTGCCTGGTGGTTACACAACACCATATAATATCAATATATTGTATATATATTAATCAAATACTAAGCTAATAACCTTGACAAAATATATACATTTGGTAAACTATGGTCACCAAGTAAATACCACCTATCTTCTCGAAAGGAAAACAACAATGAACAAGCTCTCCCGTATTTTGATGGTCGTTACTGTGTTCGCCCTGCTGGCAGGCGTTTTCGCCTTCGCCGCCCCTCGAGCCAAAGCCGCAGATGGCACTTTTAATATCTCCGTCTACCACGGCATCAATGGCAAAGCCCTGGGTCTCTCTAAAGAGCTGCCCGTCGTCGCCACGGTCTACAAGGACGGCGCATGGCTCGCCAATATCCCGCTTGAATTCAAGGACCGCTTTACCGCTGATCTACCTGCAGGCACCTATCTGATCGAAGTTACCGCAGTTGGTGTTGGCCCTGTGCCCAGCATGACCGTTGGTCCGATCGCCATCCCTGCTGATGTAGATGTTCGCCTGAAAGCCCAGCTAGGCGCTGGCGGCACCCCAATCATCAGCGCCCGCGTGAAATAACTCGTACAAATCTTAGCCTTAGCAAGCTTAGAATAAGCACATACAATCGAATACCGGTAGTCCAATCGCCCTGGGATGCATCCAGGGCGATTAGGTTTTCAGGCCGCCGGTGAGCTTGGTTTGGGGATATAATATTTTGGCTCTTTCCGAGCATTGAAAAGCTGGCAAGTGGGTGATCCAGCCAGACCCATAGAGAGTCGAACCATAGTGAATTCCCGCTTGAAAATCGCCTTCATCGCCTCAGAGTGCGAGCCATACGCCAAGACCGGCGGGTTGGCGGATGTAGTCGGTGCGCTCCCCAAGGCGCTGCTCCGGCTGGGGCACGATCCCATCGTCATCCTGCCTAAGTACGCGGTCATCGATACCATCCGCTTCAACCTGCGTCCCTTTCTCGGCCCGCTGGGTGTGTGGATGGGCAATACCGAGGAGTGGTGCGCTGCCTATAGCGCCACAAATGACGGTGTGCCGGTTTACTTCATCGAGGCCAACAAATACTTCGACCGCTTCGGCCTGTACCACGACGCCAACTTCAACGACTACCAGGACAACGTCCGCCGCTTTGGATTCTTCACCCGCGCCGCACTGCAGCTGTGCCGCGATATGGGCTTTGCCCCGGACATCGTCCACGTTCACGATTGGCAAACCGCCACGGCAGCCGCCTATCTCAAGGTCTGGCATTGGAACGACCCGCTGCTGGGCAAAGCCGCCAGCCAGCTCACCATCCACAATATCGCCTACCAGGGGGCCTATAACGCCAACGATTACGACTACCTGGGCTTGCAGTGGAGCAATTTCACAGCGGACAAGTTTGAAGACTACGGGCGGGTCAACCTGCTCAAGGGCGGTATCTATTACGCGGATATGGTCAATACGGTCAGCCCGACCTACGCCAAAGAGTCCCTCTCTCCGCAGCCGGCTTACGGATTGGCGCCTTATCTGAACAACAAAGGCGCCTACTATATCGGCATCCTCAACGGGGCTGACTACGATCAGTGGGACCCGGCCGTGGATACGCTGATCCCAGCCCGCTACACCCGCCAGGACCTGTCTGGCAAGGCGATCTGCAAGGAGGAGCTGCAGCGGCGGTTCTTACTGGAAGCTGACCCCGGCATCCCGGTGATCGGTGTGATCAGCCGTTTAGTAGCGCAGAAGGGCCTGGACCTGCTGGCCCAGGCGATCGAGGGTATCCTCGCCAATATGCGCGTCCAGTTCGTCATCCTGGGCTCGGGCGATAAGGCTTTGGAGGCGTATTATGGAGCGCTTCCCGCTCGCTATCCAGGCAGGGTGGGCAGCTACATCGGCTACAACGATGAGCTTGCCCACTGGATCGAGGCCGGCTCAGATTTCTTCATCATGCCGTCTGTTTTTGAGCCGTGCGGACTGAACCAGATGTACTCACTGCGCTACGGTACCCTGCCGATTGTGCGCGCTACCGGCGGGCTGGAAGATACCGTGCAGCAGTATGATGAGCGGAGCGGGTCTGGAACTGGCTTTAAGTATCAGGATGCCAATCCGACGGCGATATATTTTTCCGTCGGGTGGGCAGTCAGCACGTATTACGACCGGCCGCAGCACATCCACCAGATGCAGCAGACTGCCATGGTACAGGACTTCTCCTGGGGGACAAGCGCCCGCCAGTACCTGAATTCCTACCAGCGCGCCATCCAAAACAAAAACCGCTGAGCTCATCTCACATCCAGCCGCGCCGGCGGATCCACAATAACATTCCAACAGGCAAGAGCAGCAGGATCGCCAGCGTCACATAAAAGGACGGCGTATCCGTCCACACATTCATATTGGCAACCGGCGCGAAGTAGTTCATCCCTAAGAAGCCAACCACAAATGAGATCGGCATGAACAGGGTGGTGATGACGGTGAGCGTCTTCATAATATCGTTCATGCGGTTGTTGATCACCGACAGGTAGGTGTCCAAAGCGCCGCCGATCAGATCGCGCAGGCTCTCGATCAGGTCGTGCAGGCGGACCAGGTGGTCGTACACGTCTCGGAAATAGACGCGCGCCTTGGCATCGATCACGGTGTAATCATCCCGCGCCAGCTTGTTGAGCACTTCGCGCTGCGGACCGACGATGCGCCGCAGCTGCAGCGCGCCGCGCTTGAGGGTGAAGATGCGCTCCAGCACGCCTGGCCCGGGATTATCGAAGATCTCATCTTCAATTCGATCGATCTCGTCGTCGATCTCCTCGACCACGGGCATGTACTGGGCCACCACCTCGTCGGTGATGCGGTAGAGCAGGTGGTCGGGTCCGCGCGAGACGTGGCGCTCGTCGCGCTGGCAGGCGTCCCACACCCGCTGGATAGCCGCCACAGGCTGATCGTGATGGGTGACGATGTAGTTCCTGCCCAGGAACACGTCCAGCTCCTGAATCTCCAGCAGCGAATCATCCTTCTTCTCGAAGACTACCGGGCTTAGCACAATGTACAGGTAGCTGCCCCAGTCGTCCACCTTGGGCACATGGGTCTCCTGCAAAGCGTCGTCCACCGCCAGAGGGTGGAAGCCGAACACCCCGGTCAGCAGCGGCTCATCCACGGACGCATCAGTGGCCTCGAAATCCACCCATAGCAGACCGTTCGAATCCTGCAGAGCGGCTTTGGCATCTTCTATGGTCAAGTCAGTGTGCAGCACACCATCCGAGGTGTATTTCAGAATGCGGATCATCTTCGCCCTCCAGAGTTCGGCCCAGGCGGGCCGGGTTGGCCGGTCAACCGACCGCGATTGTCCCTTATTGTAGTGCAATCCTCCCCAGGTGGGCAAGCCTGAGGGATGAGCAAAGCTGGGTTTTCGCCATATGGCGAAAACCCAGCTTGTCCACTCTTAAGATGGTGTAATCAAGCGGTCAAACTACTCAAGGGATGTCCGGCGCCGGCTGATAGATGCGCCTAAGACGAGTACAGTGAGAGCGCCTACTCCCAGCCAAAGCTTAGGCCATGCTCCCGCCGCACTGTGAGCGCTGAAGCTGACGAGCTCCAGGGCCGTCGGATTTGAAACGGCATCGCTAACGCTGTCTTCCAGGTAACGGGATGGGTGAGAAAGGCTGGTGACTGCCACCCGGTTGACGATCTCTTCCATCCTAAACGGCAGAGGATCATCCACCAACACCTGGAAAAGGATGGTCATGGTCTCCCCAGGCAGCAGGGTGTAGCCGTCAAAGGCGCTGACCAACGTCGGTGGCTCGCCGCCCGGATTGGTGCCCATCACCCGCCCAAGGACTTCGATTTGCACGTTGTCGAAATAGACCCGATCTAAGCTTCCCAATTGGGAGGAGCCAAGAAAACGGATCTGGGTATCAGCGGCGATAAAAGGAGAGAGATCGTAGCTGACCGGGTTGTAATTTACATCGTTCGTTGGCCCCTGGAACCGTCCCAACTCCGTCCAATTGGCGCCACCATCCGCCGAGGCAGAGAGCGTCACGTAGTCATTGGCGTTATCCAGGTTATTGCGCCGGTAGTCAAAGCTCAGCGTCGCAGAAGAGTAGCTGGAAAGATCTACCTGGCGGGAAGCGCCTTCTCCACCTCCATCGTTATCCTGGACCTGGAGCCGGTTGCTGCCGGAATTGCTGAGCACCTGCTCATCACCATTGGCAGGACCATCGTTCTCGTTGATCTCCTGCCAATCGCCGGCCCAGGTCAGGTCGCCATCATTGCCGGCATACGAGATTGCATTGAACTCGTCCCTGAAGGCACCGGCAGGCTGCCAGTCTGGCGCAAAAACCAGGCTGCTCCCGCTTACGTAGCTGGTTCCTACGGGCAAAGTATCGCTTACCACCAGACCTGTCTCCGCCACGCTGCCGGTATTGGTAATGACAATCGTGTACGTGATCATATCGCCCGGGGAAACCGGATTGCCACCCGCACTGGACGATTTCTGCACGACCAGATTCGAAACCCTCACCAATGCATCATCTGCCGCGGTGAACACCTCACTGCCCCGCGTCCCGGTAGCCTGCGCCCGCTGTAAGCTGTAGAGATCGCTGGTGGTAACTGTCAGCTCGGCGCTGAAAACCACGCTAAGGGTCCGGTATGGGCCCATATCTTGGTTCAGATCCCACGTCAACCGCTGGTCGACGATGGATGGCTCGGCTGCCGGGCCGCTGATCTGGCTGCCATCCGGGAGGGTGATGGTTGTGCTCTCGGCGATGTAGGCCCACCCTATGGGCAGATCATCGACAACATCCACTGTACTGACTGCATTTTCGAAGGTCGAGACTACCAGGCTGAAGGTGCTGCTCTGCCCAGCTTCGTTCATAATGATCTCTGGATCAGCCGATTTGACCAAACTCAATACCGGGGTGATCCAGTCTGCCAACATGGGCAGGGTAGTGAAACCAGTGTCCAGGTAAGGAACAGCCGTATCAGCGGTGTTTGCGTCTTCACCCCACGCGGCTGCAACTGGCGCACTGCTCCAGATGTGCATGCCGGTGTTGTCGTTATCGGGATCAAATATTTTTTGAATCTCTAACCGGTCCAATGTGTCAATACCTTCGCCAATTAGCCTGAAGGGACAGGCATTTTGACGGTGTGAATGCGGCCTAAAGCAGCCACTTTGTGGAAAAGCTGGGAAACTAAATTGTCATCGGGTTTTTGAGGAAGCATTT
>Ga0105095_10002352_pt1 | contig 10154 bp, 10 predicted proteins | sample PPLLak2March2015_2_FD_79180 | JGI IMG/M metagenome (GOLD analysis project Ga0105095, IMG submission 79180) | Freshwater sediment microbial communities from Prairie Pothole Lake near Jamestown, North Dakota, USA - PPLs Lake P8 Core (3) Depth... | ecosystem: Environmental > Aquatic > Freshwater >... | reverse complement strand
GCCGCGGCGGGTCAACGGTGGCTCGCCGAGGAGGATCTCGATCACGCGCAGCAACTCCGGGTGGTCGCCGACGGCCGCGAAGCGGGGGTCGGGGAGAACCCGTTCCTGCAACGCGAGCCACCTAGGGTCGTCGTAGCCCGTGCCGCTGAGCCCCGCCCCCGGACGCACGCGCGGCGCGGCGCGGCCCGCCGCGTCCGGGCGCACGAACCCGAACTCCTGAGCGACCTCGCGGACCAGCGCGGCGAGCGGCGCGACCGCCGCTGCGCCCGGGACGCCGCGCAGGAACAGGTAGCCGTCCCGCTCGGCCCGAGACCGCAGCGCGCCGGGATCGCCGGCCAGCGGCGCGGAATCGACCAGCGGCCTCACGCGACGGCCGGCTCCGGGATCTCCACGACGGCCGTCGCGCCGGATTTGGCGTACGCGGCATGGAGCCAGGCGGCGGCGAACGTTTCGGGGGGGGCGTGCACGAAAGGCGGCGGCTCGCGGCGCACCCGCACCGACCGCCGGGACGGACCGCCCGGGGCGCTGCCCCGCGCGGCGTCCCACGCCGGCCAGTCTCGCCCGAAGGTCCGCTCCGCGGGCGCGTCGCCGCGCACGGCCGTGATGAACCGCTGGTAGTCCAGCAGCTCCTCCCGCTCGCCGTCGAGCGGCCGCCAGCGGTCCGTCGCGGTCCGCACCTCCACCCAGAACCGGTCGCCGCGGGCCAGGGCCGTCAGCGCGAGCGCCTCGTCGGCACCGCGGCGCGCGGGACCGTGGTCGGGAACCGGCAACGCGAGCCCGGTCCCGGACTCGATCGCCCGGCCGTGACGCTCGAGCACGTCATCGAGCTCGGCGAACGCGCTCCCGCGGGGCGCTGCCTGCATCGCGTGGAGCAGATGGTCGATGAACCCCGCGAGGTCCTCGCCGCGGGTGAACCGCACGTGGTGGACCAGCAGGTGGAGCAGGCGCAGGTTGGACGCGGCGGAGAGCACCTGGGCGAAGCGCCACGCGCGGCGCCAGTCCGCCGCCGGCAGCGTCCGGGTGGCGACGACGACGTCCTCGGTCTCGCCGTCGGTCGTGGCCACGGCGCGGGTCACCAGCCCGTGCTGTTCGCGTTGCTCCGGCGAGCCGAGCTCCGCGTTCTCCAGGACCCGCACCGGGTAGACGAAGAAGCTGTCGCCCGGGTAGGGCGACACGGCGCCGGCGAGCGTGGTGCGCAACGAGGCGAGCGTCTGGCCGGGCAGCCCGAGCAGCAGCTCGTTCAGCGTCGGGACGCCCCCGGCGTTGCAGGCCCCCCGCAGGGCCAGGGCGCGGTCCGGTCGGATGTTCGACCGCCGCACCGCGACGAGGACCCGCTCGTCGGTGTCCTGCACCGAGATCACGACCTGGCATCCCACGCCGGCCGCGTGCAGCTCGGCCACCGTGGCGAGATTGCGCTCGGTGGCGTTCTTGGTCAGGTGGAAGTGGCAGAATGCCGGCGCCCCGTGGCGGCGGTGCACCTCGCCGAGGTGCCGCGCGATGCCCAGGTCCCGCGGGCGGATGCCGAAGTTGGCGTCCACGACGTACAGGTAGGGAATGCGGCGCCGGGCGATCCACTCCAGCTCGGCGTGGACGCGTTCGAGCGGCAGCTCGTTCACCCGCGTGTGGATCGCCTGACCCCAGTCGCAGAAGGTGCACGTGAAGGGACAGCCGCGATTGGTCTCGATCACGGCGGCGCGCGGCGCGCCGTCGGGTCCGGGTCGTTCGACGAACGCGTCGAACGACCCGTCGAGGTACGGCGAGCCGAGGCCGTCGAAGTCGCGAATACGCGGGGCGAGGCCGGTGGCCACGACCGCGCCGTCCGGTGCGCGGAAGACGAGCGAGGGCACGGCGTCGAACGCCTCGCCCGCGAGCACTGCGCGCAGCAGCGCGCGGAAGGGAACCTCGCCCTCGCCCAGCACCAGGGCGTCCACATAGGGGTGCTGCGCGAGGAACGCCGCGAAGCGCTCGGGCCGGCGCGGAACGCACGGGCCGCCGAAAACCACGAGCGCGTCGGCGTCGAGCGCGCGCAGCCGGCGCGCGACCTCGAGCGAATAGCGCCAGTTCCAGGCGTAGCCCGAGAACGCGGCGACCCGGGTCCCGGCCAGGCGCTCCGGCGCGGCCGCCGGGGAGCCGCGCTCCGCGTGGATGTCGAAGGCAAACGCGCGGCGGAGGGTGTCGTCGCTGCGGGCGGCGGCGACGAGGAGCCCGGCGGCGAGGGGCAGCGCGGGCAGGACGTCGGCGCCGTCGAACTGGCAAACGTCGACCCGTCTGCGCGTCGCTCCAGGCGGGTTACCCCGCATCGCTGCTCCGGAACCCGTAGCGCAGGTCCGCGGAGAGGCGCAGCGTATGGCCACTCAGGTTGGGGAGCGCGCGGTGGATCGCGAGGCGGGTCAGCACCAGGGCGTCGCCGCACCGGAAGTCGCCCGAGTGCCAGACCACGTCCTCCTCGACGTCCACCCCGCCGTCCACGATGCCGACTCCGTGGTGCGGCAGGAGTCCGCGCCGGTGCGAGCCCGGCAGGACCGCGAGCGGCCCGAGCGCGACCGGGCAGTCGCCCAGCGGCACCCAGACGGTCACGAACTCGTCGGGCAGGCGGACGTAGTGGGCGTCCTGGTGCGGGCGCGCGGCCAGCTCGGGATGGGGCGAGACGACGCGGCAGGTGTTCATCCCGAGGAACAGGAAGCTCGGCCGGCCGAACGCCGCGGTCAGGACCCGGTGGACGCCGGGGGCGTCGCCCACGGCCCACAGCTCGTCGCTCGACTGGACCCGTTCCTGCAGCGCCATCCAGTCCGGCGCCTGGTAATCGCCGACCCGCGCGCCGGGGAACGCCCGCGCCTCGTCCATCGGGGCGGCGGGATCGATCCACGACACGCTGCGCGCGTGGTTCAGGACCAGCCGCCGGAGACCCGCGACGCGTTCCGGCGGGACCAGGCCGCGGACGAAGAGGTACCCGTCGCGCTCGACGGCCGCCCGGAGCGCAGCCGGGTCGGACGCGCGCTCCGTGGCGTCCGCCAGCGGGAGCGGTGATCCGTTCAGGGCTTCCAAGCCGTCCACCCCCGCCAGCGTTCCCACTTGAACGAGCCGCCGTCCACCGCGGCGCGCGCGCGCTCGATCCGCCGGTCGCGCTCGTCGGGGGCGACGCCGGGCAGAAGCCGGTCGGTCAGCACGGGGATCGTGAGCCAGCGGGCGTGGGCGATCTGGGTCAGGCGGTGGCGGAACGCCCACGTGCGGGGCACGAGCCCGGCCGAGCGCAGCGTGGCCTCGACGTCCGCCGGGGTGAGGCGCCAGGCGGCCGCGGCCCGCGGCTCGAATTCCTCGCGATCGCCCGGGCGATCCTCGGCGAGGCGCGCCACGAGGTCGAAGAGCAGCGGGTCGTCGCCGCCGCCCGGCTCGTCGGGCTCGCCCAGGTAGAGCGCCGGGACGTCGAAGGCCAGCGCGCCGCCGCACCGCAGCAGGCCGGCGAGCCGGGCGATCCACTCGCCGAACGGGTCGAGCTGCCAGACGACCGCGCCGGCCAGCACGCGGTCGAACGCCGCGGGCTCGTCCGGGAGATCCGCCCGCCACGTGACGCGGGCGTCCTGCAGCCGGCGCCGCCCGGCCTCACGCATGGCCGCGGCCGGCTCCACGCAGACGACGGCGTCGTCCTGGCCAAGCCGCCGGAGCGCCGCGGACGCCGTGCGCCCGGACCCGGCGCCGAAGTCGAGCACGCGCAGGCCGGGGACCAGCGCGGCCTCGCGCACCAGCACGTCGTTCGCCCGCCGGTAGCGCGCGTGGCGCCGGCAGAACCGCTCGTAGCGCTCCGCCGTGGCGGGATGGTCCCAGCCGATCATGGCACCAGGGCCGGGGCCGGACGGAATACGGGGTCGGGGAGCAGGCCCATCGCCTTCAGGTTGTGCTCCGCCTTGAAGCGCAGGCACTCCCGGATCAGGGCGCGCATTCCGGGGCCGTAGCGGAAGAAGTCGAGCTCCAGGTTCGCGTCGTCCGTGTAGTAGCGATAGAAGGCCTCGCGCTCCTCGATGGGCGGTGGCGGCGTGTAGCGGCTGAAGTCCTCACGCAGCCACCAGTCGGTGAAGCCATACTCCACGTGGTAGTCGTCGTAGATCGGCGTTCCGGGGAAGGGCACCACCACGCCGAGCGTGCTGAAGGTGTCGGTGAGCGGCGCGATGTGTTCCATGAAGCGCAGCGTCCGCTCCAAGGCGGCCTCGTCCTCCTGCGGGAAGCCGAGCATGAAGTTGCACGCGGTGGCGAGACCCAGCTCCTTGGCCCAGGTGAGGGCGCGCACCACCTGGTCCGTGCGGATGCCCTTCTTGATGGCGGCGAGGATCCGGTCGTCCCCGCTCTCGACGCCGAAGTTGACGTGCACCAGGCCCGCCCGCTGCATGGCCCCGAGCAGCTCCGGCGTGACCAGGTTTGCGCGCGTGATGGCGCTGAACCCGAAGGGGAAGTCGAAGCCCCGCTCGAACGCCGCGCACAGCTCGAGCAGGCGCGCGGGCTTCACGGTAAACGCGTCGTCCCAGAAGGGGAAGAACGAGACGCCCCAGCCGCGGTTCCAGGCCCGGATCTCGCGCACGACCTCGTGCGCCGCCCGGTCGCGGAACGCGCGGCCGGTCACGTAGTTGGCGCAGAAGGTGCAGCGCGCCGGGCAGCCGCGGCTCGTCAGGATGCCGCCGGGCGTCACCGGTGCGCCCCGCGCGCCGTACCACGCTGGGTCGAACAGGTCCTGGGCGCGGTACGGAGGTGCCAGTGCGTCGAGGTCGTCGATCCGCTCCGCGGGCGGGCCGTGCGCGATCTGCCCGTCCGGACGCCGGAACACGACCCCCGGGACGTCGTCCAGTCTCCCCCGGCCCTCGAGCGCCGCGATCAGGCGCACGATGCCGCGCTCGGCCTCGCCGCACAGCGCGACGTCAAAGCCGCGCCGCAGCGTCTCCTCGGGGCGCACCGTCGCATGGGCGCCGCCGGCCACGAGCGTCCACTCGCCGCGGGCCGCCAGCTCGTCCGCGAGGCGGTAGGCATGCCGGACCCAGCGGGTGAACAGGCTCATGCCGACGATTTGCGGGCGGAACGACTCCGCCTCGCGGATGACGGCGTGCGCGTCCGGGGCGTCGCCGCGGGCCGCGGCGTCCACGACCCGTACCTCGGCTCCGCTTTCGAGCAGCGCGGCGGCGACGTATTGCAGGCCGAGGAGCGGGGACCCCAGGCGCTCGGGGCTCGGCGGGTTGACGAGGAGCACGCGCATCGCGTCGCCCCCCCTAGCGCACGGCCTTCCCGAACCGGGGCCCCGCGATGGCGGCGGCTCCTCCCGGCGTGCCGATGTTGTCACCCATGACGACCGGTCCCACCGGGACGTAGGGCGGCGCGAACGTGGGCACGGGTCCCTTGCCCATCAGCCCGACGACCTGGGCGCTCATCTTCCACTCGCGGAAGCTCGCGTCGACCCACTCGGCCATGGCCTGTACCGCCCCGTCGACCGCGGCGGCGCCGGCGTACGGCCTGAGCGCGGCGCTGAGCCGCATGGACAGCGTGGACTTCTGCAGCCGCAGCTCCCCCGCCGACGAACCGCGGCTCAAGGGGTAGCCGGGCTGCACCGCGGGCGTGGGCGGAGCTGACGGCCCGGGGACGGCGCCGAGCTTCGGATAGGCGCCGGGGAGGTTCATGGCGAAGCCGTTGGCCCACTCCATCCACGCCCCGCACAGCTCCTGCGCCAGGGCCTTCGCGACGGCGGGCGGCACCCCGCCCATCGTCATCCCGTTCAGCACACGTATCTCGAGGTCGGCGACGCCCATGAGCGAGCCCGGGGTGAGCGCCGCGTTGGGCCCCTGAACCCAGCCACCCTGGACGCGCGAGGCGACGATCCAGTCGTTCACGCCCTTCTGGAACGTCGTGAGAGCCGTCGTGGTGATCCCGACCCAGTCCATCGGTCCTCCTCTGCGTGCGTGCTGCGGCGCCGGTGCGTGGGGGGCCAAGCGTATCCGCCCCGGCCCGTACCCGCAACCGTGCCCTTCCCTCAGGTGGGGCGGTGGGCCGACGTCGTGGAGGGCGGCCCAGAGGGAGCCTCGCAGGCAGAACCGGGGCACGCGGGGTCCGGGCGGCGTCAGGGATTGCGCGGTGGCTTCAAGACTGTGTAAGAACGGAGGGCGGCCGTGCCTCCTACGCCGCTCATGGACGCCGCTCAGCCTTCGGGGAACCCATGCCGAACAGTCGCGCCGAGCAGTATCGCCTCTGGTATGAGTACGAGGTGGACAGTCACGGAAAGACCGTCGCATCGCTGCTTGCATCGCAAGCCGAGCACGGCCGTGAGGCGGGGTGGCAGAAGGCCGTGGATCTGCTCGCGCATGTCGCGGCCGCCCGGCGGCTGTGGCTGTTCCGGCTCGGCTGGACCATGCGCCCGCCAGTCGACGTGTTCCCGCGAGACGTCGCCCTGGGGGAGGCCGAACGCGAGCTGGCGGAGGTGGAGCGCGAGTGGTCGGTGATCATCGCCGGACTCACCGATGCCGACCTCGACCGCGAGTTCGAGTACGCGAGCCTCGAGGGACCGCGCTTCCGCAACCGCGTCGAGGATATCCTGGCCCAGCTGTTCGGGCACTCGTGGTATCACCGGGGGCAGATTGCGCAGCTGGTACGGTCGGTAGGTGCCGAGCCCGCGGTCACGGACTACGTGTACTGGACGCGGGAGCCCCTGGACGACTGACGCAGCGGGGGCCGGGCGGCACCATTCGCTAGCTTGCGGTCGTGGGCAGCACGGGATGGGACAACGTGGGGGGGAACGACCGATGACGAAGAAGCAACTGATCAAGCGTCTGAACCAGGATCTCGCCGGCGAGTTCGGCGCCATCATCCAGTACCTGACCTATGCGGCCAAGGTCACCGGGCCCTACCGGCCGCAGCTATCGCAGTTCTTCCTGACCGAAGTGGCCGACGAGCAGCTGCACGCCCAGTTCCTGGCGAACAAGGTCGTGGCGCTCGGCGGCGAGCCCGTCACGCAGCCGCGTGAGGTCCCGGCGGCGGCGTCCAACCGCGAGATGCTCGAGGCCGTGCTGGCGGCCGAGCAGCGTGCCACCAAGGACTACACCCAGCGTGCCCTGGACGCCGAGGCACTCGGTGACAAGGGCCTGATGGTGCAGCTCGAGGACATGGTGCGCGACGAAAGCGGACACTCCGAGGAAACGGAGCGCATGCTCCGCGACTGGCAGCTGTAAGGGGGGAGGCGGCGGGGTGAGACGGAGGAGGGGCGACGCATGCGTCGCCCCTCCCGTTCGTCCAGCCCGTCTCGATCCCTGCCGATGACCCCCGCCTCCTACGCTGCCCGCCAATCGCCCACGTCGCCAGGTGTCACGAAGCCCACGACATCGGCGATCACCGAGGGATCCACGAGCAGGTCGCGGTGTCCGAGGCCTGACGTCGTGCGCAGCGTCCCGAGCGGCGCGGCACCCGCCACCGCCGCGCCATGACTCCATGGTACGATCCGGTCGTCCTCATCGTGTACGACGCGCAGCGGTGCCGGGATCGCCGCGGCCAGGCGGTCTGCCCGCAGTTCGTCCCACGTGACGCCCATCCGCCGGGCGAACCGGTCCAGCATTCCCTCGGAGACCTTGCGGGGCAGCCCCAGCCAATCGCCCACGGGGAGCGACACCGCCCAGATGGAGCGCGGGGGGGCGAGCATCACCACGCGGTCGGCGCGCAGCCCGTGACGCCACGCCAGGGCCGCCACGGGCCCACCGAACGAATGGGTCACGATGCCGGCGAGCCTGCCTGACGCGCGGCCAACCTGGAGCGCGGCACCCGCGCATTCGATGACGTTGGTGCGGAGACCGCTGGAGGTGCCATGCGCCGGCAGGTCCAGGGTCACCGCACGATAGCCGCTGGCGACGAGCGGCTCGATGAAGGCGTCGAAGGACGCCGCGCGTCCGCCCCAACCATGAATGAGCAGGACCGCCGGCCCCGAGCCCCACTCGGTGGTCGTCAGCCAGCCGCTGCCGTACGGGATCCGGTGCGCGGCGTGCGGGATGCGAGGCTGCGGCAGGTCGAGCGCGGGGACCGGGCGTGGAGTGAGCAGGACCCGCTCGAACCAGCGCTCGGCGTGATCGGGGAACAACGTGCCGTACGCCCGGAAGGCCGCCCTACGCAGGGATGGGAGCATGGACCGCGTCCTGGATGAGACGTTCGAACTGCAGCCGCGCCCGCTCCGCGGCCCTCGGATCCCGGAGGAGCCGATGCGTCTGATTGAACGCGAGCAGGATGGCATTGAACTCGTACGCGAACTGGTCGGCGTCGAGATCGGTGCGGAAGTCTCCCGCTTCGGCAGCCCACCGGACCGTCGTCGCGAGCAGGGCCAGCCACTCGCGCTGGGTTGAGGCGAGATAGTCGCGCGCGGCGCCCGGCTGATCATCGAGTTCGAACGACGCCGGAATGAAGAGGCAGCCGCCGGCGAATCCTTGCGTCGTCCCCCACTCGAGCCAGTGATCGAAAAGCGCGCGCACGCGCGCCACGCCTCGCGGCGCCTTGAGCGCCGGGCGAACGACCGTCTCGGTGAAGCGGTCCACTCCGGCTTTCAGCGTGGCGACTTGCAGCTCTTCCTTGGAGCCGAAGTGACGGAACAGTCCGCTCTTGGACATTCCGGTGTGCGCGGCCAGGCTCCCGATCGTGAGCCCATTCAAGCCGTTGATGCTGGCGAGGTTAGCAGCCTCGTCGAGGATCGAAGCCCTGGTAGTGTCGCCTTTGGTCATGGCTCAAATAAGTACGAACGTTCGTGCTTTTGTCAAGATCCCCACCCCGGCCAGCGGTGACCTGCCCCTTATGAGGAAGGCGTCCGAACGGCGCTTGGCGGCTCAGCAGATCGCGCGGTCACCCAAGGGGTCTGAGGCATGGGCCGCCGCAGCGCCAATGGAACGCCTGCACTAGCTTGCGCCGCAGACATGATGACTCCGCGACGGCCCACGGGAGACCGAGTGGACGACCTGGGTGCCAGGCCGCCCGGGCAACGGCGGAGGGTCGAGCGGCGCCGGCTGTACGACCGGCGAGCGCCGAGTCTCCGTCGGACTGCTGAGGACCGCCGGCGTCGGGAACGCCGGCACATCGCTCATTCGGTTCCGCGTGACCGTCGCGCGGGGCGGGAGCGACGCCACGGCGGACGCCGGCTTGCTGACGAGCGCCGAACCGTCGAGTCCCGTCGGCACGGTCCCCGCCGAAGGGATTCCCCCACGCCGTTCACCCCGGCGCAGGTCGCGGCACTCCGCGAGCGCTGCCAGACGGTCGGCCCCGCAACGTGCCCGGACTGCGAAGGGAACTTCAGCCTTGGCGTTCCGCGGCGACGGGGCGCCGAGGTCGTCCGCCTGGTTCGCTGCCGTAGTTGCGGCAAGGCCGCCGTGGTGGCCAACACCCGGGCTGCCCGCATCCTGCTGGTTGGCCAGAAGGATGCCGTGCGGGACGCCGTGCGCGGGGTGCTCATGGGTGCGGGACACGACGTCGTCGAGGCGGCGGACGCGGCCGTGGGGCTGGCAGCCTATGACGCGGTGCCGGCCGACGTGGTGATCCTCGACGTGCTCGCGTCCGGCCGCCTCGATGCCGCCGAATTCGCGCGCCAGCTGCGCCGGCAGTTCCCGGACGCGCGGATCGTGGCCCTCTCCCGCCGCCCCACCTATGGCATGGTGGATCCTCTTATCATCGTCCAACGACTCGGGGCCACCGGGACCCTCCGCATGCCCGCCGCTCCGGCCGACGTCCTTGCCGCCGTGGAGGCCGCGCGGCCCTAGCCCGTCATGCCCGGATCACTCGGGCACGATGGGCAGCACCACGTGCGACGGGGACTGCGCCGTGCGCCAGATCCGGTGGGTCTGCGCCCGGTAGGCCTCGGCGCGCGCCTCGAAGATGTTGGGCACCCAGGTCTGCGGGTTCCGGTCGTACAGCGGGAACCACGTGCTCTGCACCTGCACCATGATCCGGTGCCCGCGCCGGAACCGGTACGCCTGGGGCGGGATTCGCACCGTGTACTCGAGGACCTCGTTGGCGACGATGGGCTCGGCGCGCTCGAAGCTCCGACGATAGCGGCCCCGCAGGATCTCCCCCGCCACCATGAGCTGGTAGCCGCCCAGCGCGCCTCCGCCGGGAACGGTGTCCGGGTACACGTCGATCAGCTTCACCACCCAGTCCGCGTCGGT
>Ga0105095_10002349_pt1 | contig 10161 bp, 6 predicted proteins | sample PPLLak2March2015_2_FD_79180 | JGI IMG/M metagenome (GOLD analysis project Ga0105095, IMG submission 79180) | Freshwater sediment microbial communities from Prairie Pothole Lake near Jamestown, North Dakota, USA - PPLs Lake P8 Core (3) Depth... | ecosystem: Environmental > Aquatic > Freshwater >... | reverse complement strand
TCCCCATTCACCACAACCCTTACCGTGTGTTCCCCCGGCTCCAGGTTGAGGATATGCCAGATGCTTTCGGTATGCTGTTGATTCGCAAAATCATAATAAGTGTCGATCGTCCTATGCAAGTTACCATCCACATATACATCTGCTGTACCTCCGTCCCTGTACCAGTTCCCTGTCAGGGAGATCCCCGTGCCTGAGAATTTTATTATCAGTTCCTCTCCGTTCTTTTCTGCGAACATCGATTGTTTCTGGGGCTGCCTTGGCCTTCCGCCCATAATTTCAAATGTTTTCCAGTTTCCTTTGAACTCCCAGACATTCTCATCAAACACTGAAACTTTCCTGTCAAAAACAACATCGGGGAAAGAAACTTCGTTCAGGGGAGCAACCGGTTCCTCTATTTTAACCATGATCTTTTTTTCGGTAACAGTGCCTCCGTTTCCGGCAACCAGCTCAGAGGCATATTTAAAGGTGTTCTTTACAGCCGAGTTGAATGAATAAGTTGTGTTGATGAACAATGAATCACCCAAGGCATTCACGCCATCCTGCATTTCCACAGGCAGTGCGGTGAATCCTTTGATCACTCCCAGAACAGCCATCGCATTTGAAGGATTACAGTCGGAATCCTGCCCGCAGCGAGTTGATATCTCTAGAGTTTTCAGTGGATCTCCCTCCCCGTAAAGAAGTCCCATGACAATATAGGCTCCGTTTAGCTTGGCATCTATATTGAAAGTCGATCCTGCACCGCATATATCGACATCACCCCACTTGTTCTCCAACTCCTTCCATGCTGCCTTCCAGTCAGAAGGATAATGCTGATGGAGTCTGATCACATCGCTGACAATTTTATAGTAATCGCTTTCGGCCGGAACTGACAGGAGAGCCTTATCAATGATCTTCGGAATATCTGTTTCAAAAAATGCTTCCGCATACAAGGCTGCAACAAAAATACCGCCATAAATCCCGTCGCCATAGTTCATTATCCGTCCTATTTTATCTGCAATTCCCGATGCGGTCAGCGGCATTCCGGGGCACATGAACCCGATATAGTCGGCTTCAATCTGGAAATCGATATCATCGGCGTGGATATTATATTCGGGACTTCCCGACAGAGGGGCAAAGATTGAATCGTAATAGTTCTTCCTTGCCTGCATGTTCGCGTGCCACAGCGGGTAACCTGCTTTTGCGAACATTTCCTGGTATTTTTTTGCAGGAGCATCAATCCCAAATTCATCCATTGACATCAAAAAAGTGAGCTGGACATAAATGTCGTCCTGCCACATGCTACCCCTGATATCGGATGGTTTCCATTTTATTGAGTCCTCATATATCCTGCCCTGCGCACGAAACTCAGTCGGTGCGCCGTAAGTGACACCGATCATTTTCCCGGCCCAGCCGCCCGCGATCTTATCCTCGAGAACATCAGGCCTGATTGTTTTGAATCCCTCAGTGTTGCTCTGACAGGCTGTCAAAACCAAAGCTGCCACGAATAGTGTAAACAAACAAGAATTCTTACTCATATTACTAACTATTAAAAGATTAACAACCGAAAATTCCCATACACCTCTCTCCAGGACCTCCTGCAAGAGGGAGGGGAGCTTGTACCCGTATTCTACTTATTACCCGTTTCAGGGGGCAGGGTGTGAGACCGGAATATGCATCATTCTGTCTTCGATAAAGATTGCCATATCCTGGGCGGGCATCTTTTGGATCACGTAGCTGTGCTTTCCCTCGGGATCATCCTCCCATCCGTTGCTTCCATCAGGATTGATCAGGATAGTTCCGCGTTTTGTGTCGAAGAATCCTTCAGTTCCGTAAACCCCTATCAGGACTGCTGTTTCATCCCAGCTCATCCTTCCGCCTTTATCCTCTTCCGACATCGGGATGCTTATGCTGAAGACATCCTTTACGGGACTGTTCTGTACCGGTGATCTTATCAGCCTTAGACCGGTCCGGATCTCCCATCCGATTTCGAACCCTGTAAAAATGACCTCTCCCGGCCAATTCTCAAAAACAAATTTTGATGCCGTTGAATCCATGTGAACATTGAATTCCTTCCCTTCCGGAAATCGGCCTGCCATTGATACCAGCCTTTTTACTTTATTTTGAACCAGTTCTTTTCCATTTAAGGGGGAGTTTTCATCGGGTTGCGATTTGAGAAGGCCTGCAAGGTTGGTCAGGAACCCGACAGTGACAATTGTCACGCTGTTGTCGTCCTGTGTGTTCAGGATTTTCCTGTACACGTCCACCGCATTATCAGTTTCTGATGTCGAATTTATCTTGTGCGGGTACCTTGCAACAATTGAATCGGCCCAATGCTGCGAAGATCCGAGATTCGGACCTCCCGTTTTCGGGGCACCGACAGGGAGGCCGCCACGGTTGAAATATGAATTTATTATCTCTATTGACGGTGCGACAAGCTCATGTCGGTTTGATGAAATTGTTGCAAGGATCTCAGCTTTCCCGCTGTCAGCCATAGAATGAAGAAAAGCAAGCGCTCCGACATCATCATAATCCGGACCGAGATCGGTGTCAAAAATGATCTTAACATTGTTCTTTTCTGCAACCTTCGTTGTACAGCCACAGGCAATGAATAATGAACTTACTAACAATATCGCAAATCTTTTCATCTGAATTAATATATATAGTTAAAGTCCCCTTCAAGGGATTCAGGGGTGGTCAATTTCTTTCCTGTATGGCGCCGAAGCCTGTGCTCCCATACGTGTAACTGAAATGGAAGCTGCACTGTTGGCGAATTTTACTGCATCCTCAAGATCCCTGCCTTCCGAGATTGCTACTGCGAGTGCACCGTTAAAAACATCACCGGCAGCAGTAGTGTCAACCGGCTTGACAGGGACCACGGGCACCAACTTTGATATTTTCTCATTGAGCAAAAACGCACCCGCTGCACCCATGGTGATAATAACGTTCCTGACTCCTTTCTTCAGAATCCAGTGTGCCGCCTTTTCGGCAGAGAGAGCATCGGTTACCGGGATACCTGTCAAAAGTTCGGTCTCTACCTCATTCGGGGTAATTAAATAAAGGGAGTTGAGCAGGTCATTTGAAAGCTGACGGGCCGGTGCAGGATTTAAGATGACCCTGTTACCCTTTTGTGCAACCTTTTGAGCGACAAATTCAACCGTGCTTACCGGGATCTCAAGCTGCAACAGAAAAACATCCGAAGGATCATTCCCATAAACCGCGTCGTCAATGTCATATGCCGACAAAGCTGCGTTGGAACCGGGGGCAACCACTATGCTGTTTTCCCCGTTTTCATCGACTGCGATCAAAGCGATCCCCGATGGATTTATTTTGTCCCTGATTATAAATTTTGTCTCAATTCCTTCAGCATCAAAAATATGCATTGCCTGTTCTCCAAAAAGGTCAAACCCGGTTTTTGTAACAAATGTTACATTTCCATTGAGTCTGGCTGCCGCAACTGCCTGGTTTGCACCCTTGCCTCCCGGATTCATCATAAAAATGCCGCCGAGTATGGTCTCCCCGGGAGTTGGTAATTTTTTGCATTTCACCACCATATCGGTATTGGAACTTCCTATAATAATTATTTTGCCCATTAAAATATGTTCAGTATCAACTTTAATATTAAAAACTAAGATATAATTTTCTTTTTAAATATAGTTTTTAAGAATCAGCCTTGTAAAAATAAATAACCTGTCTGCCGGTGTCAGACCAAATAAGTATATTTATACGGTAATAACTACCAGACAATTTGATGCCATAAAACATAACCAGCACGGTACATTACTAATCTCTTTACGGAGATGCGATGGGCGGAGTTACGGATAAAGACCGAAAAGAAAAAGTTGAAATCAATAAGTAAAAAGTGAAATAGATTTATGGAAAAAAAGATAGTATCATTCGGTGAGATCTTGCTTCGTCTTGCCACTCCTGATCATCAGCGATTCACCCAGGTTACATCCTTCGATGCATCTTTTGGTGGGGGTGAGGCCAATGTGGCCGTTTCACTTGCCAACTTCGGCCTGCAGACTGAATATGTAACCCGCCTTCCTGATAACGATATCGGCGAAGCTTGTCTTATGACCCTGAGAAAGCATAATGTAGGCACGAATCATATTATCCGCGGAGGACGGAGGCTGGGTATCTACTATCTTGAAACCGGATCTGTTGCCCGGCCCGGCAAAGTCATCTACGACAGGGCAAATTCGTCAATTGCCGAGATTAAACCGGGCATGATTGACTGGAACATCGTTTTCAATGATGCCGGATGGTTTCACTGGACAGGCATAACACCTGCCATTTCAGAAAGCGCGGCCGGAGTATGCCTTGAAGCTATTAAGGCAGCAAAGCAAAAGGGGATAACTGTGTCCTGTGATCTTAACTTCAGGAAGAACCTCTGGAAATGGGGCAATACAGCAAGGGAAATCATGCCTGCACTTGTTCAGCATTGTGATATAATTCTCGGCAATGAAGAGGATGCGGAGAAGGTATTCGGCATCAAACCTGAAGATTCTGATGTTACAAAAGGACATTTAAGTGCAGTTGAGTATGTATCTGTCTGCAACAAACTGATGAAGCAGTTCCCTGAGGCAAAAAAGGTCATCATTACCCTGCGCGGCTCCATTAATGCCGATCATAACACATGGTCAGGTGTTCTCTGGGACGGGACCAGATTGTTTGAGGCCCCCGAATATCAGATAACCCATATAGTCGACAGGGTAGGGGGAGGCGACTCTTTTATGGGCGGATTGATCTACGGCCTGCTTTCATATCCTGGTGATGATCAGGAGGCATTGAATTTTGCCGTAGCTGCATCCTGCCTTAAACATACAATTCACGGCGATTTCAACCTTGTATCAGTCTCAGAAGTTGAACAGCTTATGAAAGGTGATGGATCGGGCAGGGTAATACGTTAACTCATAGGGCAGGCTTTGTTTCACGGCTTTTTATTGCAATAATTGTTAATATCGATGAAACAAGAAGGGATCCGGCCATGAAAATATAAGAGGCACCAAATCCTCCTGTTGTGCCATTTAAGTAGCCTACAATGTAGGCACCAACAAAGGAACCTAAAGCACCCAGACTATTTATCAGTGCTATAGCACCGGCTGATACGTTTCGTGGTAATACTTCAGTAATAACTGCGAAGAATGGTCCATATGGTGCGTACATAGCCCCGCCTGCAATAACAAGCAACAGATATGATAGCCAGAAGTTGTCTGTACCGATCAGGTACGAACCATAGAAGGCTAATGAACCTATTAAAAGAAAAGGCCAGATAAACAATTTTCTTCTTAATGTTTTATCGGAGAAATAGGAAGCAGTTAACATACAGATAATCGCCAAAAGATAGGGAACTGAGGCCAGCCAACCTGTTTTTACTATATCCGAGTCAGGAGCAGCATTAATAATGGAGGGCAGCCACATCACAAATCCGTACACGCCTATGCACCATAAAGCATACTGCAGACAAAGCAGGATAACGACCCTGGATCTAAATGCCACACCATAGTTTTTAACTGGTTTAATCGATTGTTGCTCAATATCCAGCTGTGTCTGCAAATCATGCTTTTCATCATTTGTTAACCATTTTGCATCTGCGGGCTTGTCTACAACCAGCCGCCACCACAGAAATGCCCAAATAATAGCGGGAAAACCTTCCAGGATGAACATCCAGCGCCAGCCAACGGAGTCTACCAGATAACCTGATAAAATAGACATCCATAATATTGTTGCGGGATTGCCAAGAATCAAAAAAGTGTTAGCACGTGAACGTTCGGATTTTGTAAACCACCTGCTCAAAAATACTAACATCGACGGCATTACGGCGCTCTCAACAACACCGAGCATAAATCTGATAACAATAAGAGCATTTACATTATTGACCATACCGGTTGCCATCGCCAGCGCTCCCCACAAGATTAAAGACCAGAATATTAATTTCCTGGCACTTTTTTTGGCAGCATACACAGCACCGGGTATCTGAAAGAAGAAATATCCCAGAAAGAACAGGGATCCCAATAAGGATGACATTGCTGCCGTAATATTCAGATCTTCAGCCATTCCCCCTGCCGCAGCGAATCCAAAATTCGCACGATCCAAATAAGCAAGGCTATAAGTGATGAAGGCAATTGGTACTAACCGAAGCCAACGTTTGCCTGAAAGAACATTTCCCATTATTAAATTTCATAAAGTACTAACTCCAAAGCCTGTCGTGCGACCGCTTCTGGTCCCAGTCAGGCGTCGGTTCAAACCACCCTGCCCCCTTCCCAAGATGTTTTTTACACTCCTCCTCATTAAGTTCCAGGCCAAGACCCGGTGAATCCAGGGGAACGTTGGCAAAACCGTGCTCGATCATAGGTTTGATGCCTGTCATTTTCACCAGGTTGGACCACCATGGTGTGTCAACACTATGATGTTCAAGTGCAAGGAAATTCTGAGTAGCTGCTGCACAGTGTACATTTGCCATGAAGCATACCGGAGAACCGGCCATGTGCATCGCCATTGCAACACCAGCCTCTTCGGCATAATCACCAATCCTTTTCGTCTCCAGCAGCCCCCCTGAGGTTCCCAGGTCGGGTTGTATAATATCCACAGCCCTTGCATCCAGAAGAGGCTTGAACCCGCCTTTGAGCATGTAAATATCCTCCCCGGTACAGGTCGGTGTTTCGATCGCATCTGAAACAATCTTCCATTGATCAGTATAAAACCATGGCACCATGTCTTCAACCCAGGCAAGCCTGTATTTCTCCATAGTCCTGGCAAAACGGATGGAGTTATTTATGTCAAAATGCCCGAAATGATCGGCGCACAAGGGCATCTCATACCCGACGGCATTTCTGACCGATTCAACATATTCCGAAAGGCCTGCCAATCCCTTATCCGTGATCTGTACCTGTGTGAAAGGGTGCAAAGCGCTGCCATAGCCCATATAATCCCTCAGATCATACTGGCCGGTTGCCCCGTCCCAGAATTTGGTATTTACGAGGGCATCGGGAATATTAGCCACAACATGGATCCCAAGGTCCATTTTAAGCCAGGTAAAGCCTTGATCATCAACTCTTTTTTTCATAGTTTCAGCGAATGCCTGCGGATCCCTGGCGCCGGGAGTGTCGGCGTACAGTCGGATTTTATCCCGATACCTGCCACCGAGTAGCTGCCAGGCCGGAACATTATAGGCTTTGCCTGTAAGGTCCCATAGTGCCATCTCGACGGCGCACACGCCGCCTCCCTGACGCCCGTGGTAACCATACTGTCTGATTATTTTAAACAGCATTTCAACATTGCAGGGGTTGAGTCCCAGTATCCTGCTTTTCAGAAACAAGGCATACCTTCCATCAGCGCCGTCCCTTACTTCCCCAAGCCCGTAAATCCCCTGGTTGGTATCGATCCTGATAATGTATTTATTGGCGATCTGTGCCATTCGCATATCGGTTATCTTGAGTTCCGACGGACTCGACGAGCGGCTTACTTTCGATGTTGTCTGAGCTACAGTATCTTCAATTGAAAGATGCATCAGTCCGCCGAGTGCAATCCCGCCAAGAGCGGTTTTTTTGAGGAAGCTTCGTCTGCTTTTATCTGTAGCAGGATTATTGATCTCAGCCTGGATGGCAGCAGCTTCTGCCTTTTCCATATCTCTGTTCTGTTCTTTGATCTTCTTGATAGTTTCTTTCATCACTCTATATTATTAGATTACTGATTATACATTTAAATGTTGCAGGTTGCAGGTTGCAGGTTGTTTTTAACCCGCAACCTGCAACCTCCAATCTGCAACAATGGTACATCACCAATTCCGCTCCTTGAAGTAGTTGTCAAGCTCCGTTTTGGTCATGGGAAGCTTTCCGGGATAGTTATTAAGCCAGTTCGTGAAATCCTTTTTAATCTCATCGGTCCACTGGCTGTCAATCTGACCCGGCTTGTACTTTCCTTCGCGCAGCCTGAGATGTCCAAACTCATCGCGCAATGCTGTTACCTCGGAGGTGATCACCAGATCTTCAACAAGATGGGAAGGAATGAAGATAATTCCGTATTTCTTAGCCAGAACAACATCTCCAGGCAAAACAACGGCTCTTCCAACACGGATGGGAGCATTGATCGATACCAGGCTCATCTGCATGATATACGAAGGATCCTGTCCCCTTATCCATCCATTGAATCCCTTTATTTCGCTTAAACCCTCCTGGTCCCTTACGGAACCGTTGAAGATCACGCCTCTTTTGGATTTTGCATAGATCGAATTGCCGAGATTATCACCAATAAGTGTTCCGTCAATGATCTTGCCATAACTGTCGGCAACATAAACATCACCATCAACCAGAACATCGATAGGCCAGGAGTTTGTACCACCCTGCTGAGCCCTGTTTTCGATCTTTCCCTGGGCTTTAACGTACTTTTCAAGATCGGGCCTGAGCGGCATATACTGTGCTGTCACAACACGGCCGGTCATTGGTTCGTCAGGATTAATGACCTGCCAGTCGCCGTCAAACTGGTTCTGGTACCCTTTATTGCGCAGTACACCCCAGGCTTCTTCTATTGAGATGTTTTTCAGTCTTTCAAGCAAAGCATCCGATACTTTTGGCCTGCCATCGGCGAATCGTTCACCGGTCCAGTCAGAGGTAAGAGCTTTGATGTACTCAGGTGAAGACCCTACATTCTGCGCTTCAAGGAACAGGCTGCCAGCAATGAATACTATTAATATCAGTGATGTTTTCTTCATAAATATTTGGTTTTAAATTGGATTATTAAATACCGGTTAATTTGCATCCCACCAGACCGGTTTTGAAATTTCCTCTTCCCTCGACATGTTTGCACTCCAGCCCAGGCTGGTGAGGGCAAGATTAAGGTTGTCGAGATTGTTCGACCGCTCATTTTCAACATATGCATACCTTACCGGCATGTGCGCACTGGCGGAGTTATCAGGCAGGCTGAGGTTCATCCGGCGCACGTTGAACCACGATTCAGTCGGATTCAAGTATAATGAAACCCACATTTCCTCAGCAAGTCTTTGTCTGGCTGCTGCATCGGTTCCCAACGGGTGTGCTGCTAAATATGCAGTTATTTCGTCCTGCGTGATCCTTTGAGTCTCAAGCAGTCCGCTGTAGGAACTTAACTGGGTCATATTTGCAGTAATAGCAGCTTCATAAGCAGCATCAGCAGTTGTCCCGGTGGCCCAACCGTTAACGGCAGCCTCGGCGATCAGATAATTCATTTCAGCCGCAGTCAGGATTACAAGTGGCATATCCATTATGAAAAGGAATGGATTGGGGCTGGTGTAGATCTGGTGATATTCAGCAAGCGATGGAGCCGGATTGGCATTGGTTCCGTGGACCATTCCGGTTGCCAGTGTAAGATCCCAGTTCCACTTTGTGACATCCCTCCAGTAAGTTTGCATATTGGAAGCGGTAACAGCTGTGATTGAGGGATCAAGCCTGCCTCCGAATATTACTTTCATCCTGGGATCATTCATGGTCTTCAGAAAGTTGACAAAATATTCACCAAGCTTTACATACCGTTCAGGATCACCTGACGGAGAACCTTCAAAGAAGGAACTGTAAGGGCTTTTTTCGCTGTTCATCCCGTCTTTTGTCTGAAGTGTCCAGTTGTCAGCGTTATCTGTTATTACTCCGCCGGCAATTGCTTTCTCTGCATATGTTTTTGCCATGCCGGCATCAGCAGCTGAAGCTCTCATGGCCAGGCGCAGCATAAGGGAATATGCATATTTTTTCCATTTGTTCAGATCACCGTTATAAACGATATCCCTGGTTTTCTTTGCATCATTGTTCCCTTTCCAGTTGAACGGAATGAGAGCTTCGTCATCACTGATTGCCTGAGTTTCGGCATCGAGTGTCTGAAGCATGTATTCGTAAATATCCTCCTGCTTGTCATATTTTGGTTTCATGTTTAGGTTGATATATGCCTGGCAGGCTTCTGAGACCGGAATATCTCCATAGAAGTCAGTAAGACGTTGCAAAACGGCAACTTTCATAATACGCGTCATCGCAAGGTTGTTTACCAGGTTTGGATCTTCCTGTTTTACCAGGTAATCTTCAAGCGCTACAGCCATTTTAAGTGCTCCCGAGTAGACACCCCATGGACTGTCATTAAGGCCCTGGTCAAACTGGTACAGGCCGCCCATCAGCATCAGATTGGAATATGTAGCATAATATTTAACATATCCGCCTTCGAGCC
>Ga0105095_10002348_pt1 | contig 10161 bp, 10 predicted proteins | sample PPLLak2March2015_2_FD_79180 | JGI IMG/M metagenome (GOLD analysis project Ga0105095, IMG submission 79180) | Freshwater sediment microbial communities from Prairie Pothole Lake near Jamestown, North Dakota, USA - PPLs Lake P8 Core (3) Depth... | ecosystem: Environmental > Aquatic > Freshwater >... | reverse complement strand
GACCGCATCTGAGAGGCGTGACTACGCCGGACGATGTTAGAGCAGTCTGTTCGGGATTGCCACCACCGAGGTTGGCGGCATTGTTGGTCCAGATTGTTTCTCCTGTCTTTAGGTTCACTGCAGTCCACCCTGTGGGATTAGTGCTGCTTACCGGGTAGTTGGTATAGTACATTATGCCGTTCATGATTATCGGTGCCCATTTTGGCTCGTACTGCGAAGTTGAATAGAAATTGCTTGTGTCGCTGCCCCCGAATTCTCCTCCAGTTAAGCCTCCGAACGCTACGGGCTTTGTCCAGATGATGTGAGGAGCCAGTGGCGCTTCAGAGTATGGATTATAGTTTCCAGTGCTGTTGTATCTTCCAGTGTTAGCAAATGGGTGTGCACCCAAACCCAGCCAGTTCCCAGTGATGGTGGACCATACACCGTTTCCTGACTGTACTGGACGGGTCCAGTATTGTGTTGGAAGCGGATTCGTCGGAATAGGCGGTATTGCCTCCTCCTGCACTATAAGGTGTGCCGGGCGGCTAGTGACGGGCATAAAGTAGTCGCCAATAAATGCGTTATTTGGGTTCGCCCCGTTTTCACCTGTCAGTGTTTGTCCCGGAAAGTTGAACACAAAAGTGTAGTTGCCGGTTGTGGCGGGCGTGTAGCGCGTGAATGTTCCTCCTGTGTCATCCGATGTGAAGGGTCCTAGGGTCTCGGTGGTTCCGTCAGGTTTTGTGACTGTAACTTGGAAGCCGTGCCATCTGTCTCCGACTGCACCAGCAGCTGTTGGCGGAACTAGTTGGAGCCACATACCAATGGTAACTGTCTGGCCGAGGCCTGCAGGGTTGGGTGCTACGTTGATGAAAGCGTAATTTGGAACGTGCCAAGCGGGATCATGTGCGCTGACAAGGGGTAAAGTAACCATTGTTGCAGTCATAGTTATCGTCAGAAATAATGCAATTGCAATAGCAGTTTTATTTCTAGTCATTTTCTTTTTCTCCAAATCTTTATATGCGCGTAACCGCGCAGTCGTGTCTAACCGAAGAGTCGTTAATATTCACTAGTTTGTAGCGCCGCCACAAACAAATGCAAGAATTTTAAACCAGTAACTACTATACGTACATAGGAATGTTTCTTGGAGCCATCGTTATCAAATCAACAAGTTCTAGTTGATCTCGGACTCACTCTAAAACAGGCCAGAGTGTATTTGGCTCTAGCTAGAATAGGCCCTTCAAGAATACTGGAACTCTCAAAAACCTCCAATGTCACTCGACCAGACGTATACGAAGCTCTCGAAAAACTCCAGCATTTAGGTTTAGTTGAAAAAATAATCAAGAGACCAGTAGAGTACAGGGCAACCCCATTAGATGAGGGCCTAACTCTTCTGCTGAAAACAAAAGAAAATCAATACCAAAAAGTGAGAACAGAAACCCAGATATTGCGTGACACAGTCAGACGAGAGAAGCTCGAACCTCAAAATCAAACCGAAAATCCTCAATTTGTTCTAGTTCCCGAAGGAGAGACTGTCATTCAAAGGATAAGCACTGCAATCGAAAATGCCGAGAGCAGTATAGAGGGCGTCCTATCTTGGAAGAGGTTTTCACGAGGAATATCAAGCACGTTTGCCGAAAGCATTGAAAAAGCATGGACAAAGAACGTGGAGATCCGGTTCATCGTGGAAAAGCCTCCTGAAGACAAGACTTCCAAAGAATTGGTTCAGTTTTTCAGGGAGAAGCCTCATACTCAAATAAGGTTTGTCCGCGGTCACCCCAACACGGTTTTCGGAATTTACGATAGAAAAGAGGTATATGTTATCGTTGTTTCAAAAACGGATCTTCCCAGCTCTCCTGCTCTTTGGTCAAACGATGGTGCCTTAATCGCTCTTGCATCTGATCATTTTGAGATGTTATGGGCTACAGCAACTAAAAACACAGATTAAGATAGCAATAGAAGAAAACACATTGCCCCTTCGTCATGATACTCTGCTAGATAGTATTCGGGTGTGTTGCTCCAGTCAGGCGCGCGCGCTTGAGGGGACTTTGGTTCTCGGGCGCATTTCGAAGAAGGATTAGGCATTCTTTAGATGTTGTTGTTCGGGGTAGGGTAGGGTGAACAACAACAACCAAAGAAAACCAGGTTAAAAGTAGTAGTCCAGTCCCGTTCACGGTGGACGACGACTACTACCGAAAGAAAAATGGAACTCTTATTTCAATTCTGGATTAAAGTCAATCTAGAAGTGTGGTTGCACCCTTAGGCATAATTACTTCTCAGCTAGCGCGCGGATTAACCATACCCAAATCCAGCGACTGCTTCTCTTCAGTGATCTCAACGTACGCTACGTTCTGAGCGTGACTCTGAAGCCTGTATGGAAATAGGGCGCGAATAGAAGTCTGAGTAAATCTTGATGAAACGGGCTGCTTTTTGGGGTTCGATTGGGAACAAGTTTTAAATTTATGGAATGCTCACGTCATTTTCAGGATGGAAATCATGAACAAAAAGACGTTGTCTCTCTTGGGAATTGCTCCCGTTGACGTTGTTGATGGCTAGCTTTTCGGAGGCGACTGTGTCTGCGTTTCCAGACGACACAATCAGAGAAAAGACCTTTATCACCTACTACGTCGATCCCCTCGGGACTCCATACACTGTTAGTTACAATGTCTACGCGTACAGTGGAATACACTGGTCAACTGCCCAAGCTAACGTTGTCTACTATGTAAATGTAAAGGGTGCCCCGGCTGGAGCGGTTGCAGAGGTGAAGGCGGCTTTTGAAACGTGGGATGCTGAGATCGGCGATAAACTGTTCGATGATAATGTTGAGACAGTAGCTAGGCTGGCGGGCAACAAGTATGACGGTAAAAACGTGGTCTCTTGGGGTAGACTGGGTAGAGGAATAATTGCACAGACAACTGTTTGGTACAACAGGTACACTTCGCGCATAGTGGAGTTTGGCATGGTGTTCAGCACAGCCTACAAATGGGGTATCGACGCTGACGGTGACGGGTCAACTTACGTGCTGACTAATGCTTTTGACGTTCGAAACATTGCCACACATGAGGCAGGACACACCCTTATGCTAGACGATTTGTATATGAAAGAAGCTAGTCAACTGACGATGTACGGCTATGGCAGTTACGGACAAACGTACGCCATTAGTCTAGGCGCAGGCGATATCAGCGGGATAGAAGCAATTTATCCCTAGATATTACCAACACTTTTTTCTTTTTTGTTACATGTTAGCCCTCGCACGCGCACATTAGGCACAACTGCTTCTCGGCACTAGAGCAAGAACAGGTTACGTTGAGTCTATTTTTTCCACGCACATACGGGCGCGCGTGTTTTAAAGTTGGTGAAGTTCAGTCTCAGTGCGCTTACTAAACGACCGACCACATGGTTAACATGACCTCCTTTGGCTCCCCAAAGTTGTCAAAGAAGTACACATAAGGCTCAAACTGAATGATTTCTGCACCCATATTTCTTGCCAAAAGAGTGCGCTCTTCCATAACGTAATCGGGCATTTCTGTTAAACCGCCTTTCAAATGTGTCATCCAATACCGACTCTGCACAGATGCGCCCCAATGCTGGAACTCCGAGGCGTGGAGAAAGCCGATTTAAGGGCTCGTCATACTCATCGTTCGTTTGGAAAGCAAAAATAACAATATCTTCATATCCTTCAATGATACTCGAAAAAAATGGCCAGACATCATCGCTGATTTTCCATTCGCTCCCATAGAACTTTCAAGCCATTGTTCTGGCAGATATCCAGAATCTCTATGACTTCATCTCTTATCGATGCAGGGTTGGAATACTCCATATACCAGCTTATCATCTCGGCAATTCTGATCATCCTCACGTCGGCAACCGACATAGCTTGTTGGACTTCTGGTAGAGTCAACTTCAAATTTGGGTCTGGAAGACTCAGGTTTCCGCCTTCAAATACCGGTAGACAGATGGGGATTCCGGTGAAGTCGGTTGAGATCCAATGAAGCGTGTCCTTCCAGTTCAAGTTTGAATTGTATTCTGGAAGAAGCAGTACCTCGCGTGGTGCGAACTCCTTAACCATTTTTTGGTAGGTGTAAGCGGGATTTGGCAGATGGACATCTTCATTTGGCTTTTCGCAAACATGCACTACTACCGTTTTGCATGTTTGCGGATCAACAGCGTTGAGTAGGGATTGGTACTGATCCTTATTCTGTCCAATAAAGTGATTTTGATCAGCAAGGGATATTTCACTCGACAAGTTGGCGCTTGCTCTTTGTTCTTTGGTCGCATTTTCAAAGTACTCGTTCGGTTCGAGTTGCATTCAACATTTGAGAGAGTAGGTATAGACGTTCTTTGTCTTTCTCCTTCACGATTCTCTGATAGTTGATCTCTTGGTTAACCAAGATACCTGCAAGCAAAATTCATTGCGATCAATAGAAATATCACTATAATGTTAGTTTTGTTCATACCTGCTACCCTCGTTTTTTTGGTGTGCGCATTCAAATCTGCTTTGGCTCCTCCCGAAGTTCAACGCAAATTTCTTGTCCACTATCGTCATGAAATATGGGCTCCCCTTTTTTTAAGCCCTTCCGCTCTCAAAGGCGCGCTCGTCGCTATTTCTTCTCAAGAATTATATCTCATTTGAAGTAGATTTTGGGCAAGTCAGTGAATTAGCATTTCATGATCACGCACTACGATGATTTGTCATTTGAGAAGTCTGCAGTGTTCGCAGAATTTTCCATGATACCTTCCTTGATAGCGCGCGCAAACCGTATAAGCAAACTGCAACAGAATAACCATTCTGGTTTCCTGAGAAGATTGCGAGGGAAGAGAAGTGATTGAGTCAAAACTTGGGAAAGAGACGGCAGCCTTGCTCCTTGCTCTCATGGTCGGGTGTAGCGTGTTTATGGGAGCGGAGCTAACTTTAGGTGCACCACCTTTGTCGGGGGCAGGTTTAGCTGTGGTTAGCGGCAAAATATTATACAATGAGCAGCCTGTTTCAGTAGTCACGAACAAGGATGCCCTGATCTGGTTGCGTAATGAAAGCTCAGGACAAAGCATTGAGGCAAACCCTACATACAATAATGCCACTGGAGAGTATACGATACCTGACCTGCCCGCAGGAGAATACGGCATTTCTGTGTTTTTCGACAGTGCGTTGCCTTTAAACGGCGAAAATGGCTTCTCTGGAGATTTTGATGGCTTTAACCGTGGAATAGTAGTGACCGAAGGTCAAGCATCTGTTAGTTACAATATAACTGTGGTAGAGACGCTTCACCTCACCAGTCCAGTTGATAACGCCGCTGTGATCGGTCCTTGGTCTTCTCCAGAAGACACCTATCCAACGGAGGAGATGGTGTTTTCGTGGGAGGCATTGCCAGAAGCCTCTTCGTATCACGCAAGAATCGTCAGGTGGCAGACGCCAAGCTATGAATTCGTTGGGCTTGCAGCAGAAAAAGTCACTTCTGACCTCACGTGGACTGTTGCTCTTCCGATGAGCGAGGAGAATCAAATATACGTTTTCGAATTGGTCGCTTACAACCTCAATAATCTCTTGGTTGGAAAACTTATGGTACCGTACGGCGCGGGCTTTGGCTGGGATTACCGCTTTCGCTTAGCAGCTGAAGTTAGTGTCGAGAGCTGCGGTATGGCAGCCCAGAAAAAAGACACCTTCAATATAGGCGAAACTGTGTATTTGACAGGGGTTAATTTTTCTGCATCAAAAACCTTGGACGTCTATATTGTAACTGATCAGGTAACCTGGACAGATGGCATGGAGATTCCAGAGCGATTGGCTGGCACCGCAATTACAGTCTCATCTGATAACGAGGGAAACATCTCGTCAACAGCCGTATGGACTGACCCTCAAGTGGTTGGCAAATACGACGTTGTTGTGGATGCGAATGGAAACGGTCAATACGATGAGGGAATTGACGCTTTAGATGACAGTGACATAGAAGTAACCGCCGGCTTTACAATACCAGAGTTCTCATCATATATCTTAGTAGCAGCATTGGTTGTTGCTTCGCTACTGGCAATTGCAGTGCCCAGAAGGCGTTCGCTCTCTTACGTGTTGAAAAAGACTTAGAAAACGCGCGCTGTTTCTTCGCGTTCTATCACTATGTACATGCTGATACTTATACGCGCTGATGAAGTTTAAGTCGGCTATTGATTGGGAGTTAACAAGTTACAGTGGGCGTTAAAAGATACGCTCATCACGACAATTTTCAAAATAGAAAAAAAGGTTGAGGTTTGCGTTCGTCTAGTATTGGTTTTCCAGTTAAAGTTACAGGTCAGTGGATAGGCGGAGCCAGATGTTGCCGTCGCCTCTGCTTGTTCCGTCAGCGCTTCTCTCTGAGGTATAGACTGTGGAGACAGGATTTGTTGCGCGTCAGAAAGCGGTTGCTGTTTGGGGCCAGAAGTCCCACCAGTTTTCTGATTCATAGTTAGCGGTTGTTATAGCAACGGGGTCGGACCATGATGTTGGGTCTGTTGGGTTGCGAGAAACTGAGGTCGCGAGAAATTGTCCTTCGGTTCCTGCATCTGGAGCCCATATCAGCCGGAAATATCTTTTTTCTTTGATCAAGACTGGGTCCCAGTTTGTAGCGCCTTCTGCTGGCCAAGCGGCAATTTCCCCGTGATTCGTCCAGGTAGTCCCATCGGTGGAAGTTGACAAGCCGATGTAAGGTCCCCACTAGCCGCCCACAGCGTCGAGGTAAGCCCAGACTACGTAGAATATTCCGTTGTCAACTATTGCCTTGCCCAAAGTTGCCTCGGCTGCTATGTTATATGGCCCATGCCATGATCCGTCATAATATGTTGACTTCAGGTTGTATTCTGCGTCGTAAAACAGCCAAATTTTACCCTCGTACTCGAGAGCGTTTATGTGACCTATCCAAAGCGATTCTGCAATGTCAATAGCTGTTGGTCCTTCCCATGTTTCGTCGAAATAGGTGAAATAGTATATGTGATTGTCGCCTGGTCCGAATCCGGTTGAAGAGAAGACCCAGATTTTTCCGTCGCTTGTCTGCAGTGCAGACAAAATCAGACCAACAATCAAAGCTATCGTAAACGAGAAAAACAGATTAGAAGATGATAAACATCTTCACAGGATCACTGTTCATCAACTACCAACCACCACCTCCGACCAAGACCGAATTCAGGAAACATGGTGCGTGCGAATCAGGTCGGAATCAGGAAGTTTTCTTTTTGAGAAAGGTTTAAGTGAGTTGTAAACAGTACTGTTTACAGTGGCTGTTTATGGGTCAAGTGCAACTGCGTCTCCCACAGAAAACGATCGAAGAAATAGACAAGTGGGTAGCTGAAGGCCGCTTCAAAAACCGAAGCGACGCCATTAAATCCATAATCACTTTCTACGAGGAACGAGAGAAAACCTGCAAGTTCTTTAACATGCTCCTCGAAAGAAGCGAAGAGGCAAGACGGCGCCCTGAATCACTCGTGCCGGTAGAGGAACTCGAGTGACCTACAGTGTTTTTCTGCATCCCAAAGCGAAAAAGGAACTCGAGAAACTGGAAGCCCACGTCCGAGCGCGCTTGATTGAGCGCCTAAGGGAGCTAAGGCAAACCCCTGATGAAAAAGGTAAGCGGTTGAGCCGGTCTGATTTCTGGAGTCTGAGAGCAGGAGAATACCGTGTAGTCTACGAGATTGACCGTGACAAGAGTCGTGTTGTGGTTTTGTTTGTGGGGCACAGAAGCAAAGTTTACGACGATTTCTCGAGGATGCTTTGAGATAGGCTGGTGAACTCGTGCGATTATTGATGTCCTTCATGCTATGGAGTCTACAGTTTTGCGCGTGAATCAGCCAGAGAATTCACACTAATTTAGGGGTGGTAGCCAGTCATTTTCACAGTGGACCACTACTGCCGAATGAATAACCGCGAAAGGTGAAGCCTGACAAAAAAAGAAGTGTCCCAACGACCCTGCAGGACTGGAGAGGGTGCAGTTAAGTGGTCTTACAATGCACACACGCTTTGCACGTTGAGAGTGAAGTGAAATTGACAAATGGCGAAAGCTATCTTCTCGAAAAGACCTATATAGATAGGAGTCTTACGAGTTAAGATACAAAGGTAGTTGCCGATGGAAACTAAAAGGCTATTACTGGTAGTCTTTCTACTCACCGTCGGGATTCTGGTAATGGTTGACGGTGTAGTAGCAAGTTTCGGCGTTACTTTTCTGGTAGGTTTAGCTCTGTCACTTCTCGGCGCAATATTTTGGCTTCAAGCCGAATAGGTTAGATTGGACCTTCCAGAAAACGCGCGCTAAAGTGGTCTTTTATACCTGCACTGACAAAATCTCATTGTCGGGGTAAAGACGGAGGAAAAGCCCGGAGAACGTTTCTTCAGATGTCCCTTCTGCTCATGCGTTTTCTTGACCAAGGCTGACTTGGAGAAGCATATGAAGGCGTTCGGCTCCGAGAAAGAACGGCACATAGATGAGTTTCGGCGCGCGCTGCTACTCCTGAACCAACACAAGCACCTGCATCATTAGCGGACCAATACATGCTTCCGGGAATAGGAATTATCGTCGCTGCAATCGCAGTGGTCGGCGCTCTAATACTGCTTCAGCTCAGGAAAAAGTAGACATTCAACAAAAAATTCCTCACTTTCCCCCTTTTTAGTGGGCTATTATCAACCCGAATAACAAGCAAGGATAGGAGAAAACAGGGGCTGAATGGGCTCTGGATTAGACTCACGATGGGTTAGCAGCCTTCGCGAGACAGCATTCTTCCATTCTCCTTTCATTTTGTTCCAGAGCCCCACCAAACTCAATTCTTGAATTATTTCTCCGCTATTAACGTTCTGGCTTTTGAGAAGCTTTAGTTAGCCTGACTGGAGCAATGCCACTAGGAATGCTGCTGCGATACGGCGCTATAGCGTACATGCAGAAATCATCCCGAAAATAACAATACAATATAGAGTGCTCAATTTTCTGTGGTAGGCCATGGCGGCGCTGCAGACAAAACACATAATAACGTTTCGTAATGAATATCTTTGTTGCGCAGTTATGCGCATATAATACAGGAGAATGGAAAATGACTATGAAGAAGGTTTTTGCAGCAACAGCTTTGGTTCTGATGCTTTCAGTTGCAAGTTCGCTTGTTGGAGCACCTGTTGCTTTAGCGCATGATCCTGCATGGGAAATCCCAACGTGGGCATTCATCGACGCTGAACCCAATCCTGTGGGTGTAGGTCAGGAGGTTCTCATCGTAGTTTGGATCAACCGAGTGATAGAGGGAGTGAGCGCGGACAACGACATCAGATTTCATGACTACAAGCTCACCATAACAAGGCCTGATGCAACTGTTGAAACAAAAACATGGCCCGTTATTTCAGATCCAACCTCATCCGCTTATACTCAGTACACACCTCTTCAGGAGGGAATCTACACTCTAAAGTTCGACTTTCCTGAACAGGACTACACTTGGAGTGGCGCATACCAAAACGACACGTACCTAGCCAGCACTGCGACAACGACACTCACGGTGCAGCAGGACCAGATAGAGAGACTGCCGGACATTCCGCTTCCAACTGAATATTGGACACGCCCAATAGAGGGCCAAAATCGCCTCTGGGAGACAATCTCCTCAAACTGGCTAGCCGGATCAGCCACAGCTGATCGATGGCAAAAAGACGGCAGCGCACCTAAGAGCTCCCACATAATGTGGAGCCGAATCCTTGAACTAGGCGGGTTAGTCGGCGGAACCACAAACCAAGATGGAACCTACTACTCAGGTTTCTCGTATGAAACTAGATTAGGATCGCCAATGATAATCAGCGGAATCCTCTACTATCCACTGTCGCTGGGGCATACTGGAACCGGCAACAACGGACTAATCGCTGTCGACCTGCAAACAGGCGAAGAGCTCTGGTACAGAGAAGACATCTTGCCGACGTTCGGTGAGCTCTATGATTATGAGTCGCCGAATCAGCACGGAGTCGTAGGAGGTCTATTGTGGCAGTCTACTGGCCCTGGTGGCAGTATATGGCTCGCGTTCGATGCGTTGACTGGAAAGAACATGTTCAATCTGACAGATGTTCCCCGCGGCACCGAAGTATACATGCCGAAGGGCGAGATAGTGCGTTACGTTCTCAACTATCCGAATCGTTGGATGGCTTTGTGGGATTGGACTACAGCACCGGGCACGAGACTAGGCGCTACCGGCACGGATGAAGATCAG
>Ga0105095_10002346_pt1 | contig 10164 bp, 6 predicted proteins | sample PPLLak2March2015_2_FD_79180 | JGI IMG/M metagenome (GOLD analysis project Ga0105095, IMG submission 79180) | Freshwater sediment microbial communities from Prairie Pothole Lake near Jamestown, North Dakota, USA - PPLs Lake P8 Core (3) Depth... | ecosystem: Environmental > Aquatic > Freshwater >... | reverse complement strand
CGGCACGGAGCAGCATCTCGGCCATCTCCGCGTCCCCGCTCGCCGCCGCCCAATGAAGCGCGGACATCCCGTCGCCCTGGGAAGCGTTCACGTCCGCGCCCTCGCGGAGGAGGCTCCGTACGGACTCTCGATCGCCGCGCCTGGCCACGTCGGCGACGGGCGACGCGGTCGGCGCCGCCCCGAGCGCGGCTCCCACGCCGAGGGTGCCGGCCAGGAAGGCCGACAGTCCGTACCTCACGTGGCCACCGTCGTCACGTCGAGCTCGCCCGTGCTGTCGCCGAAGCTCTCTTTGTCGTCGAGCCCGAGCTCGTGGAGGAGCGTCAGGAGGACGTTCGCCATCGGCGTCCCGTCAGCCGCCTTGATATGGAGATTCCCCTTGAGATGACCGTTGGCGCGGCCGAGAAGGGCGAGAGGACAACGCCGATGGTTGTGGATGTTGCCGTCGGCCATCGGCGATCCCCAGACGATCATCGTCTTGTCGAGGAGAGACGCCTCTGCCTCCATCGTGGTCTTCATCTTCTCGAGGAAGTACGGGAGCATGCTCATCCGATACTTGCAGATTTTGTTGAAGTCCATGATGTTCTCGTGCTTGTCCCCGTGGTGCGAGGCCGGGTGGAACGGCTTGTCGGAGCCGCTCTCCGGGAACACCCGGTTCTGCGCGTCGCGGCCGAGCTTGAACGAGATGACCCGGGTCATGTTGGTCTCGAGAGCCAGGACCTGGAGATCGAACATCAGCTTCATGTGCTCGGAGAACGAATCGGGAACACCGGGGGGCGCGTCGGGAAGCTCCCTCGTCACTTTCCCACCAGGCCCACCAGGCCCGGCAGGCGACGTGTTCTGCGCTTCCACCATCTGGATGCGGCGCTCGACCTCGCGAACGTTCTCGAGGTAGCGCTCGAGCCGGACCCGGTCCACCGCCCCGAGCTCCCGGCGCACGCCCTCGACGTCGCGGGCGATCCAGTCGAGGATACTCCTTCGAGTGGCCCTTCGCTCCGCGCGATCTTCCGGAGTGCTGCCCGCTCCGAACAGCATGTCGAACGCGACCCTCGGGTCGCGGATCATCGGAAGCGGTTCGTTCGGCGACGCCCAGCTGATGGAGTCGGTGTAGACGCAGGAGTAGTTATAGGTGCAGCCCCCGGCCTGGTCGAGGTTCTCGATGCAGAACTGCATCGAAGGCATCGGCGTGTCCTGCCCGAAGCGCTGGGCGTACAACTGGTCCATGGACGTGCCGGCGAAGATGTCGGATCCCTGGGTCTGCTTCGGGTGGCACTGGGTCAGGAAGACGGCGCTCGACCGGAAGTGGTCTCCGCCGATCTCCGGCGGCGAGAGAGCCTCCGCCATGCGCACGTCGGTGTTACTGATGATGGTCAGGTAGTCCTGGAAGGGTTTCAGCGGGCTCAGAGCGTTGTCCGGGATGAGCTCGAAATCCGGACCCGTGGTCGCGGGAGCGAAGAGGTGCTTCGTCGCCCCCCACTCGTTGCACCCGGGAAGCCCGTGCACCTCCTCGATGCACACCAGGCGCGTGCGCTCGACCGAGGCCCGTGTCGATGCCGCCGCCCGCCGCCCCGCCGGTATCATCGCGTCCAGGAGCGGGAGCGCGACGGTGGCGCCGATTCCGCGGAGAAATCTCCGCCGGGGCATGTGCTTTCCAGTGAGGTACGACATCGCCTTCTGTCTCCTTTGTCCGCTTTCCGACTACGGCTCCTGCACTGCGGCCGCGTCCTCGGTATCGATGCTCTCCGCTCGCTTCCTCTGAAATGCGTCGCTTTCGACCACTCCGAGGATGAACGCGGAAATACGGTAGCCCTCGTCTCTCGCCCTGCTCGCGATCCGCCGAATCGTCGGCTGATCGTAGTGCTCGACGCGGCGACCGAGCGCGTAGGCCATCAGGTTCTCCGTGAAGTTGCGCACGAGGGGCTCGGGGCGCTTCAATAGCGCCTGGACGAGCTCCGGCGGCGAAGAGATGGGAGTTCCGTCGTAGAACTCGCCCTTGGTATCGAGCGGCATCCCGTTCTCTCGAACGCGCCATTTCGCCGTCGCGTCGAAGTTGTCGAGCGCGAGCCCCATGGGATCCATGAATCGATGACAGGCGTGGCAGGTGGGGTTCGTCCGATGGAGCTCGAGCCGCTCGCGGGTGGTGAGCATCCGGCCACCGGATACGCCCTCCGTCGCCTCGAGCTCCGGCACGTCCGGCGGGGGAGGAGGCGGAGGCGTTCCCATGAGCACTTCCATGACCCATTTCCCCCGCAGCACCGGCGACGTGCGGTTCGCCATGGAGGTCAGTACCAGGACGCTCCCGTGACCCAGGATTCCCCGGCGCCGGTCGTCCGGGTAGCTCACTCGACGGAAGTTGTCGCCGGCGACCTCCGGAAACCCGTAGTGCCGCGCGAGGCGCTCGTTGACGAACGTATAGTCGGCGGTGAGAAGCTCGAGCACGCTGCGGTCGTTGCGGACGAGGTCGTAGAAGAAGAGCTCCGTCTCGCGCCTCATCGCGTCGGCGAGGTTCTCGTCGAAGTTGGGGTAGTAGTTCGGGTCCGGGCGCACCTTGTAGAGGTCCTGGAGCCGGAACCAGAGAGCCGCGAACCTCGAGCCCAGCGCCTCCGCGCGCGGATCGGAAAGCATCCGCCGGGCCTGGCGCTCGAGCTCTCCAGGCGTCGAAAGCCGTCCCTCGGCGGCAATCGCCTGGAGCACCTCGTCCGGCGGCGTTCCCCAGAGGAAGAAGGAGAGCCGCGAGGCCAGATCGACGTCCGCGATTCGGTACGCCTGTCCAGGCCGCGCGTCTCCTGGCTCGCGCTCGAGCCGGAGGACGAAGTACGGGCTCGCGAGAATCGCCTCCAGGGCCATTCGGATTCCGATCTCGAACCCGCCTTTTTTCACGCCGGCGTCGTAAAACTCCATGAGGCCTTCGAGGTCGGCTTCCGTCGCCGGCCGCCGGTAAGCCTCACTCGTCAAGCGAGCGAGGATCTCTTCCGCGCAGGGCCGCTCTTCGCTCTCGGACGTTGGGCGGCAGGTGAAGATCCGCTTCCGGCTCGGCGTCTCGGTGAGGCCCGTCGCGTGGAGGGGGCCGCGCACGATGAGGCTCTGCATATGGGGGAGCGTCGTGATTCCCGGTCCTCCCGAGCCGCCGCCGGCGAAGGACCAGTCGTGCGGGCGAATCAAGTCTTCGTACGGACCATCGCCTCGCCGGATGAACGCGGCGGACAGGCGGCGCTGACCGGCGCGAACGAAGATGGGCTCGGTGGCGATGGGGGCGCCGCCCCTTCCGTCCGCGCCTCCCTCGGTCTTGGTGTAATGGAGGAGCGCCACTCTCTCGCCATCGATGGCGACATCGATGTCCTCGAGCCTCGAGTTGTCTCCTCCGCCGAAGGACATCTCGAAGACGTACTCCGCATCCGCGGGGAACACGTGGTCGACGACCATGCCGCCGCGGGTTCCGTAGGGCGCTCCCTCGATCGGATCCCACGGGTGCTGCGAAAGGTAGATCGGATTGGTATAGGTCTCGTCTACCGTCGGGGCGTTCCGATCGCCCACCGCCAGCCGGCTGATATCCGACGCCGCGTTCAGATAGGCCTCGAGCAGCGTGGGCGAAAGCGTCTGCTCGTCCGCGATGTTGTCGAAGTTGGCGCTCATCTGGTCGAGCGGCAGCCAATGGGAGGCGTCCACGTCGAGCGACAGCAGGTCCGTGACCGCGCGCTCGTACTCCGGCCGATTCATCCGCTGGAACGGGCGGATGCCGGGATTCGGATCGCGAAGGGCGGCGGCATCGAGCGTCGCCTCGAGCGTCTCGGCCAGAGCCTGGAGCGCGGCCTCGTCCGGCCTCGTGACCTCGGGAGGCGGCATCATGCCCGCCCGCAGCTTCCGGATGACCTTCTCGGCTATGGGCGCGCTCGTATCGGCTTTGGCCGCGTCGAACGTTTCGAGAGAGAGGTTTCCGAGGAGCGTAGCGTCATTGTGACAAACGACGCAGGTATCCTGGATTAGCAGATTCGGGTCGGGCCGCGACGTCGCGGACAGGGCGCTTCCCGCGTACGAGGAGAGAGCGAGAAACAGTGCGGAAGCGGCCGGGCGCGCGTTCAAGTAAACCCCTCCCGAGCGGTTGGCGTGCAGTTTAGCCGGTATACCTCGCACTTCGCAACGAGGGACGGGTTGGCCTTCTGAAAACTCGCTCGAATCCTGCCGTCGCTCTCCGGCAAATTGTTGTCCTTGTTGGTGATCGCGGGCGGACTGGCGCTGGTCGCGAGCGCGCGCCGTCGGCGAATCCGGTTCGGAAGCAACCTACATCCGCAGGGTCGCCGCGAGAATTACAGCAGCCCGGAAGAAGTGGCCGATGCGGACGTTCTCGTTCTCTCCGTGCTGATTGTTGTCGAAGTTCACGGTTGGAACCGACACCGCCGGAAATCCCAGGGCATCGATGAACGGGGCGATCGGGACCGTCCCGCCGCTGGTGCGAATCCGCACCGGTTCTTCGCCCAGGAATCGCTCCAGGGCGGCCGCGAGGGCCGACGCCTCGGGATCCTCGATCTCGGTCCGGTAAGCGCTCGTTCCCTCGCCCCGCGGACTGTCGAGCTTCGCGAGCCTCGGGTAGCGGGCGCGGGTCTCGTCGTCGGGCTCCCCGTCGACGACGTGATAGCCCTGATTCTCGACATGCGCCCGAATCTTCGCGAGGAGCGCCTCGCCCTCGGTCTCCTTCACCAGGCGCACGTCGATCGCGGCAGTCGCGTGATCCGGGATGATGGTGCGCGCCTGCGCGCCCACGTAGGCGCTCTCGAGCCCTCGAACGTTGAGCGACGGGTACTGGAGCGCCTCCTGAAGGCTCTCTCCGACGAGATCGGGCTCGGAGACCCCGAAGAGCTTCAGGAGCGCCGGCTCGTCGTCGGGGACCGACTGGAGGATTCTCCGATCCGCGGGCGTCAGCCGAATCCCATCGTAGAAGCCGGGGACGAGAACACGGCCGCGGTCGTCTTTCATCGTGGCGAGAAGCTGCGCGAGGCGCATCCCCGGATTCGGAATCCAGTCCCCGTAATGGCCGCTATGAAGAGAGAACTTCGGACCGTACACCGTGAGGTTCACCGTGAGGTTCCCGCGAGCGCCGTACACCAGGGTGGGACGGTTCGAAGGATGAATCGGGCCGTCCAGGATCAACATGAGATCCGCGGCAAGCCGCTCGCGATAGCGCTGTATCGCCGGAACGAGGCTCGGCGACCCCGCCTCTTCCTCGCCGTCGAGAATCACCTTGAGGTTCGAAGTGAGCGGAATCCCCGCCCGGTCGAGGGCGTCGATCGCCGCCATCAAGGCGACGATCGGCGACGTGTCGTCCGAGGCCGAGCGCGCGTATATCCGCCAGTCGGGCTCGAACTTCTCGAGCTTGTCGAGCCCGGGGACCTCCCGGGCGCCATCCTCCATCCGGCCGTCCCGGAGGATCGGCTTCCAGGGGCTTTCCTGTTTCCAGAGCGATGGATTGACGGGCTGCCCGTCGTAGTGAATGTAGTAGAGGATCGTTCTCCGCGCGCCTTCGATCTTTCTCTCGCCGAAAACCAGCGGGTTCCCCTCGGTCTCGAGGAGGGAAGCCGCGAAGCGGCGGCGCTCGAGAGTGCCGACCAGAAGATCCGCTTTCTTCCGGATGTTCGCCTGATCGGCGGCGACGTTGGGAATGGAGAGCGCCTCGACGAGCTCGCGCACGATCGCGCCCTGGTTCGCCTGAACGTACTCCTCCGCGGTGGTCGTGGGGTTTGCGGCCGTCGCCTGGGCCGCGAGAATCCAAACCGCCAGCATACATTCTTCCTCCGTGGGTCCGGGAACTATACTCCACCGGGAGGTGCAGCGATGGGGATCCGAGTGGTGCAGGTGGATGCGTTCACCGATCGTCCGTTCTCCGGCAACCCGGCCGCGGTCATCGTTCTCGATGAGCCCGGCGACGCGGGCTGGATGCAGAACGTCGCTCTCGAGATGAACATTTCCGAGACCGCGTTTCTCGTCCGCCGGAAGGACGGGGACTTCGACCTGAGATGGTTCACCCCCGCCGTCGAAGTCGACCTCTGCGGGCACGCGACGCTCGCGAGCGCCCACGTACTGTGGGAAGAGGGCCACCTCCCGCCCGACGTCCAGGCGCGGTTCCACACGCGAAGCGGCCTCCTGACGGCGGACCCGAGGAACGGTTCGATCATCCTCGACTTCCCTGCGACGCCGGAGCAGAGGACGGAGCCGCCCGCGGGCCTCGTCGAGTCACTCGGCGTTCGAGCGGCCTACGTCGGGAAGAACGCCTTCGACTACCTGGTCGAAGTCGATAGCGAAGCGACCGTGCGCGCCCTGACACCGGACTTCGGAGCGCTCGGGGCCATCCGCGCCCGTGGGATCATCGTCACCGCCAGGGCGAGCTCACCGGGGTTCGATTTCGTCTCGCGGTTCTTCGCCCCGGCGGCAGGAATCAACGAAGATCCAGTCACCGGCTCCGCTCACTCGACGCTCGGTCCTTTCTGGTCCGCGCGGCTCGGAAAGACGTCGTTCGTCGCCTGCCAGGTATCGCCGCGCGGAGGCGTCGTCGATGTCGAGGTCGTGGGAGACCGGGTCCGCCTCGGCGGCCGGGCCGTCACCGTGCTCCGGGGCGAGCTGGTTTGACGTTTCCTGGATTCGCCCCGGGAGCTAGCTCCCGGCCCGCTCCATCCGCCGCAGAAAGTAGGCTTCCCATTCCCGGACGAGCTCGCGCTCCGGCTTACCGAACGTGGTACTGAACGCCGCATCCGCGCTCGTTCCTCTGGCAATCCCGTCCAGCACTTCCCGCAGGCCTTCCGTACCTCGGAACCTCACCAGGAAGTCCACCGCCGACGCGGCCGCCGGATAGAAGGTGTCGAGCTCGCACGTCTCTTCGAGCAGGCAGAGCTCGAGAGCCCGCGCCTCGGGAGTCGATCGCAGACGGGCGAGGAGGTCGTCGCTCCGGGTCCCGGTGGCGTACTCCGCAATGCCTTCGTTCAGCCATTTCGGAACGCGGGTGCGGGCGCGGGACCATACGAAAGCGTGGGCCATCTCGTGCCGGAGAATGCGCGGGATCCAGGTTTCGTTGGAAGCGGCGTCGCGGGCGGTGATTCGGATCTTCCCGTCGAACATGCCGCCCGACTCGTGGATGCCGCCCGCGGCAAGATACCCGTCCCGGGTGTAGAGGATGACGGCTACCGGCTCCGCGGGCTCGAACCCGAGCTCGGAGGCGAGCGCCTGGTAGCTCCTCTCGAGCTCTTCGACGGCGATGCGCCCCGGCGCCGCCATCTTCGTTTCGTCGTAGCGGATGACGAAGTGTTGAAGCTCCACGCGGCCGAAATGTGACGCGATGCGCTCGTCTCGCCGCGCCCGCTCGAGGAGCTCCCGTGTCGCTGGGTGCGGGTCGAGGGCGAAAGCCTTCTCGAGCTCGCGGATGGCTGCGGCGAGCTCCTCCTGGTAGTAGTGGGTTTCCCCGAGGATGTGGTACATCGAGGCGCGATTCGGCTCCTCCCCGAGCTCGAGCGCCTTCGTGGCCCACTGGGAAGCGAGCTGCCAGGACCCCTCGTGAGTGAGGACCAACGCCCGAAACGCCGCCACCTGACGGAGAGGCGCGCCCCAGGTCTCGGCCTCGCGCAGACAGGTCTCGGACTCGACGAACCGGCGTTCGCGCGCCAGCCGCAGCGCCAGCAGAAGGTGGGCGCTGGCGACGTAGTCTTTGAGAACCGGTACGTCGGGATGCTCTTGCGATACCCGCGCTGCGTGCTCGACCACGCCGGGCGTCACCGTGCTGGAGTCGAGCGGGAGAAGCCCGTACGCCTCCGGAGTCTGAGGTCGCGAAGCGACGAAGGCGATAAACGAACCGAAGACGGCCACGATCGACCGCACCGTCCACTTGAACCCTCGGGAGAATCGTGGGCGCTTCCCGGGGGGCGCCGGCGGCTGAGGCTTCGGCCGAAGCCGGACGCTTGCGCCGAGCTTCGAGAAGACGACGCCACACCGGTCGCACTGGTCGAGCCCTTCGCCGTCGTGGCCGCACTTCGGACAGCGCATTTTTGATCTAGAGCGTCAGAATACCACCGGGCCGGAGCCGCCCGTCAGGGCATCGCCACCCGGCCGTGACGAGAAACCCCGTGGTACTTGAACGAACGGCCGCACCCGGGTCACTATCCCCGTACAGCAGGGTCGAATCTTCTTCACGAAGAGAGGAGCGATGATGCACGTGTGTCGGTGGATGGTGATGACGGGAGCGGTTCTGGTGATGGTCGCGGCGAGCGCGTGGCGGCTCGGCGCCCAATCGGTGACGACCAACCCCTTCCGCCCGATCGTGAGCTGGGGAGAGCTTCCGGAAGGCCGGAAGTGGGGAGCCACCAGCGCGGTGGACATAGCCGCCGATGGCAACGTCTGGGTGGTCGAGCGGTGCGGGGCCAACACCTGTGTCGGCTCGAACGTGGATCCCGTGCTGCTGTTCACCAAGGAAGGCAAGCTCGTTCGCAGCTTCGGCTCGGGCAGGTTCGCCTGGCCGCACGGCGTTGGCGTGGACGGCGGCGGCAACCTCTGGGTGACCGACGCCTGGGCCGAAGGCGCCACCACGACCGGCCATGCCGTCTACAAGTTCAGTCCGATGGGCGAGCTCCTGATGACGATCGGCGAGCCGGGCAAACCCGGAGGTTCGCCGAACCGTTTGACCCGGCCCTCGGACGTGCTCATCGCGCCGAACGGCGAGATCTACATCGTAGAGGCCCACGACCAGTCGCAGAACCGCATCACGAAGTGGACGGCGAACGGCACCTACATCGAGACCTGGGGCGAAACGGGGTACGGCCCCAAGCAGTTCCGCGACCCGCACGCGCTCGCGATGGACTCGCAGGGGCGCCTGTTCGTCGGCGACCGCTATAACAACCGAATCCAAATCTTCGACCAGACGGGGAAGTTCCTCGCCATCTGGACCCAGTTCGGCCGGCCGAGCGGCATCTTCATCGACAAGAACGACAGGATCTACGTCGCCGACTCCGAGTCGAGTCCCGCGCCGGACGAGTACATGGGCATGCGCAACGCGGGGTGGGAGAAGGGCATTCGCATCGGCGACGCGCGCACCGGCTGGGTGCACCACTTCATCCCCGACGATCGCGTCAATGTGACGGGCTACAGCGGACCCGAGGGTATCGCCGTGGACGACGAGGGGAACCTCTACGGAGCGGAGGTAACCCAGCGGCGCGTCGTGAAATGGGTGAGGTTCCGGCCGTAGATCCGCCATCGGGTTGCTAGGAGCCCGTCCCGGCTCAGCGGCCGACGAGGCCTTTCTGGACGACGAGCTCTTCCTGCGGCTGCCCTTGCGCTATGACAGTCAGCGTATAGCTGGCGGAACCCGCACTCACCCAGATCCTTCGTCGATTCTGGCCCGCGACCCAGGCCTGCTGGACCCAGGGGTTGGTCGCCGCATGCACTCCCGAGGCGATTAGTGTGACGAAGCGCGCGGAGGGCGCCTGTCGCGCGTACTCGAGCGCCCAATTGCGGTTCTTCGTTCCGTAGGCGTCGGAATACCATCCCTGCATCGGAGAGCTGCCTCCGTAGAGGGCGGCGCGTGAAAGCGTGCTCCAGTCCGCCTGGCTGATGGCGAGCACCGGCACTCCGTTCTCGTCCCTGGCGGAGATGTTCAGCCCGCGCGACTGAAGAGTGGCTCCGGGGAAGAGGTGCCAGGTCTGGACGTAACGATGCGGCACCGGGGAAGTGAGGTCGTCGTAGACCACGACGAGCCCGGGCTCGAGCAGCACCACCGTCCTCGCGTGGCGGACGCCGGCTGCCAGATCGCTCCGCCCCGTGGCCCAGAAAGCGTCACCGACTCTCCCGTGGGCACCGGCAAAGGCGGCGCCCGGCGCCTGGTCGAGCCCGTCGACGACCACGGTGTTGTGGGCTCGGGTCCCGTGAAAGTAGTCGCGGTCCACCCCCCGGTCGTAGGTGAACAGTCCCGAGTCGCGCAGGAGGAGCCTGCCGTCGGAGTAGTACGTCAGCCCGAGTGCGTGGAGGTGGCTGTGATCGGTTCGATAGGCGCCGCTGTCGAACGTGACGAACGTCTGGTTGGCAAGCTCGCCCGGTGGCGGTGTGTCGGTCCTCATGAGAAAGAGCCCCGAGACGGGGAACAGCTCGACCCCCGGCGCCGGCGGCTGTCCCGCCGCCCCCCCGGTGAAGACCCAGGCG
>Ga0105095_10002345_pt1 | contig 10166 bp, 9 predicted proteins | sample PPLLak2March2015_2_FD_79180 | JGI IMG/M metagenome (GOLD analysis project Ga0105095, IMG submission 79180) | Freshwater sediment microbial communities from Prairie Pothole Lake near Jamestown, North Dakota, USA - PPLs Lake P8 Core (3) Depth... | ecosystem: Environmental > Aquatic > Freshwater >... | reverse complement strand
TCCGCACCGGTTTACATCAACCAGAGTTTCATCTGCCTGATCATGGATTGATTTTCCGGCATCTTCCTCCATATGAATTCTTTTAATCCTGATGGTTTTGGAGGAATTATCGGGAAGAGTTAGAACTAATTCTCCGTCCTCGCATACAGGTTCTTCATACTGCGATATCTGATATCCCTTAGGAAGATCAGGATAAAAATAATTTTTCCTTGCAAAAATAGATTTTTCATTAATTCTGCAATGAGCGGCAATTCCCATTAAAATTGTAAACTCGACTGCTTTTTTATTCAAAACAGGCAGAACGCCCGGGTGGCCCAAACAAACCGGACAAACATTTGTATTCGGTGCATTCCCGAATTTTGTAGAGCAGCTGCAGAATGCTTTCGATTCGGTAAGAAGTTGTGCATGTATCTCAAGTCCAATTACAGCTTCATATTTATTATTATTATTCAGCGGCATTGATAATTTATAAATTGAGCTAGGAATTTCGAAAATAATAAAATGCACAGACTCTGCACGTTCGGCGGCAAGAATGTCTGTGCTCGAATGACAAATATAAATAAGAATCGTAATAGTTTGAAAGGGAATTATATGTTCGGTATCATTAACATCGACCGTAAGGAATTGAATAAATTGAAGATCGGGCTTTTTTCAATCTAATAAAATTCGTTATTTTAAATAAAACAAACCATATGGTTAATTAATGAACCTTCGCCAGAAAATTGGGTTCTTAGCGGGATTAGCTGCATTTATTATTCTTTTAATCTTTGGAAATTTTGATCCTCAAAATCCTCTTATTACCAGAATGGCAGCAGTAGCAGTTTTAATGGCAGCCTGGTGGATTACCGAATCCATACCTTTGGCGGCAACATCTCTGATTCCATTGGTTCTTTATCCCTTCCTCGGAATAATGAACGGGGAGGAAACCGCCTCCGCTTATATAAATTCAATCATCTTTTTGTTTATCGGCGGATTTATGCTTGCTTTAGCAATGGAACGTTGGGATCTTCATAAAAGAATTGCATTAAAAATAATTACTCTTTTCGGCGGAAGCACTAACTCGATAGTGATTGGGTTTATGGTTTCGGCAGCATTCCTTTCAATGTGGATCTCAAATACTGCAACAGCAATTATGATGCTCCCGATAGGTCTGGCAATAATGAATAAAGCAGAGAATGAATTTGGAATTGAAAACAGCAGGAAGTTTTCGATTTCATTGATGCTGAGCATTGCCTATGCCAGCTCAATCGGGGGGATATCTACATTGATAGGTACGCCGGCAAATCTGGCATTTTTGAGAATATATGGAATAATTTTTCCGGAAGCACCGGCTATTGCCTTCGGTTCCTGGATGTTATTAGCCGTGCCCATTTCCTTGTTATTATTACTTGCAGCATTATTCCTAATGTTAAAAGTATATTTCAGGTTTGATAAGAAATTAAAAATTGAACCGGAGTTTATAAAAGAAGAATATCTCAAATTAGGCAAAGTCACTTTTGAAGAAAGAACAGTCGGTTTAATTTTTGCTTTTACTGCTTTCTTATGGGTTTTTAGAGCAGATTTAAATTTGGAATTTATCATAATTCCGGGGTGGCAGAATCTTTTTAACTTTCCGGAATTTATTAATGATGGAGTAGTGTCAATTACAATGGCATTAACATTATTTTTCATTCCGGCTAAGCAGAATCCAAACACAACTTTACTCGACAAATCTGTATTTAATAGAATTCCATGGGGGATTATTTTATTATTCGGGGGAGGCTTTGCTCTTGCAGAAGGTTTTACTAAAACAGGTTTATCTCACTATATTGGTTCGAGCCTCGAAGGAATTACAGACTATTCACCAATATTAATTATTGCAGCGACTGCTTTACTGGTAACTTTCTTAACCGAGTTAACCTCAAATACTGCAACTGCTCAGATGATACTGCCGATAATTGCATCTGTAAGCGTTGCTGCACAAATAAATCCGCTGCTGTTAATGATAACCGCAACTCTTTCTACTTCAATGGCTTTTATGCTTCCGGTGGCAACTCCTCCCAATGCTATTATATTTGCCAGCAATAGAATAAAAATTACCGACATGGCTAAAACCGGGTTGGCGCTAAATTTCGCAGGTGCTGTTATTATAAGTCTTTTTGTTTACTTGATTGGATCGGTACTGTTTAATTTGAATGAATTTCCTGTTTGGGCAAAAATTAAACCTTAAGAAAAAGAAATGGCTTCAATCGTTTGAGTTTAACGACTGAAGCCGTCAGTTTTTCACGGTTGTTAACCGGCATAATAAAAGCTTTACCTTATTATCTTGAATTCAATTCTTCTGTTCAATGCCCTGCCCTCGGCGGTATTATTATCCGCTACGGGCATTGATTCACCGTATCCTTTTACTAATAATCTTTCACTGCTGATTCCTTTTGAAACTAGATAATTTCTAACTGTCTGCGCCCTTTTTTCAGAAAGTTTCATATTGAATTCATCGCTTCCGGTATTATCGGTATGGCCGCCGATTTCTACCTGCATTTCTTCATTTTGCGCCATCACTTGAATAGTGTGCAGCAGAATCGGGTAAGATTCTGCAGTTAGCTTGTTGCTGCCCAGCTGAAAATTAACACCAACTAAAATCCACTTTTGTTCTTCTTCCATTATCGGTGCACTAACTACAACCTCCGGAGTAGTGTCTTTTTGTAAGGCATATTTCTTAACAACTTCCTCAATTTCCTCAATTGTCGGGGATTTTGTTATTGGTACCTCGCTTCTAAGCCCGGAGTAAATATCACACGATTTGGATGGAGCGCCTAAAGAAAAATAATAGAGTACTCCGACATCAAAGCTGAAATAGGTATCGCTGTTGCTGCCGAAAAGACCTTTATGTTCATGTGCCCCGTCTTCCCCATCCAACTTATTTGTAGAGGGAGTTAAATAACATACCTCTGTTTTTAACTTCCATTGATCGGCTAAATTCCACTCCGAACCGAATGCGAAATTAAACTGATATTCTGTCCAGAACTCATTCAAGTTTGAATTAAATGCTTCATTAACTTCAAAATAAAGCAGCGATAAGCCCATTGAAAAGTAAGGAGAAATAGATTCGCAGGGAATTAAGTAATATATCATATCAAGGTTCGCGGAAAATAAATTTACGTCGGATGGATTCTCTACATTTCTTGCATCATAAAAAGTCTGCATGTGCGAATATTTCCCCATAAATCTTAAACCGACATGCTCTGTAAAATTTCTTTGAATAGAAGCAAAGGCTCCATAATTTTCGTCACCTGAATAAGCCTGACTCCAGATACTAATCAATCGTGGATAGCTTCCCCCGAATCCGATATTCCAGCTATCTTCCGGCGCCTGTGCAAAAAGAGAATTGGCATATAGGAAGATGAATAAAAAAACGGCGGAAATTTTTGTGTACATTATATGTATACCCTCGTTAGTTGATAATTAAAATATCCAATATTAATGCCATATTCTCAAATTTAGAAAATATTCTTAATGGCAGTGAAAATTACTAATATTTCTCAATTAATCCCCTAAAAATTGCCCAAAATAATAAAGTAATTTTATAACGAGGCAGATGAAAAAAATAAATTTCCCCGGATATCCGAATGCACAAATCAAATTTTATTTTTGAAAATTTTTAGTGTTTAATCTTATTGTTTATTCCGGTTAATTCTAAAATTTTAACCGGAATCACATGAACGGAATGATTCAACTATTATCATTGAATACTTTACGGATATTTTTTATGATAAAGATGAAAATAATCGAGTAAAGCAGGAGTTTTAATTAATCATCAATGTTAAGGAGTAAATATGCTTTATAAAATTGGTTCGATATTGATAATGTTTATTGCAGTAGCTTTAATTTCATACAACACTTTGTTCAGCAGAGAAGCGGCGACTAAGATTAAGAAAGTTGAGAATTTTTCACTTAAAGATGTCAACGGGAAAGTTCATTCTCTTTCCGATTATAAAGATTCAAAAGGAATTGTACTTATGTTTATTGCCACACAATGCCCGGTTTCCAATGCATACAACAGCAGGATGGTGGAACTTTACAATGAATACAGCAAAAAAAATATTGCCGTAATCGGGATTAACTCCAACAAGCAGGAAAGCATCGAGGAAATAAAAAATCATTCGGCTGAAAACGGATTTAAATTCCCGGTTCTTAAGGATGTCAACAATGTTATTGCAGATAAATTTCAGGCCGGTCATACTCCGGAAATTTTTGTTTTAAATTCCAATTATGAGGTTCTTTATCACGGCAGAATCGATGATTCAAGGGATGAGTCGGAGGTTGAGAAAAGAGATTTAGCTGCTGCGTTAAATGAAATATTAAGCGGCAAACCGGTTTCAAATCCTGAGACGAAAGCATTCGGATGCACCATTAAAAGAGTAAATTCATGAAATTAATACGGTTCTTGCCGGTGCTGCTGGTTTTTATATTTATTTCAGGGTGCCGGGAAAATGAGAGTAAATCCAATAGTTCGGATGATGAAAAAAACAGGAGAAAAATAGAATTGATTAATGCCGAAGACCTTGAAGAAATAATAAATAACCGGAACGGAAAAACTCTTCTGATAAATGTTTGGGCAACCTGGTGCAAACCCTGTATAGAAGAATTTCCACACCTTGTGAAAATTGCCGGGGATTATAAAAACAGAAATTTTGAATTCTTAAGCTTAAACGTAGATTTCGGGAAAAAAGCTGATTCGCTTGTAGCTGATTTTATGGAAAAACAAAATAATCCCGATTTTCCGGTATATATTGTAACTGAAAAAAGCACCGAAAAAGTAATAGAACTTCTCAACAAAAACTGGGATGGGGCAATTCCTGCAACTTTTATTTATGATAATGAAGCCAGACAGAAATCTTTTATACTTGGATCACAGGATTACGGTTTTTTCAAAAAGAATATCGACACGGTTTTGAATATGAGCCTTTAAGTTTTTTAAGATAATTTTTGCTGCTTAAAATGTTATCTTCTTTTTTCAAATATTTATTTTTTCCTGTTCTGTATTTATCGTTTAGTTTAACATCATGCCGGGAAGAAATTATTCCTCCGTTTAATCCTGCGGGTAATATAAATGAACCTGTGCAGGAGATTACGGCTGATTCTTATTCTTTTATAATCAATGCAGAGGGAATTTCCGACAGTTTAATTGACAGGACTTTTTTCAGCTTTAACAATTCTCATCTTTTCTTATCTTTATTCGATTATCTGGGGGGTACCGTGGAGTTAACGATTTATGACCGGGCACGGAACATAATTTATAACTCCACCTTGAATGGCAATTTCCCCGGCTCATCTTTAAAGCTGGATGGCTTTGTACCTGACCGTGTCCAAATATTTTTTAGAAATTTTACGGGCAAGCTGACTATTCAGATCATACAGGATTTCAGCTGATAAGCTTTCAATTCCCTCCGGTTTTCTTTTCAGGTTTTTAACATAATTCTAAAATAATTCAGAAACTTATCGCTAAACCTTTATATTTTTAGGATGAACAAAAATCCGGATGAGGCATCTTTATGATCCATAATAGCTTAAGTGAAAAAAAGAGGGGAAAATCTCCCGGCTCATTAATATTTACGGGAGAAAAGAAGCTTGAGAAATTAAGGATTACTGTCTATCAATATGATGCCAATTATTTTGAGGAAAGAGAAATTGAAGATCCTGCCGAACTTGAGTCTCTTAAATCCGCTAATTATTCTACATGGATAAAAATTACAGGGCTTCATGAAGTAAATAAAATTGAAAAAATAGGAGAGATATTTAATATTCATCCGCTGGTGCTGGAAGATATTTTAAATGTAAACGGCATTATTAAGACGGAAGATTATGATGATTACCTGTTTTTAGTTACCAAGCATGCGGAATTTAAAGGCTTTGAAGAAGAATTCGTGTTTGAGCAGCTGTCACTAATCCTGCACAGCAAATGCTTAATTACTTTTCAAGAAAAAGAACTGGATATTCTTGAAATTATTACCGACCGCTTAAAAGGTAATAAAGGAAGAATTAGAAAACTAAAAGCAGACTATCTCATGTACCGGATCCTCGATACGCTGGTGGATACCTACTCTGCAATCCTTGAAAACTTTGACGATCATTTGGAAAAAGTTGAGGATGATTTATTAAAAAATCCCGACAGCTCTCCGTTAGAGTCTATCCATGTTCTGCGGAAAAAAGTTATTTCCCTTAGAAGAATAGTGCTGCCGTTAAGAGATACAATTAATTCTATTGAACGGGAAAGAAGCCCTCTTATTGAAAGATCTACTTTTATTTTTGTCAGGGATCTTCTGGACCATATAAAAAAGAATGTTGAGACAACCGATAATTTTAGGGAAGCAATAAACGGCATGCTTGAAATTAATCTCTCTTATGCTAACCAAAAAATGAATGAGATAGTTAAATTATTGACTGTTATTTCCACAATATTCATTCCCTTAACATTTATTGTGGGAATTTACGGGATGAATTTCAGGCCTGAGGCGGGCTTTCTTAATATGCCTGAAATTAATTGGAAATACGGGTATGTCACAATAATGGGAGTGATGCTTCTGATAGGGGCTTCATTGATCTATTTCTTTAAAAAGAAAAAATGGTTTTAGTATCTTTATTATCTTTAAAAAATAATTATTAGACAAAATTTAATGATTGATTCAAATTTTTCCGGCCGTAAACTGTACGCTCATCAAGGAATCGGTGCCGTACCAACTAGAGATAAAATTGAAGAAAAATATAAATGGGATCTGACGCATATCTATAAATCGGAGGATTTGTGGGAAGAAGATTTCAGGTGGATTGAAAGTAAACTTCCTGAATATAAAAAGTATGAAGGAACTCTTTCCCGCAGTCCGGAAGATCTTCTGAAGTGCTTAAAGTTTGATGATGAAATTGGAATAAAGCTTGACAAGCTTCGTCTTTACTCCATGCTGGCTAAAGACAGCGATATGAAGGATACAAAATATCAGTCAATGGAAGGGAGAATTAATTCCCTTTATGTAAAGGTTACTGCAGCAAGTTCTTTTATAAGACCGGAATTGCTGCAGATTGAAGATCGAAAACTGAGGGAGATGATCGAATCCCTCGATGAGTTAAAAGTATACAAGCATTCGGTTGAAGATCTGCTTAGAACTAAGTCTCATACTCTCTTAAAGGAGCAGGAAGAAATTCTTGCATTGGCTAATGAGATTACCCACGTTCCATACAATACATTTTCAATGTTTACTAATGCAGATCTTAAATTTCCTTTTACAAAAGATGAAACAGGGAACGAAATAGAAATTACTCATGCCCGTTATTACGCAGCAATATATTCACCTGACCGGGATTATAGAAAGCGTGCTTTTGAAAGTTACTTGAAGCCGTTTAAGCAAAATGCAAATACTTTATCGGTCTTATTCAACGGCAGCATAAAATCAAATATTTTTTATGCAAAAGCCAGGAAATATAAATCCGCAAGAGAAGCTGCGCTGGATAGAAACTGCATTGATATTTCCATTTATGACAATTTAATAGAAGCTACAAACCGGAACCTTAAACCGCTTCACCGCTGGGCTTCGATTAAAAAGAAATTGCTGAATTTAAAAGAATTTCACCCTTACGATGTTTATGTCAGTCTTTTTTCCCTTAAAGGGGAGAAGAAATACAGTTATGAGGAGGGTAAAAAGATTGTATTGGAGACATTAAAGCCGCTTGGAGAGGAGTATTTAAAATCTATTAATACTGCATTTAATAACAGATGGATTGATGTTTATGAAACTCAGGCAAAAAAAAGCGGGGCATATTCATCCGGTTCAACATACGGAGTGCATCCGTACGTTCTTCTTAATTGGACGGATCTCTTGAACGACGTGTTTACTTTAACCCATGAAATGGGCCATAACATGCATTCCTATTATACAGGCATTACACAACCATACCCGTATGCTAATTACTCAATCTTTCTAGCAGAAGTAACCTCTACATTTAATGAATCTTTGCTGCTCGATTATTTAATTGAACATTCGGAATCTCCCGACGAAAAATTATTCTTTCTGGAAAAGTACTTAAATAATATTTCCGCGACATTTTACAGGCAAGCTATGTTTGCGGAATTTGAAAAATCGGCATATGATAGATCGGAAAAAGGGGAGACTTTAACTCCCGATGTTTTATGCCGCATGTATAAAAATATTTTTCAAAAATACTGGGGACCGGAAATGGTTGTAGATGAATTAGAAGAATATACATGGGCGCGAATCCCCCATTTTTATTATAACTTTTATGTTTACCAGTATGCTACCGGTTTTGCGGCTTCGGAAATTTTAGCGAGAAAAGTTAAAACCGAAGGAAAGCCGGCAGTAGAAAAGTATTTAAACTTTTTAAAAGCCGGAAGCTCCGATTATCCATTAAATATTCTGAAGAGTGCTGGTGTGGATATGAGTTCGTCCGAACCGGTACTGGCAGTAACCGAAAAAATGGAGCTTCTTCTGAACGAGATGGAGTCTTTAACTTTATCTAAAACCGGTCACAAGCAGCATGCTTCAAAATAAATGAGATAACTGCAATGAAAATTTATACCAAAAAAGAATTAAACGAATACCATCAATCCCTTACATACGAAGATATCAGTCTGATTCCGATTGAGATATCCAGGGTACAATCCAGGACGCAGGCTTCTACTTCGTGTAGTTTTTTAGGCATGGAGCTGTCGCTTCCAATTATTTCCAGTCCGATGGAATCAGTCACGGGTCTGGAGATGGCAAAAACTCTGAATGATTTAGGATGCCTCGGAATTTTAAACAGGTTCGATTCCTCGCTGAATGAACTGCTGAACAATCATGAATATAGTAAATCTGTAAAGTCTGTTGCAATCGCTCTTAATACTCCGATGGATTTAATTGAGAAGCTGGTTGAAAAAAAATATATAATCTGTATAGATACTGCCAACGCTAATAATTCATTGGTGCTGAGGAGAACTGAAGAAATTAAAGTTAAATTTAATCCGAAAATTATTCTAGGAAATATTGCCGACGGAGCGAGCCTGATTCATCTTGAAAATGCAGGAGCCGATGCAGTAAGGGTCGGAGTAGGAAGCGGAAGTGTGTGTACAACCTCAATCCAGACCGGGATCGGCATCGGACAGGTTTCTTCCCTTCTCAGTGTATATTTTGCCCGGGAGAAACAGAAATTGAAAATTAAAATTATTGCCGACGGCGGAATTAAAAGTTCAGGCGATATTGCAAAGGCAATTTCTTTGGGTGCCGATGCCGTAATGCTAGGAAGAATGCTTGCCGGTACAAAGGAAACGCCTGATGAAGTAATTAAATATAACGGCCAGCTTTGGAAAAAATACCGCGGCTCCGCTTCATTCGGTGTAAAGGTAAAGGATGAGTTTATCGAAGGAGAAGAAACCATGGTTCCTTACAAAGGGACGGTTAAAAACATACTGGATGGAATTTTCGACGGTTTAAGAAGCTCGATGAGCTACATGAACTGCATGAACCTGGATGAACTCCGTTTTACCGAAACGTTTGCCGTGATGAGCAATTATTCTTATCTGGAACGTCTCCCGAAAGCTTAAAGTCCGGAAATAATCATAGATTCCAGGCTTTCATCAAAAAATGCTTTTCGTATTGCAAATTTAAAAAAACCTTTTTCCAATGGAACTTCCTTATTGCCCAACGAAAATCCGGCAGAATAGGAAGCGATCAGAATATTTGTGTAAAGATTATAAACGTTAATCTCCCTTGAAGATGCAGTAATTAAAAATTTTTCACCATTGTATTTCACGTTTGGAAATGTCTCCGCAAATTTTTTGCTTTTATATCCACTCTGGCGATTCGCAGGAGTAAGTAATATATTTCTTCTCAAGGAAATTATGTAATTATCTTCCGTTTCGGTGATTGAATAAGATGGACCTTAATACAACTTTGGAAAACCCGTCGTTAAGTTTTTCCTGTTTCAGTTCATACTGTATTTTTTTCTCACTTATTTCCTTTTTTATTTGTCCGTCAATATCAAAGGAGATAATAAATTTATTCTTTACCTTTTCATATTCTATTCCCAGCCGTTTCGATTTTTCCAGTTCGCTTTTCAGCAGATATTCCGAAAGATCAGCAGTGCCGGCAATGAGATCATTAAAAAAACTTTTTATTTTGTCATCAATATTGATTGGA
>Ga0105095_10002344_pt1 | contig 10170 bp, 10 predicted proteins | sample PPLLak2March2015_2_FD_79180 | JGI IMG/M metagenome (GOLD analysis project Ga0105095, IMG submission 79180) | Freshwater sediment microbial communities from Prairie Pothole Lake near Jamestown, North Dakota, USA - PPLs Lake P8 Core (3) Depth... | ecosystem: Environmental > Aquatic > Freshwater >... | reverse complement strand
GGCTGGGGTCGATCTCACAAACCTCGGTGCTATTGCGTACACTCAGGGCCCAGGACTCGCAGGGGCACTGCTTGTAGGCGCCAGTATCGCTGCCGCGCTTGGTTTTGCGTTGGATATCCCGGTGCTGGGTATTCATCATCTTGAGGGCCATCTCCTCTCCCCTCTTTTGTCCACACCGGCACCTGCTTTTCCGTTCGTAGCGCTGCTTGTATCAGGGGGTCATACTCAGTTGATGGAAGTGAGTGGGCTGGGGCATTATAAATTGCTGGGCGAGACCCTCGACGACGCGGCGGGGGAGGCTTTCGATAAAACAGCAAAACTCCTGGGGCTGGGCTATCCAGGGGGACCGGCCCTCTCTAAGTTTGCCGAGGAATATCTTCACTCCGGCAAACCGAACTCTTTTCGGCTTCCCCGCCCCATGCTGCATAGCGGTGATCTCAATTTCAGCTTCAGCGGGTTAAAAACCGCAGTTCTGACACTGATGCATAAAAATGTAATAACGGCGCAAACCCGCGGCGCGATTGCCTTGGCATTTCAAGAGGCCGTGGTCGATGTTCTAACCGAAAAGTCACTGGCAGCTCTAGCAAAGACCGGACACACTCAACTAGTCGTCGCGGGCGGCGTGGGGGCCAACCGCCAATTGCGCCGCAGCCTCTGCCGCCGAGCCGAGGAACTCGGCGCGAACGTTTTTTTCCCCGAACTCGAGTTTTGTACAGATAATGGCGCCATGATTGCGTTTGCCGGAGCAATGCGACTGCAGAACGCTGAAGTCAGGGATAAACGAAGTGACATGTTTACGGTAAACGCAAGATGGGACCTGGAAATGCAAGCGTTTTCCATAGAGAGCTGATTCGAGCGAGCAAGCTTCAAATTATGGCGTTCCCCGCTTTCCGATGCGCCCCTCCGTACCCGCAATCAGGCCGGCAATGTTTGACTTATGCCGCCAGATGAGCAATAAGGACATCACCAGAACTGCGGCAGTCCTGGGTTCAAAGCCAAGAAAAAATACTGCGTAAACGGGTGCTAGTGCCGCGGCCGTCAAAGCGGAAAGCGATGAAATGCGCCAAATTGCCGCGACGGTAACCCAGATTGCGACCGCGAGCAGACCCATCCATGGATCGAAACCCAACAAAATCCCCAGTGCGGTCGCCACGCCCTTACCCCCGTGGAAACGCAAGAATAAGGGAAATAGATGACCTAAAAAAACTGCCAGCGACACCGCCGCAATCGTTGCGCCTCCAAACCCAAGCACGGGTGCAAAATGTTGCACCGACGCTACGGCTACCCAGCCTTTACCCGCGTCCCCCAAGAGGGTGAACACGGCTGCCGCTTTCCTTCCAGTACGCAGCACGTTCGTAGCCCCAGGGTTCCTGGAGCCATAAGTGCGTGGATCGGGCAGATTAAAGACCCAGCTTGCCAGGACGCCAAACGAAACAGACCCCAGCAGATAAGCCAGAACTATAAAAACGATCGGCATCATCCGATTAGCGCCATCTTTGCAAATAGAATAAAATCTTCGATTCTACGTGAAAAACAGCGTAAGCGACGTCCCCGGCGATGCACCTGGGCTAATGCAGAGTTCCCATGATGGATATTATTTTTTTACGAGAACTCAAGGTCAAAACCTTGATTGGGATCTATCCGTGGGAGCGCAATGCTGCACAGACTATACAACTCGATCTGGAAATCGCATTGCCGACGAGCCGTGCCTGCTTAACGGATAACTTCGAAGACGCGCTGGATTACGCCCTTGTAGTTCAGCGCATCAATGAAACTCTGTCGCAAAGACATTTTTGTCTGCTTGAGGCTCTGGCCGAGCATATTGCTCAAATTGTCCTGACGGAATTTAAATCGCCATGGACCAGAATAAGCGTGGCCAAACTCAGTGCGATACCCGGCGTAAAAAAACTGGGTATAAGTATCGAGCGGCGGCGTGACGATTCACTGATGACAGAAACTACCTGATCATCGGGCGCGCCTGCACATCGGGTGAGGTATGAAAGAAACAAGCTATTCTCTTTCTGGAACCTTAACCCACGCAGAGCTATTCCGATAGCGCGTTACCGGTACTCAACGCTTCCTCAATTTCAACAAAAGTCCTCGCAACTTCTGTGGTTGGAATGGCCGTACCTAGTTGCTTTTCAATTTGCGTCAGCGAAAATATGCCGCACACTACCGGCGTTCCATCAGCGTCGTTCTCTATGACCAAGGTATGCTGACGCCCGCTATCGCGCAGGCTTTCGATAACATTCCCTACCCTCGCGTTCACAATCGTTGCCATGGGAATGGCTTCCAACCGGTCAAGCGGAGTCATGATGTCGGAGACCAGGATCTCACTGTGCTTTACCTGCCGCTGCTGGATGAAGCGGAGCGGTTTCTCGCCGAGAATATCGGTCGCAGTGAGAATGCCACAGAGGACCTTGTCTCGGTTTAAGACGAGTAGCGAACGTATGCCGCGCTGCATCATGTACGCATTAGCAGACTCCATGGTAGCGTCGGGTTCTGTGGTACCCGCATGGACATATCGCAAGTCAGTCATCACCTCAAGCGCTGGCGACGCCAAGGTGACGGATTTAGGCAGGACGGAAGAGACCAGCCGGACAGCGCCAGCCAGACGCTGTGCCGTAAGAACATGATAGTCGAGCATGGCGCTATCCTCCAGTGATTGTGAATCGGAGACCGGAATATCAAGAAAGCTCTCTTTATTATAGAGTAGCAAATGAACTCCACGTCCAACAGCCAACCCAACGTTCTCGAGCTGGTTTGCGCGTCTGTTTCAAATGGGATTGAACTGAAAATTTAGTTCATCAAGAGCTTATCGATACCTTACGGAGTTGATCCGGCAACGGAGGCGATCTCATCGTTCAATTGCTGCAACAGTAATACCGGGTCGCTCGCCTGCGTGATCGGCCTCCCGATTACCAGATAGTTGGCGCCGTTCCTTATTGCTTGACTCGGTGTGGTTATCCGTTTCTGCTCATCCTGTGTTGCACCAGCCGGACGTATTCCCGGGGTCACGAGACAAAAGTCCTTTCCAATGATATTCCTGAGTTCCGCCGCTTCCAGGGCCGAACTGACCACCCCATCCAAGTCACAGTCACGGCTAAGCACGGCCAGACGCCTCACGACATCCTCCGGCTCACCACTGAGGCCTACCTCGCTTAGGTCTGCGCGCCCCATACTCGTGAGCAAGGTTACGGCAATTAGTTTTGCAGATCCTGGCGGCACAGCTTCACGAGCCGCGGCAAGCATTTTCCGACCACCTAGCGCATGGACGTTCATCATCCACACACCCAGTTTTGTGGCGGCTTTGCACGCATTTGCCACTGTGCTAGGGATATCGTGAAATTTTAAATCGAGGAAAACCTCGAAGCCTTTATCTACCAACGTTTCTACCAGCTGGGGGCCGGCCGCGGTAAAAAGCTCTTTCCCCACTTTGACCCTGCAGGTCTTTGGATCAAGCTTGGCCACAAAGGACTTTGCCAGCTCCGCATTTGGAAAATCCAGAGCGACGATAATACGTGGATCGCTCATAGAATCAGGAGACCGCGACAGGTGATTCATTAGTGCTCATCCGGTACATGGTATTTCTTTCTGTAACCCGCAATTTCCCGCCTCTGCCTGAATAGTTTACCCAAACAGGATGCGATGCCTACCGCTATGCCGAGAGCGAAGAATAAGAACATTATTAGCACAAGGGGTGCTTGCCACTCGTAGCCAAAATAGTAACGCAGCGTTACTGTTTCGGCATTCCTCACGGTAAAACCGAGCAACAGCAGAAACACAACAATGCGCAAAAACAGAATCGGATAACGCATTACATATCCCGAAAGGCGGCTGCTGTTATACGCTGGCCGGAATTAAAAATGGCGGCAGATCGAAAGATCATGCCGCCATTTTATATCCATCTGATTCTTAATCTTCAGTTTTTGAAATCCACTCGCTCACGCATTTCTTTCCCGGCTTTGAAATGCGGCACGTATTTCTCAGGCACCCGCACTTTTTCACCCGATTTCGGGTTTCTCCCGACACGCGGCGGGCGATAGTTCAGATCGAAGCTGCCAAACCCTCGGATTTCTATGCGTTGACCCTGGGACAAACTCTTGGCCATGGCATCGAGTATTACCTTAACCGCAAGCTCGGCATCCTTCGCCACTAATTGAGGATAGCGCGCCGCAAGCCTCGCGATCAATTCAGACTTTGTCATGAATATCCTTATTGCTCGGTATTTTTTACGTCCATCTTGGCTTTAAGCAGGGCACCCAGGCTGGTGGTCCCGGTGGTCGCCGAACTGTTGAACGCAAACTTCTGTACGGCATCCGATTCTTCCGCTAAATCCTTGGCCTTTATTGAAAGGTTTATGGTCCGGTTCTTGCGATCGATATTGATAATCATCGCCTCCACCGTATCACCCTCTTTCAAATGCGTGCGAATGTCTTCAACCCGGTCGCGCGACACCTCGGATGCGCGCAGATATCCTTCAACTTCATTCTCCAGCGCGATGACAGCACCTTTGGCGTCAATGGATGTCACTGTACCTTTGACAATACTGTTTTGATCGTTCACGGAGACAAAGCTATTGAATGGGTCGCCTTCCAGCTGCTTGATACCCAGTGAGATCCGTTCACGCTCCACGTCGATGGACAACACAACCGCCTCAACCTCATCGCCCTTCTTATAGTTACGCACGGCTTCTTCGCCGGGCTGGCTCCATGAAAGATCAGACAAATGCACCAGCCCATCTATACCGCCCGGCAGTCCGATAAAAACCCCGAAGTCAGTAATAGATTTGATCTGACCACGCACCTTGTCTCCTTTTTGATGACTCATGGCAAAGTCTTCCCAAGGGTTAACTTTGCACTGCTTCATGCCAAGCGATATACGCCGGCGCTCCTCATCGATTTCCAGAATCATCACCTCGACTTCATCGCCGAGCTGCACCACCTTGGACGGGTACACATTCTTGTTGGTCCAATCCATTTCCGATACATGAACCAGTCCTTCAATGCCCTGCTCAATCTCTACAAATGCACCGTAATCCGTGAGATTGCTGACTTTGCCGAATAAACGGGTGTGTGGCGGATAACGGCGCGAGAGCCCTACCCATGGATCTTCCGTCAGTTGCTTCATCCCCAGTGATACACGGTTTTTCTCCTGGTCGAATTTAAGTACTTTGGCTGTTACTTCATCGCCGACACTAATGACTTCGGAAGGATGTTTCACCCGCCTCCATGCCAGATCAGTGATGTGCAGCAAGCCGTCTATACCGCCCAGATCAACAAATGCGCCGTAATCCGTGATGTTCTTGACGATGCCCTTGACCACAGCCCCTTCGGCCAGGGTTTCCAGCAAAGTCTGGCGATCCGCACCCTGAGTCTCTTCCAGGACCGCCCGGCGCGATACTACGACGTTGTTGCGCTTGCGATCCAGCTTGATGACCTTGAATTCCATCTCCTTGTTCTCATAAGGGGTCGTATCCTTGACAGGGCGGATATCCACGAGCGAACCCGGGAGGAACGCGCGAATGCCGTTAATCATCGCGGTAAGGCCCCCCTTGACCTTGCCGGTTACAAGACCTTGTACGATAGTGCCGCTTTCCATGGCCGCTTCGAGATCATGCCAGGCAGTCAGACGCTTCGCCTTGTCCCGCGACAGACGTGTCTCACCGTAACCGTCTTCAAGCGCCTCAATGGCAACGCTGACGAAATCGCCGGGCTTGACTTCAATCTCCCCTCTATCGTTCTTGAACTCTTCGACCGGTATGAAACTTTCCGACTTAAGACCGGCGTTTACAACGACGACGTTATAGTCGACGCGGACAACTTGAGCGGTGATAACCTCACCTATACGCATCTCCTGGCGTGAGAGGCTTTCTTCAAAGAGGGTTGCAAAACTTTCGGAAGAATCTGTAGTTGAAGTAACGGCGGTGGAAGCAGTGGTCATCGTAAAAATACCTGGTGTGAAAATCCCATCGATAAATAAATGACGGGGTTAAAGATTTTTAAAAAAATTGCCTCAGCGCGCCTCCCTGCTTGGCAAGGAGAGCAATGAGACAGCATGAAGTCAGTACTAACTCAGCACATAAAGAAACCGCAACCGGACACAACCTTTAAACCCGCGTGAGTGCCCCCACAATAATTTTTGTAGTGCATAGCCCAACCGTTCTGCAACCGAGCGCCAGCCGATTAAACAAAGGCGAATGGTTACATTTGAAGAGCCCGGCTTGTAACTCGAATTCTAGAAGTGCCGTTTTGCGGAAATATCAGCGTACTGCTTCAGCACGTAATCTACCGCTTCCGTGATATTCAGTGAAGTGGTATCCAGTAGATTTGTATCCGCACCCAATTGCAAAGGCGCTACGGATCGATTGCTGTCGCGCATATCGCGTTCCCGTATATCCTGCAAAAGGGTGACAATATTAGCATCTATACCTTTTTCCATCAACTGGTTATATCTTCTTTGCGCCCGTGTCTCCGCGCTGGCTGTAAGAAAAATCTTGAGGACAGCACAAGGAAACACCACCGATCCCATATCGCGGCCATCCGCAACCAGGCCGGGAGCCTGACAGAATTGGCGCTGCCGCGCCAGTAGCGCCGTCCTGACCTTTGGATATGCGGCAATTCTCGAAGCGGCGTTACTGCACGGTTCCGTACGTATTTCATCGGTAACATTCTCGTTCGATAGCCAGATGGTCCCTCCCTCGAAGGCCGCGTCAAGGTGCGCAGCGAGCTCGCTCAGCGCCTTTTCATCGCTCAGATCAACCGCTGATCGCATTGCCGCCAATGCCACCAGGCGGTAAAGCGCACCGCTATCGAGATAGTGAAACCCAAGCTTGTCCGCCACGCGCTGGGCGACCGTACCCTTCCCGGAAGCCGAAGGACCGTCAATTGCAATAACAGGAGTGCTATCAATACTCATAATACCCTCGTCCACGCTTCATTACCCTTGAACTATTGAGGAAAACTTCATGAAATAATCCGGAAAAGTCTTGCCTACGCATTCTGGATTGTTGATCCGAACTGCGGCGCCTAAACATGCTAGCGAGAAGCACATGGCCATCCGGTGGTCCTCATAGGTATCGATGGCCGCGTGTGCAGTCAATCCACCGATTGGAGGCGTAATGCGAAGAAAATCAGCGCCTTCCTCCGCAATAGCGCCCAACTTTCGCAACTCCGACGCCATCGCGGAGAGCCGATCGGTTTCCTTCACCCGCCAACTCGCAATATTCCTGAGTGTGGTAACGCCGCGAGCGAACAGCGCGGTCACGGCGAGCGTCATGGCGGCGTCAGGGATGTGATTGCAATCAAGATCAACCGCCTCCAGATAACCAGACCGAGGCGCCCTAGCCTCGACCCAGTTATCGCCCAGCCTGATATCGGCGCCCATCTCGCGCAAGACATCAATAAAACAAAGGTCACCCTGAAGGCTGCCCTGTCCTATTCCCTCCACCCGCACAGGACCCTTGCCGATTGCGCCCGCAGCGAGAAAATATGAAGCGGAAGACGCGTCTCCCTCGACAAAAATCTCGCCCGGGCTTCGATAGGTCTGTCCCGCGCGCAGCATGAAACACCGCCATTCGTCACGCTCAACCTCCACGCCGAAACGGGCCATCAGGGCGATTGTCAGTTCAACATAAGGCTGCGAAATCAGCTCTCCAATAACCATTATGGTTGGTTTTTCGCTACCAGCGGGTGCAGAAAAAGGCAGCGCCATGAGCAAGCCCGTCAGAAATTGACTGGACACATCGCCTTTCACCGTTATCGGTGTCGAATTAATACTGGCGGGTTTGATTTGCAGGGGAGGAAAACCACTTTTGCCGAGATAGCTAATGTTGGCGCCCCACTGGCGCAGCGCATCCACCAGGTCCCCGATGGGATGTTCATGCATTCGCGGCACACCGGATAATCGGTAGTTGCCATTCGCCAGCGCCAGCACGGCAGTCAACGGACGGAAAACTGTACCCGCGTTACCCAGGAACAAGTTTGCCTCTGCAATAGGGAAGCGGAGGGGAAACCGCCCGGCCAGCCCTCGCAACCGATAATGATTCCCATCGATTCGGCTCACCGGCACCCCTAGAGCTGAAAGTGCGTCCAGCATTCTTGCCGTGTCGTCGGAAATCAGCAAATCGCGGACGTCAGTAACGCCATCCGCCAGCGCAGCAAGCAGCAGTATGCGATTGGAAATACTTTTGGACCCGGGCAGGCGCACCACGCCTCGAGCGGTGCGGGCGGGCGGGAGATCGATGAAATTCATTCCGTGCAGGCGGATAACCGGATAATCTTGGCTTGTGTAATTGCCCGGTTGAGATATTGGCACTGGCAGTGCCACAGTCCCAACCGTATCTATGGATTACTTATAAGCGGTGCACCAACCTGATCCTGGGCAGTGACCTGAGATAAAACCGTTAATTGTAACATTACCAGACCATGCTTCCCCGTTTTGCAGCAGATGATCATCCTCTTCCTCCTCGTTCCGACCAAACCCGTCAGCAACTGCCTGATGTGTTGACCAGCTCAGCAACGGCGCAGCAAAATTTTAAGCCTTGCCGCGGCCATTCGTCTCGGACGCGTTACGCCATTCGTCTCGGACGCGTTACAATTGTTCATCCAGGTCGTTTGATATTGCTGTCATGGTCAAGCTATCGGCTCGGGTGGCCAGCATTTACTCGATCTGGCGTGAAGAATAGGAATCCTCATGGAAGGCCCTGCCAAATGGCGCACTGGTTTCAAGACAACTCGCAATCAGTCGGAAATACACCTCTTGTACGGCTCAACCGTATCGCAGGTGATGCTCCGGCTACAGTGTTGGCCAAAATCGAAGGGCGCAACCCCGCCTATTCCGTAAAATGCCGCATTGGCACGGCAATGATTGCAGACGCGGAGGCACGCGGAGCGCTTCGTCCGGGAAAAGAACTGGTTGAACCGACAAGCGGTAACACCGGAATTGCGCTTGCCTCCGTAGCGGCCGCACGGGGGATACCATTAACCTTGACAATGCCCGAGACCATGAGCCTGGAGCGGCGCAAACTCCTTTCCGCTTATGGGGCAAAGTTGTTTCTTACGGAAGGTTCACGGGGAATGAAAGGTGCGGTAGCAAAAGCCGAGGAAATTGTCGCGTCGGACCCCGAACGGTACCTATTGCTCCAACAATTCACAAATCCCGCCAACCCGGCCATTCATGAGCACACAACAGGGCCCGAAATCTGGAATGATACCGGCGGTCTCATTGATATTTTTATTTCCGGCGTAGGTACAGGCGGTACCATAACGGGCGTCTCACGCTACATAAAGAAAACGAAAGGAAAAGCCATTGTATCAGTTGCTGTCGAGCCATCTGCGAGCCCGATACTTACCCAGCAGCGAGCCGGTGAACCGCTAAAACCTGGCCCTCACAGAATTCCGGGAATTGGGGCTGGCTTCGTGCCAAAAAATCTGGATCTATCGCTTGTGGATGAAATTGAGCAAGTAAGCAACGAAGATGCCGTACTCTATGCGCGCCGTCTTGCGCGCGAGGAGGGCATCATCTCGGGAATCTCGTGCGGTGCCGCTGCCGCTGTCGCAGTCCGCTATGCCGTTCGCCCGGAAAACGCCGGGAAAACAATTGTGGTCATCCTGCCCGACTCGGGAGAACGCTATCTGAGCTCCATCCTTTTTGAAGATGTGTTCGACACCGGGGGATTTTTACAATGATCGCAGAGACCGGAGAGTCCAAAAACTCGCCATCAACCGGGACAAATCTCGAAATCGGTCAGGTTGTTGAAGAGTTGCGCACCTTACGTCTGAGATCGCTGGAGCACCGGCAACGGCGGCACAAACCGCCGAAACTGCCCTCCCGCAAGGTACTGATCAGCATTGCGGAGGGATTAAGGGCCGTGCTCTTCCCAAACCGTTTAGGCTTGCCGGACCTTACCGATGAGAGCGTTGATTATTATGTCGGGCATATGCTGGACGTGACGCTACGCGATCTCCTGGTACAAGTACGCCGCGAATTGCGCTTTGTATCCGGACTGGACACCACAAGCAATACCGATCGCGAACAGGCTGCCGAAATTATCCGGGCTTTTGCGAAACGTCTGCCACATATACGCCGTTTACTGGAAAGCGATATCCAGGCTGCCTACGAGGGCGATCCCGCCGCACACAGCATAGATGAGGTACTGGTCTGCTATCC
>Ga0105095_10002341_pt1 | contig 10180 bp, 8 predicted proteins | sample PPLLak2March2015_2_FD_79180 | JGI IMG/M metagenome (GOLD analysis project Ga0105095, IMG submission 79180) | Freshwater sediment microbial communities from Prairie Pothole Lake near Jamestown, North Dakota, USA - PPLs Lake P8 Core (3) Depth... | ecosystem: Environmental > Aquatic > Freshwater >... | reverse complement strand
CTTGAAAATGGATGGTCCCAATATGGTCATTGAATCCTCTGCATCCTCATCTTACGGCGATATGTCGGAGACTATGGTGTATGAGAAGCAGTGACCGTCGTTGGCGAGTAGGTAGTAAGTAGTAAGTAGTAAGAAGTAGGAGAGGCCTCAGGTGGAGATCTCAGGGTTTAAGCTAAAGGAGCCTTATTCCATTGATTTCTGATTGTTCAAGTATCTCATCAGGCCAGATTGAGGACTGAACCTCACCGATGTGCGTTTTCTTCAACAGGAACATGCACAGCCTTGACTGACCGATGCCGCCTCCGATACAGGCCGGCAACTCATTATTGAGCAGCATCCTGTGGAAGAGTAGGCGTTTACGATCGGTGCATCCCTTAAGTTCAAGCTGCCTTTCAAGTGATTCCCTGCTGACCCGGATGCCCATTGAGGATATCTCAAGTGCTGATCCCATGGTAGGATACCATAGGATTATATCACCATTAAGTCCGCTGTACCCGTCTTCATTCAGGGTGCTCCAGTCGTCATAATCAGGCGCCCTTCCGTCATGAGGTTCTCCATTGCTCAGCCGGGCTCCGATGCCAATAATAAATACTGCTCCATACTTCCTTGCAATCATCGATTCCCTCTGCTTGGGAGTAAGCTCCGGAAATTGTCTTAACAGTTCTTCAGCATGGACAAAGTGTATTTTGTCAGGCAGAACGGGCGTCAGATCCGGGTACATGTGGTACAAATCTTTTTCCGCCGATTTCAGGGCTTCATAGATTGATTCAACAGTTGATTTCAAATAAAAAAGACCCCGCTGATCAGGAGTAATACACTTTTCCCAATCCCATTGATCAACATAAACTGAATGAACAGGACTAAGGTCCTCATCAGGTCTGATTGCCCTCATATCGGTCAGGATGCCTTTGCCGGGTTCAATACCGAATTCCCTGAGACGAATGCGTTTCCATTTCGCCAGTGATTGAACTATAGTGATCTTCCTTCCCCTTATACCCTTGATTTCAAAGCTGACAGGCTTTTCAACCCCGTTAAGATCATCATTGATACCGGTCCCGTCGGGGACAGCAACAGGTGCCGAAACATTAAAAAGGTTCAGATTATGCGCCAGCCTTGCCCTGAACCTTTCCTTAATAAAGCAGATTGCCTGCTCCGTTCTCAAAATATCTGAAACTGTTGAAATTTCAACCTTTGTGAGTTCCTTCTCCATAAATTGCCAGCTTGTAATTTTATTTTATGGAAGCAAAAATAGTTATTTTATTTATATTTTAAAGAAATATCGATAAAAATATAAAAGATTATTAGTTTGTTTCTTAAAAATATTAAAAAATGAAACACAACGAAAACTTTTGGATAATATTATAAACTAACCGGACGGGGATTTGTCCTGGAAACAAAAAAGGCTGCCTCATTAAGGCAGCCCCGGCTGAGAAGATCCAACCCGATTATCTATCTGGCCTACAGAATATGATTCCTGACTAATATTAAGGAAATTTAGTTAATTTTATTTAGTTTTTAAAATTATTCAGCTGGCATAATGCATCAAAATAAACATACCCGAATCATGAAGAAAAATTTCTCATTGTTAATTTTATTTGTATTTGTAGTATGCACATATACAAATATATACGGACAAAGGCGAAGTGCCGGAACTAAAAAAGTCCTTCCGGCGGATACAATACATGTGGTAGGGCATGCTCATATGGATATGAACTGGCTCTGGACTTATTCCGAGACCATGCAGATGTGCAACGACAACCTCCGTCAGACTGTAGCTTTCATGGATGAGTATCCCGATTATACGATGCTTCAGAGTCAGGCTTCAGTCTATAATTTTGTGGAAATGGTCGACTCTCCTCTTCTTGAGCAGGTTAAAAAATATATCGGATCCGGACGACTCGAGCTTGCAGGTGGGATGTGGACCGAAGGCGACGAAAACCTTTCCTCGGGGGAGGCAATAAGCCGCTCATTTCTCCTGGGTCAGAGATACTTCCGGAGCCGATTCGGAAAAATGGCTGAAATAGGCTGGCTGCCTGACAATTTCGGGCATATTTCACAAATGCCCCAGATACTTAAACTTGCCGGATGTGATTATTTCTATTTTCACCGCACCAAACCATATACAGGTACTTTCTGGTGGGTTGCTCCGGATTCATCGAGGGTGCTGTGCTATGCAAACGATACTTATAATGGCGATATTACCCCTGAACTGAAGAATGAGGTTCAGAAATTCTCTCCCGACAAGCGCAGGATACTTCATATTACAGGTGTAGGTGATCATGGCGGTGGCCCGACCCGTGCTAATATTGAAATGGTGCATAAGCTCGATATGACACCAGGTTACCCCGCTGTTAAATTCACTACTGCCGGTGAGTTCTTCAAAAAGGCTTCCCTGGAGATGGATGGCCGGCCGACGCACAGGGGTGAAATGCAATTTATTTTTGAAGGCTGCTATACCAACGTTGCCGGAATTAAAGAGGGCAACAGGAACAGTGAAAATGCCCTTTATGCGAGTGAGTTTTTCAATACCCTGCGATGGCTCAATGGCGACAGTTATCCTGCAGCGGAATTTCATGACCTGTGGCAGACAGTTACTTTTAACCAGTTCCATGATATCCTGCCCGGATCAGCAATATATGAAGCAAACAGGGAAGCAGTCGCACGGTACAGCGAAGTTCTTCGTAAAGCAACAGAATTACGCAACAGCGCTTTCAGGAAAATGGCCGATGAGGTCAAATTTCAGGAGGGTATAGGTCAGCCGGTAGTTGCCTGTAACCTTCAGCCTTACAGCCGGAAGGCAATAGTTGAAGCCACCGTTTACTCTCATGAAGAACCTGTTTCAGTGAAAGTGGCTTCCTGGGGGGCGAACTATTACGGAAAGAACTTTTTCCCGGTTGATAAATCGCAACCTGCTGCAAAAAACGGAGCTCAAAATGAGAATTTTCTTGCCGCTGATTTTAAATCAAAGCAGGTTGGTTCAACGGGAAGTCTGGCAGCGGTTTTAGTTCGCGACGCTTCGGGTCAAACCTATCCGGCACAAATTGTCTGGTCAAAACCAACACCTCCCGGATTTACCTCAAAAGTCCAGTTTATTGTTGATAAAATGCCCGCCGGCGGTTATAAGACATTTTATGTCGACATGACCGGCAAGGGCGGATTCATTGAGGCAATCCCCTTCAGCAACAGTACTTTCGAAACAGATTTCTTTATTGTTAAGTTCGATATGAGATCCGGAGGGATTACCAGCCTGTTCGATAAACGAACCGGGAAGGAATTCGTCAGGGAGGGAGAACGTCTTAACAAACTAAGGATGTATCTTGAAGACAAAAAGGGAGGTATGAAGTCATGGACAATCAATAAGTTAGTCGGGCAGGAAGATGTCACAGACGTTAAAAGTGTTAAGGTGGTTGAATACGGCCCCGTAAGAGCTTGCGTTGAAACAGTTAAGACCTGGGGCAAATCGAGGTTTATAGAGCGTACATACCTTTACCGTTCCTATCCCCGTATCGATTTTGATCTGGAGGTGCACTGGCTTGAAACAGGAAGTGATTCGACAGATTCCCCGATGCTGAGGGCAGTATTCCCGATTGAAATAGCTAACTCAAAATTCCATTCGCAAGTTCCTTTTGATGTTGTGGAGCGGCCGGTAGATGGGAAAATCAATGGAAAAGATGCACCATCCTGGCTTAAACATGCTGACGCTTACGGAAATAAGTCGGAGAGTGATGACGGACAGGAGGTACCAGCTCAGAAATGGGTGGATGTTACTGACGGGAAGGTTGGTATAGCCCTTCTGAATAAAACAAAATATGGCCATTCGTACAGTCGTGGCGACCTGAGGATTACACTTATGAGGTCGGCCGGTGACCCGGATATTTATCCGAATCTCGGCAAATTCAATATAAGCTATTCGCTTTTTCCGCATGCAGGCGACTGGATGAACGGGGTATGGGCTGAGGGAGAAGACTTTAATATTCCGGTATATGCTGCTGAACCTCCGTCACTGGCACTTGTCAAGGCCCATGCAACACGTTCTGAAGAAGCCTCATTTTTCGCTGTTGATGCCCCCGGTGTAGTAATGACAGGCATGAAGCAGTCCGAGGAAGGGAATGAACTTATCATAAGACTGAATGAGGTTTTTGGCAAAGAGACCACTGTGAATCTGACACTTCCGGTCAGCATTAAAGCGGCACACAGATTGAATATTCTGGAAATGCCGCTGCTGAATACCGATAAACCGGTTGTTAACGGCAATTCTGTCCGGGTTAAGGTCAAACCTCATGAAATAGTTACAATTGGTTTGACTTCATTGTGATCCAGCTGGGGCTCGAACCGGACCGAGCGTAAAAAATCCCGCCGGTGGCGGGATTTAGCGAAGGGGCCCGACTGCCGCGAAGGCGGGTTCGAGCCCCATGTAAAAAAGAAAGACAGCCGTAAGGCTGCCTTGTGATCCAGCTGGGGCTCGAACCCAGGACCCCATCCTTAAAAGGGATGTGCTCTACCAACTGAGCTACTGAATCAAATCTACAAATACTCTCGAACCAAGGACCCTCCCGCAAGACGGGATGCTCTATCTCCCGTCCCGATCGCTATCGGGAGCTATCGGGATGAGCTACTGAATCCTCCCTTTAAAATTTGCGGTGCAAAGTTAGGAGAAAATTATTCCAAAGCAAATATTACCAGCCAAAAATAAATCCCTTTTTCCCGGTTTTTTCCCGGATTTCCTGTAATGAAATTCACAGACCTGCGTCTTGCTAATAAAAACCAATTTGTTAAACACTTAAAATTGACTTCCATGAAAAGATTATTAGGAATGATGATTCTGTTTACTGCACTCACTGCAACGTATGCTCAGAAATCAATCGACGGACTGTTCAACCGCTATGCCGGAAAGGATGGTTTTATAACTGTGACCCTCAGCGGCGACCTTTTGAAGCTGGCCTGTGAATTTGATGATGACGATGATTTGAACAGACTGAAAGGTAAGATCACTGAGATAAGAATTCTTGTTCAGGACGATGAGGCAATGCGGGTTGAAAACTTTTATGATCTTGTAATGAAGGACCTTAATCTCAATGATTATGAGGAATTCATGAGAGTTAAGAAATCGGACCAGGACCTTAGGATGCTTGTGAGGACCAGTGGCGAAAGAGTTAAGGAATTCCTGCTCATTGGCGGAGGGGAAGATAATCTGGTCGTCCAGATAAAGGGGGACCTTACGAGGGAGGATGCAGAGAAAATTTCTTCCGACGCAAGGAAAGATAACGGCAGGAATATGTTTTCGAACAATAATTAATCCGGGATATCTATCTTTGCCATGAATAAATGCTTTCCTCTGAATGACCAGGGATGAATTCAGCGACCTTGTTAAGAAATTAAACCGCAGATTGTATATATATGCCTACCGTATCCTAAAAGATCAGGAGGGTGCAGAAGATGCAGTTCAGGAGGTCTTTTTAAAACTCTGGAAAATGAATACGAACCTTGGGGAATACAACAGTATCGATGCACTGGCCGCAACAATGGTAAAAAACCAGTGTATCGATCATCTGCGGAGAAATAAACACATGGAAGGTGAAGGTTCTGACAGCCTTGCGTTCCACCAGGCAGCAGAACCGTCGCCGCTTGACCAGATGGAGAGAAATGAAACAATGTATATCCTCGACGGAATTATTCAGGATTTACCGGAGAATTACAGGGAATTGATAAGACTGAGGGATATTGACGGATTTTCGTACGATGAGATATCGGAAAAGACAGGAATGAATGTTAATACCCTGAGAGTAAACCTGTCAAGGGCAAGAAAGATTGTAAAAAATAAATTTATAAAATATAATAATGAACGGGGAGGAAATAAGGAAACTGCTGGAGAAATATTATAATGCTGAAACCTCGGAAAAGGAAGAAATTGAATTGCGAAGGTTTCTCAGCGGCGACGATATTCCGGATGATCTCAGGGAAGAAAGGGCGATCTTTCAGGGCTTTGATCAGCTGTCAGGCATAAAGGGACCTTCAGACGACCTTGAGAAGAAAATTATGGATTCGATCAGGCATGATGGCGGCGAATCCAAAAGACCTCGCACAAGGAGGATCTATTTAACATTATCTTCGATTGCTGCTGGTTTACTGGTCCTTACAGCCACATATTTATTCCTGACCAGGGAATCCGGACCACGTGATACCTATTCTGATCCTGAGATTGCTTATGCCGAGACGATGAAAATCCTATATGACGTTTCAGTAAAGCTAAATTCCGGAATGGAGGGCCTGGAATCCGTAGGCAGAATGGAGGAAATTACAGGCAAAAGTCTTGAACTGATAAATAGACCGGCTGAGGTGATTGAAAAAAAACTGAAGCCCCTTGACAGGTTCAGGAAAACAATGGAGGTTGTAAATGATATGGATCGAAGGAGATGAAAAGTTGAAGTATGGGGAAATAATTGAAATAGGTAGAAATAAGTAGAAATAGCTGGAAACAGGTAGAATATATAGAAAGAAGAGTTGAAAGGATTGAAAAAACAAATGATATTATGAAAAAGTTGATTATAATCTGGATTATCACTTGCGTGGTCACGACGCTGAAAGCCCAGACCAGGGCAATTGATGAGATGTTCGATAAATATTCAGAAAGGGACGGCTTTACCACTGTTTATATCTCCAGCAAATTGCTGAGCCTTTTTGCCGGGGATAAATCAAAGGACGGTACCAACATAGCAGTCCGGCTGAAATCGATAAGGATCCTTTCGGTGGAGGACTCGCTTCTGAATAACTCGGTAAATTTCTACAAAGAGCTTTCAGGCAAGCAGGACCTGTCGGCTTATGAAGAACTTATGGCGGTCAGGGAGGGAAGTAATGTAACCAAATTCCTGATCCGTCAGAAAGGGGAAATAATTACCGAACTGATTGTAATCACAGGTGGGCCGGGTGATAATACGTTAATTTCGATAACCGGCGACCTGGACATGAAAATGATCTCCGAGCTTTCAAAAAGCACCGGAATAGACGAACTTAAGGAACTTGACGACATCGAAAAGAAAAGTCCTGAAAATTAATTCTTTATATACCCTGCGGCGATTGGCGTTTCAATAAAATTGTTAAAAATTGTTAATGTGCATCTATATTAGTTAATTTTAGGTGTTTAATGCTTAAAACAGATCTGATAATTGGAAGCACAAAAGATCAATACTGCCTACAGGGCTTTACTGAAAGCGGCTAAAACAACTCTTGCCCCGGGTGATAATCTGAAGATCAGAAGAGCGCTGGATCTTGCTTTGAAAGCTTGCAGGGATAATTCGACAATTACCGGTGAACCGGAAATACTTCACTCTTTATCAGTTGCTTCCATTGTTGCCAGTGAAATGGGGCTTGGTCCCACATCAATAATTACTGCCATCCTTCATGACTCATACGACAGACTTGAAATAACCCCTCAGGAACTTGAAAAAGAGTTTGGGAAGAAGGTTGTGGAGATACTGCAGGGATTTTCCCGGATAACAGGCATAAATTCTATGCAATCGTCTTATCAGGCTGAGAACTTCAGAAAGCTTCTCTTAAGTCTTGCCGATGATGTAAGGGTCATTCTTATAAAGCTTGTGGAGCGGCTTGAATTTATGCGGAATCTTGATAATGCGCAGGAAAAGGAGCGTCTGCCACTTGCATCGGAAACCTATTTTCTGTACGCACCTCTGGCTCACAGGCTGGGATACTATAACATCAAGTCGGAAATGGAGGACCTTGCAGTTAAGTATCTCGAACCCGAACAGTATAATTATGTTGAAGAAAGACTAAAGCAGACAACAGCCTCGAGGAATAAGTTTATCAGGGAGTTTTCTGCACCCCTCAGCGATGCTCTTGATAAACAGGGCTTCAGCTTCACAATAAAAAGCCGGACCAAATCGGTGCATTCGGTAATGCTCAAAATGAAACAGCAGGGTGTGGAGTTTGATGAGGTATTCGATCTTTTTGCTGTCAGGATTATCCTTGTGAGCGATCCCGATAAGGAGAAATCCGACATCTGGAGGGCCTACTCTATAGTTACCGATCTCTATCAGCCAAATCCGAGCCGGATGAGGGACTGGATCTCCGTACCCAAATCGAATGGTTATGAGTCGCTTCATACGACAGTCATAGGACCAAGGGGAAAATGGGTGGAAGTTCAGATCAGATCGGTGAGAATGGATGAAATAGCTGAAAAGGGGCTGGCCGCTCACTTCAAGTACAAGGGAATAAAGGGAGAAGGCGGACTGGATACCTGGCTGACAAAAATGCGTGAGATCCTTGAATCGTCTGAAAAGGAGGATGATGCATTTCTTGACCAGGTGAGATCAGGACTTTACGCTGACGAGGTTTTTGTCTTTACTCCCAAGGGAGATCTCCGGCAGCTTCCGGCCGGAGCAACCGTGCTCGACTTTGCCTTCGATATACACACAGCGGTGGGGGCTTCCTGTGTCGGTGGAAAGGTTAATGGAAGGAATGTTACAATTAAATATGTACTTCAGAATGGTGATCATGTTTCTATTTTAAGATCAAAGAATCAAAGGCCAAAGCAGGACTGGCTCTCATTCGTTGTCACCAGCAAGGCGAAATCCAAAATTAAACAGGCACTGGGTGAGGAAAGAACCCGGGCTGCGGCTGAAGGCAAGGAGGTATTGATGCGCAGACTGAAAAACTGGAAAATTGCCTATGGTGATGCCGTTGTACAGAAACTTATTATCCATTACAACCTTAAAACCTCACAGGATCTTTACTATCTGATTGAAGAGGGTAAGATCGACCTGTTACAGATAAAGGAAGTACTTCTTAAGGTCGATTCACCTCAAATACCGGAAGTGACTCATGAAGTGCCGGAAAAGGAATTAAAGGAGGTTGACGCTTCACGGTTTTCAGATTACCTTGTGATTGAGGACAGGGTGGAGGGACTCGATTACAAGCTTGCAAAATGCTGCAATCCGGTATTCGGTGATGCCGTATTTGGATTTGTAACAATCTCCGAAGGTATCAAGATCCACCGGACAGGCTGCCCCAACGCACAAAATATGTTGTCAAGGTATCCTTACAGGGTCGTGGCTGCCAGGTGGTCCAAAGCGAAGGCAATGGATTCGTTCACGGCAAAAATAAAGATCACAGGGATAGAGGATATCAGCATTGTCAATAAGATCAGTGATATACTGTCAACATATAATGTAAGTGTCCGTAACTTTAACTACAGTCTGGATGATGGAATTTTCGAAGGTTCCCTTAACATAATGGTCCCTAATAGTGATGTATTGTATGGGATAATCAGGAAAATCCATTCCATTAAAGGGGTTCTTAAAGCTACGAGGTTATTGAGTAATTAAAACATGATAAACAACCTGCTCTTCATCAGCCTTGCCCCGGTCTTAATTATTGGCTTCTATATCTATAACCGCGACAAATACGAAAAAGAACCCTTTTCAGTATTGATGAAAGCCCTGTTCGCGGGTGTTGTTATCGTATTGCCAGTCGTTCTTGTAGAAAAGTTCCTCGATCAGTTCAACCAGGGGCTCGAAGGGCTGCAGTCGGCTGCTTATGTGGCATTTGTGGAAGCGGCTTTTACCGAGGAGGGTATGAAATTCCTCGCATTTTACATATTCTTCCGGACAGACAGGAACTTCAATGAAAAATTTGACGGAATTGTTTACGCTGTTTATATTGCACTGGGTTTTGCAGGGATCGAAAATATTCTTTATGTGTTTATCGGCGGTGTTGGTGTCGGACTTGTCCGTGCCCTGACCGCGGTGCCGGCCCATGCGCTCTTCGGAATTGTAATGGGATTCTACTTCGGGCTTGCCCGTTTCATTCCGCAGCGGCGGATCATTTATAGTATCATGGCTTTCTTCCTGCCGTTTGTTTTCCATGGATTATATGATTTTTTGCTGATGGGGAATTCCCCGCTTCTTCTGACGGCATTTGTCCCGGTTTTCATCTATTTCTGGATCATCGGATTCCGGAAGATGAATCAGCTGTCGGATGCATCAATCTTCAGAACATGAACAGATGATCTGAATAATGGTGATTATATCCCGATTCTCTGGTTTCAACCATACCTTTTATCGGGCCTGACAGGGAGTTTGGCCAGTTTTTCCACTTCAAGCGAAGGAAAGCCAAATTCTTCAACCACTTTGCCCAGAATAAGATAAGTTCCGCTGCCCTTGAAGGG